>JACZCZ010138682.1_pt1 | contig 17685 bp, 13 predicted proteins | sample 8641811 | NCBI WGS metagenome assembly JACZCZ01 (sample SAMN15324610, study PRJNA640507) | soil metagenome | isolation source: intercropping peanut in the first line | place: China: Luxin town, Laibin City, Guangxi Province | collected 2019-07-25 | depth 10cm m | reverse complement strand
TGAGGATCCTGTTCATCAGCGACCAGTTCCCCTATCCACTCGATACCGGCGGAAACGTTCGCACCTATCATCTGCTGCGGGGTCTCGCCGCCGCGCACGAGGTGGTGCTGGTCAGCGCGACCAGAGCGGGGCTCGAGGCCGAGCACATCGACGCCGTCAGGCAGTACGTCTCCGAAGTGCACTTGGTTGCGCGCCCGGCGGGCGGTCCGGTTCGTGAGCTGCTTTCGCTGGTTCGCAGCCTGGTGCGTGGCACGCCCTTCCTCATCGAGCGGCATCGCAACGACGCCCTGCAGCGGCAAGTCGACGCCCTGACGGGCGAACAGAAGTTCGACGCCGTCCACTTCAATCACCTCGATGCCGCCATGTACGGCGCGCACATGCAAGGCATCCTCCGGATCCTGGATCAGCACAACGTCGTAACCAACCAGGCCCGCACTACGCTCGCCGCGGAGACCAGCCTATTGCGCCGCGCCGTGCTTCGTTTCGATCTGCCGCGGCTGACGCGCAGCGAGCGCGACCTATGCAACACCATGCAGGCCTGCCTGGTGTGTTCCGACGACGACGCGCGTTGGCTCTCGGCGCTCGGCGTGCGGACAGGCAGCGTGGTCGTGCCGAATGGCGTGGATCTCTCGTTCTTCCAGGCCGCGCGTGTCCTGGCTTCCGAGCCTCGCCTGATGTTCGTCGGGACGCTGGACTACGATCCCTGCGAGAAAGGCGTCTGGTATTTTTGCAACGAGATCCTGCCGCTGATCCGCGCGCGCCTGCCGGAAGCGCGTTTCGTCGCGGTGGGCCGCAATCCCTCGGCGCGGCTGCGCGCGATGGCGGGCCCGGAACGTGGCATCGAATTCACCGGTCGCGTCGAAGACCTGCGGCCGCTGGTCCACCAGTCGCGCGTGTTCGTCGTGCCGCTCCTGAGCGGCAGCGGCACGCGTCTCAAGATCCTCGAAGGCATGGCCATGGGTGTCCCCGTGGTCTCCACTTCGATCGGCGCCGAGGGGATCGTCGGTGTCGACGGTGAGCACCTGCGCATCGCCGACGATCCGCGGGCTTTCGCGCAGGCCGTGTTGGAGCTGCTGCGCGACGATCCGCTCGCGCAGCGTCTGCGGGCTCGCGGCCGCGAACTCGTCGAGCGGCACTACAGCTGGCAGAGCGCCTGCGCGCGCATGCTGGGCGCCTATTCCGCCGGGGTGAGACGTGGTTGAAACCTCGACATCCGCGCGTCCCCCGATCGCCTACGTGGTGAACGCGCTGAATCCCGGCGGCACCGAAAGGCTGGTGGTGGACATGAGCCTGGCGTTCGCCGCCGAGTTCGATCTCATGGTCGTCTGCCTCGACGAACCGGGCTCGTGGGGGCGCTCGCTTCGCGAGGCGGGCATCCCGGTGCATTGCGTGTGGCGCCAGCCCGGCATCGACCTGGGAATGCCGCGCAGACTCGCGCGATTGTTCCGCGCGGCCGGCACGCGCCTCATCCATGCGCACCAGTGCACACCGTGGTTTTACTCCGCGTTGTCGCGGCTGGGGCACGCCGCGCCCAAACTACTGCTCGAGGAGCATGGCCGCTTCTATCCGGAAGTGAAGAATCGCGCGCGCGCCTTCGTGAACCGCGCGCTCATCCGCCGCCTCACGCACCGCTTCGTCGCCGTGTCCGAGGACGTGCGGACGCGTCTCGAGCGTTACGAAGGCCTGGATGCGCGGCGGATCCGCGTCATCTACAACGGCGTTGCGCCGTCCGAGCCCATCGATGCTGCCAGGCGCGCCGCGTTGCGCGACCAGCTGGGCTTCGGCGACGGCGACTTCGTAGTCGGCACCGTGGGCCGGTTCGATTCCATCAAGAACCTGCCGCTGCTGGTGCGCAGCCTCGCGGCCGCCCTCGGGCAACAGCACAACGTCCGCGGACTGCTGGTGGGCGACGGCCCGGAGTTCGGCCGCGTCCAGGCACTGCTGCGCGAGGCCGGCATCGCCGACCGTGTGCGCCTCACGGGTTTCCGCGAGGACGCCCGGCAACTGGCTGCTTCCATGGATCTGTTCGTGCTCTCGAGTTTCAGCGAGGGTACGTCCATGGCGCTGCTCGAGGCCATGTCGGTGGGCGTGCCGACGGCGGTCACCGACGTGGGCGGCAATCCCGAAATCGTGGTGGCGAACGAAACCGGGTGGGTCGTACCCTCCGACGACACCGGCGCTCTCACGGCCGCGATCCTTGAAGCGTCGCGCCAGCGCGAGCTGCGCGCCCGCCGCGCCGACGCCGGACGCGCGCGTTTCCAGCAACGGTTCCTGTTGCGCGGCATGCTCGACCATTATCGTGACCTGTACCGCGAGCTGCTCGCGGCATCGGCCTGAGGGAAACTGACATGTGCGGTATCGCGGGTTTCATTGATTTCGCCGGGCACTCGCCGGAGAGCGCGCGAGCTCGAATCGAGCGCATGACCGATTCGATTGCGCATCGCGGCCCGGATGGCGCTGGCTTCCACGTCGACCAGCACATCGCCTTCGGTCACCGCCGCTTGGCCATCATCGACGTGGCGGCCGGGCAGCAACCCATGTCGGCGGCCGACGGCCAGGTTCACATCGTCTTCAACGGTGAGATCTACAACTACCTCGAATTGCGCGCCGAGCTCGAGGCGCTGGGCCACCGGTTCCGTACGCATTCCGACACGGAAGTGATCGTCGAGGCCTATCTACAGTGGGGCGACAGCAGCGTCGAGCGGCTGAACGGCATGTTCGCGTTCGTGATCTGGGATTCCCGCTCGCAGCGGCTGTGGATGGCTCGCGACCGCGTGGGCAAGAAGCCGCTCTACATCTATCGCCAGGGCACCTTCATCGCGTTCGCCTCCGAGCTCAAGGCGCTGCGCGCCGCCGGCGGGATTTCCGAAGACCTGGATCCGGAAGCGCTCGATTGTTATTTCACGTTCGGCTACATCCCGGCGCCGAAGACCATCTACCGGGGCGTGAAGAGGCTGCGCGCGGCGCGCAGCCTGGTAGCCACGCGCACCGGCGAGTCCGAGCGCCAGTACTGGAAGCTCTCGTACGGCGAACCGAGGCAGATCAGCCTCGAAGCGGCCACCGAGGAATTCGAGACGCTGCTGGACGAGGCGGTGCGCTGCCGACTCATGAGCGAAGTGCCGCTGGGCGCATTCCTTTCCGGTGGACTCGATTCCTCGCTGGTGGTCGCGTCGATGGCGAAGATATCCGGACGACCCGTCATCACCAATTCCATCGGCTTCGAAGACCGCGAATTCAACGAGCTCGCGGTTGCGGCTGAAATCGCCTCGCACCTCAAGACCGACCATCACGAATTCACCGTCGAGCCCAAGGCGGCCGACGTGCTCGAACGCATCGCCTGGCACTTCGACGAACCATTTGCGGATTCCAGCGCCGTGCCCACTTGGTACGTCTGCGAGATGGCGCGGCGCACCGTCACGGTGGCGTTGAGCGGCGACGGCGGCGACGAGAGTTTCGCCGGGTATTCATTTCGCTATGTGCCGCACATGCTGGAATCGCGCGTGCGTACCTCCGTGCCCGCCGCGCTGCGCGCGCTGGCCTTCGGTCCGCTCGGCCGGTTGTGGCCCGCGTCGGCGCGGCTGCCGAAGCCGCTGCGCCTCAAGACCATCCTCGAGAATCTCGCGGTCAGCGACGCCGAAGCCTATTTCCGCGATCTCGCCTGGCTGCGTGAAGATGCGCGGCTTGCCTTGTACACGCCCGACTTCAAGCGTCAGCTCAAGGGATATACACCCTTCGAGGCCGTATATCCTTTCTACGCGAATAACGACGCGCCGGACGCGCTGGCGCGCGCGCAACATGCGGACATCCACTTCTACATGACCGACGACGTGCTCGTGAAGGCAGATCGCATGAGCATGGCGCACTCGCTCGAAGTGCGTTGTCCGCTGCTGGATTACCGCATGCTCGAATTCGCGGCGCGGCTGCCCGCGTCGCTCAAGACGGATCGCAGCAAGGGCAAACTACCGCTGCGCGCCGCGGCCGCGCGGCGCCTGCCCGAACGCATCCGCAACATGCCGAAGCGCGGGTTCTCCATTCCGGCCGCGCGCTGGCTGCGCGAAGACCTGCGCCCGATGGCCGAGGACCTGATCCTCGGCGCGAATTCCTCCGCCAGCGAATGGCTGGACCCGGGGATGTTGCGCACCATGTGGGCCGAGCACCAGTCCGGCGCGCGCGATCACAGCGTGTTCCTCTGGGGGCAGATGATGCTGTCGCTGTGGCGGAAGACCTCGCGCCCCGCCGCGTCGCGCGCGGCCTGAGATCGTCCGCGCATGCTTCGCCAGCTGTTGTTCCTCGCGATGATGGGCATGGCCACCTATGGCGTGTTCGTGTCCGCGTTCGGAGCGTTGCTGGCCTACATCTGGTTCGCGCTGTTCCGCCCGCAGGAATTCACCTGGTACGACATCACCAGCCTGAAACTCTCGCTGGTGCTCGGCGTAATGCTCGTCGTGCGCAGCCTCATGGAAGGCAAGTTCCCGAACCTGAGCCACCGCATCAGCATCATCATGGTGTGTTTCCTGCTGACCGGACTGCTCGCGCAGGTGGGCGCGTTCAATCCGGCCGTGGGCTGGAACTGGATCGATTACTTCGCGCGACTTTCGCTGGTCTCGCTGCTCATGGTCACACTGACCGACTCGGTGAACCGGTTCCGCTACGCCATCCTGGTGATCGCGCTTTCGCTGGGTTACTACACCTGCAAGGCGGGGCTGGCTTCGTTGCTGGGCGGCGGCATGCGTTTCGGCGTGGGTCTCGGCGGCGCCTTCATCGACAACAATGGATACGCGCTGGCCGCCGTCATGCTGCTGCCGTTCTTCTATGCCTTGTCGGTCACCGTTCCGGAGCACTGGCGATTCCGCAAACCCATCGTCTGGGGACTGCGGATGGCGATTCCGCTCACCATGTTCGCGGCCGTCAGCACTTTCTCGCGCGGTGGCCTGCTGGCGCTGGCCGCGGCGGGATTCGTGTTCATCATGCTGTTCGTCAAGCGCCGCGCGCTGTCGCTGGCCATGGTGGCTGTGGTGCTGGCGGTGGCGTTGCCGTTCGTTCCCTTGCCCGAGGGCTACACCGAGCGCATGACCACCATCGTCACCTACCAGGAAGTCGGCGAAGAATCGGCCACCAGTCGCCTGCATTTCTGGGAAGTGGCCTGGGACATGGCGGTGGATAGGCCGCTGGGCGTGGGCATGCGAAACTTCGACTATGCCTACGACTCTTACGACTTCCTCAACGGCCGCTTCGGCAAGGGGCGCGCCGTGCACAACAGCCACCTGCAGGTGCTCGCGGAGCAGGGCTTCGCGGGCTTCTTCCTGTGGGTGGGCGCTTTCGTGACCGCATTCTCGCTGTGCATGCGCATGCGGCGCATTGGCCGCGGGGCGCTGGGCGGCACTCCCGATGGCGAGTTCATTTTCGCGATGTCGGGTGCGCTGGCGGTGTCCATGACGGCCTTCATCGTCGGTGGTACCTTCATCGCGCTGGCGCTCAACGATCTGACCTGGATGACTTTCGCGCTGGTCGCCGCGCTCGATCGCGTCGCGGCGCACCTGGTCGCGGTCAAGGAGGGCAAGGTGGCCGCGGATGGACGCACGCTGCCTATCCGGCGACGCACCATGACCCAGCCCCAGGGCAAACAAACATGATCAAGGTGGGATTGACCGAGGCGCATGGGCTCGCGGTGGAGCTGAGCCAGGCGCCGCCGCCGGGAGTCACATTTTCATTCGTCGAGCCGCTTCCGCGGCGCTCGAAGATCATCACCAGCCCCATCAAGGGTTTCCTCGGCACCTACGAAGCGCGGAATCTCGACCTGCTCGAGGCCGTGCTCTGTCCCATCATCACGGATGCGCCGTGGGTGTTCTCGCTGGCGGCGCTGCCGCAGGCCACGGCCTTCGGCATGTTCGGCCTGCCGATACCGCGCTTCCCACGCGTCGCGTTCGTCAAGCACCTGCTGCTCAAGGACAACTTCCGCAAGCTCATGTTTCGCAGCGAGGCGGGACGCAAAACGCTGCTGACCTATGGTGGCATCCGGGATCAGCGCCTACTCGACAAAGTCGAAGTGGTGTACCCCGCGGTGCGCACCGTGAGCGACGATCTCATACGTTTCCAGGATCGCGAGATCACGTTGCTGTTCACCGGCGACTTCCTGCGCAAGGGGGGCGTCAATGTGCTCGACGCCTTCGAGCGCGCGCAGAAAACTTACCCGGGCATTCGTCTGGTGCTGTGCGCCGACGAGGCCATCGATTTCCGCACGGCGAATGTAGCCTTGCGCAATGAGACGCTGGCGCGCATCCGCGGCAACGCCGGCATCACCTTCATGGGGCGCGTGTCGCGCCAGCGCCTGCTCGAGGAAATCCTGCCGGCCGCCGACATCTACCTGATACCGACCTACGTGGAGACTTTCGGCTTCGCGGTGCTGGAAGCCATGGCCTACGGGTTACCCATCATCTCCACCAACCATTTCGCGATCCCCGAAATGATCGAGGATGGCAAGTCGGGCCTGCTGGCCGACACCTCGGGTTACGACTGCGAGAAACTGTTCAAGGGTTACGTGGTAAACGAGCTGCCCGAGGATTTCCGGCGGCATGTATCGGAGCAGGTGTACGAGCACATGTGCCGACTCATCGGCTCGCTGGAGCTGCGTCGCTCGATCGGTCTCGCAGCGTTGCAGACGGCGCGCACCCGGTTCTCGATCGAGACGCGCAATGCGCGCCTCGCGACCATCTACCGCGACGCGGTGCGCTGAAACGTCAACGCGCGGCGGCGCGGCTCAGCACCACGTACATCTCGCTGCCGCCACCGGCGCGACGGTCGCGTTTCCATTCGCGTTTCACGAGCTTGTCGATCACCCACTCGCTGGCCGCGGACAGGGGCCAGGCCACGAGGGCGCCCAGCAGCAGCGCCCAGTCACGCAGGCCCTTGCGCGGCTGCCTGAGCTTGTCCTTGAGCAGCCGGGCGGGTTTGCGCAGCGCCCAGAGGGCCATCATGCCGAGACGCAGGCGGCGCAGTTGCGCGGCGGCGCCGGCGTCGACCGCGCGGCTCGGGTCGAGAGAGTCGCGTACCACTTCGAGATTGGTGTCGGTGAGGTACTTGAGCGCGCCATGCCAGCGGTTGGCGTACTGCGCATCCGCGAGCGTGAAGCCCTTGCCCGACCAAAGCGCCACGAGCCTTTCGGTGGTCAGGCGGCGCAGGTGTCCTTCCTCATCGAGCGCGAAACGGAACTCGCGCTCGGCCTGGATGCCGTCGCGCCGCAGCGTGCAGATGCGATGTTCGAGGCTGCCACTGTCGCCGCAGGGCAGGATGTGCAGCATGTGGCCGCGAGGCTTGAGCAGGCGTTCGATGACGCCGGCGGTTTCGGCGATGTTCTGTACATGTTCGAGAACGTGGTGCGAGAACACGAGATCGAATTGGGCACTGAACTTTTCGAGCTCTATGAGCGCGTGGAATCTGCAATCCGGCAGTCGGCGCGAGGCCGCGGCCATCGCATCGGCCGAGATGTCGGTGCCATGAATTTCCCAGCCGGGCAGCGCGTTTTTCAACACGCCCGTGAACACACCGGCGCCGCATCCGAAATCGAGCGCGCGACCTTGAGCGGGCAGGTCGCACTGGCGGATGATCTCCGCCACGCGCTGGCATTTCTCGACGGGCCAGTCCGACATGTATCCCTGGCGGTAGCGCTCGTCGTAGTACTCGGCGGCTTCGCGCGCATCCGACGAAATCGCCGCGTCGACGGTACGCACCGCCTGGTGAGTGAAGACTCGCGGCGCGGCGGAATTCGGCGGGGCCCCTAGAGGTTTGTCGGCGTCGGAATGCATCGGTGGAGAATCGCGCAGAGGGGCAGCTCGGAGAATGCTCGATTTTGGCGTGTGGGTTTCCGGCGCGCAGACCATACTGGTGTCGGCCCCGGCCGGCAAGGAAATGGCGCTATTTACCGGCAAAAATTGCATAGTCACGGCGCGGCGGGTTGTTTGTAACAAGTGCAAGTGCAATCGGTGTGAATTGCGTCACAAAGGTCTGTCGCGGTTCTTCGACAGGTCGACAGGTGGATGGACGTGATCAAACATTGCGCATCCAGGCTGTGCGCGCATGGCGTGCCTGTCATTCCTTTTCGAGGGGTCGCGTGATGATGAAAGAACTTCGTGGAGTACTGAAGAGCGTCGTCGCCGGCGCCGCGATGCTGCTGCCATTCACGGCCGGCGCGCAGACCGAAGTCGTGGTGGGTACCGCGGCGGAACTGCAGTCGGCGGTGGCGAACGCCAACTCCGCCGGCGGCAATCGTCGCATCGTCGTCCGCGACGGAACCTACACGCTCACCGATACGCTGTACGTCAACTCATCGAACGTGAAGATCGTGGGACAGAGCGGCGACCGCACCAAGGTCGTGATCCAGGGCGACGCGATGTCCGAGAACTCGCGCGTGAAGAACGTCATCCGCGTTGCGGGCAGCAACTTCGAGCTCTCCGACATCACGCTGCAGAAGAGCGGCTGGCATCTCATCCAGGTCGTGGGTGACGACAACGCCGACAACACGCTGATCCGCAATTGCATCCTGCGCGACGCCTACGAGCAGATGATCAAGGTGACGTTCAACACGTCGGTGCCCTCCGTGGTGTCCGACAACGGGCGCGTGGAGAACTGCCTGTTCGAATACACCGCGGGCATCGGTCCCAACTACTACATCGGCGGCATCGACGCGCATGGCGCGAAGAACTGGGTGGTGACGGGCAACACCTTCCGCAACATCGCCAGCCCTTCGGGCACGGTCTCGGAATTCGCGGTGCACTTCTGGAATGGCTCGGCGGACAACATCGTCGAGCGCAACACCATCATCAATTGCGATCGCGGCGTGGGCATGGGCCTGGATGGGACCGGCAAGCTGCCCAACAGTCGCGGCATCGTGCGCAACAACTTCATCTATCACTCCAACAACGGCGCGCCGTTCGCCGACGTGGGCATCGCGCTAACGAACTCGGTGGACACACAGGTGTACAACAACACCGTCATCATCGATAACGATTTCAGCTGGTCGATCGAATACCGCTTCGCCACCACCACCGGCGCGCGCATCACGAACAACCTGACCAACAAGCAGATCCTTTCGCGCAATGGCGGCACCGGCACGGTGACTTCAAACGTGATCAACGCGGCAAGCTCCTGGTTCGTGGGCGCCAGCAGCGGGAACCTGCATCTCGCCACGGCCCACACATCAGTGGTGGACAAGGGCGTCGCCGTGACCGGATTGACGAACGACTTCGACGGGCAGGCGCGCAGCGGCGCGGTGGACATCGGCGCCGATGAATTCGGCGTGGGATCCACCAGGACGCCGAATCCTCCCACCAACGTAATTGCCAACTGACGGTGAACTGACATGCATATGACTACGGATAGATCCATGAGCGTCTTCGCTGGCGCACTGGTGCTTGCGGTTGCCGGCTTGCTGACCGTAACGGGCGCGAGCGCCCAGACCTCGGCTCCGCTGGTCCAACAGGCCGACCTTGTCTACAAGGGCGCGTTCCGCGTGCCGCTCAACACGAACGGCACGAGCAACTTCGCTTACGGCGGCACGGGCATGACCTTCAACGCGGCCAACAACTCGCTGTTCATGACCGGCAGCGATCCCGATCAGCACACGGCGGAAATCAAGATTCCCGCGCTGGTCAACAGCACCTCGATCTCGGCGCTGAACACGGCGACCTTTGTGCAGGCCTTCAAGGATCCCACCGAGGGCAAGCTGCGCCAGATCAACCCCGGCGACTCGAATGCGCAGAAGGTCGGTGGCCACCTCGTCTACAACGGCAAGCTGTACGTGTCGGGCTTCTCGTATTACGACGGCAGCGGTTCGCAGTCTTCGTCGCACTTCGTGCGTTCGCTGTCGCTGAGCACCGCGGGCGTGCAGGGCCCGTATCGCATCGGCAGCGTATCCGCGCACTGGGTGAACCAGTACATGGGCATCATCCCGGCCGAGTGGCGCAGCGCCTTCGGCGGTCCGGCGCTGGCCGGCGGATGTTGCCTGGCCATCATCTCCGTGCAATCCAACGGCCCCTCAGCCGTGGTATTCGACCCTGACAACCTGGGCAAGGTGAGCCCGGTGCCGGGCACCGAGGTGCTGGGTTATCCCTATGGCTCCACGGATCTTGGCCCCGGCGCCGAGACCAAGAACGAGCTGTTCGGTCTCAGCACGCGCATCAAGGGCGTGGCTTTCCCCGAGGGCACGCGCAGCGTGCTGTTCTTCGGCCGCCATGGTCTTGGCGCGTATTGTTATGGCGAGTCCGCGCAATGCGGCGACCCGGCCTGGCCGTACAAGGGCACGCACAACTACCCGTACGTCGCGCAGGTCTGGGCCTATGACGCCAACGAACTCGTGGCGGTAAAGAACAAGCAGAAGGCCCCGTCGGCGGTGGTGCCCTATGCCGTGTGGCAGATGAACCTGCCGTTCTTCGGCGCGAACGACGACCACCAGATCGGCGGCGCCGCCTACGACCCCTCTCGCAAGCTGATCTACGTGTCCCAGCTCTGCAAGGATGGTTCCAGCTGCGGCCCCATCATTCACGCCTACGAGGTCCAGGTGGGCTCTTCGCGGCCCGCCCCCAGCCCCGTCCAGGGTGTCGCCGCGCAATAGTCCGCGCGCTTCCAGGACGTTTCCACGGGGCCCGCGAAAGCGGGCCTTTTCTTTTGCGGCGGCACTTCGGGCTGGCCCATCCCGGTGCGTGCTTATGTCGGGAGAGTGCGCACCGGAACTTGTCGTCATATTCCTGTAGATGGGCCTGGAGGACACTCGCGCGGATACCTGCGATCTGGCAGGCTCGCTTCAAACAACGGATAACGAACATGTCCACCGATCACGAACAACGACTGCGTAGCGAAGCGGAATTCCAGGATCGTCGCGTTGCGGCGGCCCACGAGGGCAAGACCGAGGTGCGTGATCGCTTCTACTTTCTCGCCGAACCGGCCATGCAACGCTACAACGATGCGCTCGGAGATCTTTCCGGCAAACGCGTCCTGGTGGTGGGATGTTCCGAGGGCGGCGTCACGCCGATCGCGCGCAAGGGTGCCCGTGTCACCGGTATCGACATCGCGCCCGAGGCCATCTCCGGCCTCAACGACCTGATCAAGCGCGAGGGCTTGCAGGATCGCGCGGATGCCATGGTCATGGACGCGATGAATCCCGATTTCCCGGATTCCACCTTCGACCTGATCTGCTGCACCGGCGTGCTGCATCATCTCGACACGCACCAGTCGGCCGTGGCCTGGAGCCGCATCCTCAAGCCCACGGGGCGCGTGGTCATGCTCGAGCCCATGGCCTGGAATCCCGCGGTGGCCGTGTTCCGCATGCTCACGCCCAGCATGCGTACACCCGACGAACATCCACTCACGCCGAAAGACTTCTCGCTGCTCAAGCGTTCCTTCGACGCCGTGCAGACACATGCTTACGTCATGACGTCGGTACTGGCGCTGGGTTGGCTCATCGTCCCGGATTTCTGGGACATCCGTCGCCGCACCTCGAAGGTGCTGGGCGCCGTCGACCGCGCGCTGCTGTCGGTGATCCCGCCGCTCAAGTATTTCTGCTGGACCGCGGTCATCGAGCTGCGCCAGCCGCGCAAGAGCTGATCGCGCAGACTCGAATCGCGACGCGCTTTCAGTAGGGCACGCCGAGCGGAATCAGCGCGGCCTTCACGGCGTTCTTCCACGCGCTCTTCACACCCGGCTCGAGGCGGATTGCCTGCGCCGCGCAGCGCAGCGCGAACGTCCAGTCTCCGGCCCCGGCGGCATAGTGGCAGTTGATGCGCCACGACATCGCCAGCGCCTTCCTGTAGAGCTTCGGCCAACGCGCGCCAACGCCGCCGGGCGCGAAGGCGTCGGCGAGGATGCGCTCATGATCGGCCATGGTCTTGCGCGCCGCCATCGATTTGGACTGCGCGTGGACGCGATATCGGAGCAGCGGTTCGTCGACGTAGCCCACTTCGTGTTTGGCGCAGATGGCAAGCCACAGCGGCCAGTCTTCGACGGTGTAATACCTGCCGGGAAAGCCACCGGCTTCCAGGTACACGTCGCGGCGCACCAGCACCGACGACTTCGGGATGAAGTTGTCGATGAGCAATTCCTCGATCACGAGCCCCGTGCGTCCCGGCGAGAAACTGCTGCGGCGGATCTCGGTCTTGATCGAGTCGCCGAAGTAGGTCATGTCGGTGTACGAGATGGCCTTGTCGCCGCAGACCTGCAGCTGACGTTCGAGTTTCTGCGGCAGCCACAGGTCGTCGGAGTCGAGCAAGGCGATCCACTCGCCGCGCGCCTCGCGCACGCCGTGATTGCAGGCCGCGCCGCTGCCCTCGTTGGGCTGCGTGATCACGCGGATGCGGTCGCCATAGGAGGCCAGCACGCCTGCCGTGCCGTCGCGCGAGCCGTCATCGACCACGATGAGCTCGAGGTCGCGATGCGATTGCGCGAGCACGCTGTCGATGGACTCGCGTATGTGCCGCTCGGAGTTGTACGCCGGCATCACGACGCTGACGGAGGGAGTGCTGGACATGTCGGTCTCGGCTCGCTGGTCAGGAACCTGCTGCGGTCTCGCGTTTGGCCGCACGCGCCACGAATATCTTGAGAAGGATGGGCAGGAACAGCGCCACGAAGGCGGGATCGCTGCGCAGGTACGCCTTGATCGCGTCGCGATTCAGTTTCATGCCGCGGCGCAGGTAGTGGGCGATGTGTTCCACCGCCGCGCGTCGCGTCGAGGTGAGTTGCGCGCGGATCTTTTGCCGGTGCTCGGGCAGGCGCGCGTGGCGCCGCAGCATATCTACGAGATACCGGCGCTGATCGATGAGTTTTGGCAGCACTCGCTCGCTGCCCGCGTGGAACGTGGAACGCCAGATGCTCACGCCGCGTCCGTACTGCACCTCGACGTCAGTGGAGAAGGCGAAGCCGCGACCCAGCTCCTGGGCTTTCACCCAGAAGGCGTGATCCTCGAAGGCATTGCGCAGGTTGGGATCGAAACGCAGCGAACGCAGCGGCGCCCAGCGATACACCACTGTGGAGGTCTCGATGACGTTACCCATGATGATCTGGTCGATCATGCTGTGGCCGAAGCGGTAGCAGTTGGAACCGGCGGCGCGCTTCTGGTGCTGCGCGAGCACGATGCGGCCATGGTTCTGGAACTGGTCGCGCGTGGCTTCGGGTTCGAGGTAGTTGGCGAAATAGACGTCGAGATCCTCGCCTAGCGCATCCAGCGCGTTGCGCAGGTGACCCGGCAGCCACTGGTCGTCGGAGTCGAGGAAGGCGACGAAACCCGCGTCCTCCGGGACATGGTCGAGGCCATTGCTGCGCGCGGGTCCGGGACCGGTGTTGGCCTGCTGGACCACGCGCACCGCATCCGCAGGCAGACCGCTGGCGGCGATCTCCTCGCCCGGCGGTACCGGTGACTGGTCGTCGATGATGATGACGTGAACGTCGTCCACACCCTGCTGCGCGCGCACGGAGGCCAGCGCGCGCCTCAGGATTCCAGCCTGGCGCTGGAAGTAAGGAATGATGACGTGAACCGATTTGCTCATGTCTGCGCCTGCGCGGCCGGAGCCTGCCAGAAGCGTTCTTCGCGCGGCCCCCAGCCCGTGAGCTTGCCCACTGAGAAATGCTCGCTCTGCGGGGTGGCCGCCTGAATGCCGCGGAAGCGATCCACGACGGGTTTCAGGCGATTCCAGAGGCGATGTCCCAGCAGCCGCTTGGCCTGGAGGGTCCGGAGCCGTCGCGAGCCCGGCAGCGTGTAATCGCGTTCCAGCGCGTATTGCAGGCAGGTGTTCAGGCCATCGATGTCGCCCGCTTCGAATGCCTTGTGAGCTGCCCAGAAGGCGGCGTCGCCGAGGCGCTTGCGGAGAATGCGCAGCCAGTTCTGCTGCAGCGCCGCCGACCACTCGGACAGCGGTCCGGCGCAGGCGGCTTCCTGCTCGCGCAGATCGCCCAGCACGCCGCTGTAGTAGTCGCGGCCCATGTTCTGCCCGTGCCAGCGGTAGAACGCCTGCACGTCGCGGATGATGCCGACCGGCGCGCGCGCCGCGAATCGCAGCCACATCTGCATGTCGCCGGAATGGGGCAGCGTCGGCTCGTATCCGCCGATCTCCTGCTGCAGCCGCGTGCGGACCACGGCGGTGGGCGTCGACACCGGGTTCGCGAGGCGCACGCAGTGTTCGGTGAACTCGTCGCCGCCGAGCACGCACCATTTGCCGTCGAGCGGTGGCGGGGCCGCGGCGGCTTCGTCGTCCTTCACGATGAGCGCGTATCCGCAGCTGAATCCCACTTCGGGCCGGCTTTCCAGCAAGTCCACCGCGCGCGCCAGCGCGCCGGGCGCCAGCCAGTCGTCGGCGGACAACAGCAGTGAGTAATTGGCCGCCGCCCAGCCGATGAGCCCTTCGTTGTACGTGGCGATGTGCCGCATGTTCTTCGCATGGCGGCGGAATTCAACGCGCGGATCACGCGCCAGTCGCACGCCCACTGCGGGCGTGTCGTCGGTGGAGGTGTCGTCGATGATCAGCACGCGCACGTCCACGCGCTCCTGGTTGAGCACGCTGTTGACGCTGCGCTCGAGGAACCGCGCGTAGTTGTAGCAGGGGATGACGACGTCGATGGATCTGGAAGATAAATTCATGGTCACTCGATCATCCCGGCTGGGGCGAGCCGCGCAACTTGCGCCAGACCTGGGCCGCGGGCAGATAGACGAAACGCTGGCGCTCTTCGCGCGTCACGCCGGCGATCAGCACGATGCCGCCGCAGACCGCGACCGACACCACGCCCGCGACGATCAGCTCGAACCAGTTCGAAGGCCGCGCCTCGAGCCGCAGGAGAAACATTGCGCCCATCTGCATGGTGCCCACGACAGCGGGGCGCAGCACCGCGCGACGTACGAACTGGGCGACGGTGAATCCCAACCGCCGCTGCACGAGTACCGGTATGACGAACAGGTCGATGATGACGGCGGCCACCACGGTTCCCGTGGCCAGTCCCGCGAGGCCATAGAACGGCATCAGGCTCACGCCGATCGAGAGGCTGAGCGCCGACCCGCAGATCAGTGCGATGGCCACAGCCTTCACGTAACCGGCGCCGGTGAGGATCTGCCCGCCGATGGCGGTCACGAAGTTGGCCACCACGCTGAGCAGCAACAGTCGTAGCAGGAACGCCACGGATTGATAGGGCTCGCCGGTCAGGTAGCTCTCGCCAATCCACAGCCGGTAGAAATCCTCGGCAAAAAATCCCGCGATGCAGACCACGGTGGTCATGACCAGCATCATCAGGCGTGATCCGTCGTAGTACAGGCGTTCGAGGCCGTCGCGATCCTCGCGCGCGTGAAGTCCGGCGGCCGCGGGGTAGAGCACCTGCGCGATGGGACTCAGCACCGCGTTGATCTGCGTCGCGAGGCCGGTCACCAGCGAATAGTGGCCCACGGCCGACACGCGCATGAACGCCGCGATCAGGATGTTGGGCAAATGGTGATAGGCGTAGAAGTTGATCGAAACGAGGAAGTTCCAGATGCCGAAGGTGAAGACTTCCTTGAGGCGGGCCATGCTGGCTTGCGCGGGCGAGGCGGCCAGCTCGGGTGCCAGCCAGCGCGCCACGCGCCAGCGGACCATGTAGTCCACCGAGTTGCCGAGGCAGGTGGCCAAGCTCACGCCGATCAGGCCCGATTCGAGTTTCAGGGCGACGAAGATGCCGCCCGCCGTGAGCAGCCGGTTGATGATGCCGATGAGGTTGGCGAGATCGAACCGCTGTTTCGCCGTGAAGATGGCCGCGAATGGAAAAAAGCAGTATTGCAATGCGCTCGCGAGGCCAATGATGAGGATGCAGGCCACCGCCTCGCGATGATGCTCGGGAGCGATGTCGAACCATCCGGGCGCGAACAGGCCGGCCACGACACTCACGCAGGCGATCACGGCGCCCAGCGTACAGAAGGCCACCAGTGCGGTGCTCAGGCACTCGCTGGCGCGTTTGTGGTCGCCGAGCGCGAGATATCGCGTCAGGTACTGGGTGACGCCGGCGCGGAAGCCGAGATCGAGCAGCCCGTAGTAGCCGATGATGCTCGAGGTGAGGATCCAGATGCCGTAGCGCGTGGGTCCCAGCGAATGAAGGACGAACGGCGTCAGCAGGAGCGTGATCAGCGCCCCGATCGCAAACCCCATCCAGTTGCTCGCGACATTGCGCAGGAGCAACGCAGCGCCATTCATCCGACGGCCTGCTTCGGTCCTTCTGCGGCGTGGATTGCGCTCGCGAGCGAATCACACACGCGATGCACATCGCCATCGGTCATCTGCCCGTATAGCGGCATCACCACGCAGTGATCCTGCGCGGCTTCCGAATGCGCCAGCGAGCCCGAGCGACGCGCGTCGCGATAGGGCTCCTCGCGATGACTGCACATGATGCCGCGGCGCGTAGACACGCCGGCATCGAGCATGGTCTGCATGACTTCACGCTGGTCGAGATTCGCGGGAAGGCGCACGCAGAAGCTCTGCCAGTTACTGCGCGCCCAGGAAGGATTCTCTGGCACGGTGACGCCAGGGATATCGCGCATCAGCTCGCGATACTGATCGGCGATCTCGCGCCGCCGCGCCACGATCTCGGGCAGGCGGCGCAATTGCTCACGGCCCACCGCGGCCTGGATGTCGGTCATGCGGTAGTTGAAGCCGACGATGGGATAAGACTCGAAGATCACCTTCGCCGACCCATGGCGCACGGTGTCGGGCACGCTCATGCCGTGCTGGCGCAGCAGGCGGCACTTTGCGTCCCAGTCCTTGTTGTTGGTGGTGATCATGCCGCCGTCGCCGGTGCTCATGATCTTGCGAGGGTGGAAGGAGAAGGCGGTGATGTCGCCATGCGCCTTGCCGATCTTTTCCCATTGGCCGTTCCACAGGATCTCGCTGCCGATGGCGCACGCCGCGTCTTCGACGACGAGCAGGTTGTGCGCGCGCGCGATCTTCACGATCGCCGCGAGGTCGCAAGGCATGCCCATCTGGTGCACGGCCAGGATCGCACGCGTCTTCGGCGTGATCGCGGCCTCGATGAGCGCCGGATCGATGTTGAAGGTGGTCGGATCCACGTCGATGAACACCGGCGTGGCGCCGCAGTACTTCACTACGTTGGCCGTGGCGATGAAAGAGTGGCTCACCGTGATGACTTCGTCACCCGGCTGGATGCCGATGGCCAGCAGCGCCAGGTGCAGCGCCGTGGTGCAGTTGGATACTGCTACCGCGTGTGCGGCGCCCGTGTACTCGGCGAACTCCTTCTCGAACGCGGCCACTTCCGGTCCCTGGGTAATCCAGCCGGAAAGGATCACGCGACGCGCGGCTTCGGCCTCGCGCTCGTCCATCATGGGTTTGATGATAGGGATCATTACGCGGCCATCCGGTCTTTGTTGGCGCGCCACCAGTCGACCAGGCGCGAGAGGCCTTCGTCGAGGCTGATGGTGGCACGGAAGCCTAACTTCTCTTCCGCCTTCTTCGTGCACGCCAGGCGACGCGACACCGGGTTCACCTTGCGCTCCGGGCCGTACTCGGGCTTGAGCTTCGACCCCATCACGCGCAACAACGCGTCGGCGAGATCGTTGAGGCTGGTCTCGATGCCGCTCGCGACGTTGAACACGTCATCGGCGCAATCGGACTCGAGCGCGAGGATGTTCGAGCGCGCCACGTCTTCGATGTACACGAAGTCCATGGTGGTCTTGCCGTC
>JACZCZ010119021.1_pt1 | contig 17685 bp, 14 predicted proteins | sample 8641811 | NCBI WGS metagenome assembly JACZCZ01 (sample SAMN15324610, study PRJNA640507) | soil metagenome | isolation source: intercropping peanut in the first line | place: China: Luxin town, Laibin City, Guangxi Province | collected 2019-07-25 | depth 10cm m | reverse complement strand
TTCGCCGGCAATGCTGGTGTGGGCGGCAGTGCAGGAAGCAATTGCTTGCAAGGCACCGGCGGTGACTACAGCGCGATGGGCCCGTATGCAGTCACGCAAAGCGACGTCGACATCGGCGGCGGGCTGGGCATGTACACGATCTTCCGACCGACCAACCTCGACGCGAGCTGCAAGCATCCGATGGTGGCGTGGGGCAACGGCACCGGCGTCACCGGATCGAGCATCTATGGCTTCTATCAAACGCACGCCGCGAGCTGGGGCATGGTGGTGATCGCTTCGCACGACGACCAAGCGAGCAGCATGGCGTTCTTGGCCGGCGGTCTCGACTACCTAATTGCGCAGCACCAAGGATCCGGTAGCCCGCTCTCCGGCAAGCTGAGCGACAAGGCCGGGACGGCGGGGCACTCACAAGGTGGCTTCGCGGCGACCACTGCTGCCTCGCACCCGAACGTGGTCGCGGAAGTGTGCGTGCAAGGTGGCGGTCGACCGCCCGCTGACGTGGCGTTCATGTGCTTGACCGGCACCGAAGATTTCGTGGAGCCGCAGTGCACGGCAGCCTACGACAGCGCAGCGGGGCCGGCATTTCTGGCCAATTATCAGGGCGCCGACCACATGACGACGCCGACGCTCGGTGGTTACTTTCAGAACAACCCGGGCACCAAGCAATACCAACGCCTCTACACCGCGTGGTTCCGCTGTCATCTCGCTGGCGATGAAACGGCATGTGCCATGTTCCGCGGCGGCGCCAACTGTGGCATCTGCGGCGAGCCCAACTGGTTCGCGATCGAAGGCAAGAATTTCTAACTGTACAACACCTAAGGTGTGCAGGGTCGGTCCGCGATCTACCGATCGGAAAACAAGCTCGGAATCAGCTGGTACAGATCACGCTCCAGGTCGCGCCCTTTGAGGTTGCCGCCCAACCACAACGTGGCCATGCCGTGTCCGAATGCCCACGCGCCGGTGGCCACCACATCTGTCGGTAGGTTCGGCGCGAGGCCTTCCTTTTGCGCAGCGGTCACGGCATCGAGCAGCACTTGGTAGGCGCACTGTCCAGCGCGCTGCAGCTCGGGATTGTTCACGTCGATCAGCTCGTGCTGGAACATCAGCGCAAAGTGCTGCGGATGATCGATCGCGAACTTCACATAGGCATGACCGGTGGCGGCAAAGCGTGCGAAGGGATGATTGCCCGCCGCGTCACGGCCGGCTTCCATCGCTGCGCGAAACTTGTCGAAGCCTTCGGCCGCCAGCGCGGTCAGCAAGCCCGTCTTGTCTTTGAAGTGATGTGCAGGTGCGCCATGCGAGACGCCGGCCCGACGCGCCACCTCGCGCAGCGACAGCGCCGCCACGCCCTGCTCGGCCATTACCAGAAGCGCGGCGTCGAGCAGCGCGCGGGGCAGGTTTCCGTGGTGGTAGTCGCTCATCCGCGGCGCAACCTACGCGCGCACGAGACAATGTCTAGTTCAGCCGCCGCGTTCATCGAGCGGCCGCCGTTCTACCCGCGTCCCAGGGACAGACGTCCCAGGGACAGACGTCCCAGGGACAGACGTCCCAGGGACGAAGGTCTCAGCAGCCGCGCGTGTCGACTCCCCCGTCCCAGGGACGATTGGCCGGGAAGATCGGGGCGTGGACCTTGACGGCGTCTAGATTGGCTGGCACAAGCGAACTGGTCGCTGTCTAGATGCGCGTAGATCTCGACTACAAGGAGCCTTTCGATGACCCAACCGAGCCTTCCGTCTGCTGTTTCCGTCCCAGAAGCCAAGACCAAGCACCGTCCCGTCGCCAATGCCGAGCGCACCAGCGACAACCCGTACCTGCGCGGCAACTTTCGTCCGGTGAGCGAGGAGCTCACGGTCCCGGACCTGCGCGTGACTGGCAGCCTGCCCGAGGAGCTCAACGGTCGCCTGCTGCGCCAAGGCCCCAACCCCGCCGGCGATCCCGGACCGAACCATCACTGGTTCTTGGGCCACGGCATGATCCACGCGATCCACCTCGAAGGTGGCAAGGCGCGCGGTTACCGCAACCGTTGGGTGCGTACGCGTCCACTGCAGAACGCCACCGGCAAGCAGGCGGCGCCAGATGCGGTCCCCGGCATGGGCTTCGACCTCGGCATGAGCAACACCAACGTGGTCGGTCACGCGGGTCACATCTATTCACTCGGCGAAGTGGGCTTGCCCTACGAGCTCGACACCGACCTCAACACGTTGCGCGAGGGAAACTTCAAAGGTCGCTTTGTCACCAACATGACAGCACACCCTAAGATCGATCCTAAGACTGGAGAGATGCTGTTCTTTGGTTACGACTTTGGACCGGTGAACCTGCGCTACCACGTGCTGTCGGCGCAGGGAGAGCTGGTAAAGACGCTGACCATCGACACGCCGCGGCCGACGATGATGCATGACTTCGGTGTCACCGCGTCGCGCGTGGTGTTCATGGACATGCCGGTGGTGTTCGACCTCAACGTGCTCGCGTCCGGCAGCAAGATGCCGTTCCGCTGGGACGACAGTCATCAAGCGCGAGTCGGCGTGATGTCACGTGCTGGCGACGGCGGCGACATGGTCTGGATCGATGTGGCGCCTTGCTACGTCTACCACCCGCTCAATGCCTACGATGACGGCGACACCGTGGTGATGGACGTGGTGCGTCACGACAAGACCTTTGCCCAGAGCGCGATCGGTCCGGACCACGAGAGCCTGCCAACGTTGCACCGCTGGACGATCAACCTGAAGACGAAGGCGATGCGGGACGAGCTGGTCAACGATCGCGCGCAGGAGTTTCCGCGCGTGAACCCGAACGTCGAGTGCCACAAGCACCGCTACGGCTACGCGGTGGAAGCCGCCTACGGCAGCTCGCTCGAGTTCGGCAACCTGCTCAAGCACGACCTGCAGAGCGGCACCACGCAAGTCCACGACGTGGGCGACGGCCGTCACGCCGGCGAAGGCGTGTTTGTTCCTGTCGGCTCAGGCGAAGACGAGGGCTACTTGCTCTCCGTCGTCTACGACGAAGCCACCGACAAGAGCGACGTGATCGTGATCGACGCCCAACACTTCACCGACAAACCCGTCGCCACAATCCACCTGCCCACCCGCGTCCCCTACGGCTTCCACGGCAACTGGGTGAGTGCGTAACGCGCACACCGCGCTGCTGGGTCCTTGGTCGATCGCGAGATCAGCTAGAGACCCAGCACTGTCGCGAGACCTTGGTCGACTTTGCGCATCACGGCGCCGCTCAACACGCTCACGCGTTCTGTCAGCATCGATCGATCCACAGTGAACAACTGCGAAACGTTGACCACGGAGTCTCGCGGCAACTGTGATTGCTTGGCGGTGAGCAACACGTTGGCGGGCGCTCCGGCGCGGCTGAGCTGACCGGTGATGATCGCCACGATCGTGGTTTGGATCGCGCTGCGATTGAACGGGTCGGCTTGAATCACCAACACAGGGCGTCGACCGCCGGGGCCTGAACCGTCGGGCTCCGGCAGATTCGCCCACCAAACCTCGCCGCGTTCCATCGCTACCACTCTTCGCGTTCAAGGACGCGCGCCGGCAATGTGCTGAGGGCAGCGTCGAGCGTGGCAGGTTCAGCGCCGTACACGCGATTCAACGACGCCGTGATCTCGGCTTCATCTTCTGCACGCACCAACGCCTCGATCGCCCGCGCATACAATTCGCTGCGGGTAATTCCCTTGCGCTTCGCCGTGCGCTCAGCCGCCTCAAAAATAGGGTCCGGAATCGAAACCGCCGTTTTCATGCAACGAGTATAACCCGGGTCTGACTATCGGTCGACCGTGGTTATACCCGATCGGTGAAGCCGCCGTGGCCTACGTAAATGCCACGAGCGGGTAGCAAGGCGAGCGAGCGCGCCCTCATTCACGACACACCAGCATTGCGTCGGCGCTCGTCAAGGTGAGCTGACGGCCTTCGAGCACCACTGCAGGCTTGGATCTGAAGAAGAAGCGCATGAGCCACGCGTCTTGTGCACTGCGGTCACGCCCGCATCCCAAGTCGGTGCCGGAAACCTCTGAGACGATCAACCTGCCGTCGTTCAACGCGGCGCGACCCGAGAAGTAGTTGCACCCAGCAGAGAAGGAGACTTGGTTGGTGTCCACCTCCTGATGGAACGAGACACGCAGTGCAGTGCCTTCCACCAGCTCAAAGCCTTCCGCTGAGCACGCGTCGAAACGCCGACCCATCAGCTCGCTGATGTCTCGCGCCAGCAATCGCTCCTCGGGTTGGATCGCCACGTAGGCGGAAGCGGCACAGGCACACAGCGTTATCACCAGCAGCACCATAGTCGCCCACCGCACGCGTGTGCTCATCGTGAATCGCATGCGCACAGCGTACGCGTCACTTCACTCCGGCTGGTAGGTGCCGCAGGGGAAGGTGGCGAGCAGGGTGGCGTCGGCGGTCGTCTGGAAGGTTTCGCAGGCGGTGCCGAGCAGCTCGATGTGATGTGGGTCGGTGACGCGCCAGCCGTCGTCGCCGTTGCAGGGCAGCTCGTTGCCGTTGAGCGTGACGTGGCCCATGCACTCGACACCGTCTTCGATCGTGCCGTCGAGGGTCACGGTGCACGGCACCGATGCGCTAACGATCGCTTCGATGCGCGCGATCAGCGCGGCGCGATCGATCGGTGCGTAGGCCTGCTGTGTGCCGCCAGCCACGGCCACCGCGTTGAGATGATCGGCATCGCTGCCCGTGGCTTCCGCCAGGCTGATCACATAGGTCGAAACCCCACGGCTCTGCCCCAAGGTTGCAGCGGCAACCACCGAAGCTTCGTCCACCACCGGCGGATCGAGCGTCAGGTCGTCGACGCACGCGTAAGGGCGACCGTCGGTGGCGAGGATCGCGAGCTGCGGACCCAACCCCTGTGCGCTCGCCATCGCTGCGTCGGGGAGAGATCGCACGAGCCGATCGAGCGCGGCACCCGTCGGCGTGCTGAAGCCGGGCGGTGTGTCGGGGAACGTGGACTCGATCGCCGCCACGTTGCCCGTGCCCACCACCACTTCGCTCACGTTCGGACACGTCGGCAGATCGTAGGAGTCGTTGTAGATGGTGAGACCGAACTTCACGATGCCGTCCAGCCGCCGCACGATGCCGTCGGTCGGGTCGAGCAGCGCTTCACGCAATGCATGCCAGCGATCGAGGTTGTCGGAGTAGGCGGTCGACATGCTGCTGGAACCATCGACCAGGAACACCACCGTCGGCACTGTGCGCACGGGATGAACCTCGGCGTCGGCGCACATCACGTAGCCGTCGATCGCGGCGTCCACCAGCGGCATGCCGTCGGAGCCCGTGACACCGCCGTAGCCCGCACCGCCCATGCCCGCCGACCCCGCGCTGCCACCGACGCCTGCGCCGCCACCTACGCCTGCGCTGCCACCGATGGCGCCGCTGCCTTTCGAGTCATTGGCACATGCGATTGTCATCACCGCGCTCAACGCGCAGGTCACTGCTGTGATCGAAGGGCGCATCGATCAGTCCAACAACGGACCACAGCGGCCGCTCGATGGGTAGCAGACCAATGGCGCGCAACAGTCGCTGTCGCTGCTGCAGCCGACACACATGTTGTCGACGCAGGCCTGATGCCCGCTGCACGAGTTGCTGCATTGCGTGCAGACGGGAGGTGGCGGCTCACCACCGGTCCCGCCCATGCCACCGGTTCCGCCCATGCCACCGGTTCCGCCCATGCCACCGGTGCCCGCTTCGCCAGCGCTGCCGCCGGTTCCGCCAGCGCCGCTAGTCCCTCCCGAGCCGCCGGACCCGCCGCTGCCACCCATCGGCATGCCTGCGTCGCTTTCTGGCGGTGGCGCGCATTCGTCGCCCACGTCGAGGATGTCGCGGTCGTAGAACACATCGAGCCCGAGCAGCATGTCGACCTCGCGACCGAACAGCGAACCGTACACCTGCGAGTAACCCGCGCTGAAGATGCGCGCGCGCGGCGCGTAGATGTTGCCGACGAACTGACCGAGGCCAACGACCGCCACGTCACCATCACCTGAGACGTACACACGCGTGGCGGACGGACGATTGCGATCGCCGAAGCTGGTCGCGCCAATCGACACCAGGTTGCCCTTGATGAAGATGTCGAGCTCACCCTCTGGGCCCAGGTCCACATCGAAGATGCCCAAGTCGCCCACGTTGCCGCCGACGAACAGCGCGGTGCGTCCCGGCACGTGAAGCGTGACGATGCCGAGCGAGCCGATGTTGTTCACGTAGAAGCGACCGCAGGGCAGCGTGAGGTTCAAGAAGACGCCGAGTCGCAAGTTGAAAACATCCGGATCGAGACCGATGTCGGCGTTGTCGTTGTGGATGCGGGCGTGATCGACCATCGCGCCGATGTCCAAGATCTCGTCGTCGCAGGCACAGGGCTCAGGGATCGTGAAGGTGGCGTTGCGATCGCGGGTGCCGCCCACGAAAGTGATCGCGGTGAGGTCGTGGTTGTCCCGCTGATAGAGATCGCGATCCACGTCCAAGATGCCGGTGGGCACGATGCCGAGGACGCCCATGTTCACGTCTTCTCGAAACCAAGCGTCGCGCGCGACGTTCACGAAGCCGATGCCGGTCGGAATGATGAACTGAGGATCGAGACCGAGGTCGCCGTTCATCTTCAGGTCGCCGCCGACGGTCATGTACTGCAGCAGCAACGTGGGGGAGTCGCCGGCAATGGTGAATGAGCCGCCGACTTCGGTGTAGCCCAGCGCGCGGTAGGTGTCGTTGGCGCCGACCGGGGCGCCGAACGCGATCGCGTCTTCCGGCGTTTGACCTTGGCCCGAGTGGAACGAGCGCGTGCGCAGGAAGCCGCCCATGTTGATGTCGTCGCAAGCGCAGACCGAGTTGGCGAACACGCGACCGGCGATCTCCCCGGTGCAGACGTCGCGCGTGATGCCGTCGATGCTGTCGGTGACGCTGACCGGCGGGCCCTGTCCCATACAGTAGCCGGCGCGCGAGTCGAGCAGCGCGTCGCTGATGTTGGCATCGACGACGTGGCCAGCGTCGATCAACGCAGCGTCCATGTCGATCACGAACGCGTCGGCGCTCGCATCTGGCGTTGACATGCCACCGTCGCTGCCACCCGCGTCGCCGACAGCGCCGCCATCGAGCTCGATCGCCCCGTCACTCACGCGCGCAGCGTCGATCGCCGCATCACGCCCCACCGCACCATCGACGGTCGGTACGTCGGCGTCTTGATCCCCGCCGACACCGCCAACCCCGCCAACACCACCCGCGCCCCCCAGCGCTCCACTGCCGCCGACACCGCCAGCGTCATCGGTGGCGCCGTCATTCGCATCTGCAACGCCCGCGGTTCCCGCGCCGCCGCCTCCTGCTCCCGCGCAGCCCACAGCAAACAAGATGGTGAAGAGAACAACGAAGGAGACGCGATGAAGCCAAGACAGGAACGTGTGCATGACCGGCGTTTTCTGTACGCAGGATCCCGGCAACGAAAGTCGCAAGCGCGCGCCCTCCACGGGATCGTTGAGCAAGATCCGTTCACCTGCGGCCGAACGGTGTTGACCGAATGGACGACGCCCCCTGCGCAAAAGCTGTGCAGCGCGCGCGTCGACCTGCGCACGTTAATGCGGCTCGGATCTCGAACTGGCAAAGCAATTGTCGAAGGCGATCAAACAGTCATGTCAACGCTGCGAACACGACGACCGCAGATTCGGACGGCACGCTCGATCACTCACTTGGTCGCGGGCGACGCCGCAGGCGGCATGTGCTGGGCAATCGATTGGCCGAGACCGCGGTAGGCCTCCATCATCACAGCACGCATCGCTTGGGTGCGCGCCGTGCTGAGCCACTGTGCGGCGGCGCTTTCTTCGAACGCGGTGATCGCCTCCAGCTCTGCGTCGCTCAGGTCCCGCATCAGGTACGCATAGGTCATCGTCATCGCGCGATCGAGCGCGCTCACCACAGGGGCGATCGACTCGCGTAGCTGGGCTTCGGTCGGCAACGTCGCGCCGGGCGGCGCCAACGGTGCCATCGCTTGCGTCATCTCGATGCCAGGGACCACCACCATGCTCTCGACCAACTGCGGGATCTGTCCAGCCACGCGCAGACGCGCGACCAACCCACTGCGCGTCTCGCTCAGCTCGACTTCGTCCATCCACGCACCGAGCGCGCCGTCGTCCGGCTCCACCGCACCGAGCGCGGCATAGTGTCGCCCCGACTCGCTGCCGTAGTACGTGAGCGCCGCGCGCGCATGCTCCGCGTCATACGCAGTGACGACCTGGGCTTCGAACTGTTGCTGCAAGCGCGCTGTTTCAAACAGCCGATCGACGTCGGCGAGCAACGCCTTGACCGCCTCACGACCGGCCCTGCCCTCCAAGGTCGCAAGCTTCGCCGTCAGCGTGTCGTGCAGATTCAGCGCTACGAACAAGTGGTCCGACTCGGTCGCCTGCAACAGGCAAGCGACTTGCGTGGTCGCGTCCGTCGACGAGAGCGCAGCCGTCACACACTCGGTGTTGCTCCGATCGAGCGGCGCCGGAGCCTCCGTCACCTCGCTCGCAGTCGCCGGCGCTTCACCACCCGCCGCCGCACCACCACAAGCGCCGATCGCCACTGCCAACAACCAACACGTCATCACCGCGCGCATCATCGTGCTCCCGTTCGCTCGAAACCCAAGCGCACTAACGCGCCCACGTCCCACCGTCAAAGCACGGCGCGAAGTTTCGACATGATTTCGCTGCATGATAGAAGCGGGCCGTTCGCGAAAAAAAGGGAGGTCGTCATGCACGCAAAACAGCTCGTCATCGTGGTCGCCATCGCACTGATCGGTTGCGGTGAGAAGAAAACCGACGCGCCGGCCGAGCCCACACAGCAAGCACAAGCCCCGGCACCTGCGCCGACCGGACCGGAAGCGTTGCTGGCCAAAGCCAAGGCATTGTTCGCTCCGCTGCCCGCGGTGATGGAGAGCCCGAAGCACAGCGTGACGGACGCGAAGGTTTCCCTGGGCCGCCAGCTGTACTTCGAGAAGCGCCTGTCGAAGAACCAGGACATGTCGTGCAACAGCTGCCACGTGCTCGACGGCTACGGCATCGACACGCGCCCGAACAACAAGACGTCAGAAGGCTTCGGCGCGCAGTTCGGCGGACGCAACTCGCCGACCGTTTACAACGCTGCGCTCCACTTCGTGCAGTTCTGGGATGGACGGGCCGAAGACGTGGAAGCACAGGCCAAGGGACCGATCTTGAATCCGGTCGAGATGGCGATGCCGGACGAAGCGAGCGTGGTCGCGGTGCTCAAGTCGATCAGCGAGTACACGCCGCTGTTTCGCAGCGCCTTCCCCGATGTGGAAGATCCGATCACGTACAACAACATGGCCGAAGCGATTGGTGCGTTTGAACGCCGTCTCGTCACGCCGAGCCGCTTCGACAAATACCTCGGTGGCGACATGACCGCGCTCAACGAGCAAGAGCAACGCGGCTTGTCGTTGTTCATCGATGCTGGTTGCGTCGCGTGTCACATGGGCCCTGGGCTCGGCGGCGCGATGTACCAAAAGCTCGGCTTGCTGAAGCCTTACCCGACGCAAGACCCAGGACGTTTCGAGATCACCAAGAACGAAGCCGACCGCTCGTTCTTCAAGGTGCCGAGCTTGCGCAACATCGATCGCACGGCGCCCTACTTCCACGATGGCTCGATCGCCACGCTGGAGGACGCAGTGAAGGTGATGGCCGAGCACCAGACAGCCAAGGGCGCGCTGAGTGACACGGAGGTCCAGGACCTGGTCGTGTTCCTGCGCAGCCTGACCGGTGATCTGCCTACGGATTACATCAAAGAACCGGTGGCCTTCCCATCGGGTCCGGCCACGCCGAAGCCGCCGACCTGATCCCTCGCGATTGCGTGTTAGCGTGGCCGTGGTCAGTCCGGGGGTGCGGGCTGACTCGGCTTCGAATGCCACGCACGGGGGGTGCGCATGGGCGACGATCGCGACGGAGACAAGAGGCCGGACGAGCAGACACGGCTGCTCGACGCGATCATCGAGCACATCCCGGCGATGATCTTCATGAAGGACGCCAAGGACCTGCGTTTCGAACGCTTCAACAGGGCGGGCGAAGCGCTGCTTGGCGTGTCACGTGAATCGCTGATCGGGCGCAACGACTACGACTTCTTCCCCAAGGAACAGGCCGACGCGTTCGTCGAAAAGGATCGCGAGGTGCTGTGTCGCAAGGGCGTGCACGACATCCCCGCTGAGCCGATCCAAACCCCGAGCGGAACGCGTTACCTGCACACCAAGAAGATCCCGATTCTCGGCGACGACGGTGAGCCCGCGCACTTGCTCGGCATCTCGATCGACATCACCGAGCGCAAGCAAGCCGAAGAGTTGCTGCGCGCCGCGCACGACGATCTGGAGCGCAAGGTGATCGAGCGCACCGCCGCGTTGCAGCACGAGATGGAAGAACGGCGCCGCGCCGAGATCGCGCTGTTGCGCACGGAAGATCAGCTGCGGCAATCGCAGAAGATGGAAGCGATCGGACGACTCGCCGGCGGCGTGGCGCACGACTTCAACAATCTGTTGAGCGTGGTGCTGACCTACTCGGACCTGGTGATGCGACGCATTCCACCGACCGATTCGGTGTACGCGGACGTGGAGCAGATCCAACGCGCGGGCCGTCACGCGGCCGATCTCACGCGCCAGCTGCTTGCCTTCAGTCGGCGTCAGGTGTTGGCGCCAAAGATCCTGAACCTCAACGACATCCTGATGAACATGCAGCGCATGTTGCCGCGCCTGCTCGGCGAGGACGTGATCCTCAACCTGCACCCGTCGAGCGATCTTGGTCGCGTCGAGGCCGATCCGGGTCAGCTCGAGCAGGTGATCATGAACTTGGTGGTGAACGCGCGCGACGCCATGCCGCTCGGCGGTCAGCTGACGCTCGAAACCCAGAACGTGACGTTGGACGATCGCTTCGCCAGCGAGAACCTGGGCGCCAGCACCGGGCCCCACATCAAGCTCAGCATCACCGACACCGGCACCGGCATCGACGCGCAAACCATGACGCGCATCTTCGAGCCGTTTTTCACCACCAAGGAAGTGGGCAAAGGCACCGGTCTCGGTCTCTCGACAGCATTCGGCATCATCAAACAGAGCGGCGGAACGATCGTGGTGCGTAGCGACGTGGGCCAGGGCACCACCTTCGACATCTATCTGCCGCGTGCGAGCGGGCCGGATTCGATCCTGCCCCCGGCACACCACGACGGCGCAAAACGGCGCGGACGGGAAACCGTGCTGCTGGTGGAAGACGACGACCAAGTGCGCTCGTTGACCGCCGTGGTGTTGCGGCGCAGCGGTTACCGCGTGATGGAAGCGCGCGGCGGCTCGCACGCGATCGCGATCGCCAAGGAGTTCCGCGAACCGATCGAACTACTGCTCACCGACGTGGTGATGCCGGGCATGGGTGGCAGCGCGGTGGCCGAACAGGTGCGCCAGTTGCGCGGCACGATCAAAGTCCTGTTCATGTCGGGTTACACGGACGACGCGGTGCTGCGGCATGGCGTGGTCGACTCCGCCGTCGAGTTCTTACAGAAGCCGATCACCCCGGACTTGCTCCTCGACCGCGTCCGCGAAGTCCTCGACCGGTAGTGGTCTCCCGCATCCGTCCGTCTGCGTGACGTGGGCGGACCTGTTTTTGTCGCGGTTGTCGCCGCATGTTTGGCCCGCGTCGTGCGACCCATGAAACGTAGGGTCGACGTCATGATGATGTGTGGGACGCGTGGGTTAGATGGGTCGTCGGTTGGGTGGTGGGTTGTCGTAGGCGTGCTGTGCGCGCTGATCGGCTGCGCGCCTGATCCGATCGGTGGTGCGGGTGTTTCCGGAGGTGGCTTTGGCGGCGCCTCCGGAAGCGCTGGCGCTGCGGGCAGCGCCGGTGTCGCAGGCAGCGGATTGTCTGGCATGTCCGGTGTCGGCGGCAGCGCAGGCAGCGGTGGCAGCGGCGATGTCGCTGGAATCGGCGGCGCGGCAGGCATGCCGGATGCGGGCAGCGGTGGCAACGAGGGCTGCAACGCGATCTCACAGACCGCAGACGCCGAGCTCGGGCCGGTCGACATCGTCTGGGTGATCGACGCGTCCGGCAGCATGGACGACGAGAAGCTCGCGGTGCAGATGAACATCGCCAACTTCGCCAACGTGATCGAAGCGGCGGGCATCGACCATCACGTCGTCATCATCACCGACATGGATCTGGCCGCGGGCACACCGCTCGGTAGCAACGCGCAGCACTACCGTTTCATCCAACACGACGTGGGCTCGCACGATCTCTACGACGTCTTGATCAATCGATTCCACGACGGCTTGCTCGGCCCGGGCTACGGTTCGTTCCTGCGATCGAACGCGCCCACGCACATCGTCGCCGTCACCGACGACGAGAGCGCGCCCATGACCGCCGCGCAGTTCAAGCTGTCGATGGAGAGCTTGCTCGGTCACGGCTTCATTCAGCACGCGGTCGCCTCGGAGTCGGTCAACGGCGAGCCGTGCTCCGGTGGCTTGTGCTTCGGCATCCCCGGGATCCCGTGCATTCCGGTCGGTGGCGGCGCGGCAAACGTGGGCGCGCAGTACTACATGCTGGCGGATCAAACCGGCGGTCAGAAGATTTCGATCTGCGAGAGCGACTGGAGCATGGTGTTCGGTCCGTTGCAGGACGCGGTTGTCGCCTCGGTGCCACTGCCGTGCGCCTTCAACATTCCACCGCCGCCCTCCGGGCTCACGTTCGACAAGGAGAACGTGCACTTCCAACATCAGCCGTCCGGTGCCACCACGCCCAACGAGCTGCCGCGCGCACAGACCGTGAGTGAATGCGGCACAGCGGTGGGCTGGCACTACGACAACAACGATGCGCCGGTGAGCATCCTGCTGTGCCCCGCAGCGTGCGACCTCGCCGCGCAGGGCGGCTCGGTCAACATCGTGTTCGCATGCAGCCCACCGCCGCCGTTGGTGGTGGATTAGGTCCGCGTCTTTACTCGCCGGCGCGATTGAACATGAACGGGTAGCTGACCATCGACACGCCGGTGCCGGCCGGGAAGGTCCAACGTTGGACCGCGGTTTGGATGCAGCTCTCGGCACGTGCATTGCCGAGCGTGCTCTGGCTGATGTTGGCGAGCTGGACCACACCGCTGGTGTTGATCATGAACTTCACCGCGACACGACCTTCGAGATCGGGGCGCGCGTTGAGCTCCTGCTCGTAGCAGTGACGAATCTCGGCGATGTGACGGTTGATCACGCGCCGGATCGCTTCCTTCGACAAGCCACCGCGCACTTCCGCCGCGCCGATCTTCAACGTCGGCACGCGACTCGTATGGCCGCCGAGCTTGCCGACCGTGCTGCCATAGGGACCTGAGCCGTGACCGCCGGGCCCGCGATCGGTGCCGATGGTTCCGAGATCACCAGTGCCGATCGTGCCTTGGCCGTTGCCACCACCGCCGCGACCGGTGCCGATCGGACCCAAACCGCCGTGACCAAAGTTGTCGCCGGCAAAGTCGCCCATGATCGCGCCGATCGCGTTCATCGGGTCCGAGCCGATCGCCTGCTCGCGTCCGTAAGGTGACGTCGGCGTATTCCAGCTGCCGACTGCGGACTTGATCATGCCGATCACACCCGCGCTCTTCGCCATCGCCTGCGCTTGATCGCGCGACAGCGCTCGGTCTTGTGGCTTGGCATCGCCTTGGATCGCCGAGTGCGCCTTGCTGCGCTTGGCGGTCGGCTTGCCCATCTGTCCGCTGTCGCCATCGTGGGCCTTGCCGTCCTCACCGCTCGGGTTGTCACCGAGCACGGGCGGTGGCTCTTCGTTCAGCTCCGGTGGCTCGATCACGTAGTTGATGTAGCGCTGGTCCATGTTCATCAGGTCCAGGTTGCGCGCCATCGCTTGGGGCGGAAGGAAGTAGAACGCGACCAAAAAGAACGCGTGGAACGCCAAGGAGCCGAGCACCCAACCGTAGGAGTCCCACGCGATCTTTGGCTTGCTCGCCGCGATCACCGGCATCGCGTTCACGCGCCGTACGAGAAAGCGCAGCTCGCCCAGCTGCAGTGATGCGATCGCGTCGCTCGGCAGGGTGTACTGATGCGCGCCGATCACTTCGCTGCTGACGCTGAGCAAGCCGCGCTCCTGCAGCGCATCGAACGTCAGCAGCTCATCCGCGATGTCGACATGCCCGGCCATCTCGCGCGTGATCGACAGACGCACCTGGTCGCCATCGACGGACAACAGCGGCAGACGCTCACGTCCGTTCATCAACGTGGGGCTCACGATGAAGTCGGTGGGCGGCAAGCCGCTGTGCGCCTCCACCGCTTCGCCGATCACGAACGACCGCATGGGCGACAGGTGCTTTACGTCGAGCACGGTGGAATCTCCCCACATCACGATCACTTCCAGAGCTGCTTCCGACACGAGTGCCTCCACGGGCCGCATCACGGGCAGCCCATGCGCGTAACGGTGGAACAGCGATCGCAGCCCCGCGCAGGCCGATCGCCGAAAGCAACGCGATCCGGAGAGCCGCAAGTGGCGGCCTCGCTCGCATCGTTCAAGGCATCAGAAACCAGCCGCGAGAAAAAGTTCCAGCCTTCGCGCGATCGTCAGCCGGCGGCGTCACGGAGGGTGTTCACGTCGACCACGATCAGGTGGCCATTGTCGGTCGCGAGGACCCCGCTTTGGTGCCAGTCGCGCAGCAGCCGGTTCACGGTCTGGCGCGTGGCATCGACCAAATCACCCAGCTCGCGCTGGGAGAGCTTCACGGTGAGCCGCACACCGCGCGGATGCGGCGTCCCGAAGTGCTCGGCCAAGAGCAACAGCTTGCGCGCAAGGCGCTGGGGCGCTTCAAGTGACGTGGTGGCGTCGAAGTGCGCGATCGTGTCGCGCAACCGGCTCGCCATCAGCGTGAGCAAACGCCGCGACAGCTCGGGTGAGCTCGACACCAAGTCCATGAAGTCGCGGCGATCGAGCACCATCAATACCGACTCTTCGATCGCTGTCACGCGCGCGGTGCGTCCGTTGGCCTGAAACAACGCGACTTCGCCGAAGACATCGCCAGGGCCGAGGATCTGCAGCGTGGCGTCGCGTCCTTCAGGTCGTGGCGCGACCACCTTGAGCTTGCCGGTGGCCACAGCGTACAGGGCTTCGGGTGGCCCCCCGCGCTCGATGATCACCTCGCCCGCATCTACGCGCTGCATCCGCGCGCGCGCCACGATCTGGTCCTCTTCACGCGCATCCAGCCGACTGAGCAACGGAATGGTCGCGAGCACGGCGCGAATGCGATCGACCGGACGGGCACGCGGGGGAACGACAGTGGGGCTCATTGCGAGGTGAGCACAGCCTACTCCCGGCCGCGCGTCCCAGGGTGTCGGCTGGGCGACTACCACCGTGAGATCGGACAACCCTACAGATGCACAGTGGTCGACCAAACTGCTGGAGGTTGTCGGCTGCGCGACACGTGGCCGAGCCAGACGGCCCCAGGCTTTGATTGTGTGGGCAGGCTGCCTGCGCGAACGAAGGGGTTGGCTATGCGCGTCGCACTGATTTCGGACATCCACGGCAACGACTTGGCGCTACAGCAGGTGCTCGCAGACATTCGTGGCCGTGGCGTCGATCGGATCGCGTGCTTGGGGGACGTGGCCACGCTGGGTCCGCGCCCGCGCGAGGTGATCGCGACACTGCGCGCATTGGGCTGTCCGTGCATCGTGGGCAACCACGACGAGTTCTTGATCACGCCCGCGACAATCGACGCGTACACACAGGTGCCGGTGATTACCCAAGCGATCGCGTGGTGTCGTGATCAGCTGCGCGACGAAGACCTGGCGTTCCTACGTACGTTCGTGCGTCGTCTGGAGATCAAGCTCGACGATCACCGCACGCTGCTCCTCTTTCACGGCTCGCCGCAGTCCAACACGTGCGACGTGCTGACCACGACCGATGCCGACGAGCTCGATCACATGCTCGGTGATCAACGCGCGGACGTGATGGCCGGCGGTCACACGCACATCCAGATGCTGCGCCAACACCGCGGCATCTTGCTGGTGAACCCGGGCAGCGTGGGCATGCCCTTCCGCCAATACGTGGCCGGCAAGCGCCCGGAAATCATGCCCTACGCCGAGTACGCCATCGTCGACGCGCAGCCCGGCGGTCCGATCAGCGTCGACCTGCGCCGCGTCCCACTCGACAAGAAGGCCCTGCGCGACGCCGCCCACCGCTGGCCCAACGGCCCTGCGCTGCTGCGCGAAGACATGCTCCTGCAGTACGCGTGATCGGCCATCACCCGCGCGCGGTTCTGACGCGGTCAGTCCGGGATCAGCTCGCTGCAGTAGCCGGCGATGCAGCGTTCGTAGCTGTTGCAGCAGTCACTGTTTTGCGTGCAGGCCTCGCCGGTGTTGGAGCAACGCGGAACGGGAACGCCGCAGATGCCGTCGGTGCAGAAGCCGCTGCAACAGTCGACGCCGGTGTCGCAGCTTTGACCGTCGGCGCGACAGGGGTCGAGCGCGGTGAATGCGCGGTGGTTGCCGGAGCCGAACTCTTGGCCGGTGACGTAGAACGCGGGGTGACTTGGGTCGCCGTCGTAGAACTCGTCGTTGGAGACGCGGATCGCGGTGCCCCACAGCTGACGGCCGAAGCCGCGGTTGCCGTAGTTACGGATCGAGTCGAAGAACACCCAGAAGTAACCCCCCGCCGCGACCGGTGACACGGTCGGGTAGTAGTGCTTGTGGGTGTCGTCGGGGAACGGCAGGTAGCTCGTGGTGTCGTTCGGTGAGCTGAAGCCCATCGCGCGCGCCAACAACGTCGCGGTGCCGCTTCCGTTCAAGACGGTGATGTACAGATCGCTGGCGGGACCCGCGCCGCCGGTGCCCGCGATCACGCCTGCGCCATTGCCGGAGAATGCAGCGTTCTGGCCGCGTGTGAAGATCACCGCCTTGTTGTCGGGCAAGACGAACGGCCAACCCGGGTACTGATTGCTGTCCATGAATAGGCTGCGGTGATTGCTCGCGCGACGCATGGCCAGATCGAAGTCCATCACCGCCAAGCCGCGCCCATTGCCCAGCGCAAAGTCGTTGAACACCAGCAGGCGACCGTCGGGGGAGAAGGTCGGCATCATCGCGCCGCCTGGAATCCCGGTGTTGCTGACCGCGGTGCCGTTGTCGGTTTGGTAGAGCACGGCATCGGCCGCTGCGAAGGTGTCGAGCGGTGTGCCCTGCGGTGTCGGTTGGCCCAAGCCGCGTCGCGCGCCGGTCAGATACAGCGAGCCGTCTGGAACCATGCCGACGAACTGTGCGGCCGGAGCGTTGGCGAGCACCGGCGGGTTCGGCTGCGTCGTCGGCGTCATCGCATAGCTCGAGCCCGCGCCACTGATGCCGTTGTACGAGATCATGCGCGCGCCATTGGCCGACAGCGTGTGACAACCGGTGCAGCCGGTGCTGAGAAAGGCTTGGGCCTGGCCACCCGGCGGGATGCGATAGACCGCGCCCTGGTTTTGACCGCTCGCCGAGACGTAGCTGTTGTAGAAGATCGAGCCCTTGATCGTTGCCTGCGCGATCGTGATCAAGCGCGTGATCGGCCCCTGCGCGTTGCCACCGTTGAGAACCGTGATCGCGACCGTGAACGGATCGCTGGCGCCGCGGGTTTGATTGCCTGCTGCCTCCCATGCGCTCTGTGGCCAGTGCACGCGACCCTCTGCGTCGGCACGCAGACAACCTTTGTATTCGAACAGCGACGACGTG
>JACZCZ010022164.1_pt1 | contig 17691 bp, 4 predicted proteins | sample 8641811 | NCBI WGS metagenome assembly JACZCZ01 (sample SAMN15324610, study PRJNA640507) | soil metagenome | isolation source: intercropping peanut in the first line | place: China: Luxin town, Laibin City, Guangxi Province | collected 2019-07-25 | depth 10cm m | reverse complement strand
GCCCCGTCGCCGGCGTGCGCGCGGGACGCGCGCGGCAGGAGTTGTGCGCCCACCCGACGCAACAGGGCGCGCGGGCCCATTCGTCGCAACTGCCGCAGCCGCGCCCGCCGGGTGGCGTAGGCATGCGGATCGACCAGCACGATGCCGGCCACGCGCGTGTCCTGCAGCGCGGCCGCGAGGGCGTTGTCCGCGCCGGAACAGATGCCGAACAGGATCGCGGGCGCATCCCCGAGACGTGCAACCTGCCAATCCAGGGCCGTGCGGATGTCGGCGACGGCGCTTTCACGGAAGGTCAGGCCCTCCGCCAGCGGGCGGCTGTCGCCGATGCCCGACAGGTCCAGCCGCAGCGCGGGGAAGCCGGCCGCCGCCAGCGCCCTGGCCAGGCGCACATGCAGGCGATGCGGTCCGACCCGATGGATCACGCCCGCATTCAGCAGGGTGACGGATGGCCGCTGTTGCCCCGTGATTTCGCTTCCCGGTTCGGTGAGGATGGCGACGACGCCACCGGAGTCACCAGGTGATGCGATCGATTCATGGAAAGAAACGACGTTCGCCATGCATGGCCTGTGGGCTTCGCGACCGACGTTGATTAGACAACAGTCACAGGGGGACTGCCATGGGGTTCGAGTTCCTGCGCGCCAACGATCGCGATCTTCTGGTCGCGGCGCGGCTCCCTGCGCGCCTGCGTCCGGCATCCGTCGCGGTCCTGCTGTGCAACCCGTTCGGCGAAGAAGCCGTGCGTGCGCACCGCGCCTATCGCGTGCTCGCACAGCGCCTGGAGGCCGCAGGCTACGCAACCCTGCGCTTCGACTATGCCGGCACGGGCGATTCCGGTGGCGACAGCGACGCCTTCACGCCCGACGACTGGATCGACGATATCGCGGCGGCGGCTGATGAGCTGCGGCGCCTTGCGGGCGTCTCGCGCATCGTGCTGGCCGGTCTGCGACTGGGCGCGACCCTCGCCGCGCACGCGGCGCAGCGCAGCGACGTACGTGCGGCGCATGTCGTGCTGTGGGATCCAGTGGTCGACGGCCGCGGCTATCTCGCCGAACTCGCCCAGTCCCACCGTGCCTACCTGGAAGAAGAAACGGGCCAACGCCAGCCCGATGCCAGCGACACGTCCGGCGAAGCGATGGGCATGCCGCTCTCTCCCGCGCTGCGCGAGGGCCTGGCGGCGCTCGATCTCACGGCTTCACCGCCGGCAGCACCGATGACGACGGTGATCTGCTCGCGACGCTCAGCGGAGATGGCGCGCCTGCACGCCGCCTGGACAGCCGCCCATCCGGCCGTGCACTGGATCGACGTCGATGCCTCGCAGGCGTGGAATTCCGATGCGGCGCTGAACGCCGCCGTCGTCCCCATCAACGAAGTGCTCGCCCTGGTCGACCGCATCAAGACATGCCACCCATGAGTCCGCAGGATCCCATCGTGCCCTCATCCTCCTCCTCTGCTGCCGACCGGGCGTTCAACCCCGGACGGCCGCGCCCGGCCATGACCGTGCATGGCCTGTTCCGCGCCTGTGCCGCACGACATCCGGCGCGCACCGCGGTGGCATGGATCGGCGGCGAGATGGATTACGCCACGCTCGATCGTCGCTCCGATGCACTGGCCCACCGACTGCTCGGCCTGGGCCTCTCCCGCGGCGAGCGGATCGCGATCTGCCTGCCGCGCGGTCCCGACGCCATCGTCGCGGCACTGGCGATCCTGAAGGCGGGCGCCGCCTATCTCCCGCTGGACCCCGAGTTGCCCGTCGAACGCTTGCGGCAGGTGTTCGGCGATGCCGGCGTGCGCATCGCCCTGGCGGATGCCGCGCATGCAGGACCGCTGCAGGGCCTGGTGGCGCACTGCCTGCCGGGCGACATGGCGGCCGACGACGTTCCCGGTGACGCGCCACCCGACGGCGCGACGCAGGATGACCTCGCCTACGTGATGTACACCTCGGGTTCGACCGGCACGCCGAAAGGCGTGCAGATCGAACATCGCGCGATCCTGCGCCTCGTCGTGGACGTCGACTACGTGGCGCTCGGCGAACAGACACGCTTCCTGCACGCCGCGCCATTGGGTTTCGATGCGTCCACGCTGGAACTGTGGGGGCCGCTGCTCAACGGCGGCACCTGCGTGATCCTGACCGCTCCCGTGCCGGATGCCGCCGCGCTGGGCGAGGCGATCCATGCGCTGGGCGCCACCACCGCGTGGCTGACGGCAGCGCTGTTCAATGCCGTGATCGACGAGGATCCCGGCGCATTGCGCGGCCTACAATCGCTCTATACCGGCGGCGAGGCGCTGTCGCCGGTGCACCTGCGGCGCGCGCAGCACGCGTTGCCGGGGCTGGCGCTGCACAACGGATACGGCCCGACCGAATGCACGACGTTCGCGACGACCTATCCGGTGCCGCATCCGCTTCCCGCGGCGGTGGACAACGTGCCCATCGGCCGGCCGATCGCCGACACGCACGTGCGCGTGCTGGACGCCGCAGGCAACGAAGTGCCGGCGGGTGCGCCGGGCGAACTGCATCTCGGCGGTGGCGGGCTCGCACGCGGCTACCTGGGCCGCCCGGATCTCGATGGTGAGCGCTTCACGGTCGCGGCCGATGGCGTGCGCCTCTACCGCACCGGCGACCAGGTCCGCTGGCGCGAGGATGGCGTGCTGGAGTTCCTCGGTCGTATCGACCGCCAGGTGAAGATCCGCGGTTACCGGATCGAGCCGGGTGAAATCGAGGCCGTACTGGCGCGCCAACCTGGCGTGCGCTCGAGCGCGGTCATCGCCGACGACGGCCCGGCCGGTCGACGGCTGCTGGCCTACGTCGTGGGCGAGGGCATCGCGCCCGGCGCGCTGCGCCAGGCGCTGGCGGGCGTCCTGCCGGACTACATGGTGCCCGCCGCGTTCATCCCGTTGCCGGCGTTGCCGCTCACCGCGAACGGCAAGCTCGACCGTGCCGCGCTGCCCCGCCCGTCGCACGCGCGCCCTGCCCACCTGGCCATCGCACGCATGCCGCGCGACGCACGCGAAGCCGCGGTGTGCGCGGTCTTCGCCGACGTGCTCGCGCTGGATGATGTCGGCGCCGACGATGCGTTCTTCGAACTCGGCGGCGACTCGCTGTCGGCGTTGCGGCTGCTCCAGCAGTTGCGCAGCCGGGGCCTCGGCGACCTGCGTCCCGCGCAACTGTTCTCCGCGCCCACACCTGCAGGCGTGGCGTCGCTGCTGGGCGCCCCCGCGCCTGCCGCGTCACTGCCGATGGCTTCGACGATGCCGCGCGACACGCGCGAACCCATCGCCATCGTCGGCATGGCGGGACGCTTCCCGGGCGCCGCCGACATCGAAGCGTTCTGGCGCAACCTGTGCGACGGGCGCGAATCGATCCGCACGTTCGGCACGGACGAACTGGACCCATCCATCCCCGCGTCGCTGCGCGACCATCCCGCCTACGTGCGGGCGCGCGGCACGCTCGACGGCGTGGAGTATTTCGATGCGGCGTTCTTCGGCATCTCTCCCCTCGAGGCGCAGCTGACCGATCCGCAACATCGGCACTTCCTCGAATGCACCTGGCATGCGCTGGAACATGCCGGTTACGTGCCCGAATCGTTCGCCGGGCGGATCGGCGTGTACGGCGGCATGTACAACGCCAGTTACCTCGAACACCATGTGCGCGCGCACCCGGAACTCGTCGCGCGACTCGGCGCCCTGCCGGTGATGCTGGCGAACGAGAAGGACTACCTGGCAACGCGCGCGGCGTGGAAGCTGGGGCTGGAAGGGCCGGCCGTCGGCGTGCACACGGCGTGCTCGACGTCGCTGGTCGCCACCGCGATGGCCATCGACGCGCTGCGCAACGGCCAGTGCGACCTCGCCCTCGCGGGCGGCGTGGCGATCACCTGCCCACCGGACAGCGGCTACCTGTACCAGGAAGGCTCGATGGCCTCGCCGGACGGCCACACGCGCACGTTCGATGCGCAGGCGGCGGGCACGGTGTTCTCCGATGGCGTGGCGGTCCTCGCACTGCGGCGCCTGTCGGATGCGCAGGCGGCGGGCGACACGATCTACGCGCTGCTGCTCGGCGCCGCGGTGAACAACGACGGCGCCTCGCGCGCCAGCTTCACCGCACCCAATCCCGCCGGCCAGGCGGCGGTGATCGCGATGGCGCACGACGCGGCCGACGTCGATGCCCGCACGATCGGTTATGTCGAAGCGCATGGCACCGCCACGCCCATTGGCGACCCCATCGAGATCGAGGGCCTGACCCGCGCGTTCCGCCGGCATACCGAAGATCGCGGTTTCTGCGCGATCGGGTCGCTGAAGAGCAATGTCGGCCACCTCGTCACCGCCGCCGGTGCCGCTGGCGTGATCAAGACCGCGTTGACGCTCCATCGCGAGCAGATCCCGCCGACGATCGGGTATGCGTCGCCCAACCCGCAGATCGATTTCGATGCGACCCCGTTCGTGCCGGCCGCACGGGCGATGAACTGGCCACGCGGCGATGCGCCGCGCCGCGCGGGCGTCAGTGCGTTCGGCTTCGGTGGCACCAATGCGCACGTAGTCCTGCAGGAAGCGCCGCCGGCGCCCTCTCCGTCTCCCGCCGCCCGGACGCAGCAGATCCTGACCTTGTCCGCGCGCACGCCACAGGCGCTGGAGCAGGCGGCGCGGCAATTGGCCACGTTCCTTGCCGACACCGGCGCGGGCGGTGGCGCGCAGCACGCGCTCGCCGACATCGCGCATACGCAGCGCGTCGGGCGCCGCGCGTTTCCCTATCGCCGCAGCGTCGCCGCACGCGACCATGCCGATGCGATCGCGCGCCTCCAGCCGACCGCGCAGCCGACTCGCGCGAACGGCGGCGCGGGCGTTGCCTTCCTGTTCCCGGGCCAGGGCTCGCAGTACGCCGCGATGGGCGCGGGCCTGTATGCGGACGAACCCGTCTTCCGCGACGCCTACGACGCCTGCTGCGCGGCGCTGGCGGAGGCGTTCGGTGGCGACCCACGCGCACGCCTGATGGAGGCTGGCGCGGATGCGCTCGCCACGACCGAAACCGTGCAGCCGGCGCTGTTCGCGCTCGAATACTCGCTGGCACGGCTGTGGCTGTCGTGGGGCATCGTTCCCGGCGCACTCGCAGGCCACAGCATCGGCGAATTCGTCTGCGCGGCGTTGGCCGGCGTGATGTCGATGGAAGACGCGATCGGGCTGGTGGCGCTGCGCGGCCGCCTGATGAACGCGCAGCCGCCGGGCAGCATGCTGTCGGTACGCCTGCCGGTTGCCGATGTCGCACGGTATCTCGAGGGGCCGCTGGAGCTCGCCGCGGAGAACGCCCCCGGCCTGTGCGTCGTCGCAGGCCCGACACCGGCGATCGAAGCGCTCGAGGCGCGCCTGGCGGCCGAGGGTGTCGCCGCGCGCCGACTGGTGACATCGCATGCGTTCCACTCGGCGATGATGGATCCGGTGGTCGCGCCGATGCGCGCACGCCTGGCGACGATCGCGCTGAGCGCACCGCGCATCCCGATCGTGTCCACGGTCACCGGCGACTGGCTGACGGACGCGCAGGCCTGCGATCCGGATTACTGGGCAGGCCACCTGCGTGCGCCCGTGCGCTTCGCCCCGGCGGCGGCACGCCTGCTGGAAGACGAAGCGCGCGTCCTGCTGGAGATCGGCCCGCGCACGACGCTGGCGACGCTCGCGCGCCAGTGCGCGCCTGGAGGCCGCGCCTCGCAGGCGATCCTCGCCAGCCTCGCCGACACCCCCGAGGGCGAGTCCGCTGCGGTCGCCGAGACCCTCGGACGCCTGTGGGCGGCGGGCATCCAGCCGGACTGGCGGGCGTACGGGGACAGGGAGCAACGGCGCAAGGTCGCCCTGCCGCTCTATCCGTTCGAGCGCCAGCGGCACTGGATCGACGCAGGCCTCGTCGGCACGGCAACCGCGGGACCTGCGCCGGCACGGCACGATGACGACGTGGTCGACGCCACGCCCACGCACGCTACCGATGAGGCCACCCCGCCTGAGCTCTCCGATACGCGGACGCGGCTGTTCGCGCTGGTGGAAGAGGTCTCCGGCCTGGAACTCACGCCTGCCGATGCGGACACCGCCTGGCTGGAGCTGGGGCTGGATTCGCTCGCCCTGACACAGCTGGCGTTGCAGTTGCAGCGCGTGTTCGGCGTGCAACTCTCTTTCCGGCAGGTGATGGAGCAGTACGGCACCGCCGCGCGCCTCGCGGCACGGTTGGATGAAGCCGCGACCACACTCCCCGCCGCGCGCGAGCTGTTGGGCACGACCGCGCCGACCGCTTCCGCGTCGACGCCGCCCGCAGCCGACAACGACGAAGAGCCCACGGCGGCGCAACGCTACGACGTGCGCAAGGCCTTCGGCGCGATCGCCCGCATCCACACCCAGCGCGACGCGCTGACGCCCCTGCAACGCTCACGCCTGGACGCGCTCGTCGCGCGCTACACGGCACGCACCGCGAAGTCCAAGGCGTACACCGTCGAGCATCGCCCGCACATGGCGGACCCGCGGGTAGTCAACGGCTTCCGCCCGCTCACGAAGGAGCTCGTCTACCAGATCGTCGTGGAGCGTTCGCGCGGTGCGCGCGTGTGGGACCTCGACGGCAACGAGTATGTCGACGTCCTCAATGGCTTCGGCATGAACCTGTTCGGCTGGCAGCCGGATTTCCTGCGCGAACGCCTGCATGAGCGGATCGAGCAGGGCTACGAGATCGGCCCGCAGCACGTGCTCGCGGGCGAAGCCGCGCGCCTGTTCTGCCAGATCGCCGGCACCGAGCGCGCGGCGTTCTGCAATACCGGCTCCGAAGCGGTGATGGGTACGATGCGCATCGCCAGGACCGTGACCGGCCGCAGCACGATCGCGATGTTCGCCGGCGCTTACCACGGCATTTTCGACGAGGTGATCGTCCGCGGCACGCGTTCGCTGCGCAGCGTGCCCGCCGCGCCCGGCATCATGCCCGAGGCCGCGCGCAACATCCTCGTGCTGGAGTACGGCACCGAGGAATCGTTGCGCATCCTGCGCGAACGCGCGCACGAGCTGGCCGCCATCCTGGTGGAACCCGTGCAGAGCCGGCGCCCCGATTTCCAGCCGGTGGACTTCCTGCGCGAGCTGCGCGAGATCACCACGGCCTCGGGCTCCCTGTTGATCTTCGACGAAGTCGTGACCGGGTTCCGCGCGCATCCGCGCGGCGTGCAGGGCGTGTTCGGCATCCAGGCCGACCTCGGCAGCTATGGCAAGGCGGTGGGCGGCGGCTTCCCGATCGGCGTGATCGCGGGCAAGCGCGAATACATGGATGCGCTGGACGGCGGCCATTGGGAATACGGCGATGATTCGGTGCCCAGCGTCGGCGTGACGTACTTCGCCGGCACGTTCGTGCGGCATCCGCTCGCGCTGGCGGCGACCCACGCCACGCTGGAGCACTTCGCGGAGGTCGGGCCGTCGCTGCAGGAAGGGCTGAACCAGCGGACCGCGGCGATGGTCGCGCGCGTCAACCAGGCGATGGACGAGCTCGGTGCGCCATTCAAGCTGGTCACGTTCGCCTCATGGTGGCGCAACGTGTTCACCGAGGATCTCCCGTACGGCGACCTCCTCTACGTGATGCTGCGCGATCGCGGCATCCACATCCTCGACAACTTCCCGTGCTTCCTGACCACGGCCCACAGCGATGCCGACCTGGACCGCATCGTCGAGGCGTATCGCGACGCGGCGGCGGAGATGATCGCGAGCGGCTTCTTTCCCGTGCGCGCGCGCGAACAGGCGGATGCCGGCGATGGCGTGCGCCGCGTGCCGACGACCGAGCCGCAACGCGAGGTCTGGCTGGCCGACAGGCTGGGCACCGAGGCATCGCTGGCCTACAACGAATCGGTGACGCTGCACCTGCGCGGGACGCTCGATGCGGAAAGGCTCCGGGCCGCGGTCGGCGCGCTGCCACAGCGGCACGATGCGCTGCGTTCGACGTTCTCCGACGACGGCCTGTGGTTGCAGGTACCCGATACCGTCGCTCCCCTGGACGTCCCGTTGCTCGACCTCTCGCAGGCGGCCGATCCCGATGCCGAACTCGCGGCGATCACCACGCGCCACGTCTCCGAACCGTTCGATCTCGCGAAGGGACCCCTGCTGCGCGCCGAACTGCTGCGGCTGGCCGATGGCCACCACGCGCTGGTGCTGAGTGGCCACCACATCGTGCTGGATGGCTGGTCGTTCTGGGTGCTGGTCAAGGAGCTCGCAGCCACGTGCCGCGATGACGCACCATTGCAGGCGCCCCCTTCGTTCGCCGACTACGCGCGCATGCGCGCTGCGCAGCCCGCCGGCTCGGCGGGCGACCTGGCGTGGTGGGCCACGCTGTTCGAGGACGGCGGTCCTGCCCTGGACCTTCCGACCGATCGACCGCGACCGGCCGTGCGCACGCAACGCGCGGGCCGCATCGACCACATGCTGCCCGCCGGACTGGTGACGCAGGTGCGCAAGTTGGGCGCCAGCCAGGGTGCCAGCCTGTTCGCGACATTGATCGCGGGCTTCTCGGCACTGCTGCATCGCCTGTCGGGCCAGGAAGATGTCGTCATCGGCGTGCCGGCCGCCGGGCAGGCGGCCGCCGGGCTGGAAGGACTGGTTGGCCATTGCGTGCACATGCTGCCGCTGCGCCTGCGTCCGTCCGGTGCGCTCGCGTTCGACACGCTGGTGGACGCCAGTCGCAGCATGCTGATGGATGCCTACGATCACCAGGCGATCACCTTCGGCGAACTGCTGCGTGCATTGCCCCTGCCACGCGACCGCAGCCGCCTGCCGCTGATGAGCGTGATGTTCAACATCGACCAGGCACTCTCCGGCGAACATGCCGCGATGCCTGGCGTGGAGCTCGAGCTCGCGAGCAATCCGCGGACGTTCGAAACGTTCGAGGTGTTCGTCAACGCCGTCGACCTGGGCGTCGGCGGCATGCGGCTGGAATGCCAGTACAACGCCGACCTCTTCGATGCCGCCACGCTCGCGCGCTGGATGGCATGTTTCGAAACCCTGCTGCTCGGCGCCACCCAGGCCCCCACCGCGGAAGTCGGTGCGCTGCCGTTGCTCGGCGCCCACGATCGCTCCCTGCTTGATGCGTGGAATGCGACCGCGGCCGAGTATCCCCGCGACGCGCGCATCGAACAGCTCGTGCTGGCGCAGGCCCGGCGCGCACCGTCCGCCGTCGCCGTCGAAACGTCCTCGGGAACGCTGACGTATGCCGCGCTCGACGCCCGCAGCGCTGCTGTCGCGGGTGCGCTCGCGGTGGCGGGCGTGCGCGCAGGCGATCGGGTCGGCCTGCTGCTCGAGCGCGATCTCGCCCTGCTGCCTGCCCTGCTGGGCGTCCTGCGTGCCGGGGCATGCTACGTGCCGCTGGATCCGGCCACGCCTGCCGAGCGTCTCGCCTTCATGATCGAGGACGCGGGCCTGCGCCTCGTCCTCGGCCATCCCTCCTTGCTGGCGCACCATGCGAACGTGCTGGATCGCGTGCCGCAGCTGCCGATCGACATGGCGGTATCGCATGCGGGGCCATGGCCGGTACCCGGCGGCACGGCCGACGACGACATCTACGCGATCTATACCTCCGGTTCGACGGGACGTCCCAAGGGCGTACAGGTCAGGCATCGCAACGTGGCCAACCTGATCGAGACCTTGCGCACGTCGCCCGGCATGGGCGAAGGCGACGTGGTGTTGGCACTCACGACGCTCTCGTTCGACATCGCGGTGTGCGAGCTGCTGCTTCCGTTGGCGACCGGCGCCACCGTCTGGCTGGCCGGTCGCGAGGACGCCGCCGATCCCGATCGTCTGCGCGCACTCCTGTCCACGCACCGGGTCGACGTGATGCAGGCGACGCCGGCCGCATGGCGGATGCTGCTGGACGCCGGCTGGCAGGGCGACATGGCCCTGCGTGCCTGGTGCGGTGGCGAAGCGCTGCCGGCCGATCTTGCCGCCGCGCTGTTGCCTCGCGTGGGGGCGTTGTGGAACGTGTATGGCCCCACGGAAACCACCGTGTGGTCCAGTCGCCACCGCGTCTATGGCGTCGATGCGACCGTTCCCATCGGTCAGCCGCTGCAGAACACGCAATTCCACGTGCTGGATGCGCGCGGCACCGAGGTGCCGATCGGTGTCGTCGGTGAGCTGTGCATCGGCGGTGAGGGCGTCGCGCGCGGCTACCTTGGCCGCCCCGAACTGACCGCCGGGCGCTTCATCGACGGCGGCACGCTTGGCCGCCTTTACCGGACCGGCGACCTCGGCCGCTGGCGCAACGACGGCACGCTCGAATGCCTGGGCCGGAACGACTTCCAGCTCAAGATCCGTGGTTACCGCATCGAAGCCGGCGAAGTGGAGCATGTGCTGTTGGCGCATCCCGCCGTCGCGCGCGCCGTGGTGGTCGGCCGCCCGGCGCCGGGCGGCGAGACCCGGCTGCTCGCCTATGTCGTGCCGCATCCGGGTGCCGGCATCGAAGAAGAAACGCTCCGCGCGCACGTCGCGCAACGACTTCCTTCGTACATGGTGCCGCAGCGTTGCCTCGCGCTGCCCACGCTGCCGCTGACCACCAGCGGCAAGATAGACCGCAACGCCCTCCCCGCTCCCCAGGATGCGATCGTGCGCACCAGCGCGGCCGCGCCCGCGTCCGGCAACGACATGTTGCTCGATCCGGACGAGGCCCGCGTCGCCGCCTTGTTCCGTGAACTGCTGGCCCTGCCGCAGGTGGACCGCGACGCCGATTTCTTCTCGCTCGGCGGGCATTCGCTGCTGGCGGCGCAACTCGCTGCCCGCCTGGGGCGCGCGCTCGACCACCAGATCCCGATGCGGGCGGTGTTCGATCATCCCACCATCGGCCGCCTCGCCGCCTGGCTGGCCAGTCGCACGCAGGATGCAGCGGCGGTGATCCCGCGGCTGGGTGCGGAAACACCGGCACCGCTCTCGTTGATGCAGCAACGTGTGTGGTATCTCGAACAGCTGCATCCGGGGCGCACCGTCTACAACGTGCCCTCTGCGCATCGGCTGCAGGGCGCGCTCGACCGGGACGCGCTGCAGGCCGCGTTCGCGCAGCTCGTGGAGCGCCAGTCGGTGCTTCGCACGGTCATCGGCCAGCACGAGGGCGCGCCGTACCAGCACGTGCTCGAGAAGGTCGATGCGACGCTGACCTGCGATGACTTGCGCGGGCTCGAGGGCGACGCGCAGGAGGGCGAGCTCGCCCGGCGCATGCAGGACGAAATCGCGCGGCCGTTCGACCTGGTGCGGGGGCCGCTGTTCCGCGCGCGCCTGTTCGCTTTGTCCGATGACGAACACGTGCTGTTCTTCATGGCCCACCACCTGGTCTGGGACGGATGGTCCTTCGACCTGTTCTACGACGAGATGGCGGCGCTGTACGCAGCGGAACGCGACGGGCGCGCCGCCGAGGTACCGCAGCTGCCGGTCACGTATGCGGATTTCTCCGCGTGGCACAACGACTGGATGGCCGGGCCGGAACTGGCGCGGCAGCTCGCCTTCTGGCAAGCACGGCTCGAAGACGCGCCGCGGGTCCTCGAACTGCCGACCGACCTGCCGCGTCCGCCCGTGCAGAGTGGCGACGGCGACACCGTCTGGCTGAAAGTGCCGGACGCCACCGCGAATGCGTTGCGGCAACGCGCCCAACGCGAAGGCGGCACGTTGTTCCACGTCCTGCTGGCCGCATGGACGCTGCTGCTGCATCAGGCCACCGGCCAGACGGACCTGGTGATCGGCACGCCCGTGCGCGGTCGCGGTACGGCAGACCTGGAGTCCGTGGCCGGCTTCTTCGTCAATGCGCTGCCGTTGCGCCTGCGCGTGGACACCTCCGCCAGCTTCGATGCGCTGGTGATGGCCACGCGTGCGGAACTGGTCGAGGCACTGGGCTGCCAGGACGTTCCGTTCGAACACCTGGTGCGCGTGCTGGATGATCGTCGCGACACGAGCCGTTTCCCGCTCTACCAGGCCTTCTTCTCGTATCAGGATGCGCGGCAGCGCCCATGCGCCTGGGGCGACCTGCGCCACCACAACGTGCCGGTCTTCCAGGCCGCCGCCGCACAGGACGTCGCGCTGTGGTTCCTGGATGGCGCGGATGGACTGGTCGGCGGACTCAACTTCAACACCGACATCCTGCTGCGCGACACGGCGTCGTGGCTGGGCAAGCGCTATCTGGCGTTGCTGGAGCGCCTGGTGGGTTCGCAGCCCCCGTCGTTGCCGTCGCTGCTCGCGATCAGCGACGAAGAAAGCGCCACGCTCGCGCGCTGGAACGACACCGCGATGCCCCTGCCGGAGGTGGAACTGTCCGCGCACCTGCATGACGCGCTGGTCGCGCATGGCGAGCGCGTCGCGATCCGCGATGCCGTGTCCGCCCAGAGCTTTGCGGGCCTGGCGGACCAGGCGGACCGCATTGCCGCCGCGCTGGCGTCCCGCGGGATCGGCCCGGGCGACGTGGTCGGCCTGCACCTCGGACGCCGCGCGGAGATGGTGGCCGCGTTGCTCGGCGTCCTGCGAAGCGGGGCTGCCTACCTGCCGCTCGACCCCATGTTCCCGCCGGCGCGCCTCGCCTTCATGGTGCAGGATGCCGGCGCCTCCCTGGTGGTGGCGGACGACAACGTGCCCGACTGGCTCGATCCACGCGGCATGCTGCCCCTCGACGAAGCGCTCGCGCATGCGCCGACCGGGGCCACCGTGGAGATCGCTGCCGATGCGCCGGCCTACCTGATCTACACCTCGGGCTCGACCGGCGTGCCGAAGGGCGTCGTCGTGCCTCGTCGTGCGGTGTTGAATTTCCTGCTGTCGATGCAGCAGCGTCCCGCGCTGTCGCTTGAGTCACGGCTGGCGGCCGTCACCACGCTGTCGTTCGACATCGCGGTGCTGGAGCTCCTGCTGCCCTTGCTGTGCGGCGCCGAGATGCTGCTGGTCGACCGCGAGGACGCCAGCGATGGCGTGCGCCTGCGCGCCCTGCTCGAGGAACACAGGATCGATACCCTGCAGGCCACGCCGTCGACGTGGCGCTTGTTGCTGGAGGCCGGTTGGCGCGGTGGCCCGCAGTGGAAGGCGCTATGCGGCGGCGAAGCGCTGCCCACCGAACTGGCCGAAGCCCTGCTGTCGCGCGTCGGCGAGCTCTGGAACATGTATGGCCCGACCGAGACCACGGTCTGGTCCACCTGTGCGCACATCACGCCGGGGCTGGGCGACATCGTCATCGGACATCCGATCGGCAATACGCGCATCCATATCCTGTCGCCGGACGGGGATCCGATGCCGATCGGTGCGACGGGCGAAATCGTGATCGCGGGCGACGGCGTCGCCACCGGATACCATGCGCGCCCCGAACTGACCGCCGAACGCTTCGTCGCGGAAGGCGGCCCGGGCGGTGCACGCATGTACCGGACCGGCGATCTCGGCCGCTGGCGCGGCGACGGCCAGCTCCAGCACCTGGGCCGGCAGGACGGGCAGGTAAAGCTGCGCGGCCACCGCATCGAGACCGGCGAGATCGATGCCGCGCTGTCGCGTCACCCCGATGTCGCCCAGGCGGTGGTCGCACTGTCGCGCAGCGGCACCGGTGAGTCCGTGCTGGCCGCCTACCTCGTGCCCCGCGCAGGCGCGGAAGTCGATCGCGCGCAGTTGCGTGCGCACCTGCGCCAGCAGCTGCCCGACTACATGGTGCCGTCGCACTGGATGGTGGTGGACCGTATTCCGACCACGCCCAACGGCAAGGTCGACCGGCATGCCCTGCCCGCGATCGCCCCGGCGGAAACGCCGACCGCGCCTCGCCATGCGCACGCCCCGTCGACAACGGCCGAGCGCGCGATCGCCGAGGTCTGGTGCGAATTGCTCGGCATCGCCCATGTCGACACGCAGGACAACTTCCTCGACTTGGGTGGGCACTCGCTGTTGATCATGCGCGCGGTGGCGTTGCTGCATACGCGCCATGGGCTCACGGTGGGTCCGCGCGCGTTCGTCTTCCAGACGCTGGCGCAGATCGCGGCGGAATGCGGAAGCGATTCAACCGGCAGTCCGGGCAGTTCGGGCGCACCGTCGCGCGAACGCAGGACGCTGGTCGCGCGCATGCTCGCTGCACTCGGGCGCCGGAAAGAGGAATGAATGGGCCGTATGGCGCCGGAACTCAGCGTGCGGCCGGCAGGCGCTCGAAAAAGTAGCCGCTGTACGCGTCGACGCTACGGTTTCGCGCCATCGGGACATGGCACCTCACTTCGCTGTTCTGCCAATCGTCGACGACACGGTACCCCTGCGCGACGATCCCTTCGACGAACTCGGTCCGGTTGAAGATGCGATAGGGATGGAAGGCGCGGCCTGTCGACTGCACGGTCACGAACGTCGGCCCTTCGTACAGCGGCAGCTTGTTGACGATGATGTGCGCCGGACGACAGCCCATGCCCGCGAGGAGATCGGGCAAGGTCGTGTCGACGTACTGGAGCGCTCCCGCCGACAGCAGTACGTCGGCGTCGCGACCCTCGTGAAGATCGCTCGTGAATGCCAATCCCTGCGCCCCTTGTTCGAGCGCCATGGCCTCGCCTTGGCGCACGATCGCGGGCACGTCGCAGACGGTCCAGCGCAAGCCGGGCGGATACGCGAGATAGTTCCGCCAGCCGTACCAGCTGACGCCCACGTGGCCGCCGAAATCGAACACGTGCGTGCCGGGCTTCAGCAGGTCGCGCAGCCAGAACAGCACCGCATAGTCGCTCTCGCATGCCTTCTGCATGCGGTCGCGGTACATGCCGGCGAGCAGCTCATGGTCGTAGCCGATGCGCTTGCCGCGCGGAATGGCCGCCTCGGCGGTGGCGAAGTCGGGATGCACGCCAAGGAAGCGGTTCGGCGGCATCTTCGCGAACGCTCGCGCATGATCCAGCGCGAGCAGCTGCCCGACTACGGGCACGCGCCACGCGTGCCGCGCCACCTTCTCGCTGAAGTCGACCCACCCCATGCACCGATGCTAGCACAGCGTCCCATTTTCCCGGCCGCAGCGGCGTGCCCGGACACCTGTCCGTTGTTCCAGGGCCCACACGCGCTGTTGAAGGCGGTCAGACCGTTCGCCGCAGCCGACGTAGCCAGCCGCGCACAACGTCCACTTCGCCCGGCTCGAGTCCTCGCAGCACCCACAGCGCCAGCGGATAGCCGATGGCGAAGATCGTCGCGCCGGCGCACAGCATCCAGAAGGGCGGCAACGCACGCACCGACAGGCAGGCCAGTGCAGGCACGGCCGCCGCCGCAAGAATGCGCAGCAGGCGCAGCATGGGCAGGCGGGCCTTGGCAACGCGCAACGCCATCGCGATCGTGGATGCCGAGCCCAGCAGGGCCAGCACCACGGTCGCCGTCACCGCGCCCCACAAGCCGTAGGCCCAGGCCGCCATGAAGATGAAGACCAGGCGCAGCAGCGTGAACAGCACGGTCAACTGCATCAATCCTTTTTGCCGGTCCGCGCTGAGCAGGTAGGCCGTCGCACCCTGGCCAATGACGCTCGCGGTGCGTGCCACCAGCAAAGCCGCGAACACTGCGCCGGCAGGTGCATAAGCACTCCCGTACAACCACGGAATCAGCGTGGACGCATGCACGAAGCCGAACGCGACCAGGGGTGCGCCCAGCATCACCAGCCAGGTCGTGGTGGCCACGAAGCGGAACTCCGCCTCGCCCTGCCCGTGTCCGCGCGCGTGCGCCATCATCGGCAGCAACTGCGCACTCAGCACGCCCGGCACCAGCAATGCCGCGCCGGACGCCAGCGCGCTGGCCACCTTGAACAGGCCGGCGTCGGCGGCCGTCGCGAACAGCGTGATCGGCAACAGTTCGAGTTCGCCGCTGCCGATGGTGCCCACGATGCTGGTGAAGGCCACGATGCGCAGGTGGTGTCGCAGACGTGCCTCCATGTCGGCGGGCAGCGTGGCACTCGTTGCGGCCTGGCCGGAAGGCGTCGCGCGCCACTGCGACAGTCCCCAGAACAACAGGCTGGACAGCGCGTAGACCGCAAGGAAGTTCCGGAGCGTCGCGGCATCGGCCCAGATCAATGCCAGCACCATCGCGAGGTTGGCGATGGCACCCAGCCCGGCGATGATCGCGGTGGACCGGAAATCCTCGCGCCCCTTCAGCAGGGCCACGTTGAGCATGTACGGGGCACGCAGCGCCAGCGACAGCAGCATCAGGGCCAGCGGCATCCACGCCACGCCCGGCACGAGCCGTTGGTGCGACAGCAACAGGATGATCACCAACGCCGCGAGCACACCGCACAAGGTCACGCGCTGCAGGCGCCGCAGGCGTTGCATCAGCACCCCGACCAGCGTCTCGTGCCCCGCGCCCCGGAGCTCGGCGACGAACTTGATCGCGGCCAGCGTGATGCCCGCATTCGCCACCACCACGCCGGTGGCGCAGATCCACACGAGCAACCCATACACGCCCATGTCGGCAGGCTGCAGCGCGCGCGCGATCAGGATCGAGGCGACCAGCCCCAGCAGGTATTCGACGTAGACGCCGAGCGATGCGTAGGCGGTGTTCAACACCCGGCGGTTCGACACGCGCAGTCCCCAGTACGCCGCCACCCGGCGGCTCCACGCATCTGCTGAAACGGATGGAGCGCCGCCCCCAGGACATGCCCGGGGATGCCGGGGTCCCGGGGAGGCCTATCCCGCTGCGTTACTCCACCGTCACCGATTTGGCGAGGTTGCGCGGCTTGTCCACGTCGGTGCCGCGCGCCAGCGCGGTGTGGTACGCCAACAGCTGCACCGGAATGGTGTGCACGATGGGGCTGAGCACGCCGACATGGCGCGGGGTGCGGATCACGTGCACGCCTTCGGATTCGCTGAAGTGGCTGTCCTGGTCGGTGAACACGAACAGTTCGCCGCCACGCGCGCGCACTTCCTGCATGTTGGATTTTACTTTCTCCAGCAGGACGTCGTTCGGCGCGATCACCACGACCGGCATGTCCGCATCCACCAGCGCCAGCGGTCCGTGCTTGAGTTCGCCGGCCGGGTAGGCTTCGGCGTGGATGTAGGAGATTTCCTTCAGCTTGAGCGCACCTTCCAGCGCGATCGGATAGTGCAGGCCTCGGCCGAGGAACAGCGCGTCGGACTTCGGCGCGAAGCGCTCGGCCCATGCGGCGATCTGCGGTTCCAGGTTCAACGCATGCTGCACGCTGCCCGGCAGGTGGCGCAGCTGCTCCAGGTAGTCGGCTTCCTGCTCCGGCGTCACCTTGCCCCGCAGCTTGCCCAGCACGACGGTCAACTGGAACAGCGCCGCCAGCTGGGTCGTGAAGGCCTTCGTCGACGCCACGCCGATCTCGGCGCCGGCACGCGTGTAGCACACCAGCTCGCTGGCGCGCGGGATGGCGCTCTCGGGTACGTTGCAGATCGACAGCGTGCGCTGATGCCCCAACGACTTCGCGTACTTGAGCGCTTCCATCGTGTCCAGGGTTTCGCCCGACTGCGAAATGGTGACGATCAGGTGCTTCGGGTTCGCGTAGGCATCGCGATAGCGGTACTCGCTGGCGATCTCGACGTTGCATGGCAGGCCGGAGATCGCTTCCAGCCAATAGCGCGCGGTCATGCCGGCGTAATAGCTGGTGCCGCAGGCGAGGATCTGCACGCCTTCGATGTCCTTCAGCGCGGCTTCGGCGTTGGCACCGAACAGGGAAGGCGAGAAACCGCCGTCGACCACGGCCTCGATGGTGTCGGCGATCGCGCGCGGCTGCTCGTGGATCTCCTTCTGCAT
>JACZCZ010198325.1_pt1 | contig 17695 bp, 15 predicted proteins | sample 8641811 | NCBI WGS metagenome assembly JACZCZ01 (sample SAMN15324610, study PRJNA640507) | soil metagenome | isolation source: intercropping peanut in the first line | place: China: Luxin town, Laibin City, Guangxi Province | collected 2019-07-25 | depth 10cm m | reverse complement strand
CTCAAGCGCGCGGTGGAGATCGATCAGAGCCCGATCGGTCGCACGCCGCGCTCGGTGCCGGCGACGTACATCGGTGTCTGGGATGAGCTACGCAAGCTGTATGCGATGACACCGCTGGCCCGCTCGCGTGGGTACACCGCGTCGCGCTTCTCCTTTAATAGCAACGCGGGTCGCTGCGCCGTGTGCGAAGGCCAGGGACAAACCAGCGTCGAGATGTCGTTTCTGCCGCAGGTGTCGTTGCCCTGTGATGCATGCGAGGGCAAGCGCTTCAACCAAGAGACCTTGGAAGTGCGGCTGCACGGCACGAGCGCCGGCGAGCTGCTCGATATGGACATCGATCAGGTGATCCCGATCGTGTCGGCGTTCCCGAAGGTGCAACGCCCGCTGTCGTTGTTGTCACAGCTCGGTCTCGGTTACCTCAAGCTCGGGCAAGCGTCGAACACGTTGAGCGGCGGTGAGGCGCAGCGCTTGAAGCTGGTGTCGGAGCTGTCGACCGCGAGCGTGGCGGGCACGCTGTACGTGATGGACGAGCCGACCACGGGCCTGCACCGCAACGATGTCCACCGCTTGCTGTCGGTCTTGCAGACCTTGGTCGATCAAGGCGCGACGGTGATCGTGATCGAACATCAACCGGACGTGATCATGGCGGCCGACTGGGTTGTCGACCTGGGCCCCGAAGGCGGCCGCGGCGGCGGCACCTTGGTCGCCGAAGGCACGCCCTACGACATCATCCGGTGCAAGCAAAGCCACACCGGCAAAGCCCTGATCGAAGAACGCCAACGCGTGAACGAGGCGATCGAGCAACGCGCGCGTAGGTCGTATGGAACCTCATCGAGCGGATGACGACGCGGTGCGGTCAGCGTCGACGAGCCCTTGGTGTCGAGCGGCGGCTCCTTCATCATCGTCGTCGCGTGCGAAACAGGCAGCCCCATGCTCGAGAACCGGTCGTCGAAGCGACAGTGCTTTGGCTCGTGATGTCGTGTTTGCCGGCATGCGGAGATTGTTCGCAGGCGGCAGTCGAGGCCGATGCGCCGGGTGAGCGCCGATGTTTCACAGCCACCAGTGAGCACGTCGACGACAGCGCTCCGATGCGCCAGGTGTTCGAGCAGGCGGGTCGTTCGGGCAACGGTGAGACGTGGCACGCGATTCTGCGCACCGAGCTCGATGCACACGCACGCGTTCATGGGCTCGCCCCAACGAGCGAGACGATGCGAGGTGGCGAGCTTTCGGTGACCTACCAATTACGTCGGACGTGGATCGACTTCGATGCAGAGGCTGGCGGCGTCCTCGTGTGCGCCGGTGATGCCGCGCTGCTCGGCCTGATGCGATCGATCTACGAACAGGCTTGCCGCGATCCCGTGCGGCTGCGCAAGCTGATCGCGCAGGTTCCTGGGGACGAGTGGGACGACTGATCATGGTCGCGCTCACGACGTGTGGACGTCGAGCTCGGTGGCTCAAGCCCGCACGAACAAGATCTTGATGCCGAGCGCGATCAGCACGACGCCACCGACGATGTCGAAGCGCTTGCCGAGCAAGTGACCGAAGCGGTGGCCGAGCGCCAAGCCCAGCACGCTGAGCAATGCGGTCACCAGCCCGATCGTTGTGATCGTCAGTAGCAACGGTGCACGCAGCATCGGCAGGGTGACGCCGACTGCCAGCGCATCGATGCTGGTCGCGATCGCGAGCGACAGCATGAGCTTGTGACTGAAAGCGTTGGCGTTGTTCGCTGTCGTTTCTGCATCGGCATGAAACCCTTCCCACAGCAGCTTGCCGCCGATCGCGGACAGCAGCGTGAACGCGATCCAGTGCGTCCACGCTTGCAGGAACGGTCCGAGCTGCGCCCCCACGAGCGCGCCAAGCAAGGGCATCACGGCCTGCGCACCGCCGAAGTACAACGCGACCCGGAGCGCATGCGGAGGATGGAAGTGATCGAGCGCCACCCCGCGCGCAGCAGACACTGCTGCCGCGTCCATCGCGAGACCGATCGCCAACCACAGGATCGCAGTGAAGGTCATGACGGGATGACGTGGGTCGTGTCGTCGTTGCGTTGAAGCACGCCTTCCCAGCGCGCGATCACCGCGGACGCCAACGCGTTGCCGATCACGTTGATGGTGGTGCGCCCCATGTCCATCACCTCGTCGACGGCCAGGATCATGGCGATGCCGGCTTCTCCCGGGAGCCCGAAGCTGGCGCAGGTGCCGGCGATGATCACGAGCGTCGCGCGCGGCACGCCGGCCACACCTTTGGACGTGAGCATGAAGGTCAGCACCATCATGATCTGCGTCGACATCGGCATCTCAATGTGCGCGGCTTGCGCGATGGTGACGCTGGCGAGCACCAAGTACAGCGTGGAGCCGTCGAGGTTGAAGGAGTAGCCGGCAGGGATCACGAAGCTCGCGATGCGTCGTGGCACGCCGTACTCGACCATCTTCTCGAGCAAGCGTGGCAGCGCGGCTTCGCTCGATGCGGTGGAGAAAGCAGTCATGGCCGGCTCACGAATCGCGCGCAGGAACGCCAGCACGCGAATGCCGCAGATGCCCATCACCGGCACGAACACCAAGAGGAACAAGCACGCGAGCGCGAAGTACAAGCTGCCGACCAGGCGCGCGTACTGACCGAGCAAGTGAAACACGGCAGGCCAACCTTCGAGCCCTGCGCTGTGCGGTCCGCCGGCCGCCATGTGACTCACGTTGTAGGCCATCGCGCCGAACACACCGAGTGGCGTCAAGCGCATCACCATGTCGGTGTACTTGAACATCACCTTCGCCACGATCTCGAAGAACGTCAGCACGGGCTTGCCCGCGTCACCGATGCGCGTCAACGAGATGCCGAACAAAGTCGCGAACACCACCACCGGCAAGATGTCGCCCTCGGCCGCGTGGTGGATCAGGTTCGACGGGAACATGTGGAGCGCCGTGTCCCAGCCGCTCTGGGGCTTGGCGACCGTGGTGTGCGCGCTCAGGTCGAGCGGCAACCCCACACCGGGCTTCAACCAGTTCACGATGAACAGGCCGATGAACAACGCGGCCGTGGTCACCACCTCGAAGTAGATCAGCGCCTTGCCGCCGAGTCGCCCGACCGCTTTCAGATCACCGGTTTGCGCGATGCCGACGATGATCGTCGAGAGCAAGAGCGGAATGATCAGGCCTTTGATCAGCTGAATGAACGCTTTCGAGAGGAAGCGGAAGAAGTTGTAGGCCTCGGGGAACTCGTCCTGCGGCATGTAGCCGCCGATCAAGACGCCGAGCAGCAGACCAATGAAGATCCACGTGGTGCTCGATCGGATCAGGCGCGCAAGTGGCATGCGTCACTCACACACGGGCCGCGCCGGTGGATCGCTCACCGGCGACAAGGACAGCGGAATGTGCACGTCGACGAAACCGATCGGGTGCGGGCGTGAGAAGGTGGCGGTGCGCGCGGTTTCGGTCAGGCACGCCGCCAGCACGTTGTCTCCGATCGCATCTTCCACCAGGCACGTGTCGCTGACGTTTCCGGTGTCGACGATGCGCAGGGCCAGCACCACTTTGCCGCCGATGGCGCCAGGCCCGGTGGTGTTGGCGAGACAGCGCTGCAGCGGCTCGTGAATGAATGAGAGGCTGCGCACGATCGAAGCGCTCGGAAGCTCGCCTTCGGGCGCATTGGCGTCGGGCTCCGGCAAGCCGTTGGGGCAGTGGGTCCGTGCGTCCGGTGCTTGCGGTGCGTTGTCGGGCAAGCGGGTGTCCGGCGCGAGCGCCACGGCCAATGCGCTGTGCTTCACCGAGCTCGGCAAGGCCTTGAGCAGCGCGTGAACATCGGTCGCTGCGGCTTCGGCTTCCGCCGTCACGATCACGGTCACCGGTCCGCGCGCGGTGCGTTCCAGCAACCACACTGCGGCATCGTCGTGTGTCAGCGCGGCGGGTGCGGTGGGCGTGCCGTCAGTTTCGCGCACGACGACTCCCACGCGCGTGATGACCAACACCACCATCGGATCGGCCAGGGCTTGCGGCGGCAATGGCGTCAGCGTCGCGACCACGAGATCGAACGGCGCTTCACCGCGTTGACCCCAGCGCGTCAACACGCGTGCGTGCGTGGCGGGTTGAGCCAAGCCTTCGGCCAAGTGCATCGGCGCTTCCGGAACCGTTCCGAGCGCGGGCGCGGGCGTGACACCCAACGCGACCTGAGCCCCGCCATCGGTCGCGTCGACGCCGAGCAGGCACCCCAGATCGGCGTGGGGCGTGCCGTCGATCAGGCCCTGGATGCCGCGCACCAGGCCGCCGAAGTTGATCGCGTGGATGCGGGTCGCCGGTGACGCGGGTGACGCGGGTGGGGTGGAGGCGATGCGGTGCGTGGTCGGCTGGTTGTGGTTCGTGGTGGCTGTTCCGGACTGCGATCCGCCACAGGCGCCAAGCCAGACCGCGACCCCCGCGCTTTGCCATCGCTTCATGCCGCCGACCGTACACCGCGTGCCGGAAATTTGCCGACCGAAGCGTGGCTGTGGCTTACGTGGGGCGATGAGCCAGGGTTGGGCGAGGCTGTCGTGTGTGCTGGCCGCGATCGCGGTGGCGCTGGCGTGCGTGCCAACAGCGGTCGCGCGACCACGCGGTGTGCGCGCGCCGATCGAAGTGGACCTGCGTCCACCGCCGGGCATGCGCAGCAAGTCGTACAGCTTCCCGTGGGAAGGCAAGCTCAAGAGCGCGCTGAAGCTGCAAGAGTCCGAGTTCGTGCGGCACGTCAACGAGTACTCGGGGGGCGGGCACTTCTACGGGACCTGGGAGCTCGTGCAGTTGATCGAGCGTGCGGCGCGTCGGGTCGCTGTGCGCATGCCAGGGCCGCGCCTGTCTGTCGGTGAGCTGTCACGTCAGACCGGCGGCGAGATCGCTGGGCATCACTCGCACGAGAACGGTCGCGACGTGGACATCGGCTTCTACATGACGCTGTCCGATGGTCGTCCGTACCACGGCTTTGCATTCGCGGACTTTGGCGCCAACGGCATGGGCACCGGTCCGAACCACATGTTGCGATTCGACGACGCACGCAACTGGGAGCTGGTCGCCAAGCTGATCTCCGATGCCGACGCGCGCGTGCAGTTCATCTTCGTCGCTGAAGCGATCCAACAACGCTTGCTCGCCGAGGCTCGACGTCGCGGTGCAGCGCCGGGTTTGCTTGCGCGGGCAAAGACCGTGATGGCCCAGCCGACCGAAGGCCACCCGCACCGCAATCACTTTCACGTGCGCATCTACTGCGCGCCGGCGGATCGTCCGAGCTGCAAAGACAAGCCACCGTACTTCCCGTGGTACCCGGGCGTGCCGCCGAGCGGTCAGTACGCCGCGCTGCGCAACCCGCTGTAGCAGCGCAACACCCGTCGAGTGGCTGAGGCTCGACGGCCTTGGCTTTGCGGGCCACCCTTGGCCATCTCCAACATCGCGCCACCGGTTTGGTGCGCGAATCGTTGGCCGGGGGGCCATGGTCGAATTCTTTCAGCGACTCGTTCTCAGCGACGACTTCATGCCGCACGGGCACTGCTACTTCTGGCGCCCGGAGATCCTCTGGCTGCATGTGGTGTCCGATGCGCTGGTCGCGCTCTCGTACACAACGATCCCGTTCACGCTCTACTACTTCGTCCGCAAGCGCAGGGACTTACCCTTCGATTGGATGTTCCTGTGTTTCGCGGTGTTCATCATCGCGTGCGGGGCCACCCACGCGATGGAGATCTGGACTGTCTGGCATCCGACCTATCGCGTGTCGGGCGTGGTCAAGGCGATCACGGCGATGGCCTCGGTGCCGACCGCCATCCTGCTGATCAAGCTTGTGCCGAGCGCGCTTGCGTTGCCGAGCCCGCAGGCGTTGCGCGAAGTGAACGGCCAGCTTCAGGCCACTGCCGCGCAGCTCGAGGTCGCCAACAAGGAGCTCGAAGCGTTCAGCTACTCGGTGGCGCACGATCTGCGGGCTCCGCTGCGTGCGATGAACGGCTTTGCTCAAATCCTGGCAACGGATGCGGCCGATCAGCTCAGCGCAGAGAGCCTCGATCACTTGCAAGAGATCCGTACCAACGCCGACAAGATGGCAGGCCTGATCGACGCGATGTTGTCGCTCTCGCGCCTCACCCGGCAGGAGCTGAAGACGGAGCAAGTGGATCTCTCGGCGTTGGCCGAGACAGTGGTGGCGAGCCATCGCGCCGGCGAGCCTGCGCGGACGGTCGAGGTGACGATTCAACCCGGCTTGATCGCGCACGCTGACCCCGCGCTCGCGCGCACCTTGCTCGAGAACCTGATCGGTAACGCCTGGAAGTTCACCAGTCACACCCCCCGCGCGCGTGTGGAGCTCGGCGTCGAAGCTGCAGAGGGCGAGCCCGTGTTCTTCGTGCGCGACAACGGGGCGGGTTTCGACACCGCGTACGCAGGCAAGTTGTTTCAGGCCTTTCAACGCCTGCACAGCCAAACTGACTTCGCCGGTACAGGGATCGGCCTCGCGACCGTACAGCGCATCGTGCGGCGCCACGGCGGCCGGGTGTGGGCGATGGGCGCGGTGGGGCAGGGGGCGACGTTCTACTTCACGCTGCCGCGCGGCCACGGAGGCGAGGCATGACCCATACGATCCTGCTGGTCGAAGACAACCCGAGCGATGAGAAGCTGACCCTGCTTGCCTTCAAGCGCTGCGGTGTGGCGAACGAGATGGTCGTGGCGCGCGATGGTGTGGAAGCGCTGGACTACTTGTTCGCGACTGGACCGCATGCGGGTCGGGACCCAAGCGAGCTGCCAACCGTGATGTTGTTGGATCTCAAGCTGCCACGCATCGACGGGCTCGAGGTGCTTCAGCGCGTCCGCGCCGACGAGCGGACACGCATTCTGCCGGTGGTCGTGCTGACGTCTTCCAAGGAACAGGAAGACATGGTCAGGAGCTACGCGCTCGGCGCCAACGCCTACGTGCGCAAACCGGTGGACTTTGCGGAGTTCGCCAAGGCGGCGGAAACCCTGGGCTTGTTCTGGTTGCTGCTGAATCAGGTGCCGGGGCGGCGATGACCGTACCGATTCGTGTGTTGATGGTGGAAGACAGCACGAGCGACGCGAAGCTGGTGCTGCGCGAGATCCGGCGTCGCCACCCGGACGTTGAGCACGTCGTCGTCGAGACCGAGCAGGGGTTGCGCGATGCGCTGCGCACACCGGACTGGGACATCGTGATCAGCGACTGGCAGTTGCCGCAGCTCAACGGCCTACGTGCATTGGCGGTGGTGAAGGAGCTGCACCGTGACTTGCCGCTCGTGATCGTGTCCGGAACGATCGGGGAAGAGATCGCGGTCGAGGCGATGCGTGCGGGCGCGCGCGACTACGTGCTTAAAGATCGGCTGACCCGGCTGACCGCGGTTGTTGAGCGCGAGTTGCGCGAGCGTCGTGAGCGGGACCATCACCGGCAAACCGAGCAGGCGCTGCGACGCGCCGAAGAGCAGCTGCGGCAAGCGCAGAAGATGGAGGCGATCGGCAACCTCGCGGGTGGCATCGCGCACGACTTCAACAACCTGCTGTCGGTGATCCTCGGCTACTCGTCGCTGATCGCGTCACAGCTTCGAGCCGGTGACCCGATGGCCGATGAGCTTCGCGAGCTGGTGGACGCTGCCAATCGCGGTGCCGACCTCACGCGTCGTTTGCTGGCATTCGGTCGACGTCAGGTGTTGCAGCCCAAGATCTTGCGCCTTGACGATGTGATTAGCAGCGTGGAGGGGATGTTGCGGCGTGTGATCCCGGAGAGCATCACGCTGACGGTGTTGAGCGCGCCGCGCTTGGGTCACTGCAAGTTGGATCCCGGACAGCTGGAGCAGGTGATCCTCAACTTGGTGGTGAACGCGCGGGACGCCATGCCCGACGGCGGCAAGCTCACGATCGAGATGAAGGACACCGAGATCGACCTGGGCTACGCGCGCGCGCACATGGGGATGACGCCCGGCAACTACGTCACGATGATCGTGACCGACACCGGCGCCGGGATGGATCGCGAGACGCAGGCGCGCATCTTCGAGCCGTTCTTCACGACCAAAGGACACGACAAGGGCAGCGGTCTCGGGCTGTCGATGGTGTTCGGCATCGTGCAGCAAAGCGGCGGGCACATCTGGGTCTACAGCGAGGTCGGGGTGGGAACCTCGTTCAAGCTGCATTTCCCGCGCGTCGATGCGCCCAGTGAGCCGCAGCCCACAACCCAGCCGCCACCGCGTTCGCATGCGCTTCGCGGCACCGAAACCGTGCTCATCGTGGAAGATGATGCCGCGGTGCGAGGTGTGGTGAGCACGGTGCTGCGACGCGCGGGATACACCGTCGTGGAAGCGAGCAACGGTGGCGAAGCGCTGCTCATCTGCGAGCAGGAGGCGACCAAGCTCGACCTGATGTTGACGGATGTGGTGATGCCGCGGATGAACGGCCGCCAACTGGCCGATCGCCTGAAGACCGTGCGCCCGAACCTCAAGGTCATCTTCAGCTCCGGCTATCCCGGGCACACGATGGTGCAGCACGGCGATCTTGAGGCCGGTGTGGACTTCCTCGCCAAGCCCGCCTCACCGGATGCGTTGCTGACGAAGGTCCGCGAGGTGCTTGATCGCGTCGGCTAGGGGCGGTCGTGCGGGGCTAGAACTTGCCCTTGTAGCCCATCATGTCCTTCATCGCGCCCAGGGCTTCGTTGGCGATCTCGCCTTCTTCTTTGAGCTTGTCGGTGCACTCCTCGCACCCCTTTACGGCCTTGCCTTTCACCTTCACCGAGAACAGCTCGTCGACTTCCTCACCGCACAACTTGCACTGCATGCTGAAACCTCCGACCGAGAATCGGCGTCGATGGTACCAGCGCTGCCGTGCTCAGGGGGAGCCCAGGCCATCCTGCGCGAGACAGTGGTTGTAGCCCTCGACGTAGGTCGGGAATTCCAGTGTCACGCCGAGCTGTTGCAGGGCCCATGTCGGGTCGACTTGGCGGTCGTTACGTAGTGTGGGGGAGACGTTGGCAAGTGAAGTGGGTGCGGCCATCGGCTTGTTCATGCGTTGGCAAAGCCATTGGGTGATCTCGCGCTGGGGGCATGGCTTGTGATCACCGATCACGTAACGCGTGCCGCTCACACCGCGTTCAAACGCCGCCAGACACAGGCGCGCCAGGTCGTCGACGTGAATGCGTGAGATGAAGTTGTCGCCGCTGTCGGGCAGCTGATGCTCACCGCGTGCGATGCGCAGATGCAGACCGCGTCCCGGGCCGTAAATCGCGGGTGCGCGCAACACCATGGTCGACGCGCGTGCCCAGATGTCTTCGGCCTGCAGGCGCCGCTCTCCGCGTGGCTCGTTGGGTTGCGCCGGCGTGTGTTGATCGACACGACCGCTGACCGCGCCGTAGACCGCCGTAGACGAGACATAGACCACCCGTGCACCCACCTCCGCAGCGATGGAAGCCAATGTGGCGTCGGTCGGATCACTCGGTGGATAGGTGACCAGCACCTGTGTCGATGGCTGCATCTGATCGGCGAACCATGTCGGGTCGATCACTGGCGCAACGACCGGCTCGATGCCTTGTCGCTTCAAGGTTTCGGCGCGCGCCGCATCGCGCGTGGTGCCGATCACGCGGCGTCGTTGCCTCGCCGACAGTGTGCCGACGCGTGCGCCGAGGAAGCCGCAGCCAAGAATGATCAGGGGTGTGATCATGGCGCAGGTGCAGGTTGTGATGGGACGGGCGTGGTCGTGCTTGGTGACGGCGGCGTCAACGGCGCGCCAGGCAAGGGCGGTGGTGGTGGCGGCGGAGTGAGGGCGTTGCGCAGGAAGCCGAGCAACATGCGCACCTGTTGCAGGTTGAGCTCGCTCTGCGCGTTGAGCACTGCTTCGTTGGCTTCGAGCCGCGCGTTCATCAACGGCGATGACATCCCCATCAATGCCACCAGCGGATGACTGCCGAAGCGATTGCGCACGCCGTCCCAGTAGCGCTTACCTTCGCCGGCTTGCGCCTCATCGTCGTAGGTTGCGAGCGCGTTCACCTGCACCACCTTACGCTCGGCGATCGGCGTCACATCCACCTGCAGGCGCGTCGGGATCGCGTTGATGCGTTGCGGTACGAACTGACGCGCGCCTTCCACCGACAGGGACCACACTGCGTCGTTCTCGATGCCCAAGAGCGCATCCGCTGCGGTCTTCTGCTCGCCGGTCTGTTTGGCACGCTCGGCGAGGCCCTCTGCGACTGCGATCACGCGCGGCAAGTCCACCGGTCGACAGATCACGAACTGCTGCGGCCCCACCAACGCGATCACGCGCACGGTGGCGTCTTCGTTGTGCCATGGCGCCACGTCGAAGCTGCCGCGCTTGGTCCATTCGGCGGTCTGTCCACGCGCGGCCGCCATGTTCGCCACAGCCAACCGCACGCGTTCGCTGTCGCCGTTGTGTTGACCCGCGATCACGAGCTTCTCGCGGCGCAGATCGGGCGAGGCCAAGAACAAGCGATCCAGGTCCACCACCGGATCGATCTGCGCGCCCTCCAAGATCAGGCGCCAGTCCGGGATCGCGCCGAGCAACTGACGCACGTCCTCGACCAACTCTGATTCACGAATGCGCGCCATGTGGATGCGCAATGAAAGCTGCGTGCCTGCCGGTGCGAAGCCTGCGAGCGCATCGCCTTCGCTGAGCGAACCGGCATCCGTCTTCACACCCGCGTCGGCCAAGCTCTCCCGTTCGGCGCCGGCGTCTGGCTTGGGCTTCTTCTCCGGCTTGGGTTTCTTCTCGAGTTTCGCTTGCTCGCCGTCGGTGGAGACCTCGGTGGGCGTCGCCGGTGCCGGCGTCGATGGCGGCTCGATCGGCCCTGCGGGGACGGGCGCGCTGGTTTGCATCGCTTCGGTCAGGCCGAACTCGGCTTCCATCGGCACCTGCAGCTCGAAGTCGAGGCTCGGCATCACGCCGACCCAACTGATCAGCGCGTACACGGCGACGTGGACCAGCAAGGAGCCCGCGACGCCAACCACGGTCGACGTCCACGGCGGCACACGTGCGGTCTGCGCGTCCTGCTCACTCATCGCGTGGAGAGAACCTAGCCGGTTGACGCTTTGGGCGCATCGTGGAATCAGAGCCGCGTGTTTCGCTTCGTTGCGTCGCTCGGCATGGTGTGTCTGCTGTCTTCGTGCGCGGAAAAAAGCGGCGAAACGCAAGTTGAGGCCCCTGTGCCGACAACTGCGGCGGAACCGACGCCACCACCCCCACCGCCCGGACCACCCAAGCGGTTGTTCACGCACAAGTTCGTCGTCACGGTGAGAACGGCGCCGCAGCGCGATGCATTCCGCATTGGCTACCTGCGCGCCGGATCGGTCTTCACCGCCAAGACCGCGGAGCCCGTGGGAACCGACAAGTGTCGTCGTGGATGGTTCGAGATCGCCGAAACCGGCGGCTTCGTTTGCAGTGGCTATGACGTGATCGCGTTCGAGGGAAAGCGCCTGCCGGAACGTCGCGCCAAGCAACCCGATCTCACCGCGCTGTTGCCGTACGCGTACGGCTTCTTGATGCGCAACAACGCACCGATCTATCGCCGCTTGCCCACCGACGAAGAGGCGGCGCAGTTCGAGGGCTACAAGATCCCTGGCATGACGCTGATGCCCGACGGTGGATTGATCAGCGACGAGCAAGCGCAGCTGTTGGAGGCGCAGCGTGCGGCCATCGAGGCGAGCGCGGCCGCGAGCAACGATGCCGAGCCGATGGTTGCGCCGCAGGCGGCCGGTGCGCCGGGTGAAGGTGATCCCGAGGCGGCCGACGAAGATGCGCCGCCCACGCTCGACTCGTTGCGCGGCCAGACCGACAGCGTGCTCGAGCGTCGCGTGATGAAGGGCTTCTACGTCAGTCTCGATCGCGACATGCGCAAGAACGCACGGCGCTACTGGCGCACTCAGGCCAACGGCTTCATCCCGTACAACGCGCTACGCGAGATCAAGCAGAACGATTTCCAAGGCACGGAGCTCAGTCGTGAACCGGTCGTCGCCGCGCGTGATGGTGGTGGGTCGCGCGATGGTGGTGTGGACGCGGGCGCGCACGGCCTGCATCTGCCGATCGGCTTCGTGATGTCGAGCAAGAGCTTCGCGTATCCGGTCAACGCGCAAGGCAAGCCGCGGCGTGGCAAGGCGCCGGGCTACCACTTCATGTTTCCGATCGTCGGCCACGCGACCTTTGGCGGCGTCGAATACGAAGTGGCGGCGGACGGCACACACTACCGCAGCGAGGACGTCACGCGGATCGACGCGCGCGAAAAGCCCGCAGAGGTGCTCGACGGCGAAAAGTGGATCGACGTGGATCTGACGAAGCAGACGTTGGTTGCGTACGAAGGCTCGACGCCGGTGTACGCCACGTTGATCTCCAGCGGACGCGTGAAGGACGAGACCGATCCGCTGCAAGATTTCGCGACGCCAAGCGGTGAGTTTCGCGTGCTGTCCAAACACCTGACACACACGATGGACGGTGATCACGCGGTCGATGGACCGTACTCGATCGAAGACGTTCCCTACGTGATGTACTTCCAGCTCGCGTACGCGATTCACTCTGCGTTCTGGCACAACAGCTTTGGCCGTCCGAAGAGCCACGGCTGCGTGAACGCAGCACCCGCCGATGCCAAGTGGTTGTTCAACTGGGTCATGCCGAATCTCCCCACCGGCTGGCACGCGGTGTACCCGACCGAGCAGGCGCCGGGCACACGTCTCTACATTCGCGGTGAAGCGCCGATCCTTTGATCCGGTGCGCTGCCTCACGCTTTTGGCAGAAAAGTAGCCCGAAGTTGTGTGGCGGCTTGCTTGCTCGACGAAGGCCCGCGGTAGGCTCCGCCCGCTTTCTCAACAGGGGGATCTGACATGCATGTCCACAAGATGGGCGCGATGCGGCGAGTCACGTTCGCGCTGCTGGCAGCCGGGCTGAGCTTCTTGTCGTCGTCGACCGTTGCTGCGCAAACCTGCTTTCCAACTCCGGTCGCATTGCCAGGCCTCTCAGGTCCGCCGAACTGGTTGGGCGCGGGCGTCGTGCGTACTGAGCTCAATGAGCCACGCTGGGCCGCGGCCCCGCAGACGCCCTTTGCATTGAACGGTGCGTTGGGTGCGGAAGGTTGGCTGCGCGTGATGACGGACGCGGGCTTCACGCAGCTCAGCGTGTCGTTCCAAGCGCCGACCGATCTCGACAGCGCGTCCGGCAACGACATCATCTACTTCGGGTTCACCACCGACGGCGTGACGGGCATGCATGCGCGCGCGGTGAGCATCCCGGTGGCGCCGGCGAGCATGGCGAATCCGAACCCGGTGCCGATCACCGCAGGGATCGTCGAGCACGTGTACGACGGAACCCAACCCGCCGCGTCACGCTGGACGTCGACGCCTGGCATCCCGGCTTGGTTGGTCACCCCGGCTTCATGGACCGATGACCCCACCGCCGCCTGGGGCATCAACTTCAAGATGGTGTTCGCTGACGCTGGGCTCACCGCCGCGACGCCGTTCAGCAACAGCACCTCCTTCAAGATCATGTTCGCCATGCACAAGCGCGACGAAGGGACTGCGACCACTGAGACCGATCCGAACTTGCAGCCGAGCGTGAACATGTGGACGCCGGCGCCGCCGAACGCGACCGCGGCTGGTGTCGTGCCTTCGAGCGACCTGCTCGCGGGGACGCTGGTGATCTTGGAGCCGACGGCGTGGGCGACGGCGACAGCGGTCAATGCCGGTTGCGCCAGCGGCGTCACGATCAGCGGCAACCAGATCGGCACGCGCAATGTAGATCCGGTCACAAGCGCGCCGCGGCCGAACATCATCGACACCACGGACACGCACGTGAACCGCTTCTACGCGGAGCCGACATTCCCCGGCGGAACGCCGAGCATCGGCGCGATCGAAGCCAAGTTTCACATCGCGAACTGGGGGTCGATCGCTGCATCCAACGCTCCGTGGTCGCTGATCCCCGGCGGCGAAGCGGTGCGCAACGGAACTGCGACACCATCGACCGAGCCGCCACCACCCCCGGGAACCATCGAGTTCGCGTGTGCGGCGAATACCGCGACCACCACGTGCGACATGCCCGTGCCGGCCGAAGACCATCAGTGTGTCTACGTCGAGCTACGCGCGATCACGAACGCCGCCGGTACCTTGGCGATCACGCGCGCTGCGGCCTATCGCAACATGGACTTCGCACCGCTCTCGGAGCACTCCTCTGCCGCCGAGATCTCGGTCAAAGGTTTGCGCGAAGCGTTCGGCAACGAAGATCCGCGCGACGTCTACCTCTACGTGCACACGCGCAACATGCCTGCGCACCAGAACGATCCGGTCTGGCTGCAGACCGACAAGATGGCGGCCACACGGCGCTTCGCCGAGGTACCCGCGCCAAGCCGTCCAATGAGCCCGCGCGAGCGTGATTTGGCGCGACGACAGCCGACTGTGCCGCGTGCGATGGCCTTACCGAAGACCGGCATCGGCGATCAGGACCTCAACGCGCACCAAGCCTTGAGCGCGGTCTGGCCGACCTACGACGTGCACGTCTACTACGACAGCGGCAAGACAATCGGTGTCGGCAAGAACCAAGCGCGCCAGCTCATCCCCATGTTCCCCTTCACCACGTTCTACTCGCACGAGGGGCCGCTCTACGGCTTCTCGCACAAGCTTGAGGGCATCGAAGGCGCGAAGGTGAAGGAAGTCCGTCCGGGCGTGTATCGGCTGCGCATCGCGAGCGAAGGCATCGCCAAGATCAAGACCTCCGCCACCGCGCACGAGACCCCGAAGGCACCGATGGCCTGTCCGAAGTGTGAGGTGTGTCCGCCGCCAGAGGTGCCGCGTACGTGCGGTTGCTCAACGGTCGGCGCGAGCTCACGTCACCTTGGCGTCGGCATGCTCATCGCGAGCGTGTTGATCGCCGTGCTCTGGCGTCGGCGTGTGAGCGCGCATCGAAGGTGAGGCTGGCGCGCTCAGGCTCGGCCACGTAACGTCGCGCGCGTGACTCGTACGGCGATCGTGGTCGAGGGTGGAGCGATGCGCGGGATCTATTCCGCGGGTGTGCTCGACGTGCTGTTGGAGCGCGGGATCTCGTTCGACCTCGCGCTTGGAACGTCCGCGGGTGCGGCGAACCTCGCGAGCTTCGTGGCGCAACAGCGCGAGCGAAACCTGCGCTCGTACGTCGACATCATGACGCGACCGGAGCTGTTCAGCTTGCGGCGTGCCTTACGCGGCGGGCACTACATGGACCTCGATTGGCTGTGGGATCGCTTTGCGGCGGAGAACCCGCTCGACGAAGCGGCGATTGCGCGCAGCAAGACGCAGCTGATCTCGGTCGCGACCTGTGCATCCACCGGTGACGCGCTGTACTTCGAGCACAAAGCGCCGAACGTTCACGTCGAGGTGAAGGCAGGTTGCACGCTGCCGATCTTGTATCGCGGCCCGGTGACGTTGCAGGGCAAGGCGGTGGTGGATGGTGGCCTGTCGGATGCGATCGCCGCGGAGGAAGCCTATCGACGTGGCGCGCGTCGCATCGTCGTCGTTCGTAGCCGCCCTGCGCACGCGATGAAGGACAAGAGCGCGCTGGATCCACTGATGACGTGGCTGTTGCGTGGACAGCCGGCGGTGGCGAAGGCGATGCAACAGACCGCGACGCGCTATCAACAGGCGGTGGCGTTCATCGCGAGCCCGCCATCGGATGCCCAGGTGATTCAGCTCGCACCGGCACAAGCCCTTCAAACCGGTCGCACGACGCAGGACAAGCGCGCGTTGCATGCGGACTATCAGCTCGGCCGCCGCATGACGGAACAGCTCCTGCCGACGATCGAAGCGATGCTGGCGCGCTAGCGATCCCGCGGAGGCTGTCCACTCGGCGTCAGCGGTCGATCCTTCGAGGCCAAGCGAGCGCGACAGGGTTCTCGCCGGTTGGCTGCGCGTTGTAGCGTGCGCGGCGCTCGTGGGGAGCGATCGGGGGAAGAGACCATGACGCACCAGGCGGAGTCGGCGACGTTCACGGTGAGCGATCGGTACCGCGGCTACGTCGTGTGGCTGTTGTTCTTGGTCTACGTCCTCAACTTCGTCGATCGACAGATCCTTACGATCCTGATCCAGCCGATCAAAGCCGAGTTCGACCTCTCCGATACGCAAGTGGGCCTGCTCGGTGGCCTTGCCTTCGCGTTTCTGTATTCGACCCTAGGCATTCCCATTGCGCGTTACGCCGATCGTGGCAGCCGGGTGAGCATCATCGCCGCGTCACTGTTCACTTGGAGCATATTTACGGCGGCGACCGGCTTGGCGCGTAGCTTCACGCAACTCTTGATCGCGCGCGTGGCAGTCGGCGTTGGCGAGGCCGGGTGCAGCCCCGCCGCCTATTCGATCATCAGCGACTACTTCAAGCCGGAGAAGCGATCGACCGCGCTCGCGATCTACTCCATGGGGATCTACGGCGGCGTATTCGTCGGCTTCCTGGTTGGCGGCAGCGTGGCCCAAGCCTACGGCTGGCGCACAGCGTTCTATGTGGTCGGACTGCCAGGCGTGTTGGTCTCGTTGATCGTGAAGCTGACGCTACGCGAACCGCCACGAGGGTTTTCGGACGCGGTGGCGGTGGCTCAGGAGGCAGCACCGTTCGGCGAGGTCGTGCGCTTGTTGTGGCGCAAGGCATCGTTCAAGCACTTGGCGCTCGCTGCCGCGCTGCATTCATTCGTCGGCTACGGCGTCGGCGGCTTCTATCCCGCCTTCTTGATGCGCACCCACGGCATGAGCGTGAAAGAAGTCGGCTTGTGGCTCTCGTTGATCACCGCGTTGGGCGGCATCACCGGTACCTATCTCGGCGGCTGGTTGTCCGATCGCTACGAACGACGCCACCGCGATCGCCGCTATCAGCTCTGGGTGCCTGGCATCTCCACGTTGATCAGCGTGCCGATCGCGATCGTCGCCTATGTCTTGCCGATGAAGATGGTGGTGTTGGGGTTGCTTGCGCCCGCGCTCGCGATCGGATCGATGTACCTCGGGCCCACGTTTGCGATCGGCCAGGCGCTGGTCGGTGTTCGCGAACGTGCGGTGTCAGGCGCGCTGCTGTTGCTCGTGATTAACCTGATCGGTCTCGGCTTAGGACCACTGCTGACCGGCGTATTCAGCGACCTGTTTCGTACGCGCTTCTTGGAGCAAGGCATGAACGACGCACAGGCCACGATGGAAGGCCTGCGCTGGTCGCTCTGCGCAATGACGATCGTCAACGTCTGGTCGACGTTCCACTACATGCGTGCTGCCAAGACGCTGCGCGAGGATCTCGCACATCCTACGGTCGCCGCGTCCACGTTGTAGCGCTCAGTCGTAGTACTCGTTGCCCAAGTGGGTGATCAGGTCGTTGTTGGTCATCCAGCGCAACGTGTTCTTCATCTTCATCAGCTGAATGAAGAGGTCGTTCTCCGGGTACAAGCCGGGCGCGGTGACAGGGCTCTTGTAATAGAACGAAAGCCACTCCTGGATGCCGCTGAAGCCCGCGCGCTGCGCCAAGTCCATGAAAAGCGCGAGGTCGAGCACGATCGGCGCCGCCAGGATCGAATCGCGGCACAAGAAGTCGATCTTGATTTGCATCGGGTAGCCAAGCCAACCGGTGATGTCGAGGTTGTCCCAGCCTTCCTTCTGGTCGCCACGCGGCGGGTAATACTCGATGCGGACCTTGTGATAGAGGTCGCCGTAGAGTTCTGGATACAGCTCGGGCTGAAGGATCGTCTCGAGCACGCCGAGCTTCGACACTTCCTTGCTCTTGAAGCT
>JACZCZ010006180.1_pt1 | contig 17753 bp, 12 predicted proteins | sample 8641811 | NCBI WGS metagenome assembly JACZCZ01 (sample SAMN15324610, study PRJNA640507) | soil metagenome | isolation source: intercropping peanut in the first line | place: China: Luxin town, Laibin City, Guangxi Province | collected 2019-07-25 | depth 10cm m | reverse complement strand
ACCGGAAAGCCCAAGGGCGTGATGCACACGACCGGCGGCTACATGATGGGCACGTACCTCACGACCAAGTACGTGTTCGATCTACGCGAGGAAGACACCTACTGGTGCACTGCCGACATCGGTTGGGTCACCGGCCACAGCTACATCGTGTACGGACCGCTCAGCAACGGCGCCACCGTGATGATGTACGAAGGCGCGCCCAACACCCCGGACCCATCGCGCTTCTGGTCGATCATCGAGCGCCACGGCGTGACGATCTTCTACACCGCGCCAACCGCTGTGCGTGCGTTCGTGAAGTGGGGTGATCAACACATCACCAAGCACGACCTGTCGTCCTTGCGCTTGCTGGGAACGGTCGGCGAGCCGATCAACCCGGAAGCGTGGATCTGGTATCGGCGCGTTGTCGGCGGCGATCGCTGTCCGATCGTCGACACCTATTGGCAGACCGAGACCGGATCGATCGTGATGACGCCACTGCCTGGTGCGCTGCCGGCGAAGCCTGGCTCGTGCTCCCTTCCCTTCTTCGGGATCTCGGCGAAGGTGCTGCGCGAAGACGGTAGCGAGGCCGCGCCGAACGAGGGTGGCTTGCTCGTGATCGACAAGCCATGGCCATCGATGCTGCGCACGGTGTGGGGTGACGACGCGCGTTACAAGGAGCAGTACTTCTCGCGCTTCCCCGGTGTGTACTTCACGGGCGATGGCAGCCGCCGCGACACGGATGGCTTCTTCTGGGTGATGGGACGCGTCGATGATGTGGTGAATGTGGCGGGACACCGCTTGGGCACGGCCGAGATCGAGAGCGCGCTGGTGTCGCATCCGACGGTGGCCGAAGCCGCGGTGGTCGGACGGCCCGACGACTTCAAAGGGCAAGCGCTGGTTTGTTTCGTGACGCTCAAGGCTGGCCAGAAACCTTCGCCCGCGCTCGCGGAGACGCTGATCCAACACGTGGGTCAGGAGATCGGAAAGTTCGCGCGGCCCGATCAGGTGCGCTTCGCCGACCTGCTGCCGAAGACGCGCAGCGGAAAGATCATGCGGCGCTTGTTGAAAGACTTGGCGGCAGGCAAGGAGGCCAAGGGCGACATGACGACGCTCGAAGACATCAGCGTGCTCGCTGCGCTGCGTAACGACGAAGAGTGATTGCGCGGCATGGCGACGCAGCACGATGCCCAGGTGGAGCGGGAGGCGGATGCGTTCCGTCCCGACCGGCGGCCGTTCCTGTTTGGCGTCGCGGCCAACGTGTTGCTCGCGTTCCTGTTCATCGTGTTGCCCTACAGCCGAGCGCGCATTCGTGCGCACGACGCGCGACACGAGCTCGCCAAGTTCGCGGCCTGCTTTCTGGGTGGCCAAGCGTTGGAGGATCCGGGGCTCGCCTTGCCCGCCGGCGAGCGTGAGGCGTACGCGCACCAAGTGATGCACGGTCCCGCCGATTGGCCGGCGCGCTGCGACAAGGCGTTGACAGCCATCTCGCCATCACAGGCCACGTTTCTGTTCCCCTCGGTGAAACAAGCCGATGCCGACACACGCGCGGCGATCGACCTGTTCCGCAAAGAGTCTGCCGTGTTGCGGCAAGGACGGGGTGCGCTCGGTCACGTGCCGGGACGACCGCTGTTGGCCTTCTCTCGTTTGCGCGGGGCATTGGCGATGTTGCTCGACGCGGCTGGCGATCCGGAATCGATCGATCGTGATGCGATCAGCCTGAACGAGAAGCCGCAGGTGATCGTGCCATCGCGTGTGCCGTTGTCTGCGGCGACCGGCGCTGTCTTGCACATGCAGAGCAACGACGATGTCTTGGAAGCCCATGCGCTCGATCTGCGCGGCCTGTCATGGGTGCGCGTGGCGCAAGGCAAGGTCGATCGCCACCGCCCCAAGCGTTCGCGTTTGCTGCGCGCGTTGACGTTCGCACCGGGCCCGCTGCTGGTGTGGGCGTTGAGCGAAGAACGCTGCAAGTCGGTCACCAACGGGTGCGTCCACCGCGCGATGGGTGCGAGCACGTTCGAGAAGGTTGGCCCGGACCTGCCGCACCCGCAGTGGCTCACCGCACACCCACCGGGCCGTCCGGATCGCCACGTGCAAATCCACGACGGACAACTGTGGGTGACCGCGCTCGACGAAGGCCCCGCCCAGCGCGAGCTGCGCGCGTTCGCCTTGGAAACCGCCAAGACCGACGACGCGGAGCCGATCGGCGCGACACGTCTGTGGTCGTTGGGCAGCGAGGTGATCCACGACTCGCTCTTGCTGCGGACGGCGCCACCGAGCTTGATCACGGCGACCGCGCAAGGCGCAGCGAGCGTCGTCGCGCTTCACACATTTTTGCCCGCGCAAGCACAGCAGCAGCTCGCGACGCTGCCCGGCACCGCACCGTTCTTGCTTGCGTGTCGAACGGCCGACGTGACGTGGATCGCAGCGTTCACCGATGCGCAAGCGCTGCTGATCCGCCGCGAGGGGACCGGCGTCGTAACCACCGCCGCCATCGGCAAAGGTGCACCGTGGCCGTTTCATCCCGACGACCCGGCGCGCGATCGGATCCGTCTGTTGTGCAACGACGATCATGCGGTGGTGCTGACGCTCGATGCCGCTCGCTCGCTGTCGGCCCAAGCCTGCGACAACGAGATGCAGTGCACGCCGGCGCGCGAGGTGGGGCGTGACACCTCGACCTACGATGCCTTGCTGCGTGCCGATGACTTGATCGTCGCGACCGCTGGCGACACCGACCATGCGCAGACACAGGTTCGCACGTTCGATGCGCTCCTTGTGCCCACAGGTCCCGCCCAAACGCCTGCACCCTGCTGGCAGCCGGCGGAAGGCATGTGCGGTCAACCGACATTGATTCAGGACGCACGGCGTGTGTTGCTTGCGGCGCGTGAACAGAGCGACCTGCTCGTGATCGAGTCTCTCGACAGCGGCGCAACCTGGCAGCCGATGACCGGCCTCAAGGTAAGCCAGGACCTGGCGCCGGACGGCACGATCATGAACATCCATCGCGACCGGAAGCGTTACAGCCACTGACATCACTGTGTGTGGGCCCGTGTCGTCGTGTGTGCTTGGCGCGCCCCCTACACTCGCCCGACGCAGGACCGTTTGTGGTCGCGAGCCACGTGCCTTCGCTGCCTTCCGATCGTGTTCCCCGGACCCGCGTGCACTATGCGACGCGCGCGTCCTGGCTCTTCATCTGGCTGCTGCTGGCCTTCGCCGCGATCGGCGCAGGTTCCATCGGCCATGCCGATGACGCGGAAGACATCTTGGTCGTGGTCCATCCGCGCGCGCGCATCAGCGCACTGTCCGCGCAGCAACTGGAAGCGATCTACACCCGCTCCACCACGCGGTGGGACGACGGCGACCTCATCATCCCGTTCAACCTGGCTGACAGCAGCCCGATCCGACACCGCTTCGATCGCACCGTGCTGCGGCTGGACCCCCAACAGGTAGGGCGCTTCTGGCTCGACCAACGCATACGCGGCCTGGGCGCACCGCCGAAGCAGGTCCCGGACATGGCCCTGCTCGTGAAGGTGGTCGAGCGCTTGCCGGGCAGCATCGGCTACGCACCCAAGTCGCGCATTCGTCCGGGCGTGAAGGTCGTCGCGCGGATTCGCAACGGCACGGTGGTGGCACCATGAGCGACGCACGCTCAACAGCGAACGGCCAGTCCGATCACGCACGCGCTTTGATCGGTGAAGTGCTGAATCCAGAGGAGCAAGCCCGCGTGCTGTCCAGCTCACGGCTGACCGTGAAGCTCGTCGCCATGGTGTTCTCGGTCGTGCTCTTGCTCGCGACGATCAGCGTCGTGTTGGTCGAGCGCATCTTCACCACGATCACGCCCTCGATCCGCCACGACTTGGAGTGGAAGGCGCTCCACGGTGTGATCGAGCTCAGCAACACCGCTGCGCTCGGTGTGATCGCAGGTGATCGCGATGCGATCGCCCAGGCTGCGGCGGAGCTCGTGGACGACAAGGACGTGGTGGCGATTCACGTCACCAGTGACCAAGGCAGCGTCTTCGATCACGGGGCGGTGTCATTCAACTGGAACACCTATGCCAACCAACCACACAAGGTGTTCGATCACGGTCAGGTGTTGCTCGCCGTGGCGCCGGTGGAGATCGAAGGGCTCGCGGTTGGACGTGTGCACCTTGCAGTGAGCAAGCGTCGCCTGCTCGCGGGACAGGAGCTGCGCTCCACCTTGTTGGGAACCGCGGGGATCGGTGGCTTGATCGCGCTCGGCCTCGCGCTCGGCTTCGTCCAGCTGTACATCGCGCCGCTTTTGCGCGTGAGCGCAGAGGCATTTCGCAAGCTGGAGAAGGCAACCGTTGCTGCGATCGACGCCACGCGCCTCAAGTCCGAATTCCTCGCCAACATGAGCCATGAGATCCGCACGCCGATGAACGGAATCATGGGCGTGACCAAGCTCGCACTGGGCGCACAGGCTGACCCCGCGCTGCGTCGTTACCTCGAGCTGATCGACGCCTCGGCGCGCGGGCTACTCACGATCATCAACGACATCCTCGACTTCTCGAAGATCGAGGCCGGCAAGTACGAGCTGCACCCACGCACGTTCGATTTGCATGCGCTGATCCACGAGAGCATCGCGCTGATGGCAGAGCGCGCCGCGGACAAAGGCCTGAAGGTGGTCGACGAGATCGCGCCGGAGGTTCCCGCGCACGTCGAAGCCGATCCGGATCGGATTCGGCAAGTGCTGCTCAACCTGGTCGGCAACGCGGTGAAGTTCACGCAGCGCGGCCAAGTGGTGGTGGCGATACGCAGCGAGACGGCCGACGAGCACGGAACGCTGTTGCGCTTCGCCGTGACCGACACGGGCTGCGGCATCTCGAAAGAGGCGCAGGCGCAGCTGTTTCAACCGTTTACCCAGGTCGATGGCTCGCTGGTACGCGAGCACGGCGGCACTGGTTTGGGGCTCGTGATTGCCAAGCGCCTCGCCGAGCTGATGGGCGGCGCGATCGGCGTCAACAGCGAGGAAGGACAAGGCAGCGAGTTCTGGTTCACGGCCATGGTGAAGCCGGCACAAGCGGAAGCGTTCGCGCCAAGCACCCGCACCACGGTCGAGCGACGACGCGTTCGCACCGACCGACCGGTGTTGGTGGTGGACGACAACGAGATCAACCGCTTCGTCGCGGTCGAGCACCTGCGTCAGCTGGGTTTCGCGACAGAGATTGCCGTCAACGGTGCAGAAGCAGTCGCTGCCGTGCGTGTGAAGGACTACGCGGCGATTCTGATGGACTGTCAGATGCCGGTGATGGATGGCTACACCGCGGCACGTGAGATCCGCGCGTGGGAAGCGGGGCAGAAGCACGTCCCGATCATCGCGGTCACTGCCCACGCCTTCGTTGGTGAGCGTGAGCGCGTCGCTGCTGCCGGCATGGATGACTACATCCCGAAGCCGATGAAGGAATCGGCGCTCGAGCGCGCGCTCTCGCAGTGGACACGGACGCGCAAAGAAGCAGCGCTCGAGCTTGTCGCCGCCCCCTCGGTTGCCCCGGTCGCGTCGGCCCCGGCGATCGCGAACGTTGCGGACGAGACGCAGGAGCTCGATGACGATGCGGAAGTGAGCGCGCGTCTCGCAGAGCTGTTCTTGCGCGTGGGGCAGGAGCAGTTGGATGAGCTGTCGAGCGCGCTGTCGTCGCGTGACGAAGGCTCTGCTCGTGCATTGGCCCACAAGATGAAGGGCGGTTTGTACGCGGTCGGGGCCACGCGACTGGCCGCCGCGATCGAGGACCTGCGCGCCGACGTGGCGCTTGGGCAATGGTCATCGGTCGACGCCCGGATGATCACGATCAACCACCGCTATCACAACGTGCTGGATGCCGTACGCGCACAAGCCGCAGCGCTTGAGCGTGAGCAGGGCGCCGAGGAGACCGCCTGATCATGCCGATCACACGCCCCCAAGCGACAGCGACCGAGAAGATCAAGGTGTTGGTGATCGACGATGACGAGATCGCGCGCGAGTTCCTCGTCGGCGTGTTGAAGCGCGCTGGGTTCCACGTGGCGGCCTTGGCATCGCCGATCGGCGCGACGAAACGTGTGATCGACGAAGGCATCAGCGTGGTCGTGCTCGACGTAATGATGCCTACGCTCAGCGGCGACAAGCTGGCGACGTTGCTGCGCAAGAACGTGCACCTGTCTGACCTTGGCGTGGTGCTCGTATCAAGCAGTCCACGTCACACCGTGGAGCACCTGGTGAAAGAAGTGCAAGCCGATGCGCTCGTCAGCAAGGACGAAGTACGCGCCACGCTTGCAGCGGCCGTGACTCAGGCCGCACGACGACGGAGCAATGCCGGATGAACCGCACGATCCAAACCCTCTCCGCCCTTGCGCTCGTCGGCGGCTTCGTCAACGCAAGCCATGCACAGGATGCGACTGCGCCCACCGGCGCGGAAGCACCAGCCGTGGACACGCCAATCGCCACGTCGACAGATGCGGTCGCGCGTGATCGCGATGCCGAGATCGCTGCGCTGCACGAAGCCGTCGCACGACTGACCGCTGACATGGACGCGATGCAGACCGAGCGCGCACAGGCGAGCGACCACGAAGCGATCGACGATGCAGCGCTGAGCGTCTTGATCGAAGACGCAGAGACGACGGCGATGGCAGAAGGTTTCGAGCCAGATCTCCACCTGTACGGCTGGAGCGAGTTCGGGCTGCAGAAAGCCTGGGGCGGACTGAACGAAACGGGACTGATCGGTTCTGACGACGTGGCGTTCGTCACGCGCACCAATCTGTATATCGACGCCACCCCCGCACAGAACATGCGAGTCCTGACCGAGGTTCGCTTCGGTCAGTTTCCAAACGGCGCGCGCGATCAGGCCTACGGATACGTGGACACCACCACCACCGATCTCTCATCGCCCTATGGCGGTCTCGCAACCCTGGAGTGGAGCGGGATCTTGCTCGAACGTGCGCACGCCGACTGGACGCCGAGCGACACGTTCAACCTGCGCGCAGGCTTGTTCCTCACGCCGTACGGGATCTGGAACGTGGATCACGGCGCGCCCACACGCATCACCCTGACCGCTCCTACGTTCATGTCATTTGGCCTGTTGCCGGAGCGCCAGCTGGGCGTGGAGATGTTCGGCACGACGCCATCGTTGCCCTGGACGCTCGGCTACCACCTTTACGTCAGCAGTGGGCGCAACATCAGCGCGACCAGTCGCCACCCGGGTTCCAGCGACACGGAAGGAAACAAGGCGATCGGCGGTCGCGTCTTTGCGCGCACCCGCCAGCCCTACCCGTTGACGCTTGGAATGTCTGCGTTCGCTGGCACCTTTCACGTGGTCAACCGGCAGCTCACCATCCGGGCCGATCGGATCGAGAGCGTGAAGCGCGAGCTGGTCGACATGACGGAGTACGCATTGACCTTCGATGCCTCGGCCGACCTAGGCCCGTTGAGGCTCCGCTCCGAGCTGGTCCTGCACTGGGTCTACTACGAGGACGGGAAGCGCGAGCACGCTGGACCGAGCGCGTTCAACGCCGACACCTTGCATGTTGGCGCATACATCATGGCCGCATATCAGCTGCCTTGGGGCGGCATCGAGCCGTTCACGATGATGGAGGTGATGCGCATGCCCACGATCCTCGGCGAAGGCGGCGTGATCCCAGCCGCGGGCATCAACATTTACCTCTCGTCTCATATGACGTTGCGAACGCAGTACTCCTACGTCCACCTGTTCGACTTCTCCGGAACGCAGCGCGACCTGCCCCAGAGCTACAACCACTTTCTAAGCGCACGCTTCATCGCGGCGTTCTGAGGTTTTCGTGACTCCTCGATCGTTGTCTTCAATCGGCGCGCGCTGGTGGTTTGCCGCGACACTCGCGGTTCTCGGTGGCTGCGAGCTCGGCGACACACCGTGCGATCCAGGCCAGACGCTTGACCACGGGCTGTGCTACCCGGCAACCCCTGACGCGTCCAACATGGACGCGGGCGACGACGATGACGCGGGCGAGCTCGTCGACGCGAGCGCAGATCCGTTCGCTGGCTTTGGCAACGAGTGCAGCGAGCAGAGTGAGTGCCAACCGTTCGGCCTGGTCTGTGGCATGTCGTTCTTGCCTTACTGCACGCGCACCAATTGCACCGGTGTGCCGAATGGCTGCCCAAGCGGATGGACTTGCCTCGACACCACCGGCTTGAGCCCTGACCCCAGCGTCACGTCGATCTGCCTCAAGCCGTGATCCGCGGTCCGAATCGCACCACCCGGGCATCACGGCTATAGTTCGCGCATGCGTCCAGCTCCTCGACTCGCGACCTACGCAGACCTAATCGCGCTGGGTCCGGACGTACGCGGCGAAATCATCGCGGGCGCCATTTCCACGGCACCGAGCCCACTTCCGCGACACAGCCGTGTGCAGGGTGCGCTGAACCGATTGGTAGGCGGCCCGTTCGACGCCGATGACGGACACGGTGGTCCGGGCGGATGGTGGATCCTCAGCGACGTGGACGTGAGCTTCTCGGCCCACGATGTCGTGCGGCCCGATGTGGTGGGTTGGCACCGCGATCGCTTGGTTGACCCTTGGGACACGCGTCCCATCGCGGTTACTCCGGACTGGGTCTGCGAAGTGCTTTCGCCGTCCAACGCTGCGCAAGATCGCGTGGTCAAAGCCCAGCTCTACGCGCAGCACGCGGTTCCCTTCTACTGGATCATCGATCCCGCGGAACGCACGCTCGAAGCATTCCAGTGGCTCTCGGGCCGATGGACTTTGCTCGGCAGCTACGACGACAGCCGCACCGCCCGCATCGCCCCGTTCGAGGCGATTGAGCTCGACATCTCACGCCTGTTCGCCCCTCGCTGATCATTCGCCGCCGTCTGTCCTCGGCCTGGCTATTCGCCGCCGTCGATCGTCGCGAAGTTGAGCTGGTCGATCGTCGGCAGACCGTTGCTCAAGAGCGCGCCGGGCTGGTACGGCAAGAGCGATGTCTTGGTCGGCATCGGCGTGGGGCTCGGCATACGCACACTGCCGTCGGGATAGAAGCGAAAGGCCTTCAGCTCGTTCAGGCCGTACTGCGCGGTCTCCTGCGCATACCAACCGCGCGCCTGCATGCGTTGAAGCTGTGCACGCATGCGCTCGGTCCAGCTCGCCGACAGCGCATTGTCTTCGAAGAACGCGTGGTACGCCTTTGGGTTCGGCAGGATCGTGGATAGAAACGTCGCCTCTGCCGGCGACAGCTCGCTGGGCTCACGACTGAAGTAGTAACGCGAAGCCTGCCGAATGCCGTACACGCTCGGTCCGTATTCGATCACGTTCAGGTACAGCTCCAGAATGTCGCGCTTGTCGAGCATGCGCTCCACCCACCAGGTGAGCACCACTTCTTGCGCCTTGCGCGCGAGCGTCTTCTCGCGACGCAACAACAAGTTCTTCACGAGCTGCATCGAGATTGTGCTGGCGCCAAGCACGTAACGGCCCGCTTCCAAGTTGCGCACCAGCGCGCCGCGGATGTGTTGTGGCGAGAACCCGCGATGATTGAAGAATTGCGTATCTTCGTGCGCGAGCACCGCGTGCACGAACAACGGGCTGATCTCTTCTAGCGGCGTCCAGAACGCCGTGCCCGGTCCGGTCTCCATCTCGAACAGCGTCTCGTCCGGCTCCACCGCGTAGTGCATGAACGGTCCGGTGAACCGACGCAGGTCCGCGAGCGCAGGCACTTCCAAGAAGTCGCATTGATCCTGCACGCCCATGTCGAGCACGGTGTCGGCGAGCACGCGCGAATCGATCTTGACGCGCAGCTGGCTGGCAAACATGCCGGAGAGCTTGAAGCTCGCGATCTCACCCAGCAGCTCCACCGGGATGGCGCTCAGCACGTCATCACAAGGCGTGCGAGGAAGCGCAGCGCTCACGTCGAGCAAGTAGTGATCCGCGGTCCATTCCACGACGCCTTGGAGCGTGGCGGACGCGCGACCGAGACCAACTTTTCCTTCCACCACCTCCAAGCGACGCTCGCTCGGCACGAAATGGCCTCGCCCCTCCAACGACACCGCTGGAAGACGCACCGGCAAAGGCGCGATGCGCGCAGACATCAACGCGGCATCGTTGAGCGTCATGCGACCGCTCCACCCAATGCGTGTCACACCCTCGCCTTGCAGCACCAGCTGCGCGTCGACACGGCTGCGATCGACTTCGTGCCACGGCAGGCGCGGCAGCAGCGGCGACAACAGCGCCAGCGGTACACCGTCGAGATCCACATTGCCCTCACCACGCAGCTGGCGCGGCCACACCCTGAGCTTCCAATCGACGACGCCATCCGCCGTCGTATGTCCCGTGCCTTCCAAGAGCAGCTCGTCGGAACGCAGCATGTGCGCGCTGGCCTTGAGGCCACTGACGATCACGGCACCGTTGTGTTTGACCGACGCCTGCTCCCACTCGACGACGGTTCCCTGCATGACATGCGAGAGCAGCGTGTCGATCCAGGTGGTCTCATCCGCGTCGGAGGGTGTCGCCTTGGTCGCCCGCGGCAAGAGCTTCACCAAGCGCTCGCGCAACGAAGGACCATCGGCCATCCCCAGATCGATCGTCGCGCCACCCACGTGCACTTCACGCATCACGAGGGTCTCGTCGGTGCGATCGAGCTGAACCGTCATGTCGCGCAGCCCAAGCACAGCGCCGGGCGCGCTGCCAACGTTCAGCGTCCGCAACTGCGCAGAGAAGACGCGCTCGGCGTAGCTGAGCTCTTCCAGCTGCGCCTCGATCGCGATGCCCCGCTCATCACGCACGATCACACTGGCCCGCCCGATCGACAGGGCCGGTGATCTGCCCCGCGGCCCGGTCTTGGCATCGGACGTGGCAGCACCACCGCGCAGAGCGTTCCACCAGGCATCGAACTGATGGTGGTCGCGATGCGCTTCGACACGCAGCGCGTCAACGCTGATCGCGGTGTCGGGCCCTGCGATGTCTGCCAAACCGGCCCATGGGCGCACGCGCGCAACGACACGATCGGCATGGACCCAGACCGGCGCGACACCTTGATCGTCGCCCACATGCAAGCCGATGATCTCCACCTCGGAGAGGCCGACGCGGACGGCATCGACGCGTGTGGGCAATCCCAGCCGCGTCTCGACGGCACGCACCACGCGCGCGCTGACCCATGCCGGCAACCACACGCGCGCCGCCAACCAACCGGCCCCTGCGACAAGCGGCAACGCGATGGCGCCACCGATCATGAGGCGACGGAGGTTCACGGCTACGGTGAAATCACGCACTGCCCCGTCGTACGCTGGCAGCGCAGGGCAGGACTAATGAAGCGACAGATCGCGTTGCCGCCCTGCACGCTGAACGCAGAGCAATCTGGGCCGCACGCGCCGAGGGTCGGCCAGCACGCGCCAGGAATCGGACCGATCGGGCTGTCGATCGGCCCACAGTCGTTGGACGTTTGGCAGCCACAAGCGAGCACGTCGACCAAGCCATCTCCGGTGTCGTCAACGCCATTGCAGCACTCGCCACCAAACAACGCGTTGCAGTCAGGATCGGCGCAGTCAGGCAGGTTGTCACAGTCGTTGTCGCGGCCGTCGGTGCACGCGCTGAGGCCGGACTCCTCGGGCTCGCACATCTGCACGCAGGCGGGATCGTTCACGCAGTCGGCGTCATTGCAGTCGCTCGCGCCGTCGGCATCGTTGTCGACGAAGTCGCCGCACTGCCCGCGCTCGTTGGTGACGATGCGACCGATGTTGAGCACGTAGTTACCACTGGAGCGCGAGTAACCATCGATCACGATCACGACGTCTTGGCCGCGCGTGAGGTTCACGGTCACCGACGAGTCGCGGTCGTCGCCCGCGTCGTCGTTGCACACCAAGGTCTGACCGTCACAGCCGCCATTGATGATCGACAGCGCTGTGTCGTACTGCGAACCGAACGTGTCGAAGACCCAGCGGCCGGCGAGGGGCGCGCGCCAGTGGTAGCTCACGTCGGGAGCGTTACTCGACATGCCGAGGCAGGTGGGGCTGAAGTCATTGCCTTGTCCGACGGTGCTGTCGGCGATCACGGGCATGCCGACCGCCGAGCCCAGCTCCGCATCGGGGCAAGTTGGGGCCAGGCAGATCTCGTCCATGAAGCAATCGGGATCGGCGCAATCGGTCACGCCATCGGTGTCGTTGTCGATGCCATCGTCGCACCGGCCACTCTCGTCGCCGACCAGCGACGTGATGTTGAGCACGTAGGTGCCGACCGACGACGACCAGCCGTCCACCACGATCACCACCTCTTGGCCACGCGCCAGCGTCACGTTCACGAGCGATTGCCGACCGAGCGCGTCGTCATCGCAGGCGATCTCATTGCCGTTACAGCCGCCTGTGAGCACGTAGAGCGTGGTGTCATAGGTGGAGCTCTCGGTATCGATCTGCCACGTGCCGGCTTGCGGTGCGCGCCAACGGTACGTGACCTCGGGTGCGCTGCTGAAGACGCACGATGGCGCGAGGTTGTTCCCCTGCCCGACGGTGCTCCCGCGTGCGACGAACGAGCCTGTCCGCGAACCGAGATCGAACATCGGACACTCGGGCATCATCACGCACACCGGATCGCCCAGGCACTCGAAGTCCGCGCAGTCGACCGCGCCATCACCGTCGTTGTCGATCATGTCGGCGCAAGCGCCACGCTCGGTCGGTGGCAGGCACAGTGGATCCATCGCGCAATCGCTGTCCGCACAATCGACCCGCCCGTCGAGATCGTTGTCGAAGCCGTCGCCGCATCGGCCTTGTTCGAACCCCGGCTGCGCATCGCAGAAATCGCCGATGGTCTCGGTGTTCTCGCCGCAGACACACGGATCGTGCGCCAGCTTGATCGCGCCAACTTGGCAGGTGTTGCAATTGTAGGAGTCGTAGGCGTCGGCGTAGCAGAACTGGAGCCAGCGATTGGCCCCGATGTCGCAGTTGGAGCCCTGGCTCGAAGGTGGTGCGAAACCGATGATCGACGCGCTCCCGGTGTCCACGCAGCTGGGGAAGCGAGCCTCGCAGGCAGCGCGGGCCGCGGCGCGTGGATTGGGCAGGTCGCGGCAGAGATCGATCATGCAGACGGGATCGTTGAAGCAGTCGCTGTCGCTGCAATCGATCGCGCCGTCGAAGTCGTTGTCGACACGGTCATCACACCGGCTCTCGTCAAGCGGCGGCGTGCACCACGGGTCCATCCGGCAGTCGGGATCCTGGCAGTCGACCAGACCATCGAAGTCGTTGTCCCGCCCGTCATCGCAATGCCCCTGCTCCTCGGGCGGTGCGCACCCAGGATCCATCCGGCAGTCGAAATCCTGGCAGTCCACGAGACCGTCGGCGTCGTTGTCCCAGCCGTCGTGGCAGCGACCACGCTCGGTGTCTATTGGTGAGCCATCACAGAAATCGCCGATGGTTCGAGTGTTTTCACCGCAGGCGCACGGCTCATGGGCCAACTTGATCGCGCCGATTTGGCACGTGTTGCAGTTGAACGCGTCGAAGGCGTCCGCGTAACAGAACTGCAGCCAGCGGCTCGGATCCACGTCGCAGTTGGAGCCCTGGCTCGACGGCGAGGCGAAACCGATGAACGAGGCGGTGCCGGTGTCGACACAGTTGGATCCAAAGCGAGCGGCGCATGCAGCGCGTGCAGCTTCCCTCGGGTTTGGGAGGTCGCGACACAAGTTGGTGGCGCAATCGGGATCGTTGATGCAATCGCTGTCGGCGCAATCGACGCGACCGTCGAAGTCGTTGTCGCGACCGTCGTCGCAGACTTCCACCTGCATCTGGCACACCGGGCGGCTGAAGCAATCGCTGTCGGCGCAATCGACGCGGCCGTCCGCATCGTCATCGACGCCATTGCGACAGTTGGTCTCGGTCGGTGGCGGCGGGTTACACGTCACCGCGTTGTTGCACGCGCTGTCGTCGCAATCGATCAGGACATCGCAGTCGTTGTCGCGGCCATCGGTGCAGATTTCCCGCGCCCCCGGATACACGCGGCGGTTGTTGTCATCGCAGTCACCGCCCATGCATTGGATCGGTCCGAAGCCGTCGCCATCGTCGTCACGCCAGCTGCCTACGCAGTTGCGCGCGGTCTCGTCACAACGATTGGTCTGACAGCTTGAGCTCGCGCACTCGACCGGGCGGCCACGGACACAAGTCCCGTTCTGGCAGCGCTCGGCACCGTTGCAGAAGAAACCGTCCGCACAGAATTCGTCGGAGCCACAGCGCACGACGCGACACCCTTCGCCCTGCACACACAGCTGACCCGCGGGACAGCGCGCGTTGTTCGGAACGAACGTGCACGCACCGGTCGCTGGATCGCACGCGTCGTCCGTGCACGGGACACCATCGTTGCATCCGAGCTGGCAGAGCCCACCGTCGATGCCGCCTTCAGGGCCACCATCGCCACCATCAATCGGGCCTCCGTCGCCACCGTCGAGGCGACCACCATCACCGGCGTCGACACCTGCCTCGCTCGTTCCACCTTCGTGGGTCGTGTCACCGCCGTCGTCGTAGAGATCCAACGTGGTGCGGCCGCAGCCGGCGACGACGAGCAACACCCCAATGGCCGGCCACAGCCCCCGTGCAAACATGCGATACCCCGCGGTCACAGCGGCAAAATCTAACAGATCGAACCGCTGCGTCACGGAAGCGAGGCGAAACTGCGTTGCAGTCGGCTGCACGACGACCCACACGCGTGCCGGTTTCTTGACCTGTGTGCCCGCGTGCGGATCCCTTGCTGAGCATGGCGGCTCGCTCCCAGCTCAAGCAGCTCACCGCGGGAAACACCGCGTTTCGCGCCACACCATGGCTCGCCCTGGGCTTGCTCGCGTGCGTCACGCCCGGTGCGGCGATCGCGCTGGATGACCCAACCATTGCGTCACAACAGAGCGAAGGCTCAGAGGCGAACGAAGCCGCCACCGCGCCAGCCGAACCACCCGTGAGCCTGAACCGCGCCGAGACACTGAGCCTTACGGAGGATGAATGCGTGTCCTTGTTAACGGACGCGGGCGTGCAGGTGGAACGGCTTACGGCTGACGACACCACCGGCGTAGAGATGCCTGTCCGTCTGCGCGGACCGATCGATGGCGTCACCATCGCACTGCGTGGTCACGACGACATTCACGCCGTGCTCGATTGCCGCTTGGGTGTCGCCCTGTTGGGCTGGGCACCTACGCTGCGTGCACGCGGCATCACGCGCGTCGAGCATTACTCGATCTATCGCCCCGGCGCGCGCACCGGCCGCAAGCGAAAACCCAGTGGGCACGCACGCGGCATGGCGATCGATGCAGCACGCTTTCATTTCGCGGACGGTCGCATGCTCGACGTGCTCGACGACTGGGGCGCACAGGAGCGCGGCGTCGACCCTTGTTTGGGGGACGTGGACAACGAGGCGGCGGAAGACCGCACCCTGCGCGAGCTGGTGTGCGATGCGATCGCGCGGCAGCTGTTCACGGTGGTGCTGACGCCCCATCACGACAAGGCCCACGACAACCACGTCCACCTCGAGCTCGTCCCGGACGTCACCTGGACCTACGTCCGCTAGCGCTCCACCGCTGGAATAAGCGCCGAATCGTCTGGTTAAGGCCGCGCTGTCACCGTCCACCCGTTGCTTGACTGGCGGGGGGTGCTGGTTACGATGCGCGCCCGTTTCGCCCTGGAATAGGCGCGGTGAACGATTGTGAGGCCCCCATGAGTGATGTCGTGATTGAAGCCCGCGACCTGAGCAAGCGCTACGGCAACATGCTCGCGCTGGACTCGGTCAGCTTGGATGTGAAGAAAGGCGAAGTGCTCGGGTTCTTGGGCCCCAACGGCGCCGGCAAGACCACCACGATGAAGATCCTCACCTGCTTCACCGCGCCCACCAGCGGCAGCGCGAAGGTGAACGGACACGACATCGTCGACAACTCGATCGGCGTACGCAGCTCGATCGGCTACCTGCCGGAGAGCACCGCGCTCTACACGGACATGCAGGTGATCGAATACCTGCGCTTCGTGGCTGAGCTGCGCGGTCTGCGTGGTGACGACGCGCGCAAGCGGATCAAGAAGGTGGTCGAGGAAACCGGTCTCGGCGACGTGTTCGCCAAAGAGATCCGCACGCTGTCCAAGGGCTATAAGCAACGCGTCGGCCTCGCCCAGGCGCTGGTGCATGAACCGCCGATCTTGATCCTCGATGAGCCGATGAGCGGTCTCGACCCGAATCAGTCGGTGGAGATTCGCGACCTGATCAAGGACATCGGTCGCAAGCGCACGGTCATTCTCTCGACGCACAACCTGGCTGAGGTTCAGGCCGCCTGCGATCGCGTGCTGATCATCTCCAAGGGCAAGATCGTCGCCGATGACACACCGACCGGTCTGCGCGAGCGTGCAGGCAAGTCGCGCTACGTCGTGTCGATTCTTCGTGGCGAGGCGGACAAGGCCGCTGCCGCCGCGCTCGAGGTCTTCAACAAGGTCCCGGGTGCGAGCCGCGTACGTGAGATCGAAGCCGAAGACGCGAAGGAGCTCGCGTTCGAGCTCCTGCCGGAAGGCAACGATGACCTGCGCGCTGGCGTGTTCAAGGCCGCAGTCGAAGCCCAGTACACGCTCGTCGGGCTGCGCCGCGAAGGCCAGAACCTCGAACAGATCTTCCGCGACCTCACCATCACCGGCCAAGCCGCGCCGAGCGCTGACAAGAACGTCAGCGCCGCCGCCTAACCCACGCTTTCACCGTCCACCGCCGACGCAGGAAACGACCGATGCAACGCACACTCACCATCGCCAAGCGCGAGCTACTCAGTTACTTCAACAGCCCGTCCGCTTACATCGTGATCTGTCTGTTCCTGATCTTGATGGGATGGTTCTTCTGGCAGCCGTTCTTCTTGGTCAACCGCGCGTCGGTGCGCTCCATGTTCGACTTGATGTCGATCCTGCTCTTGCCGACTGCGCCCGCGATCACGATGGGACTGATCGCCGAAGAGAAACGCACGGGCACGATCGAGCTGCTCTTGACGATGCCGGTACGCGACATGGACGTGATCGTCGGCAAGTACCTCGGCGCGCTCGGACTGTTCTGCGTGCTGTTGCTCTGCACGCTGCCCTACCCGCTCAGCGTCAGCACGCTCGGCGACTTGGATTGGGGCCCGGTGTGGGCCGGCTACTTCGGGCTGTTGTTGGAGGGCGGCGCGATGCTCGCGATCGGGGTGTTGGCGTCGAGCTGGACCGACAACCAACTGATCGGCTTCTTCCTCGCCTCTGCCGCGTGCTTCATGTTCTGGATCATCGATCGCTTCTTGCCGTTTCTGCCGCAGGGCGCCGCATCGATCCTTGAGTGGCTGTCATTCGACTACCACTTCCGCAATCTGGCGCGCGGAGTGATTGAAGCGCGTCACGTCTTCTACTTCCTCTCAGTGATCGGTCTGAGCCTCGCGCTCGCGTTCCGTTCGCTGGAAAGCCGTCGCTGGAGCTGACCATGGCCACCAAGCAATCCCGTGCTGCAGTTGAATCCACCGCCTTCTTGCTCGTGATCGCGGGCGTCGCCGTTGCGGTGAACGTGCTGAGCCTGTTCATCAATCCGCGCCTCGACCTGACCCACGCCAACCTGTTCTCACTGTCGAATGGCAGCAAGCGTTTGGCGGCGAACCTGGACGATCAGCTCGAGGTGCGCGCGTACTTCAGCGCCGATCTCCCGCCGCCGCACAACGCGACCGAGCGCTACGTGCGCGACCTGTTGGCCGAGTACGAAAGCGCCTCGAAGGGCAAGCTGCGCGTCCGCTACATCCATCCGGAGACCGATGAGCAGAAGCAAGAAGCGGAGCGCGATGGCGTGGTGCGCGTGCAGGACCCGAGCATCGAAGATGACAGCTT
>JACZCZ010148921.1_pt1 | contig 17802 bp, 14 predicted proteins | sample 8641811 | NCBI WGS metagenome assembly JACZCZ01 (sample SAMN15324610, study PRJNA640507) | soil metagenome | isolation source: intercropping peanut in the first line | place: China: Luxin town, Laibin City, Guangxi Province | collected 2019-07-25 | depth 10cm m | reverse complement strand
GCTACGACTATCGTAGAGCATGGCACTGGGCGCAGTCGCTGTCGCGTGCGGAGCGGGCGCGGTTGTGGAACCAGCTCCTGGCTCGTAACGGCTTTACGAACTGCAGCGGCCGCCCAACGCAAGCCGACGGAGGCGACGGAGCCGACGCGCCAGGCGCCGACTCCGTCGCTGCGCGCTAGTGCTTCGGCAAGCTCTTGTCCTCGCTGCCCTGCCGGTCGGGCTGAGCCATGCCCGCCCCGCCAGTCCGCTGAGCAGTGCCCGTCGTTCCTTGTGACGACTGCGTCGTCGACGAGCCGCGAGCGCTCTGCGAGCGTTGCGATCCTTGGGATTCTTGTGAACCCTGCGCCACGCGCAGCTCGTTCATGACGTCGCGAGCGCCGTAGATCGACTCCACGCATTCCTCGGCTCGCCGTTTCGTCATGCGGTCCTGCACGGTGCCGCGTAACGTGATGACGCCGTCCTGCGTCGTGACCTCGATCTCGCTGGCATCGACGTCGCCGTCGCGCTCGAGCCGCTGACACGCGTCTTCCGTGATCTGCTGATCGGACCGCCTGTAGCCCTTCGGTCCGCGGCCGGCATGCGGCCCATGTAACGTCAGCGACTCGGAGTAGAGCATGCCTTGGCCGCCCGGATACGAGAACGGCTGCGCGGAGCGGCTGTAGTAACCCCGGTAGTGGCTACCCTGCTCGTCTTCGCTGGCGCGCTGCATGTAGCGCCCTTCGCCGCGACGCTGTTGATCGCGACTTCGCTCGTACGGCCAATCCGGGCTGTAGTAATCGCCGGAGCGGCTGCGCTCGGCCAGCTCTCGTTGCTCGCGTGGAATCGACTCGCGGGAGCGTTGCTCCCAGCGCGAGCGATCGTCATCGCCGCGCCAGCCACTCGACGAGCCTCGCGGATCGTCACGGCCCTGGTTCCGCGAGTAATACGGGTCGTCGGAGTAGCGCGCCTCGGCGCCTTCGCGCGACCAATCGGGAGAAAAATTCGTACGCTCTTGCCTACCCTGCCCGTAGCGCTCCTCGTCGCGGCGCCCGTAGCGTTCCTCGTCGGGACGCCACGATTCGCGGTTGCGCCCCTGCTCCTCGTTGTGCGGCGCGTAGCGCTGACCCTGTTCTTCGCGGCCGCGCTGGCGGCCTCGATCCCAATTTTCCATGACATGCCTCCTTGTTATCGCATCCTCGTGCCCACGCAGCAGCCGGCTGCGCGCCGGCGCTCGCGGCCTGGAAGGCAGCAAGGTTCATGCCACGGAAATCGAGCCGTCCGATCAGGCCGTCGGCGGCGGCGCTTGAATCAACACGACGAACAGGTTGTTCGCGTCGCGCACGATCGCGACCTTGAGCGTCGAGTTGCCGGCCGGCAAATCGAGCGGCGCCCCGCCCGTCGACACGACCTCGCCGCCGAAGCGCTTGAAGGCGGCGATCGCCTCGTCGATGTCGTTGACGCGCAACTGCATGCGCGTCGAGCCGGGGTCTTGGATCCTGCCGCTCACGCGCTTCGCGCTCGCGAACTGCACGAGCTGCACGACGATGCCGGACGTCGGCACCTGCAGCGTCGCGACCGCGGACGGCTCGTTGGCGACGTCGAACATCGCCGGGAACCCTGCGCCCGTCGGCACCGTCGGTCCGCGAAGCACCTTGAGCCCCAGCGCGTCGCCGTACAAACGCATGGCTTGGCGAATGTCGGCGACGGTCAGCAATACGGCGACACCGACGACGTTCGCCTCCGGCGGCGCCTCGGTCGCCGCGCCTCGCGGCAACTCGACGAGCTGCACGAAATGACCGGCGGGGTCCTTCACTACGAGCGAGCGCGCCCGCGACGCACCCGTGATCGGTTTACCGCCGCGCGTGACGACGGGTGCGTTGAGCCGTGCGAGCTTTGCGACAGTCGCGTCGAGATCGCGCACCGTGGCCACGAGCGTCGCGGCGCCGACGTCGTCGAACTTGCGCGTGAGCGGCGCGCCGCCGGCCTCGGACACTTCGATGATCTCCACGCCGCCGGGCGCGGCCGGCGAGCGCGCGATCTGCCAGCGCAGCTTCGCGTCGGGCAGCCCGAACATGTTGCGCAGCGCCGGATTCGCGCCGGCGTCCGCGGGCGCAGCGGCGACGTCGAGGCCCAGGCCATCGGGGTTGAACGCCGCGGCGGCATCGAGGCTTGCGACGATGGGGCTGAAGTAGTTGCCTGAAGTGATGACGATTCCGGTCGGTGCCGGACCGGCCGCAGGCGGCGCCGGCGCGGGCTGCGCGCATACCGAGCCCGTAAACAGCATGCCGAGCGCGAGAGCGCAGAACGTTCTCATTGTTGTGTCCTTGCGGCTAAACGGCGACGTCGCAATCCTACGCCATCGCGCCTCGAGTCTCAGCCCTTGACACAAACGACCTGCTTTAGCGTGTAGACGACCTCGACGAGATCGCGCTGCGCCGCCATGACGGCGTCGATGTCCTTGTAAGCGGCCGGCGTTTCGTCGATGACGTCGGCGTCCTTGCGGCACTCGACGCCGGCAGTCGCCGCAACGTGCTGGTCGACGGTGAACCGCTTGCGCGCCTCGGTGCGCGACATCGTGCGTCCTGCGCCATGGCTGCAGCTCTCGAAGCTCTCGGGGTTGCCGAGCCCGCGCACGATGTACGAGCGCGCGCCCATGCTGCCCGGAATGATGCCGAGCTCGCCGCGGCCGGAGCGGACCGCGCCTTTGCGTGTCACGAGCACGTTTTCGCCGAAGTGCGTTTCGCGGGCCGTGTAGTTGTGATGACAGTTCACGGCGACGTCGCCGAGCTGGAACGGCCGCACTTCGTCGCGCAGTACCCGCAGCACGGCATCCATCATGGCGCGGCGATTCTCGGCCGCGTAGTCCTGCGCCCAGTGCATCGCCTCGACGTAATCGTCGAAGTGCACTGTACCCTCGACCAAGTACGCCAGGTCGCGGTCCGGCAGGTTGATGAAATGCTTCTTCATGTCGCTGCGCGCGATCTCGATGAACGTCTGGCCGATCAGGTTGCCGATACCGCGCGAGCCCGAGTGCAGCATTACCCAAACCGTCTGCTCCGTGTCCAAGCAGATCTCGATGAAGTGGTTGCCGCCACCGAGCGTGCCGAGCTGGTCCTGCGGCTTCTTGGGCTGCAAGCGCGGGTACTTCTCGACGATCGGCGCGAGTCGCGCCGCGAGACCGCGCCAACGCGTCACGACGGAGTCCGGCGCGACGGACCACGCGCCCTTCACGCTGCGCCCCGGCGTCGTCACGAAACCGTGCGGCACGGCGCGCTCGATGCGCGCGCGGATCGTGCCGAGCGAGTCCGGCAGGTCGGCGGCCGTGAGCGTCGTCCGCACGGCCATCATGCCGCAGCCGATGTCGACGCCGACGGCGGCCGGAATGATCGCGCCCTTCGTCGCCATGACCGAGCCGACGGTGGCACCGATGCCGAGATGCACGTCCGGCATCGCTGCGAGGTGCCGGAAGACGAACGGCATGCGCGCCGTGTGCGCAAGCTGCTCCTTGGCCTTGGCGTCGACGGGCACGCCGCGCGTCCACATCTTGACGTGGCGTCCGCCCGCGACGTTCAGAGTCTCGTAGCTGTCCTTGCTCATGGTGCACCCCTCGCGTCACCCAAAAGAAAAGGGGCCGCTCGCGCGGCCCCTCTTCGTTCGAGACGAACCGAAAGCTACTTTACGCGAGCGCGGTCTTGAACATGTCGAGCATGCGAGCCCACGCACGCTCGGCTTCGCCGCGATCGTAGACCTGCGAGTCGGGCGGGCACCAGCCGTGCGCGGCCTTGTACACCTCGACTTCGGCCTTCTTGTTCGCGTCGGTGAAAGCCTTCTTCAAGATGTCCTTCGACGTCGGATCGCGCATGTCGTCGTTCTCGGCCACGGCGATCAGATATTGCGCGTTCGTCTGCGGGATCAAGAGATGCGGGCTGTCCGGGTTCGTCGTCGTCAAGCCGCCGCCGTGAAACGAGCCCACCGCGCCAACGCGATTCGGAACCGCCGCGGCCGTGCGCATGACGATCGGGCCGCCCATGCAATAGCCGATCGTGCCGATCTTCTTGCCCTTGTCCACTTCGCTGCGGCCGTCGAGCCACGCGATGAACGCCTTCGCGTCCGTGTTGTGTGTCGTCGCCGTGAGCTTTTGCATCATCGGCACGAGCTCCGGGATCGGCGTGGCCGCGCCCTGCGCTGCCGTGGGCGCCTTCTTCTCGCGATAGAACGGATTGACGACGAGCACGCTGTAGCCGTCCTCGGCCAAGCGCTTGCCCATCTGCCGCATCGCGGGACGCAGACCGAAGATGTCCGGCCACACCAGCACCGCGGCATGCGCGCCCGTCGTCGGCGTGACGAAGTAGGCATCGCACGTACCGTCCGGCGTCGTGATCGTGACGTCGCTTTCTTTGACGTCGACGGCCCACGCCGAGCGCGGCAGCGCCATCACGACGCCGATGGCAGCCGCCATCGTGCCGACGTCGCGGCGTGAATACTTCTTGAGGTCCTCAGCAAAATGATCCTGGTCGCACATGGGCGTTCCCCTCCGAAATGATGTTGATTGCGCCGTTCGTTCGGTCGCTGATGCCGACTATATACCGGAACTCGTTACTTTAGACGAAGTAACGAGCTATTCGCCGGCGAGCGCCGAGCGCAGCATCTCGTTCGTCAGCACGCCGCGTTGCAGCGCCGGCAGACGCTCCTGGTCGAAGTCGTACAGGCTCTGCAAGTAGGTGCGGTCCCAGTCCGTGAGACCCGAATAGGCCCGCGGGTTCGTGAACAGATTCAAGATGCTGTCGAATGTCTCGGGATTCGTCTCGAGGTCGACCTGGGCAAGCGAGACTAGCGCTAGATAGTCGCCGAGCTGTTGCCAGGTCGTACCGGTCAGCTTCGCCGAATCGACGATGATGAACACGCGCCACAAGGCATCGACGATGCCGCTGTGAATGTGCGAGGGGCCGCTGACGCCGTGCGTCCCGGTCAGGGCCGGCAGTCCCGTGTTCGCAGAAACCGGCATGCTGAGGTGCCACCAACGCACGGCTTGGTCCGTTGCGGCGAACTTCACGAGGCCAGCAATGCCGCGGTGCACACGGCCGAAGTTGGTCGGCCGTAACAGCCGCTCCCTCGTGTCGACGAGGGTGTTGGCCAATTGCTTGCCGTCAGTCGTGAAGATGATGATGACCTCCGGTGTGCATCCGGGCTCTCCGGGCATGAGGCCCACGTCGAGCGCGACGCCGGAGATGCGGTCGACGAGATATTGCGCTGCCGTCCGTTCTAGGTTGTGGACCCCGACGCACACGCTCCGGTCCCAACGAGCCAGACCCGCACCCATGGGCACTGCTGCAATCTCGTCGATGAACTTACCGATCTCGATGCGCAGGCCGTCCTCGATCTCGCTCATGCGCTTGCCGCGCACGATGACCTCGTCGCCGACGACGGGCGCCGCTTGCTGCGCGTACCCGGGAAGACATGCGGCGGCAGTGAACGAGCCGATGAGCGCACAGACCACGTTCAGCGTTCGGGCCATTGCACTACTCCTTCGGAATAGCCAGCTCGATGCGCAGCATCTCGCTCGTGAGGGCGCCCTGCTGCATCACGGGATTGCGCTCTTGATCGAACGAATAGAGCGCCTTCATGTAGGTGCGGTCCCAATCCGTGAGACCGGAGTAAGCCCTGGGGTTCGTGAACAAATTCAGAATGCTGTCGAACGACGACGGATCGGCCTCGAGGTCGATCTGCGCCAGAGAAACGACGGCCAAGTAGTCGCCGAGCTGCTGCCACGTCGTGCCGGTCAGCTTCGTCGAATCGACGACGATGAACACGCTTTGCAGCGCGTCGCGAATGCCGCTGTGAATGCGCGATGGGCCGGCGACGTTGACGTTCGGAGCGCACGTGGGCTGCGTGCAGCGTCGATTTCCAGGCAGGTCGATGGCGGGCGCCCCGGTGCGAGCATCCACAGGCAAGCTAATCTGCCACCAACGAACGGCCTTGTCGGACTCGACGAACCTGTCGAGCGCGGCGAGACCGCGGTGCGCGCCCAGATAGAGTGTGGGCCGCAGCAACGCGGGCTCGTTCTCGACCAGGTGAGCGGCGAGCTCGCGGCCGTCGGTCGTGAAGATGACGTTCACCTGCGGCGCGCAGCCGGGCTCACCTGGCCTCAACCCGACCTCGTAAGCGAGCAGCGAGATTCGATCGACGATGTATTGCGCGGCCGTGGCTTCGAGATTGTGGACGCCGACGCAAACGCTGCGATTCCAGCGCGCGAAACCGCGGCCTCCGAACGTGACGGCCACCTCGCCGATGAACTTGCTGATCTCGACGCGCAGCTCGTCTTCGATCTCGCTCATGCGTCGGCCGCGCACGACGATCTCGTCGCCGACGGCTGGCGCATCTGGCGCGGCAACGCCCGTGCTTTGCTGCGCGTGCACGGCCGTGAGCGTCACCGTGGCGAGCACGCCCACGGGCACACAGAGTGTGCGCAGCAGCTTCGGCATCTCCCCTACTTCCCCCTAGATCGACGGGCAGGAACCGGCGGGGCCGATCTTCGGCCTATTCCGAGACAATTTCTAGCGGCGTTACGCGGCGGCGGCCGCCGCGGCTTCCTTGGGAATCGTGAAGTGAAACGTCGCCCCGCGCTCGAGCTCACCCTCGGCCCAAATGCGGCCACCATGCCGCGTCACGATCTTGTGCACGAGAGCCAGGCCGACGCCGGTGCCGGGGAACTCGTGGTCGTGGTGCAAGCGCTGGAACACGCCGAACAGGCGCTCGCGGTACGCCTCGTCGAAGCCGGCGCCGTTGTCGCGCACGAAGTACACGTTCTCGCGCTCGGCGCTGATGCCGCCGATCTCGATGACCGGCTGCTCCTTCTTCGACGAGAACTTGATGGCGTTCGAGATCAAGTTCGTCCACACCTGCTCGAACAGATGCTGGTCGCCGTGGGCGCGCGGCATCGAGCCCAAGCGTAGATCGACCGGCTTGCCGCTGCTCGACGCTTGGTTCAGCCGCTCGAACGTCGTGCGCGCGAGCTCGCGCATGTCGAGCTCGGTCGGGTTGAGGGCTTTGCGCCCTAGCCGAGCGAACGCGAGCAAATCGTCGATCAAGCTGCCCATGCGAATCGCTTCGTTGAGAATGATGTCGAGCTTGCGGCGTGCTTGGGCGTCGAGCGACGCAGAGTGATCCTCGATCAGCAGATTCGCGAAACCGTTGATTGCGCGAATCGGCGCGCGCAAATCGTGCGAGACCGAGTAACTGAATGCCTCGAGATCCTTGTTCGCCGCCTGTAGCTCCTCGGTGCGCGCGGCCACGCGCTCCTCGAGCTCCGCGTTCAGCGCGCGCAGGCGATCGTCGCTGGCACGTAGCGCAGCCTCTACTCGCGCCCGCTCGCCGATCTCGCGCTCCAACTCGTCATTCGACTTCTCGAGCGTCTGCGTGCGCCTCTCGATCTCGGTGAGCATGCCGTTGAACGCATCCGCGAGCAGGCCGATCTCGTCGTCGGTCGTCTTCTCGGCGCGCAGCGTGAAATCCCGCTGCCCCATGACGCCGCGCGCCACCGACGTGATCGCGACGATCGGCCGCGTGACGCTTTGCTGCATGCGGCGCGAGATCAACGTCGCCATCAGCAGACTGAGCGCCATCACGGCGCCTACGATGCCGAGGTACCCGAGTAGCCGCGCCACCATGCCGTGGTTGGCCTTGATGTAGACGGTGCCGAGGATCTCCTGCTGATTCGCGATCCGCTTGAACAGACTGATCTCGCCGCCTTCGAACTCGTAGCCGTCGAGCTCGGGGAGCGACGGGAAAATGGTGTTCGGCTGCACGGTATAGGATGCGAACAGCGTGCCGTTCGGCGCATAGATCGCAGCGCCGACTACGTTTGGCTTGGCACGCAACAGCGCGAGATAGTCGCGCGCCGAGTCGGGGTCGTCGAACTCGAGTGCCGGGGCGGCAGCCAGTCCCAAGACGTCGGCTTGAGCCGTTAGGTCGGCGATCAGCGTTTGCTGGAACGTGCGAAGCTCGTAAAACACCATGGCCGCGCCCGTGATCAAGAGGGCGAACACCGTCGTCGCCGTCACGACCAGCGAAACTTTACGATGGATCGATGAGCGCTGCAGTGGCATGGCGCTTGGCTACGGTGCCTGCCGAATGGACTGGGCGACGGCGAGCAAGCGCGAGTTCAGCCTGAGCCCACTCGCACCGGCCTCGGCGAGCGACACTTCGAATCGCACTCGGTCGCCCATGCGCGTGAAGTTGATGATGCTGCCGTCGGAAAGCGCGCCCTCCGACTCCGTGACCGTCAAGATCGGCCTGCCCCTCGCGCGAGACAGAGTATCGCGAAGCCTGCCGCGCTGATCACCGGCAATGAACAGCACTTCCAGGTCGTCGACGGGGTCGTCGTCGGCGACGCGGCGCACTTGGACGGCGCGTTCACCGACGCTGCGACCTTGAGTCATGCTAGTGAGCTCGTCGACGTAGGCGGCCGAGCCGACCACCCCGATCGTCAGCGGCTCGCTGACGGGAGCGGCGCCGGCGGGCCAATCGACGTATTGCGTGAACTTGAAGACGAACGCGGCCTTGACGCTGCGCTCGGAAGCCTCGGCGATGGCCGTTTGCGCAACGGCGGGAGCGACGGGCACATCGGATGCCGCCACGGCGGCGATCGCGAGCAGCGCGCAATGCGCCCAGCGCGCTCGTTTGGCGCGCGACGCAGTCGACCGTGCTGGCACACAGTTACGCATGGAACCTCTTACGCGGCCGGCGACGGGCTCGCATACGACGCTTCCCATCACCGGTCGAGCCCCAAGTCTAGCGGGTTGCCATGCCCGAACCTGGACATGGATCACGCTGCGGAAAGTGTGATGCGTTGCGGGCTCGGGGCCAACGATCGGCGCTATCTTCTTCCGCCATTGGCAATGCTACACCTGCTACGCATGCACACGCGCCCATTCGTCGGACGAATACTGCCGGTCCTAGTGCTGGCGGCCGCTCGATCCGCTTCCGCGGAGATCGACTTGCTCGACTTGAGCATCGAGGAGCTGGCCGACCTGCGCGTCACGTCCGTCTCGCGCGCCGAGGAGCGCTTGGCCGACGCGCCGGCCGCGGTGTTCGTCATCACACGCGACGAGCTGCGTCGCTCCGGGGTCACGACGCTTGCCGAAGCGCTACGCCTCGCGCCCGGCGTCGAGGTCGGACGGCGGAACTCTCACTCGTGGTCGATCACGATCCGCGGGTTCAACAGCGATCTCGCGAACAAGCTGCTCGTGCTGATCGACGGCCGTAGCGTCTACTCGCCGCTCTATGCCGGCGTTTTCTGGGACGTGCAGGACACCCTGCTCGAGGACATCGAGCGTATCGAGGTCATCGCAGGCCCGGGCGGCACGCTGTGGGGCGCGAACGCTGTCAACGGCGTCATCAACATCATCACGCGTTCCGCCGCGGACTCGGCGGGCGCATTCCTGGAGACGGGCGCCGGCAACGAGGAGCAAGGCTTCGTGGGATTCCGCTACGGCGGCACGTTGGGCGACGGCATCGCAGCGCGCGGCTACGTGAAGGCCTTCGATCGCGACTCGATGAAGAACCTCGACGGCAGCAACGGCGACGACGACGCACGACTCGCTCAAGGCGGCTTTCGCCTCGATTGGGGCGCAACCGAAGCCGACCGGCTGACCGTCCAAGGCGACTTCTATCGCGGCGACGAAACCGGGGTGTTCCAGAACGATTTCACGCTCGGCACGCTGCCGTCGGGAAGCACCATCGGCAAAACCGAGCTCCGCGGCGGCAACGTGCTCATGCGCTGGCGGCGCGACCTCGCGGACGGTGCCGACTTCGAATTGCAGAGTTACGTCGATCGCACGGACCGGGACATCCCGCGCACGTACCGCGAGCGGCGTAACACGTTCGACGTCGATTTCCAGCACCACTTGCGGCGCGTCGGCGCCCACGACCTGCTCTGGGGCGCCAACTATCGCTCGACCAGCGACGAGATCGACAACACGCTGTTCGCCACGTTCACGCCGGCAGAGCGCCGCGACGGGACACTCGGCGCGTTCCTGCAGGACAAGATCGCGATCAAAGGCGAGCGCATGTTCCTGACGCTCGGCTCGAAATTCTCCGACAACGACTACACGGGCTTCGAAACTCAGCCGAGCGCGCGCTTCTCGTGGGCGATCGACGAACGCCAGGCGTTCTGGAGCGCCGTGTCGCGCGCCGTGCGCATTCCCGCCCGCTTGGATTCCGACCTTCGCCTGACGGCGCCGGTCGGCCTCGCGATCATTCCGCTGTACGTCACCGCCGACGGCAATCCGAGCTACGACTCCGAGGAGCTGGTCGCGTACGAAGCGGGATACCGCATCCGGCCGAGCGAGCGCGTGTCGTTCGATTTGGCGCTGTTCCGGCACGACTACGACCGGCTACAGACCGTCGAGCCGCAAGCGCCGGTCATCGTGCTGACACCGGTGCCTTACGCCGTACTGCCGCACCTGATCGAGAACCGCATGGGCGGCAGGTCGGTCGGCGGGACGTTCGTCGCCACGTGGCAGGTGACCGAGAGCTGGCGCCTACGTTTTCAATACTCGCGACTCGACCTCGAGCTCGCGCACGAGCTGGGCAGCCAGGACACTTCGCGCTTCAACGAGCAGGGCAACAGCCCCGAGAACCAAGCGGCCGTGCATTCCTTCTTCAATCTATCCGACCGACTCGAGCTCTACACCGGCGTCCGCTACGTCGACGAGCTGCCGAACTTCGGCCTCGACAGCTACTTCGCCGTCAATGCGGGCCTCACGTGGACGCCGACCGAGACGCTGAGCACCTCGTTGTCGATCGAGAATCTCAACGATGCGCGCCACGTCGAGTTCGGCGCCGGCAAGCAGATCGAGCGCAGCGCGTTCGTCCGCGTCCGCTGGGCGTTCTAGCGCTCAAAAGCGGAACGTGTAGTTGATCTTCGCCGTCGCGTCCGAGAACGACGAGTGGAAGTTGTTGTCGCGATCGAAGTCTTCGACGTTGTGATTGATGACGAAGAAGACCTCGCGCCCGGCCTCCGGGATCCAATGCAAGCGCATGTTGATGCCCGCGACTTCGCTGATGTTGTCGTACTGAATCAAATTAACCCACGACAGCGTCGGCGAGAACGCGAAGTCCACGCCCATGCGCACGAGCCGCACCTCGAACGCGGCTTGGGGCAGCTCGATGTCGCTGTAGTCGTAGCTCAATAGACCGCGGAAGCGCGCCGACGGCCGCCACGTGAGCTCGACGAAGCGGTCGCTGCGCGAGCCGTCGTAGAATTTACCGTCCGGGTACTCGACGATGCGCACGAAGGCCGCGAGCTTGCGGTGATTGCCCGTGCTCATCTGCACGCCGCGCGTGTCGGAATCGTACTCGCCCGGCGGAATCACCACCCCCGGGCTGATCTGAAACGGCTCGATGAGCCGCTCCGTGAAATCGCTGATGACGAGCGTGAATTGATCGTTGGTGCGGTTGGCGATCGTCAACGGCCGAAAAAAGAACGCCTCGGTCTTCAACCCGCCGCTCAAGTAATCGATGCGCTGGTAATCGAAATTGGCGAGCCACGACTCGAGCTTGCCGCTGCGCGGCCGGAGCATGTAGCCGATGTTGAAATACGTGTCGCTAATACCGGGGCTGTCGAGAAAACCCAGCCCCGGATTGAACTGCTCCTCGTACTCTTTGTACTGCAGCGTGCCGCGTAAACCCTGTGAGCTCGGGAATCGCACGCTCATGCCGTACGACGCATCGTCGCCCGTGAGCCCTTGCGTGTCGCTCTGCTGATAGAAGATGTCCGTCTCCAGCGCGCGGCCGCGCGGCAGACGCGTATTGCGGTACTGGAAATCGACGCCGGCGAGCGAATTGTCGACCGCCGCGGTCGGGCTGCCTTGCGTCATGATGACGCCGACGCTCGACTCTTCGAGCACGCCGAGCTTGGCGCGACCGACGGACAGCGTGTCGGCGGGCACCAAGCAACGCGTACGAGTCGTGCCTGCGACCGCAGTGCAGTCCGTCGCCGCCGGCTCGCGGCCGACGGGCACCGTGACGAAATGCTCGTCCTGGCGGATCGACAACGCGCCGAGCTCCCACTGCCCCACACGACCGCTCAGCTTGCCGCCGTAGTCGAGGTCGACCACCTCGCCCGTCGCGCTCAAGCCGATGCGCCGCGAAAAAAACGGCCGGCCGTTCTGCGCGAGAGCGTTCAAGCCCGGGATCGACGACTGCCGCTGCCCGCCGATACCGCCGAACTCGAAGATGTCGGCCTCGCGCAGAAAGAAGTCGCGCTTCTCGGGAAAGAACAATCCGAGCCGCGTCAAATTGACTTGGCGGTCATCGACCTCGGTCGCCGAGAAGTCGGTGTTGATCGTCAGCGAGGCATTCAGCTGCGGCGTGATGCGATACGCGACGTCGAGCGACGGCTCGGTGTCGGAGTCGGATTCGCCGGTCAGAAAATTCTTACGGTCGCTGACGGACAGCGACGGTACGACCTCGAGCCCGATGCCCTGCTTCAGCCCTTCGAAGCCGACCGCGAGCCCGGACACGGCCGGATTGTAGGCGCGGTTGCGCGACACCCAGGCGATGACCTCGTTCTTGCGCACGACCGTGCGTGAGAAATTGAGGCCCCACGTATCGGTCGTCGGATCGAACGAGATCGACTTCATCGGAATCTCGAACTCCGCCGTCCAGCCGCCTTCGAAGCGCCCGGCTGCCGCGTCGTAGATCGAATCCCATTCGCCGTAGAACTCGGAAACGTTGCGATAGATCCCGTCGGCGCGCACGCCGTTCGGGTTCACGCCGAAGAAGTAGCCGCTACGCCGGTCGTTGAAGGGGTCGATCGTGACGTAGAACCGGTCGTCCTGGCCGACGCTGTCGTTCTGCCGCATGTTGCGCGCCGTGATCAGCGCGGGGTCCGTGTCGTACAGGCGCGCCGCCACGTACAGCGCGTTGTCGTCGTACAGAATCAGGACCTCGGTCCGCTCGTCGGGCTCGGCGTATTCGACGGGTGTGACTTGGTGCAGATCGTCGACGACGGCCGCGGACGCCCATACGGCGTCGCTCAAGTCGCCGTCGATGACGGGCGGAGTGGCCGTGCGCACTACGCGCACGGATTTCTGGCCGGGGTCCTGCAGCACGGGGCCGCCCTGCGCCGCCACATTGCCGGCGGCGAGACACAGCAACGCCGCCCAGAGGTTCTGCTTCGATAGTTTCATGGTGCGAGCAAAAAAACGGCGGCCACAGGGGCCGCCGTTCGTCGTAGCGAAAGGACGTTAGCGCTGCAACGCGTTCATCGCCGCCGTGACGTCCGCCTTGGTCTGCGGCGCCGCGGAAGCGTGCACGTTGATGTAGCGCTCGTAGTCGATACCGAGCTTCGCGAGCGCCGGCACGAGCGCCTGCACGTGGTCGTTCGCGGGCTGCATGCCGCCGCCTTGCGCCGGGTTGACCGAGAAGTCGCCCTGGAAGAGCACCTTCTCCCTCGGCAGATACGCGACCATTAGCGCGTCCGAATGCGGCGCCGGATAGATGTGGTACATCTCGACCGTGCGCGTGCCGTCGGTGTAGACCTTCTTGTCGGTGACGGGCTCGACGCGCGCGCGCTTCGGGTTCCGCGCGAGCGCGTCATCGAGCAACGTGCGCGGCGTGTTCAGCGCACGCTCGAAGAACTCGCGCGAGTTCGCCTGCGCGATGATCGTCGCACCCTCGGCCACGAGCACCGGCAAGCCGCCCGTGTGGTCGGCGTGCGGATGCGTAACCATGACGTAGCGGATCGGCTTGTTCGGGAACTGCTTCTTGATCTCAGCGACGTACGCGGCGGCGCGCGCCTGGCTCTGGCCGGCTTCGAGCATCATGATGTAGTTGTTGAACTCGACGATGATCGAGTCGTAGCTACCCGCGCCCGTCGTGTAGCGATACACGCCGTCGCCGAGACGCTCTTGCGTGACCGTCAGCGCCGGCGGTTGACCGCCGCCCGGAGGACCACCACCGCCACCCGCCGGCGGCGGACGCGTGTCGAGCGCCAGCTGCGCGAGATTCGGCGGATTACCGCGCGCGTACTGCACTGCGACCTCGAAGAACGGCCAGCCGCCGCGCGTCTGCTCGATTTTCGTCGGCACTTGCACGCCGCCGAAATCGCGCCAGTCCGAGTAGTTCGCGACGATGTGCATGTCGCCCATGATGTTCTCGCCGAGCCACGTCTCGACGCGCTCGACGATGTTGTCCGAGTTGACGTAGCCGTTGATCGTGTACGCCTTACCGGAAGCCGACTTCACCGTCGGGCTCCACGACAACACGTTGTAGCTCTTCCCCGCGACGTTGCGGCGCGCGACGGTCGCGTTGTTGGCAGCGGCGCCTTTCAGAAAGCCCCACGGCGTGATGTAGAGCTCGAGCGACTGCGCCCACGGCTGCGAGACGTCGGCCTGTTGCGCAGTGACTTGCTGGAAGAACACGCCGGGCGCGGGCGTCGTGTTGCCGCCGCCGCCGGGGTTCATGGTGTTGCCGGTGTGACGCGACAACGGCGCGTTGAGATCGATCACGCGCACGTAGTTCATGATCGGCCGCATCGGATCGTGCGTGCCGTAGCAGTTGATGGCCGTCGCATTCGCACCGCACTGCTGGAACGACACGTCCTTCGCCGAGCCTGAATAGGTGATCGACGACGGATTGCCGAGCGCAGTCTGCGCATTGGTAATGACGGTGCGCGCGTCTTGCGCCACTGCGTAGCCGGACACGGCCGAAACGCAAATGGCGGCCAGCGCCAATTTTCTGATCATGGTTGTCCCCCTAAGGACTGATGTCGAGCACGAAGCTCGGGTGCCTGATATTACGCTGACGGCGTAACGGGCGACGCTACAGTACGCGCCGATTACGCCGTCTTGAGATCACTTAAGGTTTCGTCGCGGTGTCCCAGTGCTCGACGATCTTGCCGTTCGCGACGCGGAACATGTCGAACCAGGTCGTCGTGTACGGCTTGCCCTCTTTGTCCGTTCCCTCACGCACGAGCGCGAGCACGACGAGATCGCGCTCGGCGACGATCGATACCAAACGATCGATCGAATCCTTGACGGGGTCCGGCGTGCGATTCTGCGCGCGGAAGTACGCCTTCACGCCGTCGAGCCCGGTCTCGGCATTCGGATTGTGCTGGTGATACTCGGGCGCCAAGTACTTGTCGGCGTCGTCGATGCGGCCGGCTTGCAAAAAATTGCGCCACATGTCCCAGACGAGCTTCTTGTTGGCGGCGAGCTGCGGATCGCTGCTGTCGAGCAGCTGACGTTGCGCTTGCGGCGAAATCGCGACGACGGGCTCGGCAGCATTCGCGACCGAAGTTACGGCGAGCAGGGCTACGGCCCCGACGAGTAATTTCATAAAAACGCTCCTGATTTGGCTTATTGGAGTTCGGCGAAACGCTTGATTGTAACTGGGCGCTCAGGTTTACCGTACCGGGTTGTCGCAAAAGGTACACATCGTCCCGGTCCGAGGATGCCTTATCATTGTGTTAACGGGCAGCGACCGCTGCTTGTAACCCAGGAGAGATAGTGATGAATGGAGTATCAAAGACGTTGCTCGGCATGACGGTGCTGGCAGTACCGGCCTTGGGGCTGGCGCAGCCAAGCACGACCCAGCCGTTTAGCTACAGCTACGTCGAGCTCGCCTACGACGAAACGGACTTCGACTTGGGCGGCGGCGGTGAGATCGACGGCGACGGCCTGACGCTCTCGGCCTCCTGGGAGATCAACGACGACTGGCACGTCTACGGCTCGTACGCCACGGCGGATCTCGACTTCGGCATCGACTTGGACACGCTGGCGATCGGCGGCGGTTACCGCTATCCGCTGCGCGACGACGTCGATTTGTACGGCCGCGTGCTCTACATCAGCACCGACGCGGACCAGCCTCCCGGCCCCGGAGCGGACGAGGACGGGCTCGGCCTGCAAGTGCGCCTCCGCTACCGCGTCAGCGACGAGTTCGAGGTGGAAGGCGGCATCCAGCACACCGATGTGTTCGACAGCGACACGTCGCTGCAGGCGTTCGCACGCTACCATTTCACGAGGAACTTCTCGGCCGGTCTCGGCCTGACGTTCGCCGGCGACACCGACTCCTTCGGTATCAACGCCCGCTACTCGTTTTAAGCCCTTCGGGCCGCGCGCGCAGGCCCCTGCGCGCGCGAGCCCGCTTTCGACCTCCCACCCCCTCGCACGCCGCGCCGAGCTAGAATCGGCTCATCGAGTGCGTCGGGGGATGCACGCATGCCGCAGCACCGGGGTAGTCGGTTCGCGATCGCGCTGGCAGCCGCCGTCGTGTCGCTCGTCAGCTCGCGGCCCGGCGCCGCGCACCACTCCACCGCCGAATACGATGCGAGCTCGATCGTCGAAGCGCGCGGCGAAGTCGTCAGCGTCATCTGGCGCAATCCGCACGTGCGTTTCGAAGTCAGCACGAAAGCGCTCGACGGCAACGAGCGGCTCTGGGAAATCGAAAGCGCGGATCTAACACGCCTCGATCGCGCCGGCTTGCCGCGCAATCTGCTCAACGTCGGCGACACGATCGCGTTTGCGGGCAATCCGTCGACGCGCACGGCGCGGCGTATGTACGTGACGAACCTGCTCGCCGCCGACGGCCGCGAGATTTTGCTGCGCGGCAACGTCAAGCCGCGCTGGACGACGGACCGCGCCGTGAACACCGACGCGATTCCGACGCGCGCCGGCGCGAGCGGGACACCGCCGGGCAATCGCTTCTTCGGCCGCGTCTTCGTTCCGGCACGCGAAGGCCGGGCGCCGACGTGGCTCGCCGATCCACCACTGACGCCCGCGGCGCGGGCCGGCAAAGCCGCGTACGACGAGGTCGTCGACGATCCCGTGCTCGGCTGCGTGTCGCCCGGCATGCCGCGCGTGATGCTGCGCAGTGGCCCGTACGCCGTGCGCTTCGTCGAGCGTGGCGCGGATCTCGTGCTGCAAAACGAATGGTTCGAGATCGATCGCCTCATTCACATGGACGGCCGCGAGCCGGCCGCCGACATTCCATACACGCCGCTCGGGTACTCCGTAGGCAAGTGGGAAGGCGACGCGCTCGTCGTCACGACGACGCACATCGATTGGCCGTACTTCGAGCTGTACGGCTTGGTCGGCGTGCCGCAGAGCCGGCAGATGCGCATCGTCGAGCGGTTCGCGCCGCGCGACGACAATGCGACGCTGCAATACGACTGGTCGGCAAGCGATCCCGTGAATCTCACTACGTCGATCTCGTACGAGAATTACGTGACGTTCCGCTTCAACCCGTCGCTCGAGTTCCTGCCCTACGACTGCGTCGAGGACGAACGCCGCGCGCGGCCACGCTAACCCACAGGAGACCCATCATGCGTAAGTCCGCCTTAGCTTCGGCCGTCGCCGCGCTCACGCTCGCCGGCGCCTGCTTCGCACAACCGCCGGGCATCACGCCGGAGATGATCAACACCACGCTACCGCTCGAGGGTGCGCCGCTCGCCGTCAAAGGCCCCTACGCCACGATGACCGAGAAGGCCTTCGGCGCGCCGGGGCTCATGGTCGTGCGGCCGACGAGTCTCGACGCCTTCCCGTCGCGCGACACGCTGCCCGTCGTCGTCTGGGGCAACGGCGGCTGCGCGATCGACACCACGCGCTACGGCGACTTCCTGTCGACGATCGCCTCGCACGGCTTCGTCGCGCTCGGCACCGTCCCCGAGGAAGGCGCCGCGCGGCGCCAAGCGACGGCCGACGATCTGCGCGCGGCGATCGACTGGGCCCCGAAGGAGACGGCGCGTGCCGGCTCGCCGCTGAACGGCAAAATCGACACGAATCAAGTCGCCGTCATGGGCCAATCGTGCGGCGGCTTCCT
>JACZCZ010202108.1_pt1 | contig 17809 bp, 13 predicted proteins | sample 8641811 | NCBI WGS metagenome assembly JACZCZ01 (sample SAMN15324610, study PRJNA640507) | soil metagenome | isolation source: intercropping peanut in the first line | place: China: Luxin town, Laibin City, Guangxi Province | collected 2019-07-25 | depth 10cm m | reverse complement strand
GGCCGTTCGCAGAAGATCAAACAGTCGGTCGTCGAACCCAAAGCGGACATAGAAGGTCTCGGCACACAATCGCGGCCAATCACCTGAGATCCGATGCTGCAGCGTCGGTTGCCGCTAGAAACTCTGAGGGAAGCGAGTACGCCTCCGTTGGCATGTACTGCGTCATGAGTACAGCGTAGATCCCGCTGACTCTGTCAACCCAGCTCAGCGTACCCGCACCGCCTTGCCAACCGTATGTGCCGTGAACGCCACCAAATTCTGTCTGCTCGGGCCGTGGATGTAACAGCACCAGGCCGCCAGCGCCCCATCCTTGTCCCATCGCTGTTACTCCCGTGGGCAATAGATTCGACATCATCGTGCGAGCCGTGTGCGTGCTCATGACGCGCGTGCCGTTCAATGTACCTTCACCGAGCAACATCCCCATGAAGTGGGAAAAATCCCGTGCAGAGGAGACCAGTCCTGAGCTCGGATACGGAAATGGTGGCTCACGCCCGAAGATACTGTGCGGCGGCGCATCGATGACCTGTAGTCCATCAGGGGAGACTTGATAGTTCGTCGTCAGACGATTGAGCTTGTCGCGACTGACGTGAAAAGCGGTGTCGTTCATCCGCAGTGGACGGAAGATCCGCTCTTCCAGGAATTGCGCGAACGGCACGCCCGCCACCTTCTCAATGCATCCACCGAGCACATCGCTCGATATGCCGTAACTCCAGCTCGTTCCAGGATCGAACGCGAGTGGCACGGTGCCGGCCTGCTCTGCATAGGCAAGGAGGCTCGACTGATGTTCCACCTTGTCGTCCTCATCAAGTGAGACGCGAGACACGTTGAGCTTGCGAGACGCATAGAAGACGGACAGTGGGGGCTCCGGAACCATGCTGCCCACGAATCCGGCTGTGTGCGTCATCAGGTGTCGCACTGTCATGGTGGCTCCGGCGGATCGTGTTTCAGATGCGGCCCCGCTCAGAACCCGAGGTGAAGCAAAGGACGAAAAAATGTCTGCCACAGGACTGTCCAACCGCAGCTTGCCATCCTCTATCAGCAACATGGCTGCCGCCCCAGTGACCAGTTTCGTCATCGAATAGATGCGCCACAGCGAGTCTGGGTCAGCAAGCGCAGCATCATCGCTGAGTGAAATTCGTCCCGCGGCTACGAACAGTGAACGTTTCTGGCTGCCCACTGCAGCGACCGCGCCGGCGATCCTTCCTCCGTCTACGTAACGCTGCAGAAGTGCATCGAGCCCATGGGCCGATCCCTTTGAAGCGGCGGCAATGAACTGGGGAAACAGCAAGCATGCTGAAACGCCGCCAGCGGAAGTCAGTAGCTCTCTGCGACTAACCGGTTTACGAAGCACGATGGTGTCTCGCTTCACGCAGAGGATGGGTGGGAGCTTGGGTTGATGAGGCCATTTCCGGGTCGTTCCCGCGCTCGGTAGTGCGGGAGCGTCGAGTTCAGTATCGGCTTGGACGATCGAACGCGTCGGAAGGTTGCGGCGGCCCTTCGCTGCCGTCCGCTTCTGGCCGAAAGCGGACACTGACGATGGTTTGCTCAGTTGTCCAGAGCCGATGGCTTCATCGAACAATTGCACTGTGGGGGGTTCATGGATCACGTCCGTCGCTCAACCACGAGGTTGTTACCGCCATAACCCAGACGGCGAGCGAAGCGGCCTTTGACCCGGACGACCGCATTGGCTGGCACCTGCGTTGACCGGCCCTCGTTGTATGCGCGCTCTGCTTCCGTGGGCTCCCAGTCGACACCGAGCCGTCACGCGCGGTTAGAACCGGCCGACCCGAAAGCCTCGAACGCTCGGCGCGTGCGTAGACACCATAGCCAAGTCGAACCAGCCGGCCTTCGCGCACCAACTCGCGCAGGGCTCGGATGATCTGATCCTCGCCTCCCAGACGGGCGAACGCTTGCAGAAGAACCGACAAGCAGCAAGACACAAATCCGACCTTTAGTATCCATTCGATCACTGGAGCCTGGCCACCATCTCTCGGATCACGACCGTGCGAACTGTGCGAATTATTCTAAGCTGCCCGGCACGCACAGCAGCCCCGATACTCATTTCCTCGAACTCTTTGATGAGATCGTCCGCCGCTGCCTCAATCCGTCCTGTGTAATCTGCGATCAAACGTTTGATAGCGGTGCGCGTCAGCCCGAGCGCCTCGGCGAATTCTGTGTACTTCTCAGCGTCGACCTGCGCGAATGTCGCTGCGTCGCCGATCCTGGTGCTCAGAGGTGTGCGCGGCCACTGGGGATTGCTGCCAGGCGCAGTGTGATATGACTCGGTCGACACCAGATCATAAAAGGGCGCGAGCTGAATGCCCTCGGCATCTACGTGGAACGACAGATTTTTCAGGTGCGCGTCCGCGTTACCCGTCAGCAGATTGAATAGCACCCAACTTGCGATGTCCCGACGCGCACGAGCGCGGTTCGTACATTGCCCGATGATGCTCGCGAAAGTCTGCACCGTCGCCTGTTGATATTTGAATGTGCGATCCAGTCCCAATAGCTGGCACGCGTCGATGATGTGCAGTCGCCGAGTTTCCTGACCCACCTGTTCACGATCGAATCGCTCGATCAGGTACACCGGTTGCGGCACGTAGCGCATCTGCACGGCGGGCACACGCAGACCCATCTTATCCGCCAAGCGCATGGTGAAGAACTCGTTAGCGACTGAGTTCGGCCAGATCTCTCGATCCACGTGATCGGGTTTTAGCAGGTGCGTTGAGGGAGTCTCCCCTTCTGGGAAGAAGAGCGAGCCGTCGACTACGCTGACGGCCATCTTGTGCTGTGCGCCGGCGAGACTCATCCGCTTCGGAGCACCCGCTGCGAGACTTTGCTTCGGAAGCTTCTTGATCCGATCGCTCAACTCGGCATCAGACAGAGCAACGTACCCGGAGCGTCCCAGAGCTTCACCGGGCGCACGCAAGGTGATCGCACCGGCAGACTCTCGGCCGTAGTACGCGAGCAGGCCGAATGCATCTGCCGCTGGGATCTTTGCATCAGCAGCCAACAGATCGCGCGCCTGCTCTTCGGGCAACAGGTTATCGAAGAACCACTGCACTGGACGCGACGTCGCACCGTCGACGATCTTGCCCACCTTACGCGGCAGATGCGGGGAGAGATCAAAGCCGGTAGTGATCCATGCAGGGTCGTACTCGAAGACCCACAGGTTGTTTTGCTCGAGCAGTTGCCCAACGGACTGTCCGTTGATCGTCGCCACCAACTCGCGCATGGTCGCGCTCATTTCCGTGAATCGGTGTCGAACGCGGAGTCCAATGTCATAGATGAGTCGCGCACATGGTGATTGAACGCGGCCGCATCCAGGCCCGCCGGCAACTCCAACCGGAGCTTCACTCCAAGTTCGCGCAAGACTTCGATCACCTTGCCAAGTTGAGCGGTAGGTTTGCCGTCCTCGAGGTCGCCGATGAAGCTGTGCGAAAAGCGGCCAACTTCATCCTGGCGAAGCGCCTGCGCCTTGCGCACGGCGCGCACCAACTCGCCGAGCTGTTTTGGGTCGCGGATGGGGACGCTTGGGATGGGCATAGCACACCTCGGAAAATAGCCGATCGGCTATTCTGTACGATCCGAATGCCGCTTTTCAACAAAAAAATAGTCGATCGACTATTTTATTTGCGATGCCAGTTCGGGTGCGCTAAAACGAGTCGACCGGCTATTTTTATTCGGCTTGGGATTCGAACCCAGAACCATTTTTTAAGGCAGGGGTACCGGTCAGGGGTACGTCGAAATCAGGTTGCCGCAAACGCCTGTAATTTCGGCCTTTTCTTCGGGAATTCGAGTCCCACCCTAGCCACCATTCGATTCGCCCGGCTCTGTCCGGACAACTTCCCCGAAATCTCTTTCTTTCAGATGCTTAGCGGCATCCTGACGTCCAGAGATTGCCACCGACTTGCGTCGAAATACGGCATTGAGCAGGGGTACCGAATAGGGGTTACCTAGGCTGCGAGGCCTCGGGTACGTCCGTACAAACTGTTCGATACGGACGGGCTTCACCACGGCGTCCCCGACAATCAGGTGACGTGGTCGAGTCCGGCGAATCGTATCGCCAGATATTCACGAGTGACCCTCGGGCTGGACAGCGAACTCGAATAACGCCGCCGGACATCGTCATCACCGGCATCGACTTCGACGCCTGCAATACTGACTCGCAGTCCAGTGCTGAACTTGGGCGTTGCGGGCGTCAGCGACCCCGTGTTCGAACGAACGTTGAAGCAACGAACCGAACGCGCGACCGCACCACTCATCAACCGTGCAGATCGTTCAATCCGATGAAACAGCACGGAGGCTGTTTCACGGGCGTAGCGACGAAGTCCGTGCCCGATACGATCGTCCTATCGATTTCATCGGATCTCGCTGCTGCAATCCATCCCGTGCCTCCCGACTGGTTAGCGCCCAATCAAGCTGACGGTGGGAATCGGACCCTTCGATGACGACAGCTGCCAAAGAGATAGCCATGAACCGGATCCTGGATGGAGTCTCCATCAACGCGCACTCGCGCACCGAGACTGCCCTGAACTCGTTGACGTCCCACGACACGATGCTTGCCGCTCTCTCCCACTGGTACAGAGCTCATTCCATCGTCCGTCGAGTCTGGGTAATCGAAGAGTCTGACGCGCTTCGTGTAGTCGTCAATCTGGAGCCAACGCTCGACGGCGATGACCCGCAGCCCCTCTGGCTTGCCAATACTGCGGCCTGGTCGGAAGAACTGCAGTCGCGCATGCGGCGCGCCGTTCGCCTCGAACTGCTTGGCACGCTCGCCCCGCCTGAGCCGATGTCCGACCGGAGCGACAGCATCGTTGCCGAGATCTCCTGGCGCGATGACTACTGCAACTGATCTCTGTACTGAGGAAACGCTCATGAAATCGCTTCCCATCGATGCAGACAGCATCGCCCGCCTCGCGGCACCGCATGTCAATCAGCACGCTCTCGAGATCCAGCCATACGGCAGGATCGTCAAGCTGCCGAATGGGCTCTCGGAATCAGCTTGCCTCGAGGCCGTGCAGAACCTGAACCAGCTGCTCGCAGACACGATCACCTTGCGAGATCTCTACCGGAAGCATCATTGGCAACTGGCTGGCGCCACGTTCTCGCAACTGCACGCGCTCTTCGACAAGCACTACGAGGAGCAGGACGCAATCGTCGATGCGATCGCCGAGCGCATACAGTCCCTGGGCGGCGTGAGCATCGCAGTCGGACACGATGTTGCGGAGATGACGCTCATCCCGCGGCCGCCGAAGGGTCGCGAGGCGGTTCAGGTGCAGATCTCACGCATGCTGCATGCGCACGAGATCATCCTTCGGGAAGCTCGCGCAATGGCCCGACGGGCGGTCGAGCATGGCGACGACGGCACCAACGACTTGATCGTGGGCAGCGTGATTCGCACCAACGAGCGACAGGTCTGGTTCATCGCCGAGCACGTGGTCGAGGTTTCATCGCCCACGTAGAAGGTTTCTCACACTCCTCCTCGAAGAACGCGTTCCCGCCCCCACCCTCCCCACCGTGGCCGGAATGTATCGAGGAGGAGTCTTTTCCTCGCACCACTACATCAGTCAGTGCATGGTCGGTCTCTGAGATCTATTTCGGCAGGTATGTATCCAACCGCCGACCCAACGTCTCCAGTTGATCTCTGACCTCTTCCCAATCTGTCCCTGACGGCTGTCCGATCCTCGGCTCGAACGAAAGCAGCTGGAAGACCCGATGTGCCCCATCGAAGAGAGGGTGCTCGCGCACATGTTCCGAACTCTCGGCGACATCGAGAAGTATCTGGGCTGCTTCGATCCGCCCGAGTGCCGTCGCAGGCGAGATCTCCTGCGATGCGCATCGCGACGTCCCTTTCATCGCTGCCATCAGAAGCGGTCGACGTCCATGATCGCCTTGGCAAACGCCTTCGGCGCTTCCTGCGGAAGATTGTGTCCGATCCCGCCGGTCACCTGGCGATGCTCGTACCTGCCCGTGAACCTCTTCTTATATGTATCGGGATCAGGGTGAGGCGCCCCGTTTGCATCACCCTCGAGCGTGATCGTGGGTGTGCCGATCGAAGGGAAGGCAGCGAGCTGCTTTTCGACTGCGTCGTACTTCGATTCACCGTCTGCCAGGCCAAGCCTCCAGCGGTAGTTGTGAATCGTGATCGCGACATGATCCGGGTTGTCGAAGGCTGCCGCAGAGCGGTCAAACGTCGCATCGTCGAAGCTCCACCTTGGTGATGCGAGTGCCCAGATCAGTCGCGCGAAGTCGTGTGTGTACTTTGCGTAGCCTGCCTCGCCACGGGCTGTCGCGAAGTAATACTGGTACCACCATTGGAACTCCGCCTTCGGTGGCAGCGGATTGCGATTTGCATCCTGGCTGCCGATGAGGTATCCGCTCACGGATACCAGTCCCTTGCAGCGCTGCGGCCAGAGTGCCGCAACAATGTCGGCTGTTCGCGCACCCCAATCACAACCGCCTACGATCGCGCGATCGATCTTCAAGGCATCGAGCAGCGCGACAGCGTCGTCCGCCAGTGCCGCCTGCTGAGCGTTCCGTACAGTCGCGGGCGAAAGGAATCGCGTGCCGCCGTAACCTCGAAGATGGGGAACGATGACACGGTACCCCGCCGCTGCGAGCAACGGCGCCACATCGACGTATGTGTGGATGTCATAGGGCCAGCCATGCAGCAAGAGAACGGGCGTGCCATCGGAAGATCCGGCCTCTGCGTATTCGACATCGAGAGCTCCTGCCATCACTCGCTTCATGCTTGCGAACGACGCAAGACCGGACTGCCCGGCCCGCTTTGCCGTCTCCTTGAGCGCACCCGCGGCAGGCTCGGCCATCGCAATGACTTCGTACGGTGCTGCGGCCAGGGCAACAGCGGCAACGCCTAGCAACTCTCTTCGCTGCCGGTCGATCTGTTCCGACATAGATCACCTCATCAGTTCAGTGTGAGTACGGGCCCGACAGGACTCCTGTCCGCTGGATCATCAGATCAGACACATTCCCAGTCGACGATTGCACGAAGGTATGGATACGAACGTGTGATCGACCCCAAGGGTCCGCTCTGGTGTGATCCTTCCCCAGCCGCGCGAGAAGCTCAGTTGAAGCTCGCGTCAGGCACCTCCTGCCTTGCTCACTGGAGAGACATCTCATGAAGAGCGTTCTTGCTTCAATCATTGCAACGGGTGTACTCCTGTGCGCCACCACAGGGCATACCGCGGACAAGCCGCCCACAGTCGTGCTCGTTCACGGCGCTTTTGCCGATGCATCGAGCTGGAACGGCGTCATTCGCATCCTCGAATCGAACGGCTATCCCGTCGTCGCGGCCGCCAATCCGTTGCGCAGCGTGAAGAACGATGCCGAATACGTCGGCAGGATCGTCGAGTCCATTCCGTCGCCCGTCGTGCTCGTCGGTCATTCATACGGCGGCCTCGTGATCAGCGCGGCGGCCAAAGGACACGACAACGTGAAGTCGCTGGTGTTCGTCGCGGCATTCGCGCCAGAAACCGGCGAGACGGGCGCGGGGCTTTCGGGAAAGTATCCGGGCAGCACACTCGGCCCGACGCTCGACAAGCCCGTTGCGCTCACTGATGGCGGCAAGGACCTCTACATCCAGCAGGACAAATTCCCGGATCAGTTCGCCGCAGATGTTCCGAGGCAGCAGGCTCGTCTCATGGCTGCTACGCAGCGCCCAATCACGGAGGCGGCGTTGAACGAACCTGCAACTCAGCCAGCCTGGAAGGACCTGCCGACGTGGTTCGTCTATGGCGACCAGGACATGAACATTCCGCCAGCGGCTCAGGCCTTCATGGCCGAACGAGCGAAGGCGCGCGAGACGGTCGTGATCAAGGGAGCTTCACATGTCGTGATGGTTTCGCACCCGACGACTGTCGCGAAGATCATCCAGCACGCCGCGGCTGCGGCGCAGTAATGCCTCCCATATGCGCACCGAAGTCCAGACGAGATACCGTGCCGTCAACGTGGACGGCCTTTCGATCTTCTACCGCGAAGCTGGCCGGCGCGACGCACCAACCCTTCTGCTCCTGCACGGACTCCCCTCCTCGTCGCGAATGTTCGAACCGCTGCTGCAACGACTCTCGCATCGTTATCACCTCATCGCCCCTGACTATCCCGGATTCGGACATAGCGATTGGCCAGACCCGGGAAAGTTCGCCTATACATTCGATCGCATTGCGGCGTTGATGAGTCGGTTCACTGAAGCCGTCGGCCTCAACCGCTACACACTCTACATGCAGGACTACGGCAGCCCGGTCGGGTTCCGCATGGCGTTGTCACATCCTGAATGCATCGAGACGTTCATCGTCCAGAACGCGGTTGCCCACAACGAGGGGCTGGGAGAGAACTGGAAACTGCGCAGGGCCTTCTGGGCAGATCGTGCGGGCAATGAAGAGGCCCTTCGAAAAAACCTGCTGTCGCTGGAGACCACGCGTACCCGGCACATTGGAACGGATCCCAGGGTTGACCGCTACGATCCCGACCTGTGGACCGATGAGTTCGCGTTCCTCAGCCAGCCAGGCCAGGCCGAGATCCAGACGGACCTGTTCTATGACTATCGTACGAACGTCGCGGCCTATCCCGAATGGCAGGCGTGGCTACGCGAACAGCAACCAAAACTGCTGGTTCTCTGGGGCAAGTACGATACGTCGTTCCACATCAGCGAACCGGAGGCGTACCGCTGCGACGTTCCTGGCGCCGAGGTCCACCTGTTGGAGGCCGGGCACTTCGCCCTGGACACTGCAGCCGACGAGATCGCCGGCTACATCGGCAACTTCATCGATGGCGCGCGTTCGCAGAGGTCGACCACCGGCAGTCGGGAGGATTAGCAGCCGGACCTGTGCGCTCCGGCATCGGCGTCCCGGTTTCAACTACAGGCACAAATCTCGCGCTTCAGCACCAATACCTTGGTATCAATGGTGATCGCAGCACCGGAAAGCGATGATGTGAGTACGTAAGTATCCACTCATCAAAGGCCGTGGACAGCACCCATACGCACTTTCGGCGCGAAAAGGCGACGTGCGCCATGACCTCAGCGAGCGATCTCGAGCTTCAGCACGTCATTGACTCGATTCCGGCAATGGCCTGGTCGGCGCGCCTGGATGGCACTGGAGAGTTCTTCAACTTCCACTATCTGGACTATGTCGGTCTCACGCTAGAACAGGTGTGCGATTGGCAATGGGCGAGCGTCATCCATCCTGATGACGTGCGCCCCCTGCTGGAGGCTTGGGAGACCGTGCGTGCATCCCTGGCCGCCGGCGAGCTTGAAGCTCGAATCCGGCGCTACGACGGGGTTTATCGCTGGTTCTCGTTGCGGGCGAATCCGGTTCGCGACCCGGATGGAAACGTCATCAAATGGTGTGGCGTCAACGTCGATATCGACGAGCAGAAACGCGCAGTCAGCACGATCGAGGCCGAACGCCAACTGCTCGAGCTGATTGCCTGCAGTCGTCCGCTACGCGAGGTGCTGAGCGCATTGTGCCAGGTGGTCGAACAGACTTTTCCTGTCTGTCATTGCGAGGTACGGGTCGTCGACAGAACTCGAACGCTCTTCGAACATATCGTTGCTCCCTCGCTGCCGCCAGACTTCAGCGCCGCATCAGTGGGGGCTGCACTGGCGAATGACCTCTCTCCCGCCGGCGTGGCAGCCACCAGCAACACTGCAGTGATCGCCGAAGACCTGCAAACGGATGCCCGCTGGCAAGGGCTGTCGGCTCAAGCCCACCTCCTGGCCCATGGCCTGAGATCGGCATGGAGCACGCCGTTCTTGATGAGTACGGGAATGGTGCTCGGCACGCTTTGCGTATACCGCCGCATACCCTCCAGACCGCACGCGGATCACTACGGCATCGTCGAGCGCATGGCACGAATCGCGAGCATTGCGATTGATCGCTCGCGAGCCGAAGAGGAACTGCGCCGCCGACAGTACCTCCTCGAAACCGCCGAGCGGATCAGCGAGACCGGCTCCTTCTCCTGGGACCTGAGCAACAACAAGCTCATCTGGTCGACTCAGATGTACCGGATCCACGAGCTTGATGAAAGCCTCGAGCCCGTCTATCCGAATCTGCTCGCGTCTGTCCACCCCGACGATGCGCAGAGAATCCATGAGAATACGGTCCGAGTCTTCAACGGCGAAGCCAGTCTCGACGGCGAATATCGGCTGCTCATGCCTGACGGCCGGATCAAGTATCTGAGTACGGCATTCCGGGTCGTGACGCACGAGGACGGCCGTCGGGAATGCTTTGGCGTTGCGCAGGACGTAACGCGACGCCGGCTCACCGAGCAGGCGCTCGACAAAGTCAGGTCCGAACTTACCCATGTAACGCGGGTTACGAGCCTCGGCGAACTGGCTGCGTCCATTGCCCACGAGGTCAATCAACCGCTTTCCGGCATCGTCACCAATGCTGGCGCTTGCCTGCGCATGCTCACCTCAGGCCAGCCCGATCCCGAGCGGGCGGTCAAAGCACTCGAGCGGATCATTCGCGACGGTAACCGTGCCTCAGCGGTGATCGCGCGCCTGAGGAATCTGTTTCGACGCCAGGACTTCACGACTGAGTCCTTCAACTTGAACGAAGCGGCGAAAGAGGTCATCGCGATCTGCTCGCACGATCTGCAGCGGCGGCGGATCACGCTTGACATGGAACTGGATGAAACACTGCCCTGTGTAGTTGGCGACCGGATCCAGCTGCAGCAGGTCGTCTTGAATCTGGTCCTGAACGCTGCCGATGCAATCGGCACCAGTGAGCAACGGCATATAGCCGTCAGGACCTTTCAGCCGTCGCTCGGCCTGGTACAGCTCACTATTCGAGACAGCGGCTGTGGCATTGCGAGCGACGATCTCAACAGGATCTTCGAGGCGTTCTACACCACCAAGACCAACGGTATGGGCATCGGCTTGTCCGTGAGCAAGTCCATCGTCGATCGTCATCACGGCGAGCTATGGGCGAGCGCGAACGATGGACCCGGCTCGAGCTTTCACTTTTCCATTCCCTGCGCGCCTCACGGGAGGGATGACGCGTGCCAGGAGATCGATCGAACTGAAGGGGTATTTTATGAATCGAGCATTCGACGTGGCGCGCCTCGCTGTCAGAACGGTGGCGCTGAGCGCGATGACGCTGCAACCGTTCTCGGCAGCGCTGGCCCAGAGCTCGGACTTGAGCGAAGAGGTCATCGTCACCGCCCGCAAGCGCGAGGAGGAATCGTTGCGGGTTCCGGTCGTGGCTTCGGTGCTTCAGAACGAGGAGATGGATCGCAGGCAGGTCAATGATCTCTTCGATGTCGCCACGTTGACACCGGGACTGCTGCTCGGCGCCTCCTCCATCGAAGTGGGCACCGAGATTTCGCTTCGCGGCGTGGGCGCGAGCCTGCTCGACCCCGGCATCGATCAGTCCGTGGCCCTGAATCTCGATGGGTTGCAGCTCGGTCAAGGCGCGGCCTACTCCGTCGGCGTCTTCGACATGGAAAGGATCGAGATACTCAAGGGGCCGCAGCCGTTGTTCTTCGGCAAGAACAGTCCAGGCGGCGTCGTGGCCATTCGGAGCGCGGATCCGGGCAAGAGGTTCGAGCTCATCGGACGGGAGGCCTATGAAAGCGGTGCCGAGGAATGGCGCACGGATGTCATTCTCTCCGGCCCGGTGAGCGATACGCTGGGGCTGCGGCTCGCGTCGCAATTGATCTCCGCAGATGGCTATTTTCGTAATACGGCAGTGGCGCTGCCGGAAACCGGCGGTCGCCAACCAGACGACCATATCGGGCAGAAGCGTTCGCACTACCATCGACTGACGGCGCTGTATCGTCCCGGCGAAACGATCACGGCACGCCTGAAACTCAATGCCACACACGATCGAGTCCTCGGTGGAGTGCCGGCGCAGCTGGTCTATTGTCCGGACGGAACTCACAACTACCTGCCGGATGTAGGTCTGGCCGTGCCATCGCTGTTCAGCCCGAACGAAAACTGCCGCGCAGACCGTAACGTCAACACTGTCGATCTCGACCCGGGCAGCTTTGCAGGCGTACCCAACGACGGAGTCGGGTTCACCGACACCGACCAGCGCTTCGGCACGCTGGAGATGAACTGGACCATCGCGCCCCATCTCACATTGACTTCTCTGACGGGCTACTACGATCTGGATCTGGACGGATTGCAGAACGGCCCCTGGGCCGGTGGCGCAGCGCCTCCATTGTCAGTCACCAAGGTGTTCGGTCGGGAGGAAGCATCCCAGGAATTTCGCTTCAACGCGGAACTCGGCGCTTTCGGTTTCACCAGCGGCGCCTTCTTCCAAGACGCCACGATCAAGAGCGAGACGACGGTGCCGGGCAATCGCGCCTATGGCTTCCCGGCGACTGTGTTGCGAGGATCGCACGACGTGGACATCAGCTCGGTCGCACTGTTCGCTCAGCTCCGGTTTCGCCCGGTGCAGACAGTGGAGATTGCGGGTGGCGTGCGCTGGACCGATGAGGAGCGCAGCGATCATGCGGTGATCTACGATGTGACCGGTGCGCATACCGGCGTCCAGGACGCCGCCATGGCAGCGCCCCTGCCTCGTTTGCATTCGAGCAACGAGTCGCCGGAGTTGACCGCTTCCTGGTGGCCCAATCAGAACCTGACGCTCTTCGCCTCGCTCAAACAGGGCTACAAGTCGGGTTCGTACAACATCAACTTTCCGCTCAACCCCGGCGAGGACAACTCATTTGGCGACGAGCGCGGGCGAGGCGGCGAGATCGGCCTCAAGGGATACACCGGCAGTCGCGAGCTGTTCTTCGATCTTGCTGCCTACCGTTATATGTACACCGGCTTGCAGGTGGGGCTCGTCCAGGTCCGCGCCAGCGGCATCCCGGGTCTGAAAACATTCAATGCGGGAGAAGCCGAAGTGTACGGGGTCGACTTCGCCTTGCGCTATCAACCCAGCCGCGTGCAGGGCCTGAGCCTCTCGGGTGCGATGAACTGGAATCACGGCCGCTTCACCCGCTTCGTGAACGCGCCCTGCTTCCCCGGTCAGACGATCGCCGAGGGCTGCAACCTGCAGCCCTCACTCGTAACCGATCCAGCGGAGATCGAGGCTGGCTACTACACGATCGATCCAGTGCAAGGTCTGCCGGTGCGTTACAACGGACAGGATCTGTCGGGAACGCGCCTTCCCCGCGCGCCTTCCGTACAGGCGAACTTCAACGTCGACTATGAGACCGCCGTGGGAGCACGCCTCGAGCTCGGAGTGGGGGCCGGTCTGCAGTATTCCTCCGACTATCTGGTCGACCTCGGCCGCCGGCAGCACGGCGATCAGGGTGATTTCACCAAACTGTTTGCCAACGTACGGCTGAAGACACAGGACGATCGCTGGGAAGTGGCGCTCATCGGTAACAACCTGACCGGTGAGCTCACGACGGGTGGATGTTTCGACGTCAACTATCCCGCCGGCGCCGTCTTCCCGGGGATGATCTCCGGCGCACCGATCCGTGGCCCGGCAGGTTCGGGGGAAATCCTCTGCGCCTACGGTCAAGGTCGCGAGGTCTGGCTGCGGCTCACGGCTCGTCCGTTCAACCACTGATCGGTAACGATGGTGCAGCAGAACTTTCAACCGCAGCTCGTCATCGATTCGATTCCGGCAATGGCCTGGTCGGCTCGCGCCGACGGCACGGGCGAGTTCTTCAATCGACGCTATCTGGACTATGTCGGCTTGCAGCTCGATCAGGTCCGAGACTGGCAATGGATCGATCTGATCCACCCGGATGATGTCGCGGTGGTGTTGGCCGCTTGGGATCAGGTCCGCCTCGCCCCCGGCGCCTGTGAGGTGGAAGCGAGGATGCGGCGCCACGACGGCGTCTATCGCCGGTTCTCGTTCCGTTCGAAGCCTGTGCGCGACGCGCATGGCAACGTCATCAAGTGGTACGGCGTCAACATCGATATCGAAGAACAGAAGCGCGCAGCCATCCTGCTGGATGGCGAACGTCGCCTTCTCGACTCGATCGCATGCTGCAGCCCGTTACGCGAAGTGCTCACGACCCTGTGTGAGGTCGCCGAACAAACTCTCTCCGATTGCTTTTGCGAGGTACGCGTCGCCGACCTGAGCGGATTGGTCTTCGAGCACACGATCGCTTCGTCACTTCCACAGGACTCGAGTGCAGCGTCGGCCGTCCCCGTGAAAACCGACTTCTCGCCCGCGGGCATGGCTGCCGCCGCGAACGCCGAAATCATTGCAGAGGACCTGCAAGCCGATCCACGCTGGCAGCAAATTCCACTGCCGGCGCAACTCATGAGACACGGTCTGAACTGCGCATGGAGCACGCCCTTTTCATCGCACAGCGGCACGCTGCTCGGCACGCTCTCCCTTTACTACCGCACGTCGACGGCCATGCAATCCGACCATCGCGACATCATCGGACGCTTGACCAGAATCGCGAGCATTGCCATCGAGCGCTCCCGGGCCCGGGACGAACTGCGCCGAAAAGAATCGCTGCTCGAGAGCGCCGAACGCCTCAGCGAGACCGGCTCCTACTATTGGGACGTGATCAACAACAAACTCATGTGGTCGCGGCAGGAGTATCGAAACTGGGAGATCGACCCGAGCCTCGAACCTATGTCTCTAAACCTTCTGCCACAGGTTCATCCGGACGACCGCCCCATGGTCGAGGAGAGGATCAGGCGCATTTTCAGGGGGGAGGACATTCCTGAAGTCGAAGAGCGTCACATCATGCCGGACGGTCGGGTCAAATACATGAGGGGCTCGACTCGTGTGTTCCGCTACGAGGATGGGCGCATCGAATGCGTGGGCGTGGCACAGGACGTCACGCGCCGCCGCCTCACCGAACAGGCGCTCGACAAGGTCCGCTCCGAACTTGCTCATGTGACGCGCGTGGCAAGTCTTGGAGAGTTGGCTGCGTCGATCGCTCATGAAGTCAACCAGCCGCTCGCCGGCATCATCTCCAATGCGAGCGCTTGCCTGCGCATGCTCGCTTCCGACCCGTCGGATGCTGAGCGCGCGGTCAAGGCAGTCGAGCGGATCATTCGTGACGGCAACCGGGCGTCCGAAGTGACCAAGCGTCTGCGCAACCTGTTCCGCCGCCAGGACTTCTCCGCCGAGCCGTTCAATTTGAATGAAGCGGTGCAAGAGGTCATCGCCATCTGCTCGCACGACCTGCAGCGGCGCCGGATCACCCTCGACGCGGAGCTCGATCGGACGCTGCAAGCTGCCGTTGGCGACCGGATCCAACTGCAGCAGGTCATCTTGAACCTCGTTCTGAACGCTGCCGATGCGATCGACACCAGCGGCCACCAGGTGCGCCGCATCGCCCTCAAGACGACCCAGCCCGCTGCGGGACTGGTGCAGCTCACCGTTGCAGACACCGGCTGCGGGATTGCACCTGTCGATCTCAACAAGATCTTCGAGGCGTTCTATACAACCAAACCCAACGGCATGGGTATCGGCCTGTCCGTGAGCAGGTCCATCCTGGAGCGCCACGGCGGCAAGCTCTGGGCAAGCCTCAACGACGGGCCTGGCAGCGCGGTTTCCTTCTCCGTTCCGTGCACAGCCGCCAACCTCGCCGAAACCATCGCGTAACCGAAATCGTTACAGGCAGCACCCGACCTGAGAGTCTCAACGAATCGGTCGTACACTGGGTATTCGATGTCGCCCGCAAATGGCCCGAAGGCGAGTTCGAGCTCGACATTGCGACGCATGAGCTTCCGCAATCAGGATGACATCGCCACGATCGACCCGTCGAGTGAACGCGAAGGTGCGAACCGGTCGCTCAAAACTGTGCGGACACCTTCGCACCGACGATCCAGACATCGTCTGCCTCGCTGCGGCCGCCGGGACGGCGGACATACTGAACACTCGGCATCACGGCGAGACCACGAGGCGCGACAATGCTGAAGTTGAATTCGATCGGCACTTCGGTGCCGAGCGGTGCCGCGCGAACGCCTGAGAGTTCGTTCGACAGACGCTCGAACTGCCGGAACTGCCTGCCGACACGATTGAAGCCGATGGCCACACCAAGACGATCGCGTGGCCTCGACGTGAAAGGCCCGGTGTACCAGAGACCCAACGACACGAGGCGGTCAACCTTGTTGACTTCGCTGTCGGACTGGGACCAGTTGGCGAATACAACGAGGCCGCCCGCCTCTCCCCGGGCGGTCACGCGCTGTTGCGCGAGCGCATAGAAGCCCTTCGAGCTTTCGTGCATCCGTGGCATTCCCTCGCCAATCGGCAATGGCACCCCCTCGTCATTGAGGAACAGATCCGGATAGTCCGTGCTGTCTCGCCAGTACCCAATCCGATACGCGCCAGGCAGTGAAGCATTGAACGTCGGCAACCAGCCCGCCTCGAGGTTCGACAGCGTTCCTCGAGGATGATGATCCGGCGTTCGCAGGCGCAGCCCCTGTTCACCCTCGAGATTCAGCGGATTGACGTCGGTGGCGCCAATCTTCAGATACGCCGTTCGCTGCGGGCGCACCGTCACGTTCGCAAAGTACTGGCCTATCGGCCACGTGTACCAGCCATTGCTGTGATACCCGGGCAACGCGCCACAGAAACTGATGTTGATGAACTCGCACGAGAGCGGAAAGAAATCCACATCGCTGCGACCGATCTTCAGGGTCACTCGGTCGTCGAGAAGGTCCTGCTGGAGATAGAAGCGTGTTAGCCGTGTGTAATGACCTCTTCCGTAGATCTCATGGGTTTCCAGCAGCGTTCCGAGTCCCGCCCTGGCATCGAGCTGCGGGCCGTTTCGATTCGTGATCAGCAGGTGAACCGACCCACCGCTCCAACCCGTGGTTTGATCCAGATCGAGGTCCGCGGCAAACGCGATCTGATCGGCGTACGCACTCGTGCCTCTTGCACCACCACTGACGTTGTGCAGCCATTCATTCACGTAACCCAACGAGAGATTCAGTCCGCGCTCGGTCAGCCAGTCACGTACACCTCCCCAGTTTCCGGTGACCATTGACTCCGGCCTCTCGTCGGCATCCGACCGCAAGAACCACAGGCCCAGCACAGCGCAAAGAAGCAGCCCACGAGTTCGACGCGTCATGGCGATCACTCTTCACTGTCGCCCAGCGTGCCTGTGTAGTGAGCAAGCCGTTTTTCGACATCCGGATTCCGCTGCAGCCCACCCTCCATCAATGCCTTGATGCGCTGCTGCGCCTCCGGGCGCAGGACCGAGCGGATAAAACCTTCCCATCCCGCCGCGATCTGTTCGTTCGACGGCAGCGACACCGCGTTGACCAGCCCCTTGATGTCGCGGATGGTTTCCTTGTCGAAGCGCGAGATACGACGAGCCATCGTGTCGACGAACCTGTCCAGCTGCGCGTCAGGCAGCGACCGGTTCACGTAGCCGTATCGCTCAGCGAGGTCCCCATCGATATCATTGCCAGTGAGCACGACCTCAAGCGCGCGGCCACGACCCATGATCTGCGGCAGCCGGGCCATCGGACCACCGCCCGGAACCAGCGCCGCACCGATCTCCCATTGCGACAGCAGCGCCTTCTCCCGGCTGGCGAATCGCATGTCGCTCGCGAGTGCCAGTTCGCTGCCGACACCCGTCGCGCGACCGCGAATCGATGCGATAGAGACAACGGGTGCCTTGCTCAATCGCACCAGCATATCCGGCAGCGGTGGCAACCCCTCGGGACCGTTGGACAGGCTAGTCGTATCCGACAGTGGCGGGACGAAATCGTAGTGGGTCAGGAAGAAGCCCGGGACGTCGCTGCCGAAGACCACGACCCTGAGGGTCGGGTCACGCTCGATCTGAGAGAGCACTTCGTTCAGCTGCCCGATCGACTGCGGACCGAAGATATTGAAAGGAGGAT
>JACZCZ010036772.1_pt1 | contig 17822 bp, 18 predicted proteins | sample 8641811 | NCBI WGS metagenome assembly JACZCZ01 (sample SAMN15324610, study PRJNA640507) | soil metagenome | isolation source: intercropping peanut in the first line | place: China: Luxin town, Laibin City, Guangxi Province | collected 2019-07-25 | depth 10cm m | reverse complement strand
GTGGCCCAGTGCGGCACCAGGTTGGAGTTGGCGATCAGCACGCGCGGCGCATCGGGATGCGTGGGGAAGATGCCGACCGGCTTGCCCGACTGCACCAGCAGCGTCTCGTTGTCGTCGAGTTCGCGCAGCGATTTCAGGATGGCGTCGTAGCAGGCCCAATCGCGCGCGGCACGGCCGATGCCGCCGTAGACGACCAGCGAGGTGGGATCTTCCGCGACGTCTGCGTCCAGGTTGTTCTGCAGCATCCGGTACGGCGCTTCACTGAGCCAGGACTTGCAGGTGAGCGTGGCACCGCGCGGCGCGCGGATGACGCGGGACGGGTCGTGGCGGGGATCGGACATGGCGGGTTCCAGATGCAGGTATGCGCCCATTATCGGCGGGAGGCCCCATCCTGCGCGAGCCGTGCCGATGCTGCAGTGCGCGATGGCACGCGTGGCAGAATCAGGCCATGAATGCATTCCGCTCTGCACTATCCGCCTTGCTGCTGGCCGGCCTGCTGGTCGGCGCGTCCGTGGCCGCCGCACCGCCCGAGCGCGTGCTGGTCTTCACGAAGACCGCGAAATTCCGCCACGACGCGATTCCGGTGGCGGTGACGACGCTGCAGCGTCTGGTGGTGGACGAAGGCATGGCGGCGGACCACACCGAGGATGCCGGCGCCTTCACGCCGGAGAACCTGGCGCGTTATCGCGTGGTGGTGTTCGCCAGCACGACCGGCGATGTCCTGGATGACGCGCAACAAGCGGCGCTCGAAGCGTTCGTGCGGAAGGGCGGCGGTTTCATCGGCGTGCACGCGGCGGCGGATACGGAATACGACTGGCCCTGGTACGGCCAGCTGGTCGGTGCGTATTTCCAGAACCACCCGCCGGGCCTGCAATCCACCCAGGTGCAGCCCGAGCGGGATGGCGAACCGGCAGGACCGCGCTGGCCGATCACCGACGAGCTGTACAACTACCGCGCCAATCCGCGCGGGCAGGTGCAGGTCATCGCCACCGTGGACGAGCGGGCGTACGACGGCGGCACGATGGGCGCGGACCATCCCATCGCCTGGTGCCACGCCTTCGACGGTGGCCGCAGCTGGTATACCGGCCTTGGCCACGATGCGGCGGTCTACGCCGATGCGAACTTCATTGCGCAGCTGGTACGCGGACTGCGCTATGCCTCACGGCGCTCGGACGACTGCTAGCGGCTACGTCACGTAGCGAAGCCACCCTGCAGGCACTTCAGCGGATCGAGGGATCCAGGGTACGCAGGGCCTCGGCAAGACCCGTCTGGCCGGTGCGATCGAGATCGTCCTTCGAATAGGAACGCCCGGGCTGGCCATTGCACCGCGTCTTGGCATCGCGCTGGCGGATGCGGCTGCCGGTCTGGCGGATGCAGTGCGCGTCGGACAGGCGCGGCGTGTCTTCGGTCTTGACGGGCGTGGTGGTGGGCGCAGCCGCGTCAGCGGAACGCTCAGCGGTCGGCGCGGGGGCCGGTTCCGGCGTCGAGGCCGGGGACTGGGCCTGCGCGGTGGCCGCCATCAGGCAGGCAGCGAGGGCCAGGAGCGGGAGGTGCTTCATGAGGGGGGCTCCGCAGGGGCTTGGTCTACAGGGTACGCCCCAGCGCGCCATGGCGTTGCAGCCTCAACCGACCAGGTTCAGCCGTACCTCAGGCCGCCGGACACTGCGCCTTGCGGCCGTCGTGGAAGCGTTGGACCGCCGCTGCATCGGCCTTCTGCGGCGCCACGCCATCGTCGAACAGCACATGCCATGCACCGTCGTCGCTCCGGTGCCAAACCGAGCCGAAGCGGCCGAGCCGGGTGTCGCCGGTCTTCGGATCTTCGTACAGCGCGGGGCCGCTGGAATACGCGGTGCGGCCGTCGCCGCCCAGGGTCACCACCGACGGATACCAGCTCAGCTTCAGCGCCGTGCCCTCGATCAACGGCATCCATTCCCGGGTGATGGCCTCGCGCCCGCGGGTGGGTTTCTGGCTGACGCCGAAGGCCGCCTCGGGGTGCAGATGCTCGGCGAAGGCGGTGGCGTCATGGTCGGCGACGGATTGCGCGAAGCTCAGTTCGCGCTGCCAGACCGCGCACTCGGCCTGCCGGGCGGCCTCCGGCGTCGAGGCCAGGACGCCACCGCTGGCGGCGGCCAGCAACGCGATGGACGAAAGTCGGAGGAGCGCTGTCATGCGGAATGTCCCGGAGTCTGCCAAGCTGTGGCCGATTCCAGCCTGTTCCCGTACCGCATGCGCCTGCCATTGGTCAGGGTGACGATGCTGGCCGCCCTGCTCTGGACGGCCGGCTGCGCCACCACCTCCACTACCCCCCCGCCTCCGTCCGAGCCGCACAGCGTCGTGCTCATCTCCATCGACGGCCTGCCCGCCAGCGCGCTGGGACAGGGCAACACCCCCCATCTGGATGCCCTTGCCGCCGCTGGTACGCACGCGGCGTGGATGAACCCGTCCTACCCCGTGCTGACGTTCCCCAACCATTTCACCCTGGTCACCGGGCTGCGGCCGGACCGTCACGGCATCATCCACAACAGCATGCGCGACGACGCCGTCGGCGGCTTCAAGGTGGCGGACAAGGCCGCAGGCGCCGATGCGCGCTGGTGGCAGGGCGAGCCGATCTGGAATACCGCCGAGAAGGCCGGCCTGCGCACGGCGATCTGGGCCTGGCCCGGCAATGCCGCGCCCATCGACGGTCGCCGGCCCACCCGCTGGGTGCCCTACTCGCCCGAGATCAGCGCCGCCGATCGCGCCGACCAGGTCGCGGGCTGGCTGACCGAACCGGTGGCCACGCGCCCGCGCCTGGCCGCGCTGTATTTCGAGCGCGTCGACAACGTGGGGCACGAGAAAGGGCCGGATGCGCCCGAAACGCTGGCGGCGATCCGCGAAGTCGACGCCGCGGTGGGCCGCATCGCGCAGGCGCTGGACGCCCACGGCCTGCGCGCGACGACCGACGTGGTGGTCGTGTCCGACCACGGCATGGCGCCGGTGCGGCCGGACCAGTACATCGCGCTGGAGGACATGGCGACGATCGAGCAGGCCGAAGCGGTCAGCACCGGCCAGGTGATCGGCTTCAACCCGCGCGCCGGCCACAAGGCCGATGCGGAGCGACGGCTACTGGGACGCCACGACCACTACACATGCTGGCGCAAGCAGGACCTGCCGACGCGCTGGCACTACGGTACGCATCCGCGCGTGCCGGCGATCGTCTGCCAGTTCGACGAGGGCTGGAACGGATTGCCGGCAGCGCAGCTGCGCCGCGTACCGCAGGAGAAGTTGAACCGCGGCTCGCACGGCTACGACAACGCCCTGTCGTCGATGCGCGCGGTGTTCATCGCCGCCGGCCCCAGTTTCCGTCGTGGCACCACGCTGCCGGCCTTCGACAACGTCGACGTGTATCCGCTGCTGGCGGAACTGCTGGGTCTCGCACCTGCACGCAACGACGGCACGGCGGACACCTTCGCACCCGTGCTGGCACCGCGGGCAGCGCCCGCGCATTGATGTCCGGAAACGGTGAGTCGGTTCCGGGATGCGGTGCTAGCCTGCGTCCATGGTCCCGCCCATCGCCACCGCCCTGCCCGACCGCCACGTCTGCGAACAGGCGCGGCTGAGTCGCGATGCACGCTTCGACGGCCTGTTCTTCACGGCCGTCACCAGCACGCGGATCTACTGCCGGCCGGTGTGTCCGGCGCCGGCACCGAAACCGCAGAACATCGTCTACTACCGGAACGCGGCCGCCGCAGAAGCCGCGGGCTTCCGCCCCTGCCTGCGCTGCCGGCCGGAACTGGCACCGGGCGATGGCACGTGGCGGCGTGGCGATGAAGTGGTGGCGCGTGCATTGAAACTGATCGACCAGGGCGCGCTGGTCGACGCACCGGTGGCCGATCTCGCCGAACGCGTGGGCCTGGGCGAACGGCAACTGCGGCGGCTGTTCACCGATCGCCTCGGCGCCACCCCGGTCGACGTGCACGGCACGCGCCGCCTGTTGTTCGCCAAGCAGCTGCTAACCGAAACCACGCTGCCGATCACGCAGGTGGCGCTGGCCGCCGGCTTCGGCAGCCTGACCCGGTTCAACACGGCGTTCCGCGAGGAATACCGGATGGCGCCGCGCGATCTGCGCAAGCGCGAGCTGCCGCCGACGCACGAGGTGATGACGTTGCGGCTCGGTTACCGCCCGCCGTACGACTTCACCGCGATGCTCGATTTCCTGCGCGGCCGTGCGTTGCCGGGCGTGGAAGTCGTCGATGAGCGCAGTTACCTGCGCGTGATCGGCACGCCGGATGCACCCGGCTGGCTCCGCGTCAGCGCGTGGGACGCCAGTTCGCACGCACTGAGGTTGGAGCTGCACGGCAGCGCCCCGAGCGACCTGTTGCAGATCGTCAGCCGCCTTCGCCGCATGTTCGACCTGGATGCGGATCCCGCCGCGATCGCCGACGCACTCGGCGACGATCCGCGCTTGCGGCCGTTGCTGGCGGCGCGTCCCGGCCTGCGCCTGCCCAGCGGGTGGGATGGGTTCGAGATCGCGGTGCGTGCAGTGATCGGCCAGCAGGTCAGCGTCGCCGCTGCACGCACGTTGACCGCACGCCTCGCACAACGGCACGGCACACCGCTGGCGATCCCGTTCGGCGGATTGACGCACCTGTTCCCCACCCCCGACCTGCTGGCCGACGTGGACCTGACGGAGATCGGCCTCACCCGCGCACGCGCCGACACGATCCGCGGGCTGTCGCGTGCGTTGCTGGACGGGCGGGTGGATTTCCGGCCCGAGCGCACGCTGGAGGATTTCACGTCGCGCTGGGTCGCCCTGCCCGGCATCGGTCAGTGGACGGCGCACTACATGGCGCTGCGCGCGCTTGGCCATCCGGACGCGTTTCCCGCCGACGATCTGGTGCTGCAGAAGGCCGTGCCGACCGACGGCACGCGGATGACCGCCAAAGCGCTGACGGCGCGCGCCGACGCGTGGCGGCCGTGGCGCGGCTATGCGGTGATCCATGTGTGGAAGGGCAGCATGCCGGTAGCGAAGCCGCCTCCTGTTGTGGGAGCGACGTAAGTCGCGAAGGGTCGCCGGTAAGGCCTCATCGCGACTTACGTCGCTCCCACAGGAACACTTCGCGCGTCTTCACCATCAGTTCCCTACCCTGCCCATACATGATCCTCTTTCGCCATCTCGACAGCCCCGTGGGCACGCTCACCCTCGCCGCGAACGAGGACGGCCTGCATGCGATCGAGTTCCCGCGCAACCGGCATCCGGCAGACCGGGAAGGTTGGACACCGGGCGATCATCGCGTGCTCGATCTGGCAGCACGGCAGCTGGACGCCTATTTCGCGGCGAAGCGACGCGATTTCGATCTTCCGCTGGCGCCGCGCGGCACCGACTTCCAGCGCATCGTGTGGATGACGCTCGCGGGGATCGGCTATGGCGAGACGATCAGCTACGCGCAACTGGCGCAGCGAGTCGGGAAGCCCACCGCCATGCGCGCGGTGGGCGCGGCGAACGGACGCAATCCACTGCCCATCGTGCTGCCCTGCCACCGCGTGATCGGTGCGGACGGTGCGCTCACCGGTTTCGGCGGCGGCCTGCCGACCAAGCAGTTCCTGCTGGAGCTGGAAGGCGCGCTGCCCAGGTCGCGCGACCTGTTCGGCTGAGCCGGGTCACATCCCGCGGAAGCGCTGCTGGAAGGCGCCGCTGACCGGCAGCACGTCGTCGCGTCCCTTGACGCTCAGCAGGTGCCGGCCGAGTTCGTCCTTGCGCACGCGGTCGATGGCCTGCACGCGCACCAGCACGCCGCGATGCACCTGCCAGAACACGTCCGGGTCGAGTCCGCCGAGCAGATCCTTCAACGGCATGCGGATGATGGCTTCGTCATCGGCGGTCACCACGCGCACGTACTTGTCCTGCGCCTGGAAGAACAGCACGTCGTCGATCGCGATCATGCGCACGCTGTCGCCGACGCTTGCGGTGATCCAGCGGATCAGGCGATCGCCCTGCGGCCGCAGGCGCGCTTCCAGATCGTCGATCAGCGTGCGCATGTCCGGCGCGCGCGTTTCGGCCAGGCGTGCCTGCATGCGCTCCACTGCCTGCGCCAGGCGCGCGTCCTGCACCGGCTTCAACAGGTAGTCCGCCGCACCGGCTTCGAACGCACGGATGGCGTAATCCTCGTACGCGGTGGTGAACACCACCAGCCCGCCTTGCGCGACCACTTGCCGGGCAACATCCAGGCCACTGACGCCGGGCATGCGGATGTCGAGGAAGGCGACCTGCGGGCGGTGTCGCGCGACGGCATCCAGTGCCGACAGGCCATCTTCGCAGACGGCCACGATCTCGAGGTCCGGCCACGCTGCGCGCAGCTGCTGCTGCAGCGCGCGGCGCTGCGGCGCTTCGTCTTCGGCGATCAGGGCGGTGACGGCCTTCATGCCGACGACCCTAGCGGCACGCGGATCTCCGCGCAAACACCGCGACCCTCGACGGCCGGCGTCAGGGCGAACGCGGCACGCGTGCCGTAGCGCGCCGACAGGTGTTCGCGCACGTTCGCCAGGCCCACGCCGGTGCTCAGGCCGGGTTGCAGGCCGGCGCCATCGTCACGCACCTGCACGCGCAGCATGCCGTCCTCGCGGACCGCCTCGATGTCGATGCGGCCCGGGCCGGGTTTCGGTTCGATGCCGTGCTTGATCGCGTTCTCCACCAGCGTGATCAGCAACGAGGGCGGGAACGGCGACGCACGCAAGGCGTCGTCGGCGCGCACGGCGTACGCCAGCCGGCCGCCCATGCGCACCTGCATCAGCGCGAGGTAACTGCTGCAGATATCGAGCTGCTGCCCGAGCGTGGCATGCAGGCCGCGGTCGTCGCGCAGTTTCGGAATGGTGGCGCGCAGGAAATCGACCAGCGCGTCCAGCGTGGCTTCGGCCTGTGCGGGATCCTGCCGCACCAGCGCGCGCACCGAGGCCAGGGTATTGAACAGGAAATGGGGTTCCACCTGCGCCTGCAGCACGCCCAGGCGCAGGTCGGCTTCGTGCACGCGTCCTTCCAGCGCACTGAGTTCGCGTTCATGGTGGTGCTCGTCCCAGCGGCGGTGTTCGCTGAAGTACGCGCGCAGCGCCAGCCCACCGCCGAACAGACCGTAGACGACCACCAGCCCCGCGACGTTGATCGCCAATCCGATCGCCTTCACCAACGGCGTCAAGGTGGGCGGATTCATCGACAGTCCCGCTGCTTCCAGGCCTGGCTTGATCAACTGCTCGATGTAGGACGATCCCACGCGATCGATGAAGAAGCTGAGCACCATGCCGACCAGCACGGCGATCACGACGGCCTTGCGCTCGTGCGCCGCTGGCCATGCACGGTGCCGCACGGCGGTGGCCAAGGCGGGCCCCAGCGTGGCCATGAGGCTGAAGACGACGAACTGGGTGATCGCGACCTTGATCGCGACGCCAAGGTCCTGCACCGCCACGCCAGTGCCCGTGCCGATGAAGGCGGCGACCACCGCGATCACGCTGCAGAACAGCAGGCTGCGACCGAGCAGCCAACGCACGCCGAACACCGGGTACTGCCGGTAGCGACTCCATACCGCATCGCCACCCACCAGCACTTCGGCGGGCAGCTTCTGTCGCAGCGGATAGGTCCGCTCCATGCTTACTTCCTTTCGCCGCGCAGTTGCTGGCCGGCCTGCTTCAGCGTCAGCGCGACCACCTTGCCGGCCGCATCGCGTTCGAAGCGGATCTCCGCGCCGACGGCGTCCATGACGAACACATCGCGTTCGACCGCCTGCACCGGCAACGCTGGCTGGCCCGTGCCCTGGATGGTCAGCGTCTCGCCCTGCGCTTTCACCGTGAGCGCGAACGCGGGCACCAGCGGGTACTCGCCTTCGTATTCGCGCAATGCGGCCGCTTCGATCTTCAACACGGGCTTCGCCGCGGCGGCATCGATCCGCTTGGCCGGCATCACGCCGCCCATCTGCATCCACGTGAACGACTGGCCCGCCGCCGTGCGCTGCGGCCGCAATACCGCGTCGAAATCACGCGGATAGAAATCGCCCGCGCTGTCGTAGCCCATCGCATACGCGCCCTGGCCGGCGGCCTGGATCTCCAGCGCATCACCCTTGCGGCGCAGGGCCATCTTCATGCCACCGGCGAGTTCGTATTCGCCGGCGAGTGCGTCGAGCAACATGCCGTCCGGCGTGGCCTCGCGGCGCGGCGTGCCGAGCGGGAAGCTGGCATCGACGAGGTGCAGACCCAGCGAACCCAGGCTGCCGATCGAGTTCCATGTCGTGTCGGACAGGATCACCACGCCGCGCTGCTTGTCCTTGTCGAACGACACGAACGACGAGAAGCCACCGGTGCCGCCTTCGTGCACGTGCACGGTACGTCCGCCAACGGGCATCAGCATCCAGTTCATCGCCATCGGCGGCGCATCCGACACCTTCTGCTGCGAACGCTGCAGGGCGGCCGAGATCGGCGTGGATTCGGTTCCCAACTGGCCTTGCACGTAGCGCACCATGTCATCGAGTGTGGCGCGCACGCCGCCGACACCGGCGAGGTTGGTCTGGAAATGCCAGGCCGACGTGGCCCGTGCGTTGGGCGTATGGCCCACGGCTGCACGCACACCGGCGGGCGCCGCGTTGACATAGGCGTGCCGCATGCCGAGCGGCGCGAACAGGCGCTGCTTCAGCAGCGTCTCCATATCCATGCCCGCGCGACGCGCGACGGCGTACGAGAGCACCATTGAGGCGAAGTTGGAATACTCGAACTTCGTGCCGGGCGCCGCGGTGAGGGTGACGTCCCCCAACGAGGCGAGCAGTGCGGCTTCGTCCAGCTTCGCGTAGGGATCCGCCATGTCCGGTGCACCCATGCGCGAAGGCAGCGCTGGCAGTCCGGAGGTGTGGGTCACGACGTGGCGCAGCAGGATCGGCTTGCCCTGGAACTGTGGCAGCTTCGTGCCTTCGGGCAACCAGGCGGAGAGCGGATCGTCCAGCGAACCCTTCCCCTGCCCGATCAGGTCGGCGAGCAAGGCGGCCGTCATCGTCTTGCTGACCGAACCGATTTCGAAGGCGGCATCGGGCCCGATCCGCGACGCATCCTTCGCATTCGCGCACTGGTAGGTGCGGGCGACGGTGCCGGCTTCGATGACCGCGACGGCCATGCAGGCCCCGGTGCGATCGCCCTGCAGGCGCTGCTGGACCTTGCCGGCCAGCGCCTGGTCGGTCATGGCATGGGCGGGCGTGACGGCGGCGAAGCCGACGGCGGCAAGGGCGAGAGCGATCGAATGAGCATAGGCCATGGCGGTTCTCCTGACGGGATGGTGGCCATGCTGGCGGACGCCGTCGCCACGCGTGCGGGTCTGCGATGGACGACCCGGTGGCCGCGATGAACGCCGCGATCCCGCGGATGGCCGGCGCGCCAAGCCCTAGTAGCCCAGCAGCTGGCGCACGGTGGTGCCGTAGCGACGCGCGATGGCATCGCCGTCCACGTGGCGGCCTTCGGTGACCACCTCGCGGCCACCGACCCGGACCGCGCGGACCAATGGCCGGTTGCCCGCGAACAGCCAGCGGTCGACCACGTCGTCGGTCGTCGCGCCTGCCAGCGCGGTGGCATCGGCATCCAGCCAGACGGCGTCCTGCGGATCCGGCGCAAGGCCCGTGGCATCCGCCTCGCTGTCCAGTACGCCCGCCAGCAGGGTAAGGCCGACACTCGGCGAACCCGGCAGCACCGCGATGTTGCGATGGCGCGTGATGAGTCGCTGGCCGTACTCCAGCCAGCGCAGCTCTTCCACCGGCGATACCGAGACGTGCGAATCCGAACCGATGCCCCAGCGGCCGCCGGCCTGCAGGAACTCGCGCAGCGGGAACAGGCCATCGCCGAGGTTCGCTTCCGTCGTGGGACAGATCGCGACGGTGGCGCCGCTATCGGCGATGCCACGTGTTTCTTCCGGCGTCAGGTGCGTGGCGTGCACCAGTGTCCAGCGCCAATCGACCGGGAATTCGCGCAGCAACCATTCCACCGGCCGCGCGTCGCGCAATGCCAGGCAGTCCTGTACCTCACCCACCTGCTCGGCGATGTGGATGTGTACCGGTGCATCGGCAGGCAGTGCCGACAGCACCTCGCGCATGGCGGCTTCCGGCACGGCTCGCAAGCTGTGGAACGCACAGCCGACGCGCAGCCGCGCGTCCTGCAGCGGACGCAGGGCTTCGAGCAGGCGGAGGAAACCATCCACGTCATGCCCGAACCTCCGCTGGCGCGCCGACAGCTCGCGACCGTCGAAGCCGCCCGTCATGTACAACACCGGCAACAGGGTCATGCCGATGCCGGTGTCGCGCGCGGCGGCGATCAGGGCGTTCGACATCGCCGCGGGGTCGTCATAGGGCGCGCCATTGGGCTGGTGATGCACGTAATGGAACTCGCACACGCGTGTGTAGCCGGCTTCCAGCATCTCGGCATACAGCTGCGTCGCCACCGCGTAGGTGCTCTCGGGCGTCATCCGCGCGGCGAAGCGGTACATGATTTCCCGCCAGGTCCAGAAGCTGTCTTCCGGATTCGTCTGGTGCTCGGCCATCCCCGCCATTGCCCGCTGGAAGGCGTGCGAATGCAGGTTGGCGATGCCGGGAACGCGCCATCCTGCGTCGGTCAGGACGGGCAGGCCTGCGTGGGAATCGGGATTCGACATGGCGGTGCTTACGGCCGGCGACAGGGGTGCGTTAGGCTACCGCGTCGCCCACGCCAAGACACGCCCGCCGCCATGCTTGCCATTGCCCTCTCGCTGGTTGCTGTTGCCCTCGCGCTGATGGCCATCTTGATCGCCGTGCAGGCGCAGAAGAAGAAAGGCGGTGCCGGAGACCGCGTGAACGATGGCGGCTCCACCATGCACGGCGAGATGGGCTGCGCATCCGACAGCGGAGGCGGTGGCTGCGATGGTGGCGGTGGAGGCGGTGGAGGCGACTGACGGCATGGAAACGCGCTGGGACGGCCTGCTGGTCAACGCCCGCCTGGTCACGCTGGCCGGCGATGCCGGCTATGGCATGGTGGAGAACGGTGCGCTGGGCTGGCGCGATGGCGCATTCGTGTTCGCAGGTCGTCTCGCGGATCTACCGGCGCCGCCAGCGTCCGTGGCCGACCATGTCGTGGACGCGCAGGGCGACTGGGTGACGCCTGGCCTGGTGGATTGCCACACGCATGTGGTGTTCGCCGGCGACCGGGCCGGCGAGTTCGAACAGCGCCTGCAGGGCGCCAGCTACGAAGACATCGCGCGCGCCGGCGGCGGCATCGTGTCCACCGTGCGTGCCACGCGGGCCGCCAGCGAGGACGCCCTGCTCGACGCTTCGCTGCCGCGCGCGCGCGCCTTGCGCGACGACGGGGTGACGACGCTCGAGATCAAGTCCGGCTACGGTCTCGACTTCGACAACGAACGCAAGATGCTGCGCGTGGCGCGCCGCATCGGCGACCTCCTGGGCATCACGGTACGCACCACCTTCCTTGGCGCGCATGCGCTGCCTCCCGAGTTCGCCGGGCACGAGGACCATTACATCGACGCCGTGTGCACGTGGCTGCCGACGCTGCATGCGGAGGGCCTGGTAGACGCGGTGGATGCGTTCTGCGAGCGCATCGGCTTCACGGCGGCACAGACGCAGCGCGTGTTCGAAGCGGCGCGCGCATTGGGCATCCCGGTGAAGCTGCATGCCGACCAGCTCAGCGATGGCGGCGGCGCGGCGCTGGTCGCGGCGTTCGATGGACTGTCGGCCGACCACGTGGAATACACGTCCGAGGCCGGCGTTGCGGCGATGGCGCGCGCGGGCAGCGTGGCGGTCCTGCTGCCGGGTGCCTTCCACGTGCTGCGCGAAACGAAACTGCCGCCGCTGGACGCGTTTCGCGCCCACGGCGTGCCGATGGCGGTGGCGACAGACTGCAATCCCGGCACCTCGCCCCTGCAGTCGCTGCGCCTGGCCATGTCGCTGGCTTGTACGCATTTCCGCCTGACCCCGGAAGAAGCGCTGCGCGGTGCCACCGTGCATGCGGCGCAGGCGCTGGGCCTCGAGGATCGCGGCCGCCTGGTGGTGGGACAGCGCGCGGACTTCGTGCGCTGGCGCATCGGCCAGCCGGCGCAACTGGCGTACTGGCTGGGCGGCGACCTGGTCTCGGCCGTGCATGTGGGCGGCCGGGTCGTGAGTACCCCCTGAAAAACAAAAACCCCGGCGAGAGCCGGGGTCTTGCGTTCGCGACCGGCGTACCGGCGCGGCGGGCTTACTTGGCGACAGCCTTCTTGGTCACGGCCTTCTTCGCCGGCGCCTTCACCACCGCCTTCTTCGCGGTTGCGGTCGCCGCGATGCCCGCCTTGGCCACCGTACGCTTGCGCGCGTTGCCGTAGCTGGACGAATAGCGCTTGCCCTTGGCCGTCTTGCGATCACCCTTGCCCATCGTAATTCTCCTGATTCATTGAAAAGTCCGCCCGGGGGTAAGGGCGGTAGCAGGGGCGCCGACCGTTCCGGGGCGCCCGCGCAGGGCCGCAAAGCCTACCACAGCGGGGCCTCCGGCTCCCTGCCCGACTTCGCCACCCGGCGTCAGTGGGCGCAGCTGGCGTCGTGGATGTGCCAGTGGTTCAGGCGCAGGTTGAGCAGGTGGGCCAGGCCGACCAGCATGCCGCCCACCGTCATCACGATCGCGTGGGGGACGACGGATTCGTGCAGCGGTGCGTACAGCACGCCCGCCCACAGCGCCGCCAGTCCGAACAACAGCATGCCCAGCGCGCGGAAGGCGCGGTGGCGGCGGTAGCCCCAGACCAGGCTGAAAAGCCCCAGCACCGTCACGAAGGTCACGAAGGCTTGTTCGACGCCATCGCCCAGCCAGACCGACAACCCCAGCGATGGAATGGCCGCCAGCAACAGCGGGATGATCGCGCAATGCAGGGCGCAGACCAGCGACCCCGCGGCGCCGAACCGGTCGATGAAGGAGCGAAGGGAGGACTTCATGGCCACAAGTATGACTTCCGGGAGGGTTATATTGTCACTATTGGTATATTATAACATCATTCTCAACCCCGCCTGAGTGATCTCCATCCCATGCCATCCCCACGCCGTATCGCCCGCCCCGCCCCTCGCCTGCTGGTGACCGCCCTTGCCCTGGCGCTGGCCTCCCCCGTCGCTTTCGCCAACGACGCCGGCGCTCCCCAGGCCAAGGACCTGGACGCGGTGGTCGTCACGGCGTCGCCGTTGAAGGGCGATGCGGAGTCCGTCGCCACCCCGGTCGACGTGCTCTATGGCGAGGAGCTGGACAAGGCCAAGGCCGGCACCCTCGGCGAGACCGTCGCCAAGTTGCCCGGCGTGCAGACCACCTACTTCGGCACCGGCGTCGGCCGCCCGATCATCCGTGGCCAGGAAGGCCCGCGCGTGCAGGTGCTGTCGGGCGGCATCGGTTCGATGGACGCCTCCACCGTCAGCGCCGACCATGCGGTCAGCATCGAGCCCTTCCTGGCCGACCAGGTCGAAGTGCTGAAGGGCCCGGCCACGCTGCTGTTCGGCAGCGGCGCGATCGGCGGCGCGGTGAACGTCGTCGATGGCCGCCTGGCTGAATCGATCCCCGACGAGCCGTTGAGTGGCCGCGCGGAAGTGCGTGGCAACACGGTCAACGACGAGCGCACCGGCATGGTCCGCCTCGATGGTGTCAGCGGGAAGTGGGTGCTGCACGTGGATGGTCTGGTACGCGACACCGACGACTACGACATCCCCGGCGTGGCGATCCTGCACGACCACGACGAAGGCGAAGAGCATGAGGAAGCGCCCCAGCCGGACGGCACGCTGCCGAACAGCTCGGTGAGGACACGCGCGGGCGCCGTTGGCGCGACCTACCTGGGCGACCGCGGCTACTTCGGCCTGGCCGCCAGCACGTATCGCACCAACTATGGCATCCCCGCCGGCGCGCACGTGCATGGCGAGGACGACCATGACCATGACCACGACCATGACGGCGAGGCCGACCATGAGGACGAAGCGCACGAGGAAGGCCCGGTGCGCATCGACATGACCCAGAACCGGTTCGACCTGAAGGCCGGTATCTACGAGCCCGTCTCGTTCCTGCAGAGCGTCAACCTGCGCGCCGCGTGGAACGACTACGAGCACATCGAGCTGGAGGGCGACGAAATCGGTACGCGCTTCACCAACGAAGGTTACGACGCGCGCCTGGAAGCCGTGCAGAAGAGCTGGAACGGCTGGCGCGGGGCCTTCGGCCTGCAGTTCGGCAGCACCGATTTCAACGCCGTCGGTGCCGAGGCCTTCGTTCCTGCCACCACCACCGACAGCCTGGGCGTGTTCGTGGTGCAGGAGAAGGATTTCGGCCCGTGGAAGCTCGAACTGGGCGGTCGCTACGACCAGGTCAAGCTGAAGCCCGATGATCGCGCATCCCGCGACTTCGATGCAGTCAACCTGTCTGCCGCGGCCATCTGGCGCATGAGCGACGGCTTCGACCTGCGCTTCGGCCTCGATCGCTCGGAACGCGCGCCGACCAACGAGGAGCTGTTCGCGGGCGGCACGCACGTGGCCACCCAGTCCATCGAAATCGGCGATGCCGCGCTTGAAACGGAAAAGGGCGTGCGGGCCGAGGTCGGTGCGCACTGGCATACCGATCGCATGGAACTGAAGCTGGCCGTCTACCAGACGAAGTTCAAGGACTTCATCTACCTCACCGATACCGGCGTGGAAGAAGAAGGCTATCCGGTGCGCCTGTGGGCGCAGGACGATGCCACCTTCACCGGTGCCGAAGCCGAAGCGAAGATCCAGTTGGCCGACACGTCCGCCGGCGCGTGGGACCTGCGCCTGTACGGCGACTACGTGCGCGCGAAGCTGGATGGCAGCGGCACGCGCACCGTGGCGTTCGAAGTGCCGCATGGCGACCATGCGCATGCTTACGAAGTCGACATTGCGCAGGGTGGCTACCTGCCCCGCATTTCACCGATGCGTTTCGGTGCTGACCTCGGCTGGTCGCTCGGCGGCTGGCGTGCATCGCTGGGCGCGGTGCACTACAGCAAGCAGGAGGACGTGGCGCAGAACGAGGCGCCGAGCGATGGCTATACGCTGGTCGATGCGCACCTGGCGTATCGCTGGGACCGTACCGCGTCCAGTTGGGAAGTCTTCCTGGATGGCAGCAACCTGACCGACGAAGAAGCCCGCCCGCATACCTCGCTGCTGCGCGACTACGCGCCGTTGCCGGGGCGCGGCGTGGCGTTCGGCCTGCGCGCGTACTTCTGATCGCGTCCTGATGTTCCTCCCCCGGGCGGCTGGCCGTGATGGCAGCCGCCCTTCTTGACAGCAATTACGTGCATATACACATAATTGACTTCCTCTCGTGCGAGCCCGTGCATGCCCACCCCTACGCCCAGCGCTTGTACCTGCTTCCGGTTGAGACGGGCTAGCCGGCGCGTGACACAGGTGTACGACCACGAACTGGCGGGCGTCGGTCTGAGCCTCAACCAGTATTCGATCCTCCGCCGCACGGAACGCGAGCCTCGCGCGCTCGGCGGACTCGCGGACGAACTCGGCATGGATCGCACCACGCTGACCCGCAACCTCTCGCCACTGGTGGACGCCGGATTGCTGGAAACCGTCCGCGGCGAAGACGCGCGCCAACGGCTGGTCGCACTGACAACCGAAGGACGGGCGCGGCTCACCCGCGCGAAACCCCGTTGGCAGCGTGCGCAAGCGGTCATCGACGACTTGATGGGCGACACTGCCGTCAAACGCCTGCACGACGACCTCGACCGTCTCGACAGCCTGCTGCGCCAGCACCTCGGAGAGGCCGCATGAATTCCGCCACGCCATCGACTGCACCTCGCATGCATTGGGGTCTGCTGCTCGCCGCATCCGCCACCTTGATGATCACGATGGGGGCGCGGCAGACGACCGGACTGTTCGTCGCACCGATCCACCAGGAAACCGGCATCGGCATCGCCGCGATCAGCTTCGCCCTCGCCATCGGCCAATTCACCTGGGGCGCGGTGCAGCCCGTCTTCGGCGCGGTGGCGGACAAGCGCGGTTCGACCGGCGTGCTGGTGCTCGGCGCCGTCCTTCTCTCTCTGGGCCTCGCGCTCACGCCCCATCTGACCTCGCCGTGGGGATTGATGTTCACGTTGGGCGTACTCACAGCGGCCGGCGCCGGCGCCGGCAGCTTCTCGATCCTGATCGGTGCGACCGCGCAACAACTGGCGCCCGAGAAGCGCTCCTTCGCCGCCGGCTTCATCAACGCGGGCGGATCGCTGGGCCAGTTCGTGTTCGCGCCGCTGGTACAGGCCGTCATCGCGTTCGCCGGCTGGGCCAGTGCGATGTACACGCTCGCGGTCGCGTCGCTGCTCGCGATCCCGCTGGCCTTCCCGCTACGCAAGAAGGCCGTGGCGACCACGGGCGCGACCACGGCCACCGCGATCGGCGACGTCAGCCTGAAGCAGCAGATCGCGATCGCCTTGCGCGACCGTAGTTACTGGATGCTGCACCTCGGCTTCTTCACCTGCGGCGTGCACATCGCCTTCCTGGTGACGCACCTGCCGGGCGAAGTGGCGCTGTGCGGCCTGCCCGCCAGCGTGTCGGCCGTGGCGCTGATGCTGATCGGCCTGTTCAACGTGGCGGGCAGCCTCATCGCCGGCGCACTCGGCCAGCGCGTGCGGATGAAGTGGATCCTCGCGGTGATGTACGCCAGTCGCGCAGTGATGATCGCGCTCTACCTGGTATCACCACCTACCCCGCTGACGTTCTACATCTTCGCCGCCGCGCTCGGCTTCACCTGGCTGGCCACGGTGCCGCCGACCGCCGGACTGGTCGGCAAGCTGTTCGGCCCGCGCTATCTGGGCACGCTGTTCGGGCTGACCCTGTTGTCGCACCAGATCGGCGGTTTCTTTGGCGCATGGCTCGGCGGCTTGGCGCTGGAGCGCTTCGGCGACTACACCTGGATGTGGTACGCGGACATGGTGCTGGCGCTGATCGCAGCGGCGGCGAACCTGCCGATCCGGGAAACGTCACCGAAGGCCGTGCCCGCTGTGGCGTAGGAAGCATATGGATGCGACTGTAGGAGCGACGTAAGTCGCGACCGCAAGGCGTCCGTTGCTAGATGTCTGAATGGGCTTCGTACACCGTCGCGCGATGGTTTCATCACCCGCGACAAGGAGTCAGTGCGCTGCAGGTCTGCGGTCGCGACTCACGTCGCTCCTACAACAGCTCAAACTTCAAGCTTCGGCGCAACGCGCGCACAGCCCGTGCACTTCCAGCGTCTGCGCCTGCGGCTGGAAGCCGAGCGCCTTGGCGCGTGCGTCGAGGGCGGCGACCACTTCGCGATCCTCGAGCTCCACGGCGCTGTGGCAGCGGTCGCAGATGAGGAACGGCACCGAGTGCTGTGCGCTGTTCGGGTGATGGCAGGCGACGAACGCATTCATCGATTCGAGCTTGTGCACGAAACCGTTCGCCATCAGGAAATCCAGCGCGCGATACACCGTCGGAGGCGCATCCGCCCCCACGCCCTTCGTCGCCCGGACCCACTCCAGCAGCTCGTACGCCTTCACCGGCTTGCCGGCTTCGGCGATCAGTTCCAGCACGCGGGCACGGATCGGCGTCAGCCGCAGGCCGCGCTCCTGGCACGCGCGCTCCACCGCCGCCACGAACGCGCGGGCGTCGTGGACGTGGTGCTTCGGGTCGGTGCAGGCGTGGGCGTGCGGCATGGGCAGTCCTGGATCAGGCGGTCACACCGGTCTTGATGAGTGCGGCATCGATGCGTTTCAAGGCTTCGTCGCGCCCGGCCAGGTAAACCGTGTGGGAAATATCGGGGCTGACCTGGGTGCCGGTGATGGCCACGCGCAGCGGCTGGGCGACCTTGCC
>JACZCZ010076575.1_pt1 | contig 17834 bp, 24 predicted proteins | sample 8641811 | NCBI WGS metagenome assembly JACZCZ01 (sample SAMN15324610, study PRJNA640507) | soil metagenome | isolation source: intercropping peanut in the first line | place: China: Luxin town, Laibin City, Guangxi Province | collected 2019-07-25 | depth 10cm m | reverse complement strand
AATTTTAATTAAAAAACAAAATTAGTTTGACAAAATGAAGACCTCTGAATTGATTGCTCAGCTTCAATATTGCCTCGAGACTTTCGGAGATATTGATGTAGTCTCCTACAAAAATGGAAAATGGTTGGGAGATATTTCCAAAATCATTCATCTCGAGACTGTCTACAATGCCGGCGCGCCAGATCCAAGGGCCACGGCGGAAGAGCGGAAGGCCTGGAAAGAGAATCCCCAACTTCAACCCAATTCAGGTTGGCTGTCTGTGAAGCATATTCCCGGCTTCAATGCAAGCCAAATTAATCCCGAGACCAAAGTGCGAAAATTGTATTTGGGTCCTGCTGTCGTTGTCACTCCATGACGACAATAAACATTTACGAATTTTCTTTTTCATTGTTTCTAAATTAGGGAAGAACAATTGAAAACAAAAAATGCAAAAGTCGAAAGCACACGTTTTTTCCTTTTCAACAATTTTCTCTGCCAACAAACGATCGCAGCAACCCGTTCAAATTCTCCCTACACCGACAGCCACACCTAAACCCGATACGACCTCTACATCTACATCTTCTTCAGCTTCGCTTTCCTCGGATGCCTTGTCTATGGCCACAGCCACTATGGATGAGTGTAATGACAATACAACAATCTCTCCTCCTTCTAGGAAAAAACCTCTAATCAAAAAGCCGCTCATCAATCCGGAACATTTGTGTGGCAAACAGAGGGAGTTGTATATCCTTTTGGAGAGCTTCTTCACAGAAGAACATCTCAAGGATATCATTATCCCGATTCTCTCGCATGAGCGACCGATTCGAATGCGTACACTCGAGTATTTGGTGACGACCTATGCACCGATGCACAATGTTCAATACAAGCGGGATGAGCGGGATTTAACCCCGTGGAATCTCTACGAGTCCTACAGAAGAGAATTGAGATTTGGAAATAAGAAAAAAGTTGACATGTACAAACGTGGCGCTAAATTCCTATTCCGTAAAGGCAACAGCGAGATCATTACTTCGGTGGCACAGTTGGGTTTCTTTCGTTGGGCTATTCAGAACAAAGTTATCGACTGGGCAATGGATCACTCGGAGGCAATCAAACAGGAGATGAGTCGATCGGCCAGCTTGAAAACCTCACTGACAACGACTCACGCTTCCAAAAAAAAGAAAAATTTTGTTGCCAACAAATCTGCGCCCATCATTCTCAATGTCAGAATTCAAGTCAGTCTAACAACGTAGAAAGTTGTTTATTAAATTTCACAATTCCTTCCCTTGACAAAGTGAATTCTTATTCAACAAAAAGCAGCATCCATTATGAGCAAGAAGAACAGACACTCCAAAAAGCTTTCGTTGGAGGCGAGACCAACTGTTGAGCTGGTGCGAGTATCTTCATCGGTTATAAAGAAGAGAAAAGGTCTAAAAAGACCAGCAACGCTCTATCAATTGGTGCCGAAGCGCGTCTCGAGTAATTCTTCCTCTGGAAAACGAAGATGGAAAAATCGAAAACCAACGATTTATGATTTGAATTCCGAGAGACACAATGGTGAAGTTCTAGGAGTGATCACTAATCTATGGTCTCAAAAAGATGTTCAAAAGGGTAATTTGAATTTTGAGGTTGACAAATTACTATTGTCCTCAAACCGCTTTCATAGAAAGAAATCTAGAAAAGCTGCCATCGAGAAGAGCATTCGTTACTTGGAAGAGATTCCCCCTCTCAGAACTACAGAACAGCAAAGTCATATTCTCAACATCATCGGCTTGATTACTCCCCTCGCCAATGAGGAACAACTTCGCCGTCTCGAATCAGTTGCCTCGTTAGAGGCAAAACGCCTCTACTTGGCTCTCGAAGAACAAAACCATCTTGAGATTCTGTCCGCTGGCCTCATGGATTGGACACCGAATATGATTCGTCTCTTGGATGACTATGATATGGATTTTCTAACTGTTCTCACGACCCGCTGGGCATCCCTGCAACCATTGGACATTTGTCTTCGCAATGATGACGCTCTATCACGCTTCCTCAAGAGATGGCTTCCTTTATCTAAATTTGAAGGAAAATCAACATTTAGTTTTTTGAAGCATTGCTGTAGAGAGTGGAACAATATCAATGATGAACTGATGTCTCTTCTCTCTCATGTTCAAGCCGCGCTTCCCGTTCAAGAAGCTGAGAATCTACCAATGCTTCTATTTACCGTTTTCTTTAGATTTTGGGCTACCCAATGTCCAAAACCGAAAAAACTTATACGATACATTTCCAATCCTGATCCAGAAAACAAATATCGACAGAAATTGGAAATTCCAATTCAACGTTTATTAGAAAAATAAACTAATTCTTGACCTTGTGAATTTCGATCAAAACTTCTTCTTCATCTTCTTCAATTGTATCTTTGTTTTCTATTTTCTGATTTGGATCAATTTCAATAACCAGAGGCTCTTGAGAAATTTCATTATCAATTGTTTCTTGTTGAGGCTGTTGTTCTACTTTTGGGCCTTGGACTTCTGGTTGTTGAACTATCGGTCTCTTCTTTGGTGCTTTGCGCAGTTGTTCCGAGACAAGAGGATCGCTACGATGGCTCAACATTATTGAAAAGGAAAATTTGAATTTATTCATGGTTATCAAAAAACAAGGAAATTCAAAAATTTTGGGTCAAATCTTTTTCCAGCTCTGCGCGTCTTTGTCAAAGCGGACCCAACGCAGGTTTTCAAGACAAGTCCCTTTCTTGACAGAGAATTTGTGTGTCACACGGTTGCCCCAACCGTTCGTCTGAGGTGAACGACAGTGCTGAACAGCTTCTCTCCATTCGTCAGCAATGTCTTGAGATGCTGAAAAGTACACGGTGCGATGACTGGGAATTCGAAATCCATCCAAAGGATGTTGATAGCATTCAATGTCCATCTGAATATACTGTTTTGTTCGATCGAGTTCACTTTCAGACAGTTGTTCGCTTTCCTTCCAAAGTTTTTCATCAAATCGCTTCTGCTTGCTAGAGCAGGATTCAAGCGAAGACAACATCTCTTTGATTGTCTCCATTTTTTATCAATGATAGCCCAAAGTCGGAATCAAAAGAAAGTTGGTAAAATGAAAATTTTATTCTTTGCAGAATTATTTTTGAAGCATCTGCTTCAGGCAAGCAGTGTAATCTAAGCCTCGATTCATTCCTCCATAGATCGAGAAAACATCCTCGATCTTCAAAGCAAAATCAAAATATTTCAGACCCGATATTTTGTCCTCTTGAGCTCGCGTGAGGAGAGAAAGTGCTTCTTCATCGTCGACAGGAAGATAAGGGAACAGCTTTTTGAGCTTATCCTTGGGGACAAGCATACTTTGACTGGCATTGGTGCAAGTGATACCATTGGCAAGTTGATAGAGCGGCTCCGTCAGACCCAATTCGGATCGCGGTTTCAAGATTTTACGGACAATGTCGCTATGATACACGCATTCTTTCAACTGGCTAGCAATCCATTGATCTTCATTGTTCGCATTCAATCCTTTCAAGGCTTCAATTTGATCAAAGTAAAGAGAAGGCAAACCCAAATTGTTGGTGTGAAGCTTGAGCTTGATTGTCGGTTGCATTGAAGTCGAAGTCGATTGTTCAACGCTCAGTTTTCGAACCATCGCAACGCCGCCCTCGTTCGCGAGCTTGACAGAGAGAATCAAATCATTTGGCATTGTTAGAATTTCATTGATAATGATGGGATCAGTCGGCTTCTCACTGCGCGACAAACGAAGCATCAAGATCATCCCATCCTTTGAGACGACTGTACTGGCATGATCGGGATTCTCAGTTGAGAAATAAGGCGGAACGATGTTCATTCGAGAAACCGAATCAATCGTAAATCCATCAAACGAGATTTTGGGATTCTCTTTCAAAATAAATTTCAGACTCTCAAGGGTAACTGCCATTTGCTCTCCTTCTTTTTGTTTTGTAATTTGTCAAATAATGATTTGAATCTAACCAAATTGAAATTAATTTATGTATGTTTGAAAAATGTTTAATTTCAAATTTATGTTTATCTGAAAATAGAATTAATTTTTCAAATCACATTTTGATTTTGGCACTTTTGATATCTGTTGCAAAAAATAGAAAATGGCTTGGACATCTCCTTCTGAGACAATGAAAGCTTTGTATCAGCCTAGAAAAGCTTGGACTTCACCCACAAACACATTAAGAGACTTGAGCAAACCGAAAGCGCCAACTTTACCTCCTCCTGAATATTTAATAAGCATTCGCGACAGAGCCATCAAAGCCTTCGATGAAGCCACATATGAAACTTACAAATCACTTTGGTGTCCTTGTGGCTGCATAGGGAAATATCGCCACGTTGCTGTTGAACCTGACGTCTCATTTTTGAAGATCAAGATAATGCTAAGAGAGAAATCAGTCTTCTGGTGCAAGCCCTGCTTGGCATTTTGCAAAGCAAACCTGAGGAAAAAATCAGAAGGCAAACGATTCTGTTCCAACTGCGGAAATTTTGTATTTCAAGGCGACTTGTGTCCACAATTTTCAATCTTTGTCCACAACAGTAAATAAATACTTGTATTTTGTCATTTTGCAACAAACACATGGGCAAAGGAAGTTGGAATTATGGATGGTCTTCTTCAAGTTCTTCTTCCTCTTCAGAGGATGATGATCGGAATTTTACAAATTTTGAGAAAGCCTTGCACAATGAAGAAGATCGTGGTGCCGAGACTTATAAGAAAAGTTTAGCTCAACACGGCTTTCTGAGACCTTGTTTCTATTGTAATGTTGGCTTGCCAGATTGGTCAACTGCCTGCGGAACTTGCAATTATGAGTTTCATTTTTGTAAGAAATGTTGGGATGAACGCACAATTGTTGTAGGCTCTGGAACCTGTATCTTTTGTCTACGAAAACTGACTGCAAGTATAAAAGAACGAATTTTTCCAGATACACCTTTACCTCGTCTCAAAGAAGATGAGACAGGTGTTCAAACTCTACTCAAATTGTTGGCACCAAAACAGCCTTTAAGAAAAAGCAACCGAATTGCAGCGAAAAAGAAACAATAAATTTGAAAAATTACTCGTAATTTTTGAAAATCTAGATTTTTGAAAGTCAGATTTAAAAATGCCAAAACAGAGGACAACAAGGAAAATTTTGACTTCTACATCGAAAAAGTTGAAGATCAATCATCAGAAAGTCAGTCAATCGGATGGTGAATTTCGATTGGCTATATGTGAGACTGTCATGGGTTTGAATGAGACACAACTGTTGGACAGCTTTATTGAGCTCTGTCCTGAGCAAGCCAAAGATTCGCTATCCAGTGATGAATTGAGAAGCAAGATCACAACAAAAGTCATGCTCATGACATCTGTTGAACTGATTCGATGCCTTCGCACAATTTTCTCAATCATTCAAAAGTCGCGTTCTTCTTCAACATAATTGTCGAGCAAAATCGGATCAAATAAAATTAGATTCAACTGTTGTCTCTAAAATATCAATTTGGTTTTATTCGAAAACGTTATAGAAAATTAGTCTGAAATACGGAATTAATTTAAAAATTTCTTATTTTGGAAACAAAATCAGAAACTAAAAAATATTTTTCTCGAAAATACAATTTTCTAGAAACCCTGAAAATCAAATTTTCTATTAATTAATTTATTTAAATTAATTGAAAATGGAAATATTTCTTGAAAATTAACGACAACCTCCAAGTTTGTATTTCCTGAATTGGAAAATTTCCATTTTTCAATGAATTATTTAATTAATTAAAAATAAAATCGTTTTTCATGGTTTCCAAAAAATTGTATTTTCGAGAAAAATATTTTTTCGTTTCTGATTTTATTTTATCACAAAAGAATTTCTAAATTAATTAATTAAATATTTATTATTTTTCAGACCATATTTCACAAAAATATTTCACAGAAAGAAAAATTGAATTTTAGTATCCGAAATATCTGTAATCATTGCAACCTCGTTCACGAGGGCAATAGAAAGGAACACTTGATCTCCAACCACAACCTTGAGAGCAAGTTGAGCCATAGCCACAATTATATTTGCAAACAGAATTGGGATTGAAATTGGCCAATCGATGGCCGCTTGCAGTCAAAGAAGCTTCTCCTGCGCCACCGATAAGCGGAACAGGATGTTGGACTGAGCTGCCCGGAACCGGCCAAGAGACATTGCTTCCAGGAACCAAAGGAGCAAGGACGCCAGGACCCGGTTTGGGAACAATAGGATTCAAACCGCTTCCCTGTTGAGGAACCAAAGGTGAAATAACACCAGGACCAGGTTTGGGAACAATCGGTCGAAGACCTTGTCCCTGACCATACGAAGACTGCTGAGGCACCAGTGGAGCAAGAACACCAGGACCCGGTTTGGGAACAATCGGTCTCAAGCCACCTCCCTGATGCGGAGGTTTTGGAACAATGGGAAGCAGACCGGAATGCTGCTCTGCAGCTTCGGACAAGTGGAGATCAATCGAGCCATCCTGGCGCTGGGTGACAGTTGCTAGGTGATGAGTAGTATAGGACATTTCCTTTCTTTAATCAGTGAAAAATGTTACTTTGAAAGATGGAAAATAAAATTCTATCATTTTTAATAAACAACAATTCAGTATGTCGAAATCTGCAACGGAGAAGATTTTACTCTCGTATCCAGATCACATTCCCGTGGTAGTGAAAAATAGGAATGAGCTGAACGCTGAGGATATGCGTTTCCTAGTGCCAAGAAGCTCAACGGTCGCAACAATTCTGAGGAATATTCGCGGTCGATTGAAGATGACCTCAACTGAATCGATTTTCCTTTATTTTGATCAATTTCTTTTGCCCGTTCACCAATCCATCGAAGAGATCTATGCCCGACATCACGATCGCAAAGATCTTCGCCTCTATCTTCAATTTGCCAAGGAGAATACCTTTGGTTAAAAAATTTTTCTTCCTCTCTAAATAAAAACGTATTTTTATTGTATGATCTTGATCAGTTTGGATCTTATATGTCGTTCCAGATCAACCTAAATCCCCATAAAACGACAAGAGAAAGTATTACACTTAAATCAAAACGGAAATCAAAATTAGCAGATGTTGGAGCCATCAATTGTGTCCCTCGTGATACGGAGGGAATTGTTCGTGTTGAGAGCCGATCCTCAATGTCCGCATTCGAACTTCTCTGTCGAGTGCTCAGGCGATATATTCCCAACTCGGTCGCTGAGATAAGACAACACAAACTTCTAGGAAAGCGAGTTGCACCGAATAATATCGGTTGTGCCATTCGACAGGGTGAAGCATTGTTTTTTCCACCCAATGGAAGATATCTCTTGAGACCAGGCTACAAATGGTTAGTCGATCCAGAGAAGGAATTTCTTCTGGACAGGTCTAGAATCGATTGTGGAGACAATCTCACCATTCTCAACCTGACTGGCAATCAGATTGCCATCCTAGAAGATAGTCAACTACAAAGATGGGCTCTAACCATGGGAATGTGGCTGATATTCGGTCCTGCTCGAGTGATCAGCTTTCTTCCTGATATTGAAGCTGAATGCAGAGGATTTGCTTCAATGGACGAAGAGAGAACTTGTCGTTTAGATCTGAGAAGAGACAATTGGAAAAAGATTGGTGAAGCACTTCTCATCGGTCATCAGGAGAGAGCCCTTGTCAATCATCATAGCAATGTTGTAATGCTTGGAGAAGGAATTCATGTTCTTCTCGATCCAGAGGACAAATTCATTTGCACAATTCCAACGGGGCATTGTATCTACAATAGTCCGCAGATTGAAGCTCGATCAGGCGCTGCACAAGAACTCGAGAGCGAAGTCACTCTAAGTTGGAAATTTTTCGACCCCATTCTCTTTGCAAATTTCAGTCGTGAATTCAATGTCGACAAGGTGTTGGAGAATCATCTGCAATCTCTTGTCAAGCGATATTGCACTAGTTTGTATTTGGACAAAAAAGGAAAACGTCTCTCGGATCGATTCTATAATAGTTTGTTGGAAGATATGAGAAATTTTGTTGAAAATGAACTGACACGACAAACTGTGAAAATTGGAATCGAAATTTTGGGACTTTTAATCATTCAATGTTCACTCAAGTAATTCGGGATTCGTGTCAGATACCAACCTCACAGCTCTTTTTGTATTATCAGATACTGTCATGTTGAAAATATCTTTGCATTGAACCCACCTCGCTTCGAGAATTCCTTCCTCAGCTTGAAGATGACCGAGTTGAGGTTGTTCTTTGAAAATAACGCTGTAATAAATACATGTATCGCAGAATCCCTGAGAGGATCGGCAGCTCGAAGTGAATAGTTCTGTAACGCTGTGGAATGGAAGGCGAAGACCAATCTCTTCTTGAGCTTCTCTAATTAGGCTATCAATTGGCATTTCACCATAGTTGAGGGAACCCGTTATAGGTTTCCAAACTTCATAGGTCTCTGGTTGTTGTGTGAGGCGATTGATGCGAGAGCGTTGCTCGTAAATCAAAAGAACACTTTTTGTGTTCTGGGCGAAAATGTATTCGCCAACACCCACATGAGCATTGACAGCTGGAGGAACAAGATGTTTTCCTTTACCACCTTTCCAAACCATAATTGCCATGTCCGGTTGATAGCAATGGAATTCAAAGCCCTGCTCCAGTAGGAGGGGAATCACCAGTGGCTTTGAGTGAACTTCAACCGGGAGCTCAACAAAAGCAGCTTTCTCCCACAAGGTTAGCTCTTCCACCAATTCAATAAATTCCTCAGCTACAAAAGAAAAAGTATCTTCTCGATACATGTGAATGACAAGACGTTTCGATCCATAAATGCCTTCAATCACTTTCATTGTAGGTCGTTGACTCGCAAGCGCTCTCCTCTGATGATCTTCAGTCAATTCCATTCGTCTTCTCGACTTGTTTTTGTGCCAAAAGCCGGATAATATTTTCACATTGTGATTTATTTGAAATTTTATTTTTTCAACCTGGATATTTCTCTTGAATTCGAAATGAGAGATGATAAGCAAAGATGAGAATTCCTGTTGCGAAAACAACACCAATTGCTTCAAGAATCACAATTGCTTGAGATCCTTTCCACAATTCAGGATCATCAAAAGCACAAGTGCTTGAATCGCGATAGGTTGCAATAAATCCCATAACACACCAAATCACGTGAAAGATGAGAGGAGGAGCAACAGCCAATGCAATCACATTGTGGATATTGTCTTTCTTTCTCAAAGCACAACCAACAATGATTGCCCAAAGAAGAGCCAAGAAAGAGGCAATTCCATAACCCAATAGCCATTTGGGCAGTGTAATGAGAGTGCCTTCATGATCAGTGCAATTAAGATGGGTCTCATTTCTAGGCACCAATGCCAATGCAGCAATTGGCACTGAGAGAAAAAGCATCAATCCAATACAGGCAATCGGCGCTACAATGCACCAAACAGCTCCAGCAATTGCATCTGTCGTTCTAAGAAATTAAAAATTTGTTAGGTACCCCATTGTGTTGTTTTTTGGCAAAATAATTTTGGATAATGATGGATAACGATATGAAAAAATAATTGGCAGTTTATATTTTTTCAAATGGAATAATATTTAAAATCTTTAATTACATCTGGCCTACAAGGAAATTAACATCGGAAAGTATGAATGTAAAATAATTTTAATTTAAACATTTCCTTTTCCCAAAAATTTTTGTGAAACGAAAAAATATTTTTCTAGAAAATACAATTTTTTGTAAACCCTGAAAATCGTTTTTGGAATAATTAATAAAATTCAATTGAAAACAGAAATATTTCTAGAAAATGAAAATTAAATTTAGACGGTATGGTTATTTTCCAGAAATATTTCTATTTTCAATTGAATTTAATTAATTTAATTAATTATTCCAAAAAATGATTTTCAAGGTTTCTGAAAAATTGTATTTTCGACAAAATATTTTTTTGGTTTCTGAATTTAGTTTTAAAAATAAGGATTTCGAAAATTAATTAAATGCAAAATTATCATTTTTCAGGATGTTTTTCTTAAATTCCCAATTTTTATAATTTGATTTTAAACAATGGAGAATTGGATAACCACAACGAGCAATCTTTATGGAATTTTTGCAATGCTTACTTGGCCATTGTGTTCAGCAGGACAATTTCTAACATTTTTTGCTGTATTTTTCTCAATCGTCTATCACGTGATTGAGGTGAGAAAGCATGGCATGCCAGGTATCAAACCGTTTGCCAATGGAAGCCAACACCAACATGATATATGCATCAATTTGGATCGAATTGCAGCTGGCTCTTTGGGCTGTTATCTGACTTTTCTTCTATGGAACTCGGCTCAATGGTCATTATTCTTTCTTGGAGCAGCTGCTATTTCTTTCAATCTGCTATCAGAATTGTTTCGATGGCATGAACCTTTGAAAGAATTTTTCTCTTTATCCGCAGAAGAAGTCACTTGGTGGTATGTGATTTGGCATAGCCTATGGCATGTGGCTGCATTCCAAGTCACATGGATGATTGCACTAGCTCAATGAGTAAAAATCAAATTTGCTGTTTATTCTTCGCGAAGTATCTCGATCATTTTTGATAAAACGACATCAGGGAAATAATGCAATTGTGTTATTGATACCGAAGAGGTTAGAACAGAGCAAAGAGCACCAGCTGGATCGGAAATTATTCTAAAAATTTTTGACAAGTCGGTTTGTCCTTTGAAGCGGACAACCTCCTTCATAAATTCTTCCAGAGTTGGCCATGTTTTGAGAATGAACACTTCTCCATCTTCATGACTGACAACCTCTGTCAGCATTACTTCCAATTCTTCCTCACGATAGGGCGAGCGATTAAACATACATACATTGTAAAAGGAGATTTGATTGCCATCTCGATCTAAAATAGGAGCTTTGCAAAAAGTAAAAAGAGAGCAGAGTTCGGAATTGATTTGATAATTCTGAATCGGATATTGAATGTAAAGTCCGCGCTCGGACAGGTTGGACATTCGTCTAGTTCCACTGATTACAATATCACATTGGTGTCCAAATGATCGCCATTTGAAGTGAGCATCAAGCCAATTAAGATATCTTCGCATCTGAGGCGATGCTGTACGCCAAACAGAGTTTGCCCATTGATCGCTGCTGTAGTTTGTAAGTGATTTGAGATAATAGACTGATCCGATGATCTCTGTAAAATCTTCAAACAAACAATTGTTTTGATATGAGAAATAGGTTCCAAAAAAGTTCGAGATGATATTCCTCTGTGCTGGTCGATAATGACTGCACAAGATCTCGTTATCAACACAAGGCAAAGCAGGTTTGGTCAATTCATTGAATTCCTTCAATAAAAAGTTCATGTTATGCTTCGTCTTCTTAAAAATAAAAAACAAAATGCCAAAAAGCAATGATATGAAAATATTAAAAAACGCAAGAAGAAAATATCTAGAGTCCAACCATTGGAAAAACATTACCTATGTCAACTAGTTTTTATAATGTTTAAAAAACAATTATAAATTCTTCACTATGCCTAAAATACCAAAAAGAAGAAGAAATAATCCTCTTCAAGTCATCTGGAAAAATGTCTATCATGAGGGTCAATTGGTTTGGGAAGGACATTTGTACTCGAGGCGGAAAGTTGTTTGTTCTGCTATGTTATCGACTGATTTCGATAATGTCAGTCGTCTCTGGCTAGAATCCATTGAGACAGAGATTCCCTATCGAAGGCAAGGCTATGCCAAACGATTGCTGCAAAGTTTGAGAGACATGTTTTGTGAAGATTTCACGGAAATATCTTTGATTGTTAAACCATTCGGAGAGAAACAGCATCAAATGAGTGCCCCTTCGTTAATCAATTTCTATGAGAAATTTGGTTTTATATCTCAATCCAATACTCGAGGTTATCATCGTGTTTGGTCTCTAAAATTTGATTAAAAATTCTTTTGTCAACAATAAGAGTTCAAACCATGTCAAACGATATTGCACAATTCTATGGTCCGAGTTGGGCGCCGGCAACATTTGTCACCATCAATGGAACCCCGATGATGCGGAGAACACCAGCTCAACTTCAATTCCATCCTTCAGAGTGCAGGAATGTTTTTGAACCATATTACTTTCAAAATACATTTATGCCAGATTTCCCTTATTTCAAAAGATGGCAATGTCGAGCCAATCAATACTTACAACGCTTTCAATTGGAACATCCTAATGTTCCCGGCTATCAAGGTCAATCTCCTTATTGATTGAACATTTTCAAAAAGTAAAATAATTTTTTCTATTTAAGAGATTTTAAGAGCACAAGTTTTTCTCTACTTTTGTTTTCTATAACATAGAGGTAATCTCTACTATAGAAAACAAATGAGCGAAGGTTGTGATTTCTGGGAACGTTGGAAGTTAGTTCGATATCTAAATGATGGAGCCTCAGCCGAGGTGTTCTTGGTTGTCTCCAAAACTGACCCCAGTTTGAAGATGACTCTCAAGTGCTTTGGAATTCAGGATTCCAAACCAGAAATCGAAGCCTATCAAGAGCTGAAAAAGCTCTCATTGATACGTCATTGTGAGGTGATCAATAAGCTAACTCATCCACACAATCAAGAGACAGAGTGCACTGCTCTCTTGCTTGAGTATCACAAAGGGCCAGATCTGCAAGAGTGGTGGAGCAGGAATCGAAATTCTGGTCAATTGAGAAAGGACTCGAAATTCCTTTGGGGTTTTTTGAGATCCATCGTCAATAGGCTGAGTGAATTGCATGCACAAGGCATTACTCATGCTGACATCAAGCCAGAGAACATCATTCTAACTCAAGGTGCGAATGGTGATCTCACCAATGATGTGCGAGCAGAGTTGATTGATTATGGATTCTCACAATGTAGTGCCAAGTCGCCGAGACAATTGTTTATTGGAACATTCGGGTTCACTGCGCCGGAATGGCTTCCTGGGAAAATGAACCCACTCTTGCCTCTGGCTCAATCTGCCGATATCTATTCGCTGGGCTCCCTAATGGTTGATATTGTCACTGGTTTTCCAGCTTATGATGCAAGCAGTTCAAAAGAAGGAGAAGAACTTGAGTTTCAAGATTTGACACTGGTTGATTTCGGTAGTGATGAAAATTTGAAAAATTTAATTCTCTCTATGCTCGAACTGTCGCCGGAAGCTCGTCCTAGTATTTTTGCTATTCAAAGTAAATTGATAAACTTTTTTTAAAAACTCAACTTCCACTTTCTTTTCTCAGCCGGAAATGTCCATGATTCGAAGAAGAACGAAAGAAGGTGAAATTGAACCTCCACAAAAAGCATATTCATCGGCAGTTTTCATAGAGAATGATGTCAAACAGATTGAACAAGTTCAAAAATTTTGTTCTCAAGGCTTGACAATTATTCAAATCCCTGAATCTCCACTCGAAGAATTGGGCGCTGAGATTAGGTCTCTTGCTTTGAAAATTCGAGTGCCGGATGAGAATTCCTATGTTAAAATTCGATATCTAAAAGCAAAATACATTGGCAAAGAGGCACATGAACGCTTTGATGCCAAATCCGGATTTGATTTGCCTCAATTGGAGCAGCTCAAAGAATGGCTCAACACCACCATGTACCAGAAACACCGAGCAGCCATCTTTGATTGGGATCGAACGCTGACCAAGTTCGAAGGTGTCTCTCTGGTTGAGATGGATTTGGGTAATTTTAAGAAAAAGGACAAAGTCACACCATTCTACACACCAGAACAAGTTCGAGAGGACACTTTGGTCTTTTTGATGGGAGGAACAGAGCGTTTGCAAAGAATACGTGGAGTTCTGAAAATGCTCCATGATCGCAAAGTGGACATTGTCATTCTGACGAACAATGCCAATTGTCCAGATGCCGAGAGTCTGACCTTGTTTCGTCGCCTTGTTCAACAGTTGATGGGTGCGAATATCAATTTCCGTCTTATCTCTGCTATGGCTTTTGAGGGTAACAAGGGTCTTGCGCTAGAGCAAACCATTCTAAGTCACCTTTGCACAAAACCGAAAAGAGATAAAAGTCCAGTGAGATCATAAAATTCTCCTTTAATCACATTCCTCGTGGAATTCTTTTAATAAACCTGTTCCAATCCATTTCTAACCACATTCTACATTCTGAACAAGAGCATTCTTGTTTTAGGAGGCTATCCAGAGTAAATGTATTGTCGTATTTGGGTTTCGGTTTCGGTTTCTTTCTCTTTTTTCTTTTAGGTAAAACGAAATAAAGACTTTCCAGGATTGGAAAATCACAAGCCAAAGCAATTCCGAAATACAGAATGACTTTTCTCCTTCTCATTTTTGGTTTGATTTGACAAAAAAGGAATGAAAATCTCTGAATCCAGTAATTAAATTTTTAGTACTTTTAAAAAACAATGGAACCGATTGAAGCTTTGGAATTTAGATTTCAAGACAATATTTTTCAACAACCTAGATGGAAGATTGAAAAGTTAGATCGAACTTGGACTGTGTATTACGTTGATAATCCGATTTGTTTGGACAAAGTTTGGAGTCAATTGGGAAAACCACCCAAATTTTTAGCCATTGACTCTGAGCGAGATGTGATTTTCGATCATGCCGCCTACACAGCCCCAATAGCGCGAGTTCGTGTCATAACTCTTTGTTCAAGAAATACGTGTTTTGTAATTTCTGCCACTCATCTTGGAATGCCCGAGACAAAGGGACAACAAAGTGCTGTCAGCACAAAAGATGATCAAAATCGTTATGTACTACATCCAAAACTCACAAAACTGTTTGAGGGAGAGACAACGATCAAAGTTGGATTTGGTTTGGAGCAAGATTGGCAATACATAGTTGGTAGCTTTTGCGGCGTAAATCGCAAAGATGATTCCTTTAAAACGCTTCAACCCAAAGGCTCTGTGGATCTGAGAGCCATCTCTTTGGCATTGGGTGACAAACGCGGTCTTCAAGATCAGACCTTGGCTCGTTTTGGAATTACACTTGACAAGTCTCTACAAAGATCAAAACATTGGAAAAATGTTCCTCTACCTGAAGAATTCATCGAGTATGCTGTACTGGATGGAATTGCAACACTCCTTCTTGCTGAAGAAATATTACATTTGTAAAGTTTCCCCTTGATTCAAAATTTTCTAGACATAGAAAAGATTTTACAGTCATCGAAAGAGAAATGGGAAAATTCGAATTTATTAAATTGAACTATCGCTGTCGCTTGAATCTTCGTCTTCTTCGTTATTCATAGCATAATCAAACAGAATGAGTCCGATCTTGGGAACTTTGATTGTTTTCTTGTTCAATTGCCTGTGCAGTTCTTTGTCTCGAGTCGTGGCAAAGCCATACTCTTTTGTGCTTGCCAATTGAATATTCTCGAGACCAAGATCAGAGATTAAAAATTGAATTAGAGCTTCACTTTGAGAGGAGGGGCCAAGGTAGAAACGAATAGAATAGTCAATTGAAAGGTCAAGCTTAATTTCAGTCACAATGATGAATTCTTCAATGTTTGGATTGACAGACCAATCATCAATCATCGCATCTGGATTGGAGGGTCTACCGTATTCGATTTTCGCCTCATTGGACCATGAGAATCGTGGTGTATCATCTCGGTTATACAAATCGTAAGATGAAGAACTCAAATGCTCGAGTTCGTGTATCAGGTTGACTTCGTCGTTGGTTGCAGCACGACAGAGATACTTTTGGGTTTGTATTTGGCCACCAAATTCATCATTGGCCTCCTCCAAAGGCATATACAAAATTCGTCCCCGAGACAAACCTTCAATCGGAGAACCGAGTTCTTGAGCTATTTTCAAAATGCCATCAAAAGTCGGATCATCTTTGGCGCTCCAGGGCAGCCATATCGCTCTGGAAGGCCAATTTCTTGAAACAAATCCCACAGCCAAGTACTTCATTGTTTCTAGTGGTGGTTGTTGAATTAAACAAAAGTATGTTGATTAATTTTATTTTCTCAATTGATATTGTTTCTCACTATCAATTTATCTTGTTTTAGTATAAACAACACAGCATGTCCGGTTTCGGAGTGAATAGTAGTAATGCTCAGCTCTACACAGTTGATTTTACAACTGGAGCATGGACAATTGTAGCGCCTCCCAATCTGCCTTTAATCGGCTCAGCCCCTTCTATGCTAGTCTATGACTGTGATCAAAGCCAAATGTTTATCATGTATGAGAATGGCGCTATGAGCTCAAATCTCTATCAAATGAATACCACGACCCGGGCATTGACCCTGGTTGGTGCAGTTCCGTTGGATAATATTACAGGAATGGCCTATGATTCTTTTAATATGATTATGTATGGAGTTACTTCGACGCAAAACCGAACCTACATTGTTGATACGTCTACAAATACTTGGACACCCTTGCCAAGCCCAATTAATCCAGGCGTTACAGTGACCGCTTTTGGATTGGTTTATGATTGTGAGAATGATGCACTCTATGGTCTCGGATTGGATACGAGCGTTGGTCCTTCTGTTTACAGAATGTATACGGTGAATCGAGCAAATGGCAGTTGGACAGCCACATTTACAATGTCAACCGGGATAGCATCGACAAATCCTCATAGAGGCCTCGTTTGGGATCAGAGCACAGGCCTCTTCTATGGCGCAATTTTGGGAACAGGTCAAATGTATCAAATTGACATTGCTGGCGGCACTGGGGTTTGGTCGATTCCTGGTGGGTTCGGCACAACGGGAGTTACGACTCCCATTGCTATGGCATTCGAACGCCCTTGTTGCTGCGTTCATGAGGATTCCCTAGTTCAATTGGTCAACGGCCAGATGGTAGAAATCTCACAAATCAAAGAGGGAGATATGATTTACGATTATCAAAGAAAACCTGTGCAAATCAAAAAGAACATCTGCTCTGGTCGATCATCGGAATTTGTCAAATTTGAGAAAGATTGTTTCGCAAAACAAAAGCCTTCTCAAGATCTTTTGATGGTCTCTGGTCATCCCATTCTGTTCCAAGGACAAGAAGTTGAATGCCAATTTCTAACTCAAGGAAAGCTAATTCATCAGGAAAAGAAATCTCGTGTCTTCACTTTGGTGACTGAGCAAAGATCATTCATTAATATTCAAGGCGTAATGGTTGCTACCTGGTCACAAAAAGCATTTAATAATTTCTTACAAAACGATTCCATGGGCAAGCGGCTTTGGTTGAAATATCAATAATAAACATCTTCTCTCAAAGTGAGTCAAAGAATTTGGGGAGATCAGTCAAAAGTTCGTTGATTATTAGAATTGAATCTTCTCTCATCCAGAGAGGGAATTTGATTATTTTCCCTTCAACGACGGCTTGATAACGAAAGGACAATTTGATTTGTCCTTTGAGGGCAGCCAAATGAGCTTGATTCAAAGGATAGATCATTGTTCGCAGTTGGATCCAAAAACAATCCCAGTGTTGAGCAGAAATTCGATAGGAATTTCTAATTTGCTCAATGGTTTCTTCAAATTTGAAAATAAAATCATGTGGCTGAAAGTCGGGCGGTAATTTGCTATTCAGGCCGACTGTTGTAATTGTAAAAAGGTGAGGGCAAACTCGTTTGGCCAATTGGGTCTCTTTTGTGATGATCTCTCTTTTTTTGCGATTCATGTTTTTGTGTTGTTAGATTGACTTTTTGAAAATTTTTAAGAATTCATTGAAAATAAAGACAAATCTTGCATTGAAAAATATATTTTCTTCAAAATAAAATTCGAGATTTTCTTTTTTATAAAACATTTTCGAAACCAAAAAATATTTTTCTCGAAAATACAATTTTTCAGAAACCCGGAAAATCAATTTTTAGAATAAATTAATTAAATAATTCATTTAAAATATGAAATATTTCCATTTATGAAATGTTAATTTGGAGGGTGCGTTTTATTTTCTGAAATATTTCAATTTTTCGTTGAATTATTTAATTAATTTATTTTAAAAATCGATTTTCAGGGTTTCCAAAAAATTGTATTTTCGAGAAAAATATTTT
>JACZCZ010062903.1_pt1 | contig 17850 bp, 9 predicted proteins | sample 8641811 | NCBI WGS metagenome assembly JACZCZ01 (sample SAMN15324610, study PRJNA640507) | soil metagenome | isolation source: intercropping peanut in the first line | place: China: Luxin town, Laibin City, Guangxi Province | collected 2019-07-25 | depth 10cm m | reverse complement strand
TCGCAGGCGTCGAAGAACGCGCGCGGCACGCCGTTGTAGGTGTCGCCGTTGATGCCGTCCGCTCCCACCGCCTTGACGATCTGCGCGATGGCCTGCCAGTCCGGTGCGCCTTCGTCGCGGGTACCGTTGTCCCACGGCATCGTGGTGAGGAACACGCGCACGCCGCGGCGATGGAAGTCGTCGACCGCGCCGCGCAGCGCCTCCAACCCGCCCGGCAGGCTGCGCGCCAGGTCGAACTGGTTGCGGTCGTCCACGCCGATGTTGGGATACACGCACCACAGCAGCACGCTGTCGAGCCCGCCGAAGCGCGCGTCCAGATCATCGAGGTAGCGGTCGACGGTGTAGCGTCCGGCGACGGGATCGTAGAGGTAGCGGTCCTCGACCATCACCTGCGCATGCACGAAGTTGCGCTGCGCCCATTGCAGTTCCGGCCGGCGGTAGTTGGCGTCGTCGTAACCGATGCGCGTGAGGTGCTCGCGTCGCCAGTCCTTCAGCTCGGCGACCCAGTCGTCGGCCGAGGCGTTGGCATCGATCTTCCACTGGCCGATGTCGGCGAACGGCCAGCCCGGCGCCTTGCCCGGCGTGGGCAGGTAGCGCTGCGTGGTGACGTGGGAAAACTTGTATTCGGTCTTCACCACGTGCGCGTCGTCGTGACCGGCGACATCGTGGGAATCGGGGAACGTGGGCGTGCTCATGGGGAATATCTTGGATCGGGACGATGGATCAGTCGCGGGGAAGGCCGCAATAAGCCGCCAGGGCGACCTGCTGCGAAGGTGCGTCGACATGCCCGGCGAGCCAGGCTTCGACTTCCGGACGCGCCGGGATGCTGGTCTGCGCGCCCAGCCGGGTGCAGGCGAGCGCAGAGGCCGCGCTGGCGAAGCGTAACGCGTCCGCCAACCCGGCATGTTCGGACAGGCGGGCGGCCAGTGCGCCGCAGAACGTGTCGCCGGCCGCGGTCGTATCCACGGCGTCGATCGGGAACGCGGGTTGCAGGAAGATTTCACCGCCGCGCCGCGCGAAACAACCGCGGGCGCCAAGGGTCACGATCACGCAGGGCACCGGCAGGCGCGCCGCCTGCGCCGCCACGGAACCTTCACCGGCCAACGTGGCCAGTTCGCCTTCGTTGACGACCAGCACATCGACGCTGTCCAGCAGGCCCGCGGGCAACGGGGTGGCGGGTGCGGCATTCAACACCACCCGCACGCCGGCCTCACGGGCAAGCCGGGCGTAGCTGGCTACGCTGTCCAAGGGTGTTTCCAGTTGCAGCAGCAGGTGACTGATGCCGCGCAGCGAAGGGAGATGGTGCGGCATCAATCCCACGTTGGCGCCTGGTGCGACGGTAATCGCGTTCTCGGCGTCGTCGGACAGACAGATGAAGGCGGTGCCGCTGGCGGTATCCGGCACGCGCACGATGTGCATGGACACGTCGGCGTCGGCGAGGGCGGCTTCGAGCACCACCGCGTACGGATCGTCACCGAGCGCGAGCAGCATGCGGGTCGGCACGCCGCCGGCGCGCGCACTGGCGACGGCCTGGTTGGCGCCCTTGCCGCCCGGAAACGTCGCGAACTCGCGACCCAATACGGTTTCGCCCGGCGCCGGCACGTGCGCCGCGCGGACGACGAAATCGAGGTTGGCCGACCCTGCCACCAGCACGCCGCCCTGACTACGGCTCATGGCGACACCGCCGAATAGACCGCGCGATAGAACGGCGTGGCGAGCTTGGGCAAAGCGGGTGCTCCATCGGTGGGCAGGTGCTGCGACAGCAGCAGGATCACCAGGCCGCGTTCGCGGTCGATGGTGAAATACGTCGACGCGGCACCGGACCAGCCGAACTGTCCGCGCGATCCAGGACGCGCACTGATCGCCGGATCGGTGACGACATAACCGCCCAGGCCGAAGCCTTCGCCCGGCTCTGGTGCGGGCACCGGCGGATCGAAGCCCGCGAGCTGGTCGGACATCATCATCGCCACGGTGTCTTCGCGTAGCAGGCGCACGCCCTCGAGCGCGCCGCCGTCGGCCAGCATCCGCGCGAAGCGCAGGTAATCGGCGGCGGTGGAATAGAGGCCACCGGCACCGCTCGTGTAGGGGCGCAGGCGGACGCCGGGTTCGCGTGCGGACGGTGTGTCGGCCAGGACGCGCTGGCCCGTGGCATCGCGCGTGGTCAGCGCCATGATGCGGTCACGCTGCGTCGCAGGCACTTCGAAGCCGGTGTCGCGGAGGGCGAGCGGCGTGAAGATGCGCGTCCGCAGGAATGTCTCGAACGATTGACCGCTGGCGACTTCGATCACGCGCGCCAGCACTTCGGTGTTGACGCCGTCATAGCGGAAACGCGTGCCCGGCTCGGTGCCGAGCGGCGCGCGTGCGACGCGGTCGGCGTAGCCGGCGAGGTCCGTGGCTTCCTCCGGCGCCTGCGCCTGCAGCAAGGCCGATGCCACACGGATATCGTCACCGCCCGTGGCAAACCCGGCGGTGTGCGTGAGCAGGTGCCGCACGGTCAGCGGGCGCTGCACCGGCACGAGCGCGGGCGCCTCGACGCTGCCACCCGCGACACGCTGCAGATCCGCGAACGCGGGCAGATAGGTGGCCACCGGGGCATCGAGGTGCAGCCTGCCCTCTTCCACCAGCATCAATGCCGCCACCGAGGTGACGGGCTTGGTCATGGAATAGATGCGGAAGATCGCGTCTTCGCGCAGCGGTTGCCGGCCTTGCAGGTCGGCATGGCCGAACGCACCGCGGTAGACCACGGCGCCATGATCGGCGACCACGGCGACGGCGCCCAGGTAACCCGCATCGCCGGTGTCCTGCGTGAGCAGCGCATCCATGGGCGCACGGGACACGGGCAGTGACGGCGATGGCGGCGGAGCGGCCGTCGCGCAGGCGGCGAGCGAGAGCATCAGGACCATCCAGAGCCCGCGCCGCCCTGGAGAGGAGACGGCGCGGGTGGATGCAGCGTGGGGGAGTGCCGGCATCCGCAGATCGTGGATCAGAACGTGTATTCGTAGGTGAAGGAATACATGCGGCCGCGGCCCGCCCAGTAGTTGCGGAAGCCGGGAACCTGCGACCAGGTCAGGATGTACTGCTTGTTCGCCAGGTTCTCGACGCCCAGCGAGAAGCGACCCCACTTCTCGACCCGGTAGTTCATGCCCAGGTCGAACAGCGTGTAGCCGGAGGTGTGCTCCTCGTAGCGATACGTCGCCCCGTCGAACTCGCGCACATCGCTGCCGTAGAGGTCGCGCGACAACAACGTGGTCGATCCGAGGGTGACGTCGCCGGCCTCGTTGAACTTCCAGCGCACACTCAGTGCGATCTTGTCGGGGTTCACGTCCAACGCGCCCATCGGCTTGTTCAAGCCGCCGGCCGGGTAGCGGCCGGTGGTGTCGGCGTTCCAGAACGCCGTCTTGCCGCGGATGCGCGAGTAGATGCCGCTGAGCTTCCAGTCTTCGTTGATGTTCCAGTCGCCCGAGAACTCGAAGCCCTTGATGCGGGTCGGCGCGCGGTTCAGCACGAAGTCGTTGGTGGCCGGATCGATCGCCAGCGACGTGCCGAAATCGGCTTCCGAGTCGTAGTACGACGCGCTGAACGAAGTCGCGTCGCCGCGCCAGTTGACGCCCACCTCCCGATTGTCGACCACGATCGGCTGCAGGTCGATGATGCCGTCGACGCTCTGGCCGGGATAGTTGATGTTGCGCAGGGGGATGCCGACATTCGGCAGACCGAAGCCCTCACCGTAGGCCGCGAACACGGACCACCGGTCGTTGATGCGCCAGATGGCACCGAGGTTGTACAGCGTCTCGGTGTAGGACAGCGTGCCGCCCTGCACGAACACGCGATTGCGGTACCAGGTGGTGGTGTAGTCATCGACGCTCAGCTCGCCATCCTCGTGGCGGATGCCGCCGCTGAAGGTCAGCGGACCGACGTCCCAACTCAACTGCGCATACGGCGCGACGCTTTCGTACGTCATCGGCGGAACCCACAGGCGGTTGGTCAGCGCCAGGCGCTGGTCGGCCTTGTCGCGCACCCAATCCACACCGGTGCGAAGTTCCAGCCCGTCCACGCCGAACAGCTGGCCGCGCACCCACGACGGGCGGAAGCCGACTTTGTCCGAGTTGATCTCCGATTGGTCCCAGATCAGGCCATCGGGGCCGTTCGGCGGGATGTCCGGATCCTGGCGGTCACTGCCGTTCTCCGGCGGGTAGCGCATGGCCTGGTCGGCCCAGTAGGCGTTCAGCGTCAGCGTGCCGCCGAAGAAGTCGGCATCGGTGTACTGCGCGTTGATCTGCCGGAAATCATTGAATTCGGCCTTGCTGCCGAAGATGTGGCCGCGCTCCGAGGTGTTCGGATGCGGATCTTCGCACCAGCCCGGCTCGTAGCGGCAACCGTCGACCTGGATGTAGTCGCCGTTGCCTTCGATCTTGAAATCGCTGTAGCTGATCTGCAGGCGCTTCTCGAGATCCTCGCCGAAATTGATGCCGCCCTTGACGAACACATTGCGGGTCACCGAATCATGCAGCGAACCGCTGGTGTTCATGCCAAGGCGCACGCCGTCGGCGTCGTAGCCCATGCCGCGATCGATGCGCGAGACGCCGGCGACGAGGTCGTAGTTGTCCTGCTTGTAGGCGTAGTTCAGGCCGAGTTTCCAGCCCGCGCTGTCGTCCTTGAACTGGGTGGAATAGCGCGACAGGAAGCGGAACTCGCTGCCTTCCTTGGTCGGCACGGTGGACAGGTAGTTGATGATGCCGCCGGCCGCGCCTACGCCTTCCGACGCGGAAGGACCGTTGATGACTTCCACGCGACCGACGATGCCCATGTCGGTGAACGTCGCGTTGCGGCTGCCGTCACGCAGCGGCGAACCCTGCGGCACGCCGTCGAACAGGCGCAGCGCCACGCGTCCGCGCAGTGTCTCGCCACTGTTGCTCATGGCCTGCGAGGACTCCGCATAGCCGGGCACGGTGCGCGCCAGCACGGCCGTGGCGTCTTCGGTGACCAGCAGCGTGTGGGCGATTTCTTCCTTGCTGACCAGCGACACCGCGCCGGGGATCTTGTCGACGGCCTTCGGCGCGCGCACGCCGGTGACGATCACCTGATCCAGGTCGACGGCGTCCTTGGCCTTGGCTTCTTCGGTCGCCGCGTCCTGCGGCGGCAGCGGCGTGTTCTGTTGGGCCTTGACGCTGGCGCTGACGGCGGCGGCGAGTAGGAAAACGCCGAACGCGGCGGGTACCTGTTTCATGGTCTGTTCTCGAAATGCGGGGTGGGCGGCGGCGCGCGAAGCGCCTGCCGCATGGCAAGGGTGAGTGCGAGAAAGGCCGCGCCCGGCGGCCGGCGTGCCCAGCGTTCCTCCCAGACGCTCGAACCCGACGATGTTCGAAGCGTAGGCGGACGCCCGTCACGGAAGAATCGCCCGCGGATATGTTCACAGGCTAGTTTTTGTAGCGTGCACTGCAACATGACGCCGCGCGGTGCGGCGCGATCAACCCTGCCCTGCAGTGGCGCGGCTCTCCTGCAGCAGCACCGTCACCAGGCGGATGCGCACCGTCGAGCGCGACCACACCATGCCGATCCGGCGCGGTTCGCTGGGCATCGGCAGCGGGATGCGGACCAGGTCCAGGCCTTCAGGCCACGGTTTGGCCCAGTCCGGCACCAGCGATACGCCCAGGCCACGGTCCACCATGACGGCGATGGCGTTGAGCCCGTTCAGTTCGAAGCGCTCGTGCGGCACGATGCCGGCGCGGCGCAGGTAGTCGTCCGCCACGCGCCCACCCCACTGGTTGCGGTCGTAGCGGATCAGCGGCTCGCTGCGCAGCAGCTCGTGCGGGTCGCGGCCGGCCATGCGCGCCGGCGCGATGACCACCAGCGGCTCTTCGCGCAGCAGCTGCCAGTCGCAGGTCTTGGGCAGGTTGTAGGGCGCCTGCAATACCAGCGCGGCATCCAGCTCGCCGTTCTCCACGGCGCGATACAGCTCCGCCGAGTAGCCGGGCCGGATGTAGACGTTGATCTGCGGGAAGGCGTCGACCATCCGCGCCAGGATGTCCGGCAACATGCCGGCCAGCGCGGTCGGGCACGCGCCCAGCCGCAGCTCGCCGGAGACTTCGCTGTCGTTGGCGACGCTGCGCATGTCGGCGACGTCGCGCAGCAGGTCACGGGCACGCTGCAGGATGCGCGAGCCTTCCTCGGTCAGGCTGACGGTGCGGCCGGCGCGGGCGATCAGCGGTGCGCCGAGTTCACGCTCCAGCGTGCGGATCTGCTGGGCCACAGCCGCCGGCGTGATGTTGAGCACGCGCGCGGCCGCGGCCATCGAGCCCCGGTCGGCCACCACCACGAAGGTATTCAGGAACTGGGTGTCCACGCGCCTCCCCTGCTGCCTTCAGGCTACACGAGGCGCGCGACGCCGACGATGGGACCTATGGCCCATGCGCTCCGTCAGCCGTGTTCACGGCGTCCTGCCGGTGGATCGTCAGGCCCTCCAGGGACTGCGCGGGCGGCGGGAACAGCCAGCTCGCGGCATAGCCGATGACGATGCACAGCAGGATCGAGATGCCCAGATAGAAGTACGGATGCACCAGGTCCATCGACCAGATCAGCATGGTCAGCACGATGCTCCCGCCGATGCCGATCGCCACGCCCTGTGCATTCGCACGCCGGGTGAACATGCCCAGCGTGTAGGCGCCCGCGAAACCGCCACCCAGCAGGCCAGCCAGTTCGATGGAGACATCGAAGAGCGAATGGATGTCGTAGCGCGACAACACCAGGGCGATGCCGATGCCGACCAGGCCGACCAGCACACCCATGATCTCGGCGAACAGCACGCTTTTCTTCGGCGTCGGGTTCTTCGCCAGTTTTTCGTAGAAATCCACGGACGCCAGCGTCGAGACGCTGTTGATGATGCTGGACAACGTGGACATCGCCGCAGCGAAGATGCCGGCGATGATCAGGCCGGTGACGCCCATCGGCAACTCGGCGGCGATGAACAGCGGGAACGTGGCGTCGATGGGCAGCAGCGGATTCATCCGTTCGGGATGCGACTGGTAGTACACGTACAGCGCCGTGCCGATGGCGTAGAAGAAGAAGCCACCGGGAACCATGATGGCGGCGAACGTCCAGATGGACCGGCCTGCCTCCTTGTCCGATTTCGTCGACAGCACGCGCTGCATCAGCACCTGGTCTTTCGGGAACGTCAGCACGACGTCGAACACGACGAGGAAGATGAATCCCCACACGGTCGCCTTGGTCAGGTCGAAGCTGAAATCGAACAACTGCGTCTTGTTCTCGGCCATCGCGACATCGAGGAACTCGGGGACGCCGCCGTTGAGATGGTAGATGATGAAGCCGATGGCGAAGATCGCGCCGCCGAACATCACGAACACCTGCACGAAGTCGGTCCAGATGACCGCCTTCATGCCACCCAGTGTGGTGTAGATGATGGTGAATACACCCATGATCAGGATGCTCCACACCACGTCCAGGCCGGTGATCGTGGCGATGGCGAGCGCGGGCAGGAACAGGATGACGCTCATGCGGCTGCCGATCTGCATGGCGATGCACAGGGCGCTCGCCAGCATGCGGATGGCGGGGTGGAAGCGCTTCTCCAGGTACGAGAACACCGACATGAGATCGAGCCGGCGCAACAGCGGCACGATCCACACCGCGACGAACATCAGGCCGACCACCGCGATCAAGTTGTTGGTCAGGTACTGCCAGTTGGTCTCGAACGCTTTCGCCGGGATCGCGATGAAGCTGATCGAACTGGTATTGGTGGCGTACAGGCTCACGCCCGCCGCCCAGAAGGGGATGCTGCGGCCGCCGACGAAGAAGTCCGCTGTCGAGGCACGCTTCTCCTGCAGGTAGAAGTACATGCCGATGCCGACCATCGCCGCGAGATAGACGACGATGACCAGCCAGTCGAGCCACTTCAGCAGGTAGGTGCTGCCGGTCAGCGTGACGGAACGCAGGGCGCCCGCTTCCGCATCCCAGCCCACCAGCCCGTTGCCCCACGCGGTGGCCAGCACGGGCATCGGATGCGCGGCCGGGGGCAAGTCGGCCCACGCGCGCGTGATCGTGTGGAACGTGGCCAGTCGCGTCGCGGACGTATCGCCGGTGGCGGGCTTCAGCAGATACAGCACATGCGCCTGGCCGAGGGCCCGTGCCGTGCCGTGCCCCGCCAATGCGCCGGGCAACGCCGGCCCCGGCTGCCACCCCGCATCCTGCGACCAACGCCACATGGCGTCATTGGCGGAGCCAACGATGGTCGCGATCAGCTCGCCCCGCTGCGCCACGAGGGAATTTGCGGCCGACCCGGAGGGCCATGCCGGCATCGCCTGCCAGGCGACCGCATCGGCGGCATCCACCGCCCGGCGCCATACCCGCAGGGCGCCCGATGCATCCCGGCCGGAGACGAACAGGGTCGCCGCATCCTGGGCGAGCTGAACCTGTTGCAGACGCTGCGGAAATGGCGGGACGTCGCGCAACGTCAGTGCACCTTTCGCCAGCGACGCGCGTGCGATGTACGCAACGTCATCGGATCCCTCGGTGGACCGAAGGAAGTACAAGCGGCCGAGCGATGCATTGCGCCACGCTTCTGGCGACGTGGCATCGGCGGGCAACCGGATCGCCTGCCAGCGGGCGGCATTCCCATCCCATTGCCACGCAGCGGCGTCGCCGAACGCGATCAACTGGCCATCGACGGTGTGCAGCCCGCGGGCTTCACCGGGAGGTTTCGTCAGGGTGCCCTCTGTCAGGTGCGTCAGGCTTTCAGCGTGGGCATCCGCCGGCAGGAGGGCGAACGTGGCGGCCATCAGCATGCCGCAGGCCAGCGCCACTCCACGCACTGCAGTTCGCCACGACATCATGCGCGCCCTCTTTCGGCGGCCGCCAGCACGGCTCGAGCACGCGCGAGAAAGGGAGCGTCCACCATGCGTCCATCCACTGCGTAGGCCCCCCTGTCTCCCCCCGATGCAGCCTCGACCGTGCGCCTGGCGGCTTCGACTTCCTCGGCGGAGGGTGCGAAAACATCGTTCGCCCACGCCACCTGGCGCGGATGCACGCAGCTCTTGCCCGCGAAGCCCAGGGCGCGCGCCGCATCGGCTTCCGCGCGGAAGCCTGCTTCATCTTCGAGTCCCGGGAAGGCCGCATCGTAGGCAAAGGCACCGGCTTCCGCCGCCGCCATGCGCAGTGCGTATTGCGCGGCGTGGACGTTGCGCGCATCGGTGCGGCGGATGCCGTGCGGCTCGAACAGATCGCCCAGACCGAGCTGGAGGCCGCGTATGCGCGGATGGGCGAGCGCGATCTTCGCGGCATGCCGCAATGCGCGCGGCGTCTCGATGTTGACCAGGATACCGACGGAACGGCGCGCACCGAGGCGTGCCTCGATCGCATCGATCTCGCTCATCGCCTGGCGGAGTTGATCCGCGGATTCGATCTTCGGCAGGTTGAGCAGGTCGATATCCAGCGGGAGGATCGCGCGAAGATCGTCTTCCCAGGCGGAGGTGTTCCACGCGTTCACCCGCACCACGACCTGCTTGCCCGCAGCACGATGCGGCGCGGACTGAAGGAAGGCGGCGACCTCCTGGCGCGCCGTCACCTTGTCCCCGCCGGCGACCGCGTCTTCCAGGTCGAAGGACAGCAGGTCGGCGTCGCCGGCCATGGCCTTGGCGAACAGCGCCGGGCGACTGCCGGGCACGAACAATTTGCTACGCATGGACGGCGCTCATCATGGCGCGCAGTCTGCGGGAATCGCGACGCGGGCAAAGCCCGCGCGGGCATCTTCAAACGATAGTTTTTCCTGCGTCCGGGAATGTCGCAACGCAACATTCCCTGTTGCCCGCAACGGGAATCAGCGCTTCACGTCCAGGCTGTTCTCGCCGAGGAACGCCTGCACATCGGCCGCGCCGACCAGGTTGAAGTCGCCTGGCAGCGAATGCTTCAGGCACGCCGCCGCCACACCGAAGTGCAATGCGTCGGCGGACGACATGCCCGACAGCCCGCCATGGAGCACGCCCGCGGCGAAGGCATCGCCGGTGCCGATGCGATCCACGATCGGCGAAACCTCGTGCGATGGCGTGGTATGCAGTGCACCGTCGCGCAGGGCGGTGATCCCCGACAGTACATGGTGGTCGACGCTGCGCTGGACGCGCACCGTGGCGGCCATCTGCTGCAGGTGCGGAAAGGCCCGGAACGCGGCGGCCGCGCCGGCGGCGAACCGCTCCTGGGGCGTCGCCTGCGGGAAGTCCAGGCCCAGCACGACCTGAAGGTCGCGGTGGCTGGCGAACAGGATGTCGGCTTCGGCCATCAACCCGCGCAGGATCGTCGGCGCATCTCCGCCCCACGCTTCCCAGAGTTTGGGACGGAAGTTGCCGTCGAACGAGACCTTCACCCCTGCAGCACGCGCTGCCTTCACCGCAGCGAGCACGCCATCGGCCGCGCGTTGCCCCAATGCGGGCGTGACGCCGGAAACATGCAGCCACTGGGCGCCGGAGAGCAATGCGGGCCAGTCGTGGTTTCCGCCGCCGGCACGTGCGAAAGCGGAGTCGGCGCGGTCGTACAGCACTTCACTCGGGCGCTGGATGGCGCCGGGCGTCAGGAAATAGAGACCCATGCGGCCCGGGTGCTGCTGCACCGCGGTGACGTCGACGCGATGCCGGCGCAGTTCGCCCAGTGCGGCTTCACCCAGCACGTTGTCCGCGACGACGCCGACGACGCGCGTGTCGTGGCCGAAGCGCGCGAGCGATACCGCGACATTCGCTTCCGCGCCACCGACATGGACGTCCAGCACCGGCGACTGCAGCAATACCTGCCTGCCGGGTGCCCCCAGGCGCAACAGCAGCTCTCCGAAACACACGATCTTGGCCATGCCAGCACTCCTCCCGTTGCGGTGTTGCATCGATGCTTGCGCGCCGTCCTGGGTTGTCCCGAGGACAAGATAATCCGGGTCCGGCGACAGTTGTTGTTGCAGCGCACACTCTGTTAGCGTTGCTTTTGACCAGCGGTGTCATTTTATCAGCTGGCACGACCTGGAAGGGAATACACAGCGTTTTTTTGCTACCAAAACAGTCGCACACGCGGCCATGGTCCCTTGAGGAGGGGAGAACATGCCAGTCAGTCAACACCGCCGGAAGACACCGGTTACCTTGCTTGCCGTTTCGATCGGCTTCGCGCTGCAGATGAGTGCAGCCGCGCACGCCCAGGAAGCGGCGCAGACGACCGGATCCGGTCAGGACACCCCTGCGCAGCAGAGCGTCGATACGCTGGATACCGTCAGCGTTACCGGCTACCGAGCGAGCGTGGAAAAGGCGCTCGACATCAAGCGCGGCGAAGCCGGCGTGGTCGATGCCATCGTCGCCGAGGACATCGGCAAGTTCCCCGACCTCAACCTGGCCGAATCGCTGCAACGCATCCCGGGCGTGGTGATCACGCGAGAGGGTGGAGAGGGCCGCCAGATCTCCGTCCGCGGCCTGCCGCCGGACCTCACCCGCGTCCGCATCAACGGCATGGAGGCCCTCACCACGGTGGGGGCCACCGACCAGAATGGCGGCACCAACCGTGGCCGCGGCTTCGACTTCAATGTCTTCGCCTCCGATCTGTTTTCCCAGCTGATCGTGCGCAAGACGCCTTCCGCTGACGTGGAAGAAGGTTCGTTGGGTGCCACCGTCGACCTGCGCACCGCGCGTCCGCTCGATTACGACGGCTTCACCTTCACGGCCAGCGGGCAGGCCAGCTACAACGACCTCGCGGACAAGGCCGACCCACGGATCGGCGCGCTGATCGCCAATACCTGGGCCGACGGCAAGTTCGGCGCCTTGCTCTCGGTCGCCTACTCCGAGCGCCAGGCGCTCGAGGAAGGTTCCGGCAGCGGGCGCTGGGCACAGGGAACGAGCAACGGCAATTTCAGTGCGACGTCGCCGTTCGCGGCAGCCCGCGGCGCGGATGTCTACCACCCGCGTTTCCCCCGCTACACGCTGATGGAGCACGACCAGAAGCGCACCGGCGTGGCGGCTTCGCTGCAGTTCAAGCCGACCGACCGGACCCAGTTCGCGCTTGATGCGTTGTATTCGAAGATCGACGCCACCCGTGACGAGAAGTACATCGAGGCGATCTCGTTCAGCCGCAGCGGCACCGGCAAGCCGCAGACCATCGTGCGTGACGGCGTGATCCAGAATGGTGCGCTGGTATATGGCCTGTTCGATGACGTCGACATCCGCTCGGAAAGCCGCCACGACGAGTGGAACACCGTCTTCACCCAGCTCAACCTGGAAGGCGAGCACGAGTTCACCGACAACTTCAAGATCAGCGGCAAGATCGGGACGTCGAAGTCCGAGCATGAGAACCCGATCCAGACGACGATCATCATGGACAAGCTGAACGTCGACAACTACAGCTACGACTATCGCAACGATCCTTACAAGCCGGTCCTCAACTACGGCATCGACCCGACGGATCCCAACGGCTGGACGCTCGCGGAGATCCGCATCCGTCCGCAGTACGTCACCAACGATTTCGACACCGCACAGCTGGATTTCAACTGGAACATCAGTCCCGGCTTCCGCCTGAAGGGCGGCGTGCAGTCGAAGGACTATTCGTTCTCCACGCGTGAGCTGCGCCGCGCGTCGGAACTGGCGGTCCCCACGTTCAGCGGTGGCACCACCACGGTTCCGTCCGACCTTACCGAGCTGGCCAGCCTCAGCGGCATCAACGGTTCGCCGGGGACCTGGGTCATCCCGGACTACGAGGCCATCGCCGACCTGTTCGACATCTACAGCAACAGCGGCATCTATGCCGTGAGCGAGCGCGCGGTCAACACCCGCAGCGTGAAGGAAGAGGACCGTGCCGTTTACCTGATGGGCGAGTTCTCCGTCGATCTGGGCGCCATCCCGCTGTCCGGCAACGTCGGCGTGCGTTACGTCCGCACCAAGCAGAGCTCCACGGGCGTCGCGACGGCCAGCGGCACGCCCGTCGCCACGACCGTGACGCGCGAGTACAGCGACACCCTGCCGTCGATGAACCTGGTGGCCGAAATCACGCCCGACTTCCTGATCCGGTTCGGTGCCGCCAAGGTCATGTCGCGTCCCGGCCTGGGCTCCCTGACCCCCGGCGTGACCGTCAACGTCAGTGGCGGCGCGCGCACGGTCAGCGGCGGCAACCCCAACCTCGATCCCATCCGCGCGGAGACTGCGGACCTCGGCTTCGAGTGGTACTTCAACGAAGGTGCCATGCTGGGCCTGGGCCTGTTCTACAAGGACATCGAGGGCTTCGTGCAGACGACCCGCGAGGTGCGCAGCTACGCCTCCAGCGGCCTGCCGGCGAGCCTGCTCGATGGGACGGGCGCAACGGTCAACGACGACTTCGTCTTCAGCGTGCCGGTCAATACGCCTGGCGGAAAGGTGAAGGGCTTCGAAGCCACCTTCATCCAGCCGTTCACCTTCCTGCCCGGCAAGTGGTCCAACTTCGGCACGCAGCTGAACTACACCTACGTGGATACGGAAATCCAGTACGTCAACAGCGCGGGCGTCAACGTGCTGAAGGCACCGTGGACCGGCATGTCGAAGCATTCGTGGAACGCCACGCTGTACTACGAAGGCGAGCGTTTCTCCGGACGTGTTTCGGCGACCAACCGCGACGACTACCTGCTGCAGGCGCCCGGCACCGAAGCGGGCTACAACATCGATGGCGTCCACGGGCAGACCGGCACCACGACCATCGACATGGCGCTCCGCTACAAGCTCAACGACAAGCTGGAGCTGAGCCTGGAAGGCATCAACCTGACCGACGAGGCACAGGAGTCGTGGGTCCAGAACGCGAATGGCCAGCTGCCGCTGGACTACAGCGAAACCGGTCGCCAGTACCTGCTCGGCCTGCGCTACAAGTTCTGATCAATAAACGCGAAACCCGTTTCGCCCTGGAAGCCCGGTCGGATTCGACCGGGCTTTTTTGTTGTCTCCCGTATGGAAAACGGTTCCATTCTCGACATTGTCCATGAAGACATTTTCCCCATCCGAATCAATCACTTGTTGTTGCATCGCACACTCTGGTAGCGTCACTGACCATCGGTGTCATTTTCCGTGCACCGAGTCTGGAATCTGGGGAGTTTCCACACGTTGCCGGCGTCGCCCGGCGCGCTCACATGATTGGCAACCCTTGGGAGGGGGACGTCATGACGCATCAGCCATACCGCCGGAAGACACCGGTGTCCGCACTCGCGTTCTCTATCGCCATCGCCCTGCACGCACCTGCGTTCGCACAGTCGCAGGACGCGCAGGCCTCGCCACCCGCCGCGACCGACCTTGATCGCATCGAAGTCGTCGGCACCTTCCGCGCCAGCCTCGAGAAGGCACTGGAAGAAAAGCGCTACAGCGCCGAGCAGATCGACGCGGTCGTAGCCGAGGACATCGGCAAGTTTCCCGACCTCAACCTGGCCGAAGCGCTGCAGCGCATTCCTGGCGTCGCGATCGATCGCGATGCCGGCGAAGGTCGCTCGATCACAGTGCGCGGGCTGGGCCAGGATTTCACCCGCGTGCGCATCAACGGCCTGGAAGCGCTGGCCACCACCGGCGGCACCGACAGCTCCGGCGGCGCCAACCGCGGCCGCGGTTTCGACTTCAATGTGTTCGCTTCCGAGCTCTTCAGCAAGCTGACGGTGCGAAAGACGCAATCCGCGCAGGTGGACGAAGGCTCGCTCGGCGCCACTGTCGACCTGCGCGGTGCGCGTCCGTTCGACTATGAAGGCTTCACCGCCACCGCCACCAGCCAGATGGGCTACAACGACCTGTCGAAGGACTGGGACCCGCGCTTCTCCGCGCTGATCAGCAATACCTGGGCCGACGGCCGCTTCGGCGCCTTGTTGTCCGCCGCCTACAGCGAGCGGCACCTGCTCGAAGAAGGCTACAGCGCAGTCCGATGGGACAACGGCGCTTCCTCGAACGGGTTCTGCAGTCCGGTGGGCTATGCGCCGCAGAACAACACCAACAACAGTGGGCGGGGGACCACCGCGCTGAACTGCTCCACCGGCAATCCGCGCCCGGCCAACACCCAGGCGAACAATGATGCCTACCGCCTGGCATCCGCGGCCACCACGTTCCACCCGCGCCTTCCGCGCTACGGCCGCCTGACCCACGACCAGGAGCGCCTTGGCGTCACCGCCGCGCTGCAGTTCAAGCCCAGCGACCGCACACTGCTGAGCTTCGATGCGATGTACTCGAAGCTCGATGCGACGCGCCAGGAGGACTTTCTTGAAACCATCTCGTTCAGTCGCTCCAACAGCCAAGGCGGCAAGTACGAGACGCATGTGCTGCAGGCCGAAGTCGATGAACGCGGAAACCTTGTGTACGGCGTGTTCGACAACGTGGACGTGCGTTCCGAATCGCGCTTCGACAAGCTGTCCACCGAATTCAGCCAGTACAGCCTGACGCTCGAGCAGGACATCACCGACAGGTTGAAGTTGACGGCGCTGGCGGGGACTTCGCGCTCGGAGTTCAGCAACCCCGTGCAGACCACGGTCACGCTCGACATCCAGAACCTGGATGGCTACAGCTGGGACTACCGTGGCAACAACCGCCTGCCGGTCATCACGTACGGCAACCTCGATGTGACCGAGGCCGCTTCCTGGCGCTGGATCAGCAGCCCGGCCGCCAACACGACGGGCTCGGAGATCCGCATACGCCCGCAAGGTGTGGATAACACCTTCGACACGGGCAAGCTCGACCTCGACTTTGCGATCAACGAAACGTTCACCCTGCGCGGCGGCCTGTCGTACAAGCGCTTCGACATGGATACGTGGGAATTCCGCCGCAGCAGCGAGACCTCGGTGCCGGCGCTGCCCACCGGCACGACCGTGGCCGATATCTCCACGCTGGTGACCGGCTTCGGTCGCGGTCTGGATGGGCGTGGCCCGAGCGCGTGGCTGATCCCGGACCTCAACGCGATCGCGAGCCTGTTCGACATCTACTGCAACTGCAACACCGGCGTGCCGGGCGGCGACTTCACCCTGAGCAGCATCACCAACGGCAACGCGCGCGGCAACAATCGCAGCATCAGCGAAGAAGACTGGGGCGGCTACCTGCAGTTGGACTTCAATACCGACCTGATCGGCCGGCCGCTGCGCGGCAACCTGGGCGTGCGCTATGCCACGACCGACATCGAGGCCAGCGGTTACACCTCCGTGGGGGGAGGCAGCGCAGTGACGGTGAGCAACGACTACAAGGACTGGCTGCCCTCGTTAAACCTGGCGTGGGACGTCACCGATGACGTCGTGCTGCGCTTCGGCGCGGCGAAGGTCATGGCGCGTCCGCAGTTGGGCAACCTCTCACCCGGCGCCGGCATCACCACGACCGGTTCACCGAACATCCGCGTGGGTAATCCCTACCTGCAGCCGTTCCGCGCCAAGACCTACGATTTCAGCGCGGAGTGGTATTTCGCTGAGGATTCCGTGCTCTCGTTGGCGCTGTTCTACAAGGACATCGAAACCTACATCCAGGAGCTTCGGGAGAACATCGCCTACCGCGACACCGGTCTGCCGCTCGAATGGGTGCCATCGACGTTCTGGGATGTCCAGTTCGACGTGCGTACCCCGATCAACACGCCCGGCGGCCCGCTCAAAGGATTCGAGCTGAACTACCAGCAGCCCTTCACCTTCCTGCCCGGCGGATTCCGTCATTTCGGCATGCTGCTCAACTACACGCATGTGGAGTCGGACATCGACTACGCCGTGCCCGGCAGCTTCCCGGTGACCTACATCGCCAACGACCTGGTCAACCTGTCGCCCGATTCCTATAACGCCACGCTCTACTACGATAACGATCGCTTCAGCGCGCGCGTTTCCACCTCGTTCCGGGACGACTACCTGCAGCGCGTCCCCGGACAGAACAACAACGACGTGGAAGGCAAGCGCAGCGCCCGCAGCGTGGATGTCTCCATGTCGTACAAGTGGAACAAGCGCCTCACGCTGACGCTCGAGGGGCTGAACCTGACCGACGAATTCAACGATCAGTACGTGGACTCGACAGGCGATCGCGCGTCCGTCTACCACCACACGGGCCGGCAGTACTACGTCGGCGCGCGATTCAACTTCTGAGTCTTGCGTACGGGTCGCGCGGGAGCGGACGTGGTCGAGGGCGTCCATGAAGAAAGGGTCCGTCTTGCGGCGGACCCTTTCGATGCACTCAGCGGCGCTCGTTCTCCGTCAGCGCAGCGGTTCGCCGCGCGGATAGCCCGCCAGGGGCTCCATCACGTCCAGGTTCCATTCGCTTTCGACGAACGGTTTGCGGGCTTCCTTGTACTGCGGATAGCCACCGACCTGCTCCTGGCTATCGATGATCTCGCCACGGCCCTCGATGACGTCGGCCACGATGCGGCGATCGATCAGGTCGCGGTTCCAGGGCGTCGCACCCACGTTCTCGATGACGGTGTCCTGGACCTTCCCGGATGCCAGCAGCGTCACGCCGAACGGCAGCGCGGGCGCGTTCTTCACGCGATCGAGCTTCAGTGGCGCAGTGGTGTAGCTACCGGTGTCCTGGATGCTCTTGTCTCCCACGCGATCCACGACCAGGTTGTCCTGCAGGTACAGGTCCAGGTCACCGGATCCGCCGATCATGAAGAAGGCCAGCGGCTCCGTGGAGCGACCCGCGCGCATGACGTTGCCACGCACCACCATCTCACCGCGCGAGTAAGGATGACCCAACCATTCCTCGGCGATCAGGTTGTAGTGAATGGCGCGCTGGCCGGGGTTGTAGATCAGGTTGTTGACGACCTGCCCGCGCGCGCCGCCCTTGAACAGTGGGCTACGCTCGTAGTTGTGCGCGTACAGATTGCCGATGATCAGCACGTCGTTGACGTGGTCGTGGATCAGCGAACCCTTGGAGTGCTCGC
>JACZCZ010286298.1_pt1 | contig 17858 bp, 19 predicted proteins | sample 8641811 | NCBI WGS metagenome assembly JACZCZ01 (sample SAMN15324610, study PRJNA640507) | soil metagenome | isolation source: intercropping peanut in the first line | place: China: Luxin town, Laibin City, Guangxi Province | collected 2019-07-25 | depth 10cm m | reverse complement strand
GCCGGCGTGCCCTACGACCTGATCGCCGACATGGACGACATCAACCCCGAGTTCGCCAACACCGACGTCTCGCTGGTGATCGGCGCGAACGACGTGGTGAACCCGGTGGCGAAGACCGACCCGGCCAGCCCGATCTACGGCATGCCCATCCTCGACGTGGTGAACTCGAAGAACACCATCGTCATCAAGCGCGGCAAGGGCACCGGTTTCGCCGGCATCGAAAACGCGCTGTTCTACGCCGACAACACCCGCATGCTGTACGGCGACGGCAGCGAGATGGCCAACGCGCTGGTCAGCGAACTGAAGGCGCTCGACGGCGGGCACTGAGCCCGCCGCTCACCTCGTCAGCGCGACCACCAGGCGGCCAGCACCGGCGCGGCGGCCACCGCGATCCAGTCCAGCGGCGTCATCGCCAGGGCCAGCAGCGTCCACCCGTGATGCTGGCCCAGCTTCAGCGCCGAATCCCACGGCGTCAGCCCCATCGCGAAGCCCAGCTGCGTCGCCACGATGCCCCAGAGGGACACCCCGCAGATCACCGCCGTCGCGACCAGCGCCAGCACCGCGCGCGGCGTGCCCGGCGGCATGCCGGCCAGGCGCAGCACGACGATCACGTCCAGCGCCGCCACCAGCGCCATCCAGCCCGCCTGCCGCTGCAGGTAGAGGGCGGCCGTCACCCAGATCAGGACCAGGCAGGCGCCGCCGAGCAGCAACATCACGGGGACCAGCCAATGGAAGGGGCGACGCGCAGTGGGGGGCATGGGGACTCCGGCAGGGGCCGCCAAGGATAAGGCCTCGGCCCTGTCCCGGGGGGTGGGGCTACAATAGGTCGCCTTGCAGCGCCCCACGCGCGCCCCCATCTGATCCGGCATGTATTCCCGCAGCAGCGAACCCGTCCAATTCTCCCGCGACTGTGCGGCCGTCCTCGTCCCCCAGGGTGAGCTCGTGACCCTGCCGGCCGGCAGTTACGGCTACATCACCCAGGCGCTGGGGGGCAGTTACACCGTGTTCGTGGAAGGCAATCTCTTCCGCATCGCCGGCAAGGATGGCGATGCCATCGGCAAGGAGCCGACCGAACCGCTGTCGCTGCCCGACAACGCCAGCGACGAAGAAGTCGAAGCCCTGGTGTGGAACCAGCTGCGCACCTGCTTCGATCCGGAAATCCCCTTCAACATCGTCGACCTCGGCCTGGTCTACGAAGCCAACCTCAGCACCCGCGACGACGGCCAGCGCGGCGTCGAAGTGAAGATGACGCTGACCGCCCCCGGCTGCGGCATGGGCGAGATCCTGGTCGACGACGTGCGCAGCAAGCTGGAGATGATCCCCACCGTCGCCGAAGCCGACGTCGAGCTGGTCTTCGATCCGCCGTGGGGCCGCCACATGATGTCCGAAGCCGCCAAGCTGGAAACCGGCATGCTCTGAGCCGCCGGCTCACCCGATGCAGACCCCGTCAGGAAGGAAGAGATGAACGTGATGAACGCCGCCCCGTTGACCTACCGCGTGAACCGCTCCGACAAGGCCCGCAGCCCGGCCGAGCGCGACGCCATCCTCGCCAACCCCGGATTCGGCCTTCACTTCACCGATCACATGGTCGCCATCACCTGGGACAAGGCGCAGGGCTGGCACAGCGCCGAAGTGCGCGCCTACGGTCCGCTGTCGCTCGACCCGGCCGCTTCGGTGCTGCATTACGGCCAGGAGATCTTCGAAGGCATCAAGGCCTACCGCCATGCCGACGGCTCCATCTGGACCTTCCGTCCCGACGCCAATGGCGCGCGCCTGCAGCGCTCGGCCGCACGCCTCGCGCTGCCGCAGCTGCCGGTGAACGAATTCGTCGAATCGCTGCGCCAGCTGGTCGCCATCGATGGCGACTGGGTGCCTTCGGCGCCGGAGACCAGCCTGTACTTCCGTCCCTTCATGATCGCCACCGAGGCCTTCCTCGGCGTGCGCGCCGCACACCAGGCCGGCTACTACGTCATCGCCAGCCCGGCGGGCGCGTACTTCGCCAAGGGCGTGGCGCCGGTGTCGATCTGGCTGTCCGAAGACTATGCCCGCGCCGCGAAGGGCGGCACCGGTGCCGCCAAGTGCGGTGGCAACTACGCTGCCTCGCTGCTGCCGCAGCAGGAAGCGCAGGCGCAGGGCTGCTCGCAGGTGCTGTTCCTCGATCCGGTGGAAGGCAAGTACCTGGAAGAACTGGGCGGCATGAACGTGTTCCTGGTCTACAAGGACGGCCGCATCGTCACCCCGGAACTCTCGGGCAGCATCCTGGAAGGCATCACCCGCGACAGCATCCTCCAGATCGCGCGCGATCGCGGCCACGCGGTCGAGGAGCGCAAGGTGTCCATCGACGAATGGAAGCAGGGCGTGACCTCGGGCGACATCGTCGAAGTGTTCGCCTGCGGTACCGCCGCGGTGATCACGCCGATCGGCCAGCTCAAGGGCAAGGACTTCGCCGTCGGCGATCTCAGCGCGCCGGCGGGCGAGGTGACGATGGGCATCCGCAAGGAGCTCACCGACATCCAGTACGGCCGCCTGCCGGACCGCCACGGTTGGTTGGTGAAGCTGCGCGACTGACCGTCGCCGCATCGCCGCGCAACGAGAGCCCGCCGCATGGCGGGCTTTCTTTTTTTCTTCGCGCGACGTGCATCGCGTGAATAAAAAATTCGCGCTCATCACGCGCAACGCACGTAAATGAACCTACGCGACGATGTCCACCGGTGGCTTCGACTTCATGCATGTATTCCGATGATTACGTTTGTAACGTGATGACATGAAGTGTGTCTTTCATCGCTGATTCACGCTGTCGCAAACCGCTAGCGTCGACATGCGCCGTGCACTGCACGGTGCGCACCCGGTCGAACGCAACAGCCCGTCCACCCCCTCCCGTGCCAGCCCCTGCGCCCTCGACCGGGCTCTTGCCGTTATTCGGCTTTCGACAACTTTGAGGGAGAGTCTGATGTCTGGATTTGCAAAGCGTGGTTCGCGTGTCCGCCTGCTGTGCCTGTCTTCGGCCGTGCTGGCGTCGTTGTACGCATTGCCCGCCATGGCCGGGCGCGTCGACATGAGCGGTCTGCAGGTGGAAGAACCCGGCGGCTACGACCGCTTCATCGTGAAGTACCGCGACGGCAGTACCGAAAGCACCAACGCAACGCAGTTGCAGCGCTCGCTGACTACCGCGGCCAGCACGGGTGTCGCCAAGCGCGGCGGCCGCGCGCTGGGCCTGCAGAAGCTGCGTCGACTCGCCGCCGGCGGCGCCGAGGTCGTGCGCGCCGACCGCAAGCTGGACCGCGTCGAAGCCGAATCGCTGATGCGCCAGCTGGCCGCCGATCCGAACGTGGAATACGTGGAAGTCGACCAGCGCATGTACGCCGTGCTGACGCCAAACGACACCCGCTTCTCCGAGCAATGGGGCTTCGGCACCACCGCCTCGGGCATCAACGTGCGTCCGGCGTGGGACAAGTCCACCGGCGCGGGCGTGGTGGTCGCGGTCATCGACACCGGCATCACCAACCATGCCGACCTCAACGCGAACATCCTGCCGGGCTACGACTTCATCAGCGACACCTTCGTCTCGCGCGACGGCAACGGCCGCGATTCCAACCCGAACGACGAAGGCGACTGGAACCCGGTCGCGGGCGAGTGCTACAGCGGTTCGCCGGTCACCAACTCCAGCTGGCATGGCACCCACGTGGCCGGTACGGTCGCCGCGGTGACCAACAACGCCACCGGCGTGGCCGGTACCGCGTTCGGCGCCAAGGTGGTGCCGGTGCGCGTGCTGGGCCGTTGCGGCGGCCTCACCTCCGACATCGCCGACGCGATCACCTGGGCATCCGGCGGCACCGTCAGCGGCGTGCCCGCCAATGCCAACCCGGCCGAAGTGATCAACATGTCGCTCGGCGGCGGCGGCACCTGCTCGGCCACCTACCAGAACGCGATCAACGGTGCGGTCGGTCGCGGCACCACAGTCGTGGTCGCCGCCGGCAACAGCAACACGAACGTGTCCAGCGCCGTGCCGGCGAACTGCCCGAACGTCGTGGCCGTCGCCGCGACCACCTCGGCGGGTTCGCGTGCCAGCTTCTCCAACTACGGCACGGGCATCGACATCTCCGCGCCGGGCCAGAGCATCCTGTCCACGCTGAACTCCGGCACCACCACCGCGGGCAGCGCCAGCTACGCGTCGTACAACGGCACGTCGATGGCGGCGCCGCACGTGGCCGGCGTGGTCGCGCTGATGCAGGCGGCCGCACCGTCGCCGCTGACCCCGGCCCAGGTGGAAAGCCTCCTGAAGAGCACCGCACGCCCGTTGCCGGGCACGTGCTCCGGCGGCTGCGGCGCGGGCATCGCCAATGCGGACGGCGCGGTCGTGGCCGCGCAGGGCGGCACGCCGCCGGGCGGCGGCACGACGACCTACAGCAACGCGACGGACTACTCGATCCCGGACAACAACACCACGGGCATCAGCAGCACCATCGCCGTGTCCGGCCGCACGGGCAACGCGCCCAGCAATGCGCAGGTGGCGGTCAACATCGTGCACACCTACATCGGCGACCTGATCGTGGACCTGATCGCGCCCGATGGTTCGGTATACGTGCTGCACAACCGCACCGGCGGCAGCGCCGACAACATCAACCAGACCTACACGGTCAACCTGTCGAGCGAAGCGCTCAACGGCAGCTGGCGCCTGCGCGCCCGCGACCGCGCCAGCGTGGACACCGGCTACATCAACAGCTGGAGCATCACCTTCTAAGCGTTCCCCCGCTGGGGCGCACAGGGAGGTGCAGGAAGAACCCCGGTCTAGGCCGGGGTTCTTTTTTGGGGCATCAGCGCACCGCGCTTCTGTCGCATCGAAGTCGTTATCAATCCTGCCGTAGCCCCGAGCACCGATGGCGCACCTCGTTGGTTCGCCATCGTCCGAAATGGCTTCGTCATCGAAGAAAGGAGCTTCGAAGGCAGAGAAATTCTCTTCGTCGTCTCACCCTTGAGTTTCGGCGGTGATGAAAATCTCATCGTCATCGCACCATGGAGCAGCGGCATCGAAGAACATTTCCGTGGCATGGGAGAAAACAACTGCGCCATCGAAGAAAAGTTCTCTGTCATGGCACCTAGGAGCAGTGCGAGCGCACCTTTTTGGTTTGGTCTGTCACAAACGAACGACTCCGTTGTCGTTCGTCGAGCGTGTGACATCGGACGGCGTTTCTATTGTTAGGCATTTCCCGACGTTATCGCTTGGATGCGGGCCCGCGACGGGTTAGCGTGACCATGCCGTCGGATGCGGCGGCTTCACCTGACAAGGAATCAAGGAGCGACTATGAGTCAGAACCTCGTGGATATTCAGATCGACAGCGCCATGCTGGCCCCGCTGGATGCGGCCATCATGCAGATGGAAAACAGCCTGACCAACCTGGTCTCGCTGACACCGGAACAACGGCGTGGGCTCACCAAGATGGGCGAGAAGTCCGAAGCCTTCTGCCGCGCCGCGCTCAACGTGGCACAGCAACACAGCGGCATCATGGCGCGTGATTTCGACATCGACGGCTTCCAGCGCGACCTGCAGGCGCTGGACCTGCTCCGCCCGCGCATCCTGCGCATCGCCCACCTCTACCAGCGCGTGACCGACACCGAGATGGCCCTCGGCAGTGACCTGATGGCCGCCGCGCTGGAGGTGTACGGCGTGCTGAAGGTGGCTGGCAAGGGCAAAGGCCTGGACGAGGCCCGTCGGAACCTGGGCGCACGCTGGCGTGTCGGCAGGCAGGGAACGGAGGAGCCGGAAGGAGGGAGCGTCGGCAACGGATAGCCCGTTGCTGAGGGGTGGGAAAGGAACGGCCCCGCGATACGGGGCCGTTCTGTTTCGGCACCTGGCGAGTATTCCGTGACTTGCTGGACTTCGCCTTTCTCACATTCGAGGCCAGGACCGGCCAGCCCACAAAGGCCTTCTGACTCTGCCCAAATTCCCCCCTTTTACGACGGTCGCCTTCCTACGCCTACGAGCCGGACGGACGAGTGCGGGTCAGGCGCGACCTCACCACCGGCAATGGCGTCCAGAGCGACCATTGGACCTACTATTACTATGACGCCTTTGGGCGGCCCAACTCGATTGTGTACCCGAGTGGCATGGCGGTCGGGTACGGCTACGCGTACAACAGGCAGACGGCCATGACCGTCAACATTGGTGGGACGATCACCAATGTCGTGACTGAAGCAAAATATCGACCGTTTGGTGCCGTCTCAGCCATGACGTACGGAAACGGACTCACTCGATCCAAGCCGCGCGACTTGGACGATCGTCTCCAGGCGATCTATACGCTGAACGGGACAACAGGAATCCAGAACCCGACCTATACGTACAACGTAAACGATCAGATCACCAAGATAACGAACGGGATCAACCCTGCCGCCACGCAGACCTACGGTTACGACAATCTTGATCGTCTGACATCGGTCACGGCGACGAACGCCAATCAAGCGATTTCCTACGATGCGAATGGAAACCGAACAAGTCATACGTGGGGTGGGCTCACTGATCTGTACAGCACGCCAGCGGGCAGCAACGTGCTCTCGGCGATTACCGGTCCGCGCGCGAAGAGTGTGTCCACCAATGGGAACGGAAACATGAGCGGCAACGCCGGTGCCAGCTATGCTTACAGTCCGTTCAACCGGCTGAGCGCAGTGACCAAGTCGGGCGTGACAAGCAGCTATGTGGTCAATGCTCAGGGACAACGGGTCTACAAGCTGGCGCCAAGCCATGGCAACTACCGATACGTGTATGCGGGGCAGAACACGTTGCTGGCGGAGTACAAGGACAATACGAGCGCGTGGACCAACTATCTCTACTTCGGAGGTGAACTAGTTGGCGTGGTCCGTAACAACCTGATCAGCTATGTCCACAATGACCACCTTGCGCGCCCTGAGCTGCTGACGAACTCGGCAAAGGCAATCGTCTGGCGCGCGAACAACTTTGCGTTCGATAGAGCCGTCACGTTGGACAGCGTGGGTGGGCTGAATATTGGATTTCCTGGTCAGTACTTCGATCAGGAAAGCGGGCTTTGGTATAACGGCTTCCGTGACGGCTACGACGCCACAATTGGGCGATACACTCAGACTGATCCCATCGGGCTTGGCGGGGGGTTGAATACTTATGGGTTTGTCACGGGGAACCCTGTAAGCCTTGTTGATCCGTTGGGCTTAGCAGCGGGGGACTGTTACAAAAGGATTGATGGGGCGGCGGCGGATGCGGCCAGTGACGCAGCGCAACTGCAGAGGATGACAGGGAATGAATATGGAGGCCGCATTTACGAGTTGGAGGGCGGGGGTTATTCGTACACTGCGCCGCGAACTGATGACCTCCCGTTTGCGGTTAATGTTGGTGTGATGACGCCTAGTACGGTCGGTGACTACCATTCACATGGTGCGTACTATGTCTACCCGAGCACTGGGCAATCGGTTAATCCAGAGCTCTTCACGGAAAGTGGGGACAATGGGGGAGACTACGGTACGGCGGTATCTGATGCGGCAACGGCGGCCCGCTTTGGCAACCCGTACTTCTCTTATCTTGCGACGCCGAGTGGGGTTATCAAGCGATTCGATCCGAGGACAGGAAATGTCAGGAACATCGACTATCCGAAGCCGAGCGACAGATGTGGTTGCAAGTAGTTTGGAGATTAATTAAATGAATACCGCTTCTTATCTCGTAGTTATGCTTGCTGCCTTCCTCGTGGGAACGATCCCGCTAGCGCGTTCCGAGAATGCCTGCGCCGTAGGTGGCGCGGACATTTCTTCGGCGCTCAGAGCTGCTTACGATCACTTTGACGAAGATTTATCTAGAACCATGCGTGTAGGGTCGCAGGAGGGTTTGAAAGGGTTTCTTGCCCGAATTGAGAACTATCAGATAAAGATCATTGTGAACGGAGATCGTTACATCGTTAGCTTCACTCCATCGAAGTATCCGGGAGGCACTGTGAAGGGCGGAGGTGCTGAATACGTGGTCAGAAAGTGCTCGCACAAAATTGAGAGCGTGCGCCCGTATATGTAGGCAGGACCATAGGTTGGGGTGAACGAGTGAACCCCGACACGCAAGGAAGCTGACGAGTCATGGGTTGTCGGCGCATTCGCGAGCAAGGCAGCACCTGCTTCTTCATCGTCATTTGTTTGGATTGGGCGGCCGTGCACCAGGAGTATGCCCGTGGGGGCGAGGGCGGAGGTTGCTGGGGTTCGCTGCGCCCACCCCAACCTGTGTGGTGCCTTGGGGTCCCGGGGATGTCGATTCTCCACCTCCCGCTTCGTCGAATGAGCAAGGGCGGGGCAGGCCATACCGTTCGGCGGCCGCCGACACGCCACGACCAGGAGCGATCCATGACGACGAACGAGAAGGTGAAGGGCCCGGCTTCCTACTTTCCTTCGATAGAGAAGCAGTACGGCAAGCCGGTGGAGCACTGGTTCAAGGTCCTGGAGGCCGTCAGCGACCGGAAGCACATGGAGCAGGTGGCCCTGCTGAAGACCAAGCACAAGATGGGCCATGGCCACGCCAATGCCCTGGTGGCGTATCACAAGGCCAAGCGCGGAACGTAGGCTCGGCGCGTTGATGGCCGGGATGACGGCCATGCTGGAGCAAACAGCCAGTTTCCTGACGGTAGCCTGGCTTGTGCGGCGCGTGGTGGGGGACGCGCTTCAGGCTGCGTGCGATCGCGTGGGCAGTTCGACCACGACCTTGAGGCCGCCCAAGGCGTCCGACCGGTCCAGGGCGATGCGGCCTTTGTGCGCGGTCGCAACTTCGTGCGCGATGGCCAACCCGAGCCCGCTGCCTTCCTGTCCGCTGCCCAATTGCCGGTAGAAACGGTCGAAGACGCGCTGGCGGTCTTCGTCCGCGATGCCGGGCCCTGAATCCTCGACGGTCAGGCGGACGCCCTGCGCACTCGCCCGCGACGCGATCGCGATGCTGCCGGCGACCGGGGTGTAGCGCACGGCGTTCTCCAACACGTTGCGCACCAGCAGGCTCAAGGCGAGCTCGTCGCCTTCCACCTCCGCCTCTTCCAGGTCCAGGGTGACCTGCTGCTGCTTGCGCGCCGCGAGCGGATGGAGATCATCGGCTTCCGTGCGGACGAGGGCGTCCAGTCGGAGTGTGGTCGGGTTCCTCACGCCGCCAATGTTCTCCGTCCGGCTCAACGAGAGCAGTTGGGAGACCAGGCGTTCGATGCGCGCGATGCTGCCCGCGAGCAGGTGCTGCGCGGATACGCGCTCGGACTCGCCCACGGCCGCCTTCGCGTTGTCGGCATGCACCTTGAGTGCGCTGATGGGCGTACGCAGTTCGTGTGCGGCATCGGCGACGAAATGACGCTCGCGAACCAGCGCCGCGTCGAGGCGATGCAGCAGCCCGTTGAGGGCGCCGACCAGGCCGCGTACCTCGCGCGGGACGCGGGCGGGATCCAGCGGAGAGAGCCGTTCCGGATCGCGCTCGCCAATCTCGGCCGACAGCCTGTGTAGCGAACGGGTTGCCAACGCCACGCTGCCCCAGATCAGCAGCGCCATCAGCGGCAGCGAGAGCAGCAGGGGCAACAGCGTGCCTTCAGCGATGTCTTCCGCCAGTTCATCGCGGATATCCGACAGCTCTGCCGACTGGAACCAGCGTCCCTGCGGCGAGCGCAGCGTGAAGGTGCGCCATGCCGCGCCATCGATGACCACATCCGAGTACCCCGAGGCGCGCGCGGCCAGCGGCGTGGCGGGTGCGCTGTCCGAGCGCAGCAACAGACGGCCCTGCGCGTCCCAGACCTGGAAAGCCAGCTTGTTTTCGTAGGCATGCCCGTCGCGGAAGGCGAGCGCCTCGCCCACGCCCTGTGCCTGGCCATGCCAGCCCTTCAGCACGATGGGTTCGCCGGGGTAGTCGCTGAGATCGGTGAGGGGTTCATCGACCAGGCTGACGAGCACCCGCGTGGACTGGACGAGCCGGGCGTCGAACATCTCGCCGGCCTCCTGCAGGCCCGCCCGATAGCTGAGCCAGCCGGCGGCGGTCATCAGCACGACCAGCGTGCCCAGCAGCGTCAGCAGCAGCGTGGTGCGCAGCGATCTCATGGCGCGATATCCCCGGGCTCGCCCAGTGCATAGCCGATGCCGCGCACGGTGCGAATGACGCCGGGGTCCAGCTTGCGGCGGAGCGCGTGCACATGCACGTCCACGGCGTTGCTGGCGACGTCCTCGTTCCAGCCGTACAGATGTTGCTGGATCGCATCGCGTGCCATGGGACGCCCCCGTTGTTCCATCAGCAGGCGCAGCAGCGCGAACTCGCGTCGCGTCAGGTCGAGCGCGCGGCCGCGCCAGGTGGCGGTCAGGGTAGCCGGGTCGAGACGCAAGGCGCCCGCTTCCAGATTGGGCTGGGCGCGGCCGGCGCTGCGGCGGATCAGCGCCCGGACGCGCGCGAGCAGTTCGGCCGTATCGAAAGGCTTGCCGAGGTAGTCGTCCGCGCCGACGTCCAGTCCGAGGGTCCGGTCCGACGGCCGCTCACGTGCACTGACCACGAGGACGGGAATGCCGTGCCCCAGGCTCCTGATCTGCCGGATCACCTCGATGCCATCCATGCGCGGCAGGCCGAGATCGAGGATCACCAGGTCGAACTCGCCATCACGGATGGCGGCCAATCCACTGATGCCATCCTGCACCCAGTCCACGGCGAAGGCCCCACGCCGCAGCGCGGCGCAGATGCCTTCGCCCAGGGACAGATCGTCTTCCACCAGCAGGATGCGCATGCCACCAGTCTGGTGGGCGCATTCTCAGTGCGCAAGGTGGGCGGCGACCTCCTTTAGGCGGGCCTCGGCTTCATGGCGCCGGCCTGCATCGGCCACTTCGCGTCCCGGGCGCGCCGGTGCGGCGAGGGCTTTCTGGTAGGCGGCCTTGGCGCCGGCCCAGTCTTTCTGGTCGCGCAGGAAGTCGGCATAGAAGTAGTTCGCGTCGATGCCATCCGGGTCGACCGCCAGTCCCTTGCGCAGCAGGTTGCGCGCCGTCTCGTCGTCGCCGAAGCCGATGGGCCAGCCCGGCACCTGGTAGTACAACGCGCCCAGGCTGGTATAGGCGGCGCCGTCGAGTGCATTGGGATCGATCTTGAGGGCGGCTTCGAAGTCGGCGCGTGCGCGCTTCACCAGGCCCAGCGCACCTACGCCGCCTTTCTCTCCGGCCAGTGATGACAGCACGATGCCTTCCCAGATCAGGGCATCGGCTTCGCGCGCGTGCGCCTGACGGGTTTTCTCCGCTTGCCGCGCCAGTTCCTCGAAGGCCGACTCGCGCTGGGGCTTGGGTAGCTGGTAGTTGATCTGTGCCCAGCGATCGCGCACCTGGACGACGGTGGATGCCGACGGCTCGGCCGCGAACGCGACGCCTACCAGGACCAGCGTGGACAGCAGGATGAGATAGAACATGGTCTTACCGTGCGAGCGTTTCATGTGGGGGGTTCTCCTGGAAAGTGGGGCGTGGTCGTCGGGCATGGCGCTGGATGACGGGCAGGTTCGTGCGCAGGCTTCGGTCGACCAGGCCGGGCACCAGCCCGTTGAGGCGAGCGAACAGCTTTTCCGGCCACCCGAGTTGCAGGCGCGGTACGCCCTTCTCCAGTGCCTGCACCAACTGACGTGCAACGTCGGCCGGCGCATCGCTGGCGACCTTGAGTTCTTGGTTCAGCGCATCCACCGCCGCGCTATTGAAGGGTGTGCGCGTGGCGCGGGGTGAGAGGTACTGGAATCGCACCGAAGAATCCGCGTACTCGCGGGCCAACGCTTCGGTCAGCCCGCGCAGCCCGAACTTGCTTGCGCTGTAGCTGGCGAATCCCGGGAACGCCAGGCTGCCGAACGTGGAGCCCACGACCGCCACCGCAGCCTGCTGCTGCATCTTCAGCATCGGCAGCAAAAGCCTGATCAACTGCATGGGCGCGATCAGGTTGGTCTGCACCAGGCGGCTCATGGATTCCGGATCCTGTTCCTCGAACAGGCCGAAGGCGCTTTGAGCGTGCGCAATGACCAGCGCAGAGGGCGCGGGGCGCATGGCCTTCGCCGCTTCAAGGAGATGCGCCTGACCGTCGGGCGTTGCCACATCGGCCGCCACCCACTGCAGTGCGCCGGCAGGCACGTGCTGAGCGAGGGGACGAAGCTTCGATTCGTCGCGTCCCACGGCCAGCACGCGTGCCCCCGCCTTGATCAGGGCCGCACACAGGGGCGCGCCAATGCCGCCGCTTGCGCCCGTCACGATGACAGTCCGTCCGATCAGTTTCATCACGCGGCCTCTGCCAGCCGGACGCCATCGGACCGCAGCGTGCGGAAGATGTCGCCGTACAGCACGTAGAAGCGGCGCGCCGCATGGATGACCGCCGCACGATCGTCTTCATCCGCCAGCCGGTCCATCAGGCCCTTGAAGAAGCCGACGTGCTCGATGTCGAGGTCGCCGTGCGACAGGAGATAGCTGAAGGCGTTGCGCGGCAGGTCCAGCGATGTCTGCAATGTGTTGGCCGCACGGGTGGCCAGCGCCACGCTGGTGCCTTCCAGGACCAGCACCATGCCGAAGAAGCCCACCGGATTCCCGCGATGGATGGTGTCGTAGGCGTAGCTCACCATCAGCTCGGTCGCGAGCGAGGGGGCGGAATGCTCGGCTGCGTGACGGTCCTCGCCACACGCGGCGATATCGTCCAGCACCCATTCGTGGTGCCCCATTTCCTCCTCGATGTACTCGCCCACGGCGGTGCGCAGCCACTCCAGGCGGGCGGGCAGGCGTGCACCGCATGCCATCAGCAACGGGACGGTATGGCGCACGTGGTGGAACGCTTGCCCCAGGAAGGCGACATAGTCGTCGCGCAGGATGCGGCCCGACAGGGCCGACTGGATGATCGGGATCGAAACGAGGGCCTCGCGCTCGCGCGCGGTCTCGGCCAGCAGCTCGTCGTGGAAGCTCATGCGGTAACTCCGGACAATGAAAACAGGGGAGGTTGCTCGTAGCTGGCCTCGATCCCGGCGGCATACCGGGCGAGGATGGCGTCGCGGCGCGGACGGCCGTTCGCGGTCAGCAGGCCATCGGCCGTGGTGAAGGCCGTCGCCGCGCGCACCATCCGCGAGATCCGTGCATAGTCGGGCAGGCCCGCGTTGACCTCGGCGATCGCATGCGCAAGCGCTTCGTCGTCCACGTCGGGACGTCGCGGGACCAGCACCGCCACGTTGTCTGCCCGGCCTTCGCCCCACACGATCGCCTGGGCGATGGCCGGATGCGCCAGCAGTTCGCTCTCCACCCACTCGGGCGACACGTTCCGGCCGAACGCGGTGATGAAGACGTTCTTGCGCCGGCCGGTGATGTACAGGAAGCCATCGGCATCCAGATGGCCGAGATCGCCCGTGCGGACCGGGCCCTCCGGCAACACCGCATCGCCGAGGTAACCCAGTGCTTTGACGCCATGCACGCAGATCTCGCCATCCACGATCAGGACGCGGGCATGGGGCAGCACCTGTCCCACGCTGCCGGCACGGGTGGCGCCCGGCCGGTTAAGCGCAACGACGGAGCCGCACTCGGTCAGGCCGTACCCTTCGAAAACAGGGAGTCCAAGCGCGTGGGCGCGTGCCAGCAACGAAGGACCCACGCGTCCGCCGCCCACCGCGATGTAACGAAGGCTCGCCGGCAGCGGCGCGCCTTGTTCCGCTGCCATCACCAGGGCCAGCAACAGCTGGGGCACCAGGATCACGCTCTCCGGCTGGTAGCGATGGAGGCACTGCAGCAGCGTGGGCACGTGCAGCCCGCTCGCACCGGTGTAGCCGATCTCGGACAGCGAGGGCACCGCGATCGCGGCGTCGGCGAGCAGGGCGGCATAGAGTCCCGCCACGTTCTCCAGCAGCGTCGACAGGGGCATCAGGCAGAGATGGCGGCACGGTGCGATCGTCGACGAAGCCTCGACCAGCGAGCCCGCGACCTCCATCAGGGTGGTCGCGTCCAGACACACGCCCTTCGGCTGGCCTGTCGTGCCAGAGGTGTAGGTGATGCAGGCCGTGCCGGGAGGCAACGCAGGCGGCGGCGACGTGCGCGATACGCGCCAGCAGGCGAGGTTGTCTTCATCGAGGAATCCCACCAGCGCTTCGGCGCCCGACGGAATATCCGCCTGCATGGCCGTCATCACGCATTCGGCCCCGCTGGTGGCCAGCGCATGGCGGACCTGCACGTCCGAGAAGAACGTCGGCAAGGGCACATGGACACCGCCGATGCGCCGCACGGCGAGGTCCAGCACGCACCACGCGGCACCATTGTCGAGCCGGCTCGCCACACGGTGAAACCCAGCACGGAGCAGCCACTCGGCCGCCTGTTCGACCCGTGCGGCCAGCGCCTGGTCGTCCACCGTGCCATCTGCCGTGATCAAGCGCGCGGGATGGTTCCCCAGGAGCGAGCCGAGGCGTGCATCCACGTAGGTACTCATGACATCACCGCCATGCAGGGAGAGAGCCAGGCATCCGGTTCATCCGATGTGCCCGCGCTCGGGAGATATGCTCTTCCCTGCGCAACGTTGCCGCACATGAGTTTCGGGTGGGACGCGTAGTAATCGCCCCAGTCGCTGCCCTTGTCGGTCAGGCGTTCGGCGCTGGCCTCCGCCAGTTCGATGGGGGACAAGTGGAGGCGCCGGAATGCATTGCGCAATTGCTGCGTGGCCACGAACAGCACCCAGGGGCGTCGGGCTGCGGCGAGCATGCAGGTCACCTGCAGGATCAGTTCGCGGGCAATGCCTGGCGTCACCGCGGCAAAGTTGCCCACCTCGACGATCTCGGCGCGCGTCACCCACGCGAGGCCGCGCTGGGCCATGACCGCTTCCACGGGGGAGGTCAGGTACTGCTCGGAGAACAGCCGGCCCTCATCCGCCGAGCGCAGGCCCACGGCCGCGAGGAGCTGATGTTGATCGTCGTAGAACGCCAGCAGCTGCGGCATGAAGCTGTGCAGCCGCGCACCATAGCGCGCGAGATAAACCGCCGAGATGAACCCTTCCACCTCGGGTCGTCCGGGGGCGTCGGGGCCGAACAGCGCGACGCGGGTAAACCGGCCGGGGAGGGGAGCTAGCGCGAGGTGGGGACGTATCCAGTGCATGGGTGGGCATGCTGGATTCGGTCGATTAAGGCTCGATTAGGTCGAAGTTAACCGCCCATTAGCCGGGTGGAAGCAATTCGTGAATTCGACGCGATATGCGCCCGAACGCTGAATGCCCTCGAAACCGGAGCATGCCGGGACGCGTTGCTGCATCGACAAGTGTGGCGACGCCGGGTGCTGGAATACGGCTTGTTAGCCCGAGTCGGCCGCCCTAAGATCGGCGTGGGGTAAGGGGATGGCGCGTGGGGTGCGCTAGGGGACGAATCGCTGACTGGACGCAGGCGTCCAGCAATAGGACGGCCCTGGGTTGGGGTGAGCCTGCGAACCCCAACACGCGTGACGTTGATGGGCCGTGGACTGTCGGCGCATTCGCATGAAAGCATCGCTACTTCTTTACTCTCAATCCTGGCGCAGGGCGGCTGTGCACAAGGCGTATGTCCATGGGGGTGACGGCGGAAGCTGTTGGGGTTCGCTGCGCTCACCCCAACCTATGCGCTGGTTGGCGTGTGCTGCAGGCGAGGGGTGAGGCAGGGATATGGCCGGAAAATGCCAAACGATTCATTCAAGCCGAACCGATCTGGCGGGCCGACATCATTCAGGTATGGGAACCAAGGAGTCTGTTCGATGAAGCTCGCCTCGTTGTTGTCCGTCCTCCTGGCATGCGTGGTGCTTGCGCCGCTGCCTTCACTCGCCGCGAAACCCAAAGTCACCACTGATCAGGTCGTGCGCCTTACCCGATTCCTGGAGGAGAAGCCGCTGGACGAGAATGCCCCCGCGATTCGTGCGCTCCTCCTCGACTGGGAAGAGAAAAGCAACGAGGTGATCGACTACGTTTGCGAAGGCGTGATGGCTCCCATTCCTGATGAAGACGTGCCGAACTCTGCGGAACTGCTCGGCCAGTTCATCTTCGGCAGTGCCGCGCACCAGATCGCCACCCCCGCCGACAAGGGCAAGGTCGTCCCGGGGCAACTTGCGGGTATGCGTAGCATGCTCAAGGCTTACGGCGCTTTCCTGGCGGCGGATCCGGCGGCACGGATCCCCAGGCTGGACGAACTTGCCAGCATGGACGCGGCGGGAACGTTGCCGGAGTACCTTGCACCGATCGCCATCAAAGCATGCGGTGAAGGCGCTTGAGTCGCAGGCCCCGGCATTCACGCGTCCCGGATTCAAGGCGCTGGTCGGGTCAACTTTCGTTGGACATCAATCGAGCTCACATGCGACGCCTACTCTCAACGATCGCACTTCTTCTCTTCAGTATCGTCGCTCTCGCTCAGGACGGCGCCCCTTCGGAGCAAAAGCTTTACGCCGTGATATTCGACGTTGCCGTTGATTCGTCGGGGAAAGTCGACACGTTATCGGTCGTCAAGGTCATCGACCCCGCTACCGGCACGACGGATGCAGTCGACGTCGAAGTTCCGCCGGCCTTCGTTGCCGCCGTGCGCAACCATTTGTTGGAGCGCACTTATCCGGCATCACGGCAGCAGTTCTACACCTACATCTTCTATGACCCGCAGCAACCGGAGCGCGCGGACATCGATCCCAAGGCGGGCAGGTTGTGACGGCATGTCGCTCAAGCTGGCCGATGTTGCTTCGCGAGCTGGCCGACGCCGGGCGTCGAGTGCCATGACACGACTTCATCGGCTAGGCATCGTCGCGCTCATGATGGTCATGCTTGGCTGCACCCCCTCCGTCTCGCGTGACCACGCCAAGGGGTTGGTTTCATCAAGCGCCGCCCTCCTTGGCTATCCGGAGGGCGACATTCCCGAATCCCGCTGGCCAGCGTCCGTCGTCGAGCTCAAGCCGAAGCGGGTCTACCGGAACGATCAAGGTGTCTACATCTGCACCTACGCGTTCTTCGTGGAAGAGTTCGGCGTCTTCATCCTTGATCCGGCGTCGTCGTTCGTGCCAAGCCTCGCCGGGGATCCCAGCTACGATGTCATCGCTCCGGGTGTCTATATCTACCGCAGTTTGGGGTAAGTGCGCCTCCGCGCCGACACTGCATCGAGTCCTGGTTCGAATCAGGCGTTAGTTCTCAGGGGATGTTTACGTGCAAACGAAGCAAAAGATTCTTGTCGCGATCGCGGTCGTGTCTTTCCTGGTGGGTGCCGCGGGCCAGTACTTCTATCCCGGCCATGAGGTCTCACCGGTGGATATCTGGGTCATTCCGGTCTTTGCGCTGCTGATCTTCTGGTGGTATCGCCTGGACACTGCCCAGCAAGGCTACAAGCGGACGCCTTGGCTGAATGTGGCCGTCATCGCCATAGCGGCGTTGGCGCTCCCTTACTACTTCTTCCGCTCCCGCGGCTTCAAGCGTGGCGCGCTCGCGACGCTTGCACTCTTCGGTGCGCTGATTGCTTCGGGACTGCTTACCTTCGGCGGCCAGTGCGCGACGTACTTCGGGCTGCAGAGCTGACGGTTCATTCAAGACGAACCCGCTTCGCGGGTCGGCCTAGCTGAGGTGCAAGAAACCATGGAAGGATCCAAGCGGCGCGCAGCACTCCTCCGCGAGATCTTCGCGCAGGGCTTTCGTACACCGGATTGGCGGCACAAAGAGCCGCCTCCTGTGGTGCCAGCCGAGATGTTCTTCGCCGACAACGATGACAACGAATGCATCGCCGCCAATCTCGATAATCACCCCGGCGTCGGCTTCTTCCGTACCAGGCTGGCGGACATTGCAGCCAAGCCTGACGTAGCGGCGGTGCTGGTCAACATCTACGACATGGACCCCGTCATCCATGGCGGCTGGCCCTACGTGGAGAACGTCCACATCCTTACCTCGGCAGCGGAGG
>JACZCZ010125113.1_pt1 | contig 17871 bp, 13 predicted proteins | sample 8641811 | NCBI WGS metagenome assembly JACZCZ01 (sample SAMN15324610, study PRJNA640507) | soil metagenome | isolation source: intercropping peanut in the first line | place: China: Luxin town, Laibin City, Guangxi Province | collected 2019-07-25 | depth 10cm m | reverse complement strand
GCTCGACTATCTACCCGATCGTTCCCGGGCGCGAATCGTCGGGCACGATCATCGCACTCGGCCCCAAGGTCACCGAGTTCAAGGAAGGCGACCGCGTGGTCGTCGAAGGCATCCAGGGCTGCGGCGAATGCGAGCGCTGCCGGGACGACAACGCGTTGTACTGCGCGGATCGCCGCGAAGTCGGCGTGATGGGCCAGGACGGCGCCTGCGCCGGATACATGGTTTCGCGCGCGCGTTACGCACACCGCATCCCCGCCGACGTATCGCTCGCCAAGGCAGCGCTGGTCGAGCCGCTCGCCGTGGTTCACAAGGGCCTGCGGCGCCTGGGCTCCGCGCGCCAGGGTGACAAACCGCTGCGTTGCGCGGTGACCGGCGCCGGCACGCTCGGCCATCTCGCCGCGCTCGTGCTCAAGGCGCGCGGACACTCCGTGGTCGTATTCGATACCGACACGCAGCGCCTGGCGGCCCTGCGCGGCGCGGTGGAGACCTCGACCACGCTGCGCAATCTCGGCGACTTCGACTGGTTCATCGATGCTTCCGGCAAACACAAGGTGGTCGCGCCGCTGCTCGAACAAAGTCATCCGGGCGCCGCGATCCTGCTGCTCGGCTATCCGTACCCGGATCAGACCTTCAACTTCGAATCGCTGGTCGCGCACGACCGCGCGGTGATCGGCTCGCTCGGTTACACGCGGCGCGACTTCGCCGACGCCCTCGCGACGCTGCCTGCGCTCGACCTCACGCCCTTCCTCGAGACGGCCTTCCCGCTCGAGCAGTATGACAAGGCGCTGGCGCGCGCCCGCGCGCAGGACGCGCTCAAGGTCATGTTCACTTTCGAAACCGCCTCCTGATACATGACCAATCCAGTCCCTGAAGAACGCAAGATCAACCTGCTCATCGCCATCGCCGGACTCGGAATCGGCGGCGCCGAGGTCGTGGTTCAGCGTCTCGCCGAAACGATCGACAAGAAACGTTTCAACCTCACCATCGCCTGCCTCAAGGTGCAGGGTCCGGTCGGCGACCTGGTCGCGCGCACCGGGATCGAGATCGTCGTGCTCGGCGATCCGGATGCGAAGCGCGTGAACTACCTGTCGTTCCTCAAACTGCTCAAGCTGATCCGGGAGCGGAACATCGAAGTGGTGCATACACACACCACCGACGCGCTGGCCGACGCCGCGTTGTGCAAACTGTTCCGTCCGCGCCTGCGGCTCATCCACACATTCCACTTCGGCAATTACCCGCACCGCCCGCCGCGCGAGCTCATGATGGACCGCGTATTCTCGCGGCTGGCCAGCTATCTACTGGCGGTCGGCGACGTGCAGCGCAAACAACTGCTGAAGGTCTTCGGGTTCCGCGAGAAATCCGTGGGGCGCATCTGGAACGGCGTCGTGATTCCGCGGGGTTCGGGCGCCGCGTTCCGCGCGCAGACCGGCAAGCCCGGCGACATCATCGTGGGCACGATGGCGACGCTGATCGAACAGAAAGGCCTGTTCGACCTGCTCGAAGTCGCGCGCAAGGTGCACGACGTCCACAAGAACGTGCACTTCGTCATCATCGGCGACGGCTTCCTGCGCAAACGCCTCGAGGCGCGCCGCAAGGAACTTGGACTCGACGGCGTCGTGACACTGGCAGGCTGGGTTTCCGATGCTGCCGAAAATGCGCTGCCCGCCTTCGACATCTTCTTCCAGCCCTCGCTGTGGGAGGCGATGTCCATCGCGCTGCTCGAAGCCATGGGCGCGGGTAAACCTTCCGTGACGACTCGCGTCGGTGAGACGCCGTTCGTGGTCGAAAACGGTGTCGACGCCTTCCTCACCGAGCCGAAGGACATCGACGGAATGACGAAAGCGCTGCTCCAACTCATCGAGGATCCGGCGCTGCGCCGGCGCATGGGTGAAGCGGCGCTCGCCAAGGCGCGCGCGAAATACGCCGTGGAGCACATGACGCGCGCATACGAAGCCGTCTATGCCGGCGGCAAGTCCTAGTGCGCATCCTCTTCGTCACGCAGATCGTTCCCTATCCACCGCACGGTGGCGTCCTGCAGCGCGGCTACAACCTGCTGCGCGAACTCGGCCGCGATAACGAAGTGCATCTGCTCGCGTTCCACCATCCGGACGAACTGCCGAATGGCGAGCCGCTCGAGCGCAGTCGCGCGGAACTCGGCAAGTTCTGCCGTCACATCGAATATTTCCCGCTGTGGCCGAAGCAGTCCGCGGCGCACAAGCTCGTGGCCCTCGCGGCCGGCGCGGTTTATCCGGGGCCGTTCAGCGTGCTGGCGCATCGCAGTGGCGCGTTGGCGCGGCGCATCGAGGCACTCTGCTCGGGGCAGACGCGGCCCGACATCGTGCATCTCGACACCATTGCGCTCGCGCCGTATCGCAAATATTGCGGGCTCGTGCCGACCGTCCTCGGTCACCACAACATCGAATCGCAGATCATGGCGCGGCGTGCGCCGCATGAATCCAGCGCCGCCGCGCGCCTGTACGTCGCCGCGCAGGCACGCCGTCTCACCGAGCTCGAACGCACCGAGCCCGGAAAGTTTCCGCTCAACGTCGTGGTCTCTGAGACCGATGGCGCCGCGCTCACGCAGTTGTGCCCCGGCACCGCCACTGTCAACGTACCGAACGGCGTCGACATCGAATATTTCCGGCCGCGTCCGGGCGAGGAAACGCCCGCGCTGATCTACACCGGCGGCATGAACATGTTCGCGAACCGCGACGCCGTGGAGTGGTTCCTCGAATCGATCTGGCCGCTCGTCAAACGCGAGGTGCCCGAAGCGCGCTTCTTCGCCATCGGCCAACGGCCGAGCGAGCGCGTACTCGAAGCCGCGGCGCGTGATCCGTCCGTCGAAGCGCCCGGCCATGTCGCCGACGTGCGGCCCTGGGTGGCGCGCGCGGCGGTGTACATCGTTCCGCTGCGCGTCGGCGGCGGCACACGCCTCAAGATGGTGGACGCGATGGCGCAGGGTAAAGCCATCGTCGCGACCCGCGTCGGCGCGGAAGGCATCAAGGGCGAGGACGGCCGCCATTTCGTGCTGGCCGATGAACCCGAAGCGTTCGCACGCGAAGTCGTGCGGCTGCTGCGCGATCCGGCCGCGCGCGCGCGGCTGGCGGCGGAAGCACGGACACGCGCCGAAGACACGTATGCGTGGTCGATCCTCGGCGGCACGCTGGTCGATGCCTATCGCGGCGTCATCGCCGGAGCACGCGCATGAAGGCGTGGGTGAAGCGTCTCTACGATCTCGCCCCCGCGGGCGTTCAGAGCGCGCTCGTCAGCGTCTTCAGCGCACATCTCGAGCGCTCGCGTTACGGCGGCCGCTTCCCCGAATTCCAGGCGCTGCTCGAGGAGAGCCAGTGGTGGGACGCCGAGCGTATCGGCCGCTACCAGGACGAACGGCTGCGCGCGATCGTGCGTCACGCCGACGAACACGTGCCTTACTACCGTGAGATGTTCCGGCATCACGGCATCGACGCCGCGAAATTCCGCGGCCGCGAGGACCTGCCGCGCATCCCGGTGCTCACGCGCGCCACGGTCAAGAGCCGCATCGAAGACCTGAAGTCGCGACGCAAAGGCGATCTCGCGCCGGGCCACGGCCACACCAGCGGCACCACGGGCTCGCCGCTGTCGGTGTATTACAGCCGCGACCTGATCGCGATGAACTACGCGGTCCTGGACCGTCAATACCGCTGGGCCAACACACGCCTGCAGCGCGGCGGCGACCGCGTGGCGCTGGTGCGCGGCAATGTCATCGTGCCGCTTACGCAGAAAAAACCTCCGTTCTGGCGTCACAATCACAGCCTGAACCATCTGCTGATGTCGAGTTTCCATCTCACGCCGGAAAATCTCGTGAGTTACTTCGAGGCGCTGCGCGAATTCAAACCCGCCGTCATCGATGGATATCCGTCTTCGCTCTACGTGATCGCCAAGGTGCTGCTCAATCGCAATGAGCGTCTGCCGCTCAAGGCGGCGCTCACTTCGTCCGAAACCCTGTACGACTTCCAGCGCGCGGCGATCGAAGAAGCATTCCAGTGCCGCGTGTTCGATTACTACGGTCATGCCGAACGCGTGGCATTCGCGGTCGAATGCGATCGGCACCAGGGCCACCACCTGTGCGACGAATACGGCTACACCGAGATCCTCGGTGACGATGAAACGCCGCTCGCCCCCGGAAACGAAGGCATCATGGTCGGCACGTCACTGCACAACACCGGCATGCCGATGATCCGTTACCGCACCAGCGACCGCACGGCGATCAAGACCCAGACTTGCGCCTGCGGTCGCAAGCTCTCGCTCATGGAAGACGTGACGACCAAGGCCGAGGATCTGCTGCGCCTGCGGGACGGACGGCTGATCCCGCCCTCGGTGCTCACGCATCCATTCAAACCACTCGATTGCATCGAGGCTTCACAACTCGTGCAGACAGATCTCGATCGCCTCGTGATCCGGCTCATCCCGCGCGCCGACTACAACGAGAAACACGGCCAGAAACTGGTCAGCGATCTGAAGGCGCGGCTCGGCGATGACATGCGAATCGACCTCGAGCTGGTCAACGAGCTGCCGCGCACCGCCGCGGGCAAGTTCAAGTGGGTCATCTCCGAAGTCGAACTGGGCTTGTAAATCATGTGTGGAATCGCTGGCGTCCTGTATCGCGAACGCGCCTGTGACGAAGGCGTGCTCACCGCCATGCGCGACGTGCTCGTGCATCGCGGTCCCGACGACGGCGGCAACTACGTCGAAGGCCCCCTGGGCCTGGGTCACCGGCGCCTGTCGATCATCGATCTCGGCGGCGGCCACCAGCCGATGTTCACCGAGGACGGCCGTTTCGTCGTCATCTACAACGGCGAGATCTACAACTACCAGCAGCTGCGCGGTGAACTGGAAGCGCAAGGCGCGCACTTCCGCACGCATTCCGATACCGAGGTGATCCTGCACCTGCACGCCCGCGTGGGTGATGCGGGCATCGCGCGCCTCAACGGCATCTTTGCGTATGCGTTGTGGGACAAGGTCACCAAGCGCCTGCTGCTGGTGCGCGACCGCGCCGGCATCAAGCCGCTGTATTTCGCCGAGTCCGATGCCGGTGTCGCATTCGCCTCCGAGATAAAGGCATTGTTCAAATCGGGTGTGATCGCACCCCGGCTCGCGCCCGAGAACGTCGCCGAGTACTTGCTGTATCGCCAGGTCGCCGGGGACGCGAACCTGTTCGCGGGCGTGCGCGTCGTGCCGCCGGGTCACACGATGGAAGTCATCCAGGGCCGTGCGAGCGCGCCGCGCCGCTACTGGTCGGCCGACGATGCACCCGCGCCGTTCGCGGGCTCATTCAACGACGCGGTCGACGCGCTCGACGCCGCGCTCAACGCGGCGGTGAAACGCCAGCTCATGGCCGACGTGCCGCTGGGCACGTTCTGCAGCGGCGGCATCGACTCGAGTCTCACCAGCGCGATTGCCGCGCGCCACTCGTCGCGCGCGATCAACACCTTTTCAGTGGGCTTTCATGAAGCCGCGTACGACGAAAGCGCCTACGCGCGCGAAGCCGCCGCGGCCTGCGGCAGCGTGCACCACGAGTTGCGCATCGATGAACGCGAATACGCCGAGCTGCTGCCGAAGCTGATCTGGCACCACGACCTGCCGCTCAACTTCGCCAACTCCGTGCACATCTACGCCGTGAGCACGCTCGCGCGCAAACACGTGACCGTCGTGCTCACCGGCGAAGGCGCCGATGAGTTGTTTGGCGGTTATCCGCGCTACTACATTCCTCGCCTGCTGCAACTGGTCAAACGTGTGCCCGCGATCGTGCGCAGCCCGGCCTTCGCGCTGCTGGCGCACGCGCCCGATTCGCGGCTGCGCAAGCTGGCGCATTTCGCGCGCCAGCCGCTCGCGGACGTGTTGCTCTACAACTGCACCGGCACTGATCCGGCACAGGTCAACGCCGTGCTCGCGGGCGTGCCGCCCGCGAAGCTCGACTATCGCAACGGCATCCTGGCGCGCGCCGCCGCGCGCGGGCTCGACCCCGTCTCGACCCTGGCGACGCTCGATTTCCAGACCTATCTGGTATCGATGCTCAACCGGCAGGACAAGATGAGCATGGCGACCTCGATCGAGGCGCGCGTGCCCTTCCTCGACAACGAGATCATCGATTTCGCGCGCAGCCTGCCGCTCGATTACAAGCAGACGCTGCGGCATCGCAAACGCGTGCTCAAGGAAGTGGCGCTGCGCTACCTGCCCCAGAGCATCGTCCATCGCCGCAAGTCGGGCTTCGGCGTGCCGCTGGCGCCGTGGTTCTCGGGCCAGGGCCCGATGGGCAAACTACTCGACGAAGCCATCCATTCCGACACGCTCGACGGCGTGCTGGATCGCAGGACCCTGACGGGCCTGCTGGCCGCGCAGCGCGCGGGCACCGCCGATCACAGTGAATTGCTGTGGGGCGTGCTGAACCTGCGGCTCTGGCGCAATACCTTCGGCGCATGAGCCCGGCCCGCGAAGAAATTCGCGGCATCGTGCTCACGCTCGGGGCGTGGCACGACAAGCCCTGGTGGTGGCCGCAGCTCGCCGAATCGCCGTGGCTGCCGCACATGGGCTACGAGCGCTTCTCGTTCGGCGCGCGCAAGGCCAACCAGATCGGATTCGCGCAGTTGCCGGCGCTCGCCTGGCGCACCTGGAAATTCCTGCGCCGCGCGCGCCGCACCGGCGTGCGCTACGTCTTCACGTTCGAAGGCGACGCCACCTGTTACCTCATCGGTCTCATGCAGTACCTGCCGCTACTGCGTCCGCCGCGCCACGTGATCCTGCAATTCATCTCGCGCGAGAACTCCGGCACCGCCGGCGCGCGCTTCAAGGATTTCGTCGCGCGCACCTGTCTGCGCACGGTGTACAAGGTGATCGTTTCGTCACGCTCCGAAGGCGACTACTACCTGTCGCGTTTCGGCTGGCCCGCGGATCGCGTCGCGTTCGTGCCGCTCAACTCGGACGACCGTCAGCTCGCGCAGCCCACGGGCGCGCGCGAGGATTTCATCGTCGCCGCCGGCCGCTCCTATCGCGACTACGCGACGCTCGCGGCGGCGGTTGCCGGCACTGGCATCCGCACCATCATCGTTTGCGGCCGCAGTGGCCCCGGGGTCCGCGATCTGCCGCCCGAGATCGAGTTGCGTACGGAAATGGCGCTCGACGATCTGCTCGCGCTCATGGCGCGGGCACGCGCCAATGTGCTGCCATTGCAGCATCGGCGCATTTCCACCGGACAGACTGTGTTGTTGCAGGCGATGGGCCTGGGTCAGCCGGTGATCGTGACGCGCACGGCCGGCACCGAGGACTACATTCGCGACGGCATCGACGGCCTGCTCGTGCCGCCATCGGATCCGGCGGCATTACGCGCCGCCATCCGCCGGGTTTTCGATGAAGGCCCGCTGGCCGAGCGTCTCGGCGCCGAAGCACGCGCCACGGTCGAACGCCGTCATCGTCCGGCCATTTACGTGGCCGCCGTGGCCGCGGCCCTCGGATGCCCGCCTCCCGGCAAGCGCGATTCCACGCGCTGAAATCCTGACGCCCAAACGACGACGCCCCCGGGTTTTCACCCGAGGGCGTCGTCGAGATCGACTTGTCGGTCAGATCAGGCGGTCTTCACCTTGCGGCGGCGCGATACGCCAACCATCAGGAGTCCCGCGCCGAGCAGCGCGAGCGTGCCCGGTTCCGGCACCGAGACGACCAGATTGTCGATGCTCACGCCACCGGCCGAACCGTCGAGGCGCAGGCCCGTGAACACCAGCGAGGTCACGTTCGTGAACAGCGCGGGCAGCTGGAACGTCTGGAAGTCCGCGAGGCCGTAGCGGCCGTCGAAGATGTAGTCCAGGTAGATCTGGTAGGACACCGTGCCGCCGCTGGCGAGCGTGCCCGTGATGTCGAGCAGCTGCGCGTTCGGACGGTCGCGGTTCTCGTAGTTGAAGAACTCACCCACGTCGAGGGCTTCAAGGTTGAACGCACCGCCATCGGTGCGGGTCATCGTCATCGCATGGCCGCGACCCGATTCATAACCGAGAAAGGTGCCGCCGTTCCAAACGACGTTGTCGAAGTACGGCGTGGCGCCGAAGGTGTGGAAGTGCTCCGAATCGAATTCGTATTCACCGTAGGTCAGGTGGCTGAAAATGGTTTCCGAGCTCGGAACCGAGTCAAAGGTCAGCACGTCTGCCTGCGCAGCGCCTGCGCTCATCAGTCCGGCTGCGGCCACGAGGCCAATAATCTGTCGTCGCATGTGAGTCACTCTCCGTGTCAGCTGCCTAAGAGGAAGCAACACTCGTGCCAGCCCGGCGAAAGCGCCCTGGATTGCACGCAAGTGACTGATTTAATTGAATAGATCTGATGCGTTATGCAAAAACTCGCAAATGCGGACTATCCACTCGGGCCTCGACTGTAAAGAGGCCCGACGGTCGGACCTGACTTTTCCCCGCTGGACTAACTCTTTCCACAAAGAAAAAGCGCGGCGGCCCTGTGGGAACCGCCGCGCCTGTTCATTCGAAGGCCCTTACTGAACGGTCAATGCCGTCGGCGGGTTCGGAGTCGGGCCCGTGTTGAGACCGATCACCTCGGTGCCGGTGACATAGGCACCCGCGGCGACGGTGTCCGTGCGGCTGCCGTCACGATCGAGGTCCAGCACGTCGACGCTCAGATTGCGAGCCGGGGACGCCTGGGCGATCGTGAAGTCGCCGCCGGCCGCGTTCGTGAACGCCGGGACCGAGACGACCGATCCTGCGCCACCGGGCCCCGCCGCCAGCCACGTGGACAGCGTCGAGTAGGTGCGGCCATTGGTCGCCCACTGACCGGGGCTGAAATACAGGTTGCGGCCCGGGGCCGGGATCGCCAGCGGCACTTCCCACGCGTTATACGCGGTGCTGGTGTTGCTGATGATGTTGCCACCGAGGACCAGGTCCGAACCAACCAGCGGCGATAGATAGATGCCGTTGTCGATGTTGTAGATCGTGTTGTTGGTCACGGTCCAGTTGTGCGAGTCCTCCGCGATCTCGATACCGAGAGTCTCTTCGCCCTGGCCGTTGGAGAGCACGTTCTGATACACGTAGTTCTCGCCGGAGCCCCGCTCCGAATACGTGATGCGATTGGCCTTGCGCGTATTGTTGATGAGGTTGTAACGGATCGTGATGTTCTGGTTCCAGCCGCCCTTCGGGTAGACACCCGATCCGGCGTTGTTGATTTCGTTGTTCTCGATGGTCACGCCGTTGCTGTAGTACAGCATCATGCCGGCATTGTTGTGATGGAGCGCGCCCCCCTGACCCACCACGCCTGTGATGCGGCAGTTGCGCACGGTCGCCTGGCGGGCGTTCTCGAAACGGATGCCGTTGTGGTTGTCCACGTACGTAACCGGACGCGCGACGATTTCGCAGCCGTCGATCACGGCGCCGGTGTTGTCCCAGATCACCGTCGTGCCGGTATCGGCGCGCACGGTCGAGTTCGCCTCGTCGATGTAGAAGTGGCCGATCCAGCGGATGTGATCACGCATGTACGAGCCCATCGCAGGTCCGTTGCCGCCGGTGGTGCGCAGTTCGACACGGCCCACGGCGCGGATCTCGATCGGGGCGCTGGCGGTACCGCTGTTGACCGGATTGAACGCCGGGAGGTAGCGCTCGTTGGTAGAGGGAGCCGTGAACGGACCGCCGCTGACCATGACGATGTCGCCGGCCCGCGCGGCCTCAGACGTGTTCGAAGACGTGCGCGAGGCGTTGCCCCACACCGCGCGACCCAGCGTGCGCCACGGGGCGCTTGCACTGTTGGCGGCGTACGTGGTGGCGTCGTTGCCGTTTGCGCCGTCGACGTACAACGTCTTGGCGTTCGCGGCGGCCGCGATCAATGAAAAACAAACTACGGAAAATGCGGAGCGAAACTTCATAGCCACCTCGAGAGTCGGCGCGGAAACCTGGATGAGAGTGCCGTGGCGCAAGCATGCCCGGAACTCAGTGTGAGAGCAGCGTAACGGCTTAAATCTTCGAGAGAAACTGTCGAATTTCACCGACATACAGACCCCGAAGCAGAACGCTGAGTGCGCCTTGCAAAGTCTGAACTCCATCACGTTTTTTACGTACTTATGACATTGCGAAACCGGGTGCCCTGCTGGCCGTTTTCGTGCGGATATGTGAACCGTTGAACATCGACGCATCCCCGGCCGCACCGCACCCCGCACGCACCCGCGTTGAGACCGTAGAATCCCGCCCGTGTTTCCCCCACCCGGCGCAAAAGAATCGAGCATGATGGCTACCGCATTCCCGTCCTCCAGGCCCGATTCCCCGATTCGCGACACACGCGAGCCCGTGCAGATCGAGCTGTGTCCGGCGGCCGAGGCGGCCGCCTGGGACGAATACGTGGGACGCCACGCCGGCGGCACGTTCTATCACCTGCATGCCTGGTCGCAGATCAATCGCGACGCGCTCGGCCACCGTTCGTTCTATCTACTCGCGCGCGACACCCAAGGAATACGTGGCGTACTGCCGCTGACCTTCGTGTCGAGCCGGCTGTTCGGCCGGATCCTGTGTTCGATGCCCTTCGTGAATTATGGCGGACCGTGCGCCGATGACGAAACCACGGCGCGCGCGCTGATCGCGGCAGCCGTCGACCAGGCGCGTGAAGTCCGCGCCGGCAGCCTCGAGCTGCGCTGCGCGGACGCGCAACCGGCGGAGCTGCCGGTTTCGCATCGCAAGATCAGCATGTCGCTGCAATTGCAGAACGATCCGGACGCCGTGTGGAACGCGTTCAGCAGCAAACAACGCACCAACATCCGCCGCAGCTACAAGAACGAGCTCGCGGTCTACTCCGGCGGTCGCGAACTGCTGCCGGTGTTCTACGCGGTGATGGCCGCCTCGTGGCGCTCGCTGGGCACGCCGCTGTACTCGCCCGGCTACTTCGAGCAGATACTCGACGCCTTCGGCGAGCGCGCGCGGATTTTCGTGTGCCACCGGAACAAGGAACCGGTCGCGGTGGCATTCAACGGATACTTCAAAGGCGCGGATGGCACTGGCACGGTCGAAGGCATGTGGGCCGGCGGCACGCCGCAGTCGCGCGCGTTGCAGGCCAACTACGTGCTGTATTGGGAGATGATCAAGGACGCCTGCGAACGCGGCTTCACGCGATATCACCTGGGCAGGTCCACGGCCGATTCGGGCGCCGAGGATTTCAAGAAGAAGTGGAACGCCACGACACGCCAGCTCCATTGGTATTTCCACACGCCGGACGGCCGGGAGATGCCGGCGCTCAACGTCGACAATCCGAAGTACCGCGCTGCCATCGCGACGTGGCAACGTCTGCCGATGTGGGTCACCCGGATCGTCGGCCCGCGCCTCGCGCGCCTGATTCCCTGACAAGGTAACCGCGATGCCGTACATCGCCCCGGCTGGCACACGGCTGTCGCTGAGCGATCTGGCCGCGGGACTGGGCGCCGGACTGCGCGGCCACGCCTTCGACGAGCTCGCGACGCATCTGGCGGCGCACAGCGGACAGGCGCGCGCCTGGCTCATGAGTTCGGGCCGCGCCGGCATGACCTTCACGTTACGCGCGATGCGCAAGGTGGCGCCCGCCACGCGCGACGAAGTGGTCCTCGTCGGATACACCTGTTATTCGCTCGCGGCCTCCGTCGAACTCGCGGGTCTCAAGGCACGGTTGGTCGATGTCGATCCCGCGACGCTTTCGCCCGACCTCGGCCAGTTGCGCGGCCTCGATCTGTCGCGCGTCTTGTGCGTGGTGAGCGCCAACCTGTACGGCATTCCGAACGCGCTGGGTGAGATCGAAAGCCTGGCGCGCGATGCGGGCGCCTTCATGTTCGACGACGCGGCGCAGGCGCTCGGCGCCACACACATGGGCCGGCCGGTGGGCGGTTTCGGCGATGCCGGCCTGTACAGTTTCGACAAGGGCAAGATCATCACCACGTTGCAGGGCGGCGCGATCGTCTCTCGCCCCGGACCGCTCGCCGCGGCGCTCGATGAGGCCTGGACCGGGCTGGACCCGGCCAGCGCGGCGGTGACACTTTCGTATGCGATCAAGCTCGGCCTGTACAGCGTGCTGTTGCGGCCGACGCTCTATGGCATCGTGCAACGCGTGCCAGGACTCGGGCTCGGACAGACACGCTACGAAAACGACTACCCCGTCGCGCGATACAGCGGGACGCTCGCGGGACTCGCGCTGCGACTGGCGCGCCGGCTGGAAGCCTTGAATGGCGTGCGCATCGCCAACGCAGGCGCGCTGCGCGCGGCGCTCACTGGATTGCCCGGCCTGACGCTACCGGCCGAAATCCCCGGCGACCGCGCCGTGTATTGCCGCTTCCCGGTGTTCGTCCGCGACCCGGGCAAACGCGCGGGGCTGATCGCCGCGCTCAACGCGGCGGGCATCGGCGCGACGGCCTCCTATCCGCAGGCGCTCATCGACGTTCCCGAGGTCGCGCGCGTACTCGCGCCCGGCCAGGCGCCGCAGCCGGGTGCGCGTGCCGTGGCTTCCGGCATCGTCACGCTCCCCACCCATGCCTACTGCCCGCCCGGCATGGCCGCGCGCGTCCGCGCGGTGGCCGAGCGCGCGCTCGCATGAATCCGCGCGAACTCGTCAAACGCGCACTGACCGCGAGCCTGTTCTACAGCGGCTTCGCGTGGGCATTTCTGTGGCTGGGATTCCGGCGGCGCGCGACGGTGCTCATGTATCACCGCGTATTGCCCGACGACGCGCAGCCCGTCGATTCTTTCTCCAGCGATGCCATCGTTGTCACGCGCCGCACGTTCGACCGGCACATGCGTTTCCTGGCGCGTTTCTGCAATCCGCTGAGCGTCGCGGATTTCAGCGCGATGTTGCGCGGCGAGAAACCCTGGCCGGCGCGCGCCTGCCTGGTCACCTTCGATGATGGCTGGTACGACAACAGCGAACATGCCCTGCCCGTGCTCGAGCGGCATCGCGTCCCCGCGGTGGTGTTCGTCGCCACGGGGTACGTCGGCACCGGCGCCACGTTCTGGCAGGAAGAACTCGCGCGGCTGCTGTACACGGCCTGGAAGACCGGGCCCGCCGCGCGCGAACTGTTCGCGGAATTCGGCCACCCGCAGCTCACCGATCTGCCAGCCGCGGCCGCCCGCGACGCGGTGCGCGAGCTGATCGCCGGAATCAAGGCCGCCGCGGATGCCGGCATCGAGGGCCGGATCGCGCGCGTGCGCGGCTGGCTGCGCGAACGCAAGGTCGAAGTGCTCGGACACGGCGACGACCGCTTCATGTCGTGGCAGGAAACCGCACGCCTCGCCTCGAGCGGGGTGGTCAGCGTGGAATCGCATTCCCACAGCCACGTGCCGCTCACCTGGATAGACGATGCCAGGGTGCGCAGCGAACTCGCCGAATCACGCGCGCGCCTCGCGGAGCATCTCGCCGTGCGCACACGTTATCTCGCGTATCCGAACGGCAATCATGATGACGCGGTCGTGGCCGCGGCGCGCGCGAGTGGCTTCGAACTCGCGTTCACGACGAACTCGGGCGTCGTGCGGCCCGGTGACGATCCATTGCGCGTGCGCCGCATCAACGTCGCCGAACGCGGCACCACGACGGCCGGCGGCTTCCTGTGCCGGTTGTTAGGCTGGTGGTGAGGCCGGTTGCCTGACACGCGCGCGCCGCGATTTCGGCGGCGGCTTGAGCACGTGTTCGCCCTTCTCTCCGGCGCGCACCGCGACGATCGAACGCACCGCGATGAGCAGGCCCGAAAGCACGTACACGTGCGGGTAGTAAGCCGCCGAAAGGAATGCGCCCGCCACGGCGAAGCCGAGTGCGGCCGATCCCGTGAGGATCAGCAGTCGCCGGTCGTAGGCGTGACCGGCTGGATTCGTCCCCGGACCGCGCGCATCGAGGAACCGGCGCAACTTCTCGTTCAACCGGATGTTGCCGAGCACAATGATCAGAAACACGATGATGCCGGGAAAACCCAGTTCGCCGAACACCAGGAAGTAACTGGAATGAGCGGTCAGCCAGGGAATGCCCTGCATGCCCTTGGGCTGGTACTTCGTGCCGAACGCGATCGGGAAATGCCCGGCGCCCACGCCGAGCACCGGATTGTCCACGGCCATCCGCGTGCCGGCCTTCCAGGCCATGATGCGGCCCTGCGCCGAACCCTCGGTCTGATAGTCACTGATACTGCCCATGCGCTGGAAATAAACGGGTGGCGCGTACAGCATCACCACGAGGCCGGCGACGGCAAACCCGCCCAGCATCAGCATCTTTCGCGGGCTCAGCCACCACATGTAGATCAACACCGCGCCCAGGCCCAGGGTCGCGCCGCGTGACTGCGTGGCGATGACACCGAGCAGAGACAGGCCCACGCCCGCCCACGCGAACACCCTTCCCCAGCGCGATTTCGCGCCCAGCGCGACCGCCAGCGCCGCCGGTATCACGATGCAAAGAGACAGTGAGAAGTCGTTGCCGTCGCCGAGGAAGGTTGCGCCCATGATGTAATTTCGCGCGGCGGGATCGGTCACCACGTTCGGATTCATCGCGAGCAGGAACAGGTGAGCCAGGAGCAGCGCCATCACGACGCCGCGAAAACGCGCCTCGTTGATCACGATCCGCGCGATGAGCAGGCCCAGGATCGCGAAACCGACCACCTTGGTGAGGATGTCGGTGACGTACAGCGTCACGTCGGCGTGGGCCAGCGACAGCATGATGAGCAGCAGGAAAACCGGAATCCACTTCGCCTGTGGATCCGCGAACACTTCGGAGACGGGCCGCAATCCTTTCGCGAAGAAGGAAGCGACGAACAGCGACAACGGGATCGCGCTGTAGATCAGCGGAATGTTCAGGAACGAGAAGTAACTCGCGGGGCGTCCGTATTCGACGAATAGTGCGAGCAGCAGCCAGTAGTAATAGATCCGCGAGTCACGGTCGTCGCGCGCGGGATCGCGCACCGGCACGGGCCGGCGGCTCACGGGCGCTCCGCGAGCAGCCGCTCGTAGAACTGCATGAGCTTCGCGGTGCGCGCATCGAACGAGAAGTGCTCGCGGATGCGCGCATGCGCGGCATCACCCAGCGCGACGAACTTCGCGTTCTCCCGATGGAAGCGCTCGATCCCGTCGATCAGCGCCGGGAGCGAACGCGCGGGAATCAGCCAGCCGGAAAGGTCATGTTGGATGACTTCGGCGGTGCCACCCACGTCGGTGGCGACGATGGGCACGCGCAGGTAGGCCGCCTCGACGATGACGTTGGGCAATCCTTCGGTGAACGAGCTCTGCACCACCAGATCCACCTCGCTGTACAGGCGCGGCATGTCCTTGATGTAACCCAGGAACTCGATGCGGTCGGCGATGCCGAGTTCCGCCGCGCGCGCGCGCAGAACCGGTTCGAGCGGACCGATGCCGGCGATCTTGAGTCGCAGGCGAGGATACCGTGGCGCGAGCGCGGCCACTGCCTGGAGCAGCAGGTCGTGCCCTTTCTCCGGCGAGAGCCGCCCCACGCTGACGAGGATGCCGCCTTCACTCACGTCGCGCCGGATGCGCGGCAGTCGCACGACATCTGCGCCGTAGGCGTCGAGCACCAGCGCGTTGAGCAACACGGTCACCCGCCGGTCCGGCAACCACCAGCGCGGCACCAGCCGGCGCATCGCGCGCGACACGAGGATCACCGCGTCGAACTGCCGCAGCAGGAACTTGTCGGCCCAGCGGAATACCTTGCCGCGCAGGTCATTGGCGATCCAGCCGTGCGCCGTGCACACCAGCCGCACCTTGCAACGGCGCCGGACCAGCATCGCGATGAGACTCGAACGGAATTCGCTGGTGTGCAGCACGTCGATCCGGTGTTCATTCACCAGCGCCACGATGCGCTCGATGACCACGGGCGCGAGTCCGCCGACATCGCGGATCGCGTGCACGCGGATGCCACGCGCGCGAGCCGCGGCAACCAGCGGATGTTCTTCGTCGGGATTCGATACGAACGCGCCGATGTGGAATTCGACGCGCGCGGCGTCGACGTGCGCGCCGGTTTCGAGAATCGTGCGGCCCGGGCCGTCCACCCACGGAGAATCGCGCAGGTGCAGCACGCGGATCGGGCGTGGCGCATCCAGGGTGTCTGGCGCCGCGTTCACGAGAAGCGCTGGTCCAGCCAGTCCGCGGTCAAGGCGCGCGCCGCGTCGACCCAGGCCGGATCGCCGAGCACGTGGTTCGCGTGCGGCACGACGTCGACGCGCAGCAGCCGATCGAACTCGCCGAGCGCGCCGCTCCACGGAGCGACGAACTTCTCCTGGTATTCGGCGTGCAGCCGGTCCGCGCCACTGAAGATGAGCAGCGCCGGCGCGCCGCGCCGCAATAGCCGGAACATCGCCGGCGCGTAACGCGGGTTGAGATTCGCGGCGAGCGCGCTGGCCGGCGCGGGTACTCCGGCAGCCGCCGCGACGGCGCCCTTCGCGCCGGCGGGACGCGCCTTCGGCAGCAGCGCGCGCAGGATGGTGCGAAAGTCGCTGCGGAACGAAAGCAGGCGCAGCCAGGCGCGCGGATCGAGTAGTTTGGAGAGGTAGGTGCCGCGCATCTCGCGCAGCTGGCCCTGCGTCATGTTCGCGGACTCGTGCGCGCCCGTGCCGTCGATGATGACGGGAATGCCGATCGCGTACAGCGCGGCGATCGATTCATCACCTTCCGCGGTCAGCAATCCGGTGAGCGCGCCGCCGCACAGTCCGCCGATGATGAAACGCTTGATCCCCTGCTCGCGCTCGAGCCAGCGCAGCGCGGCGCGTGCATCGTCGATGTGCCGGCCCAGCTGCACCTGGCGATACAACTGGTCGAGCTGCTCTTCGGGAAGTTCGCCTTCCGAGTCGCCGAGGCCGTGGAAATCCACGCGCATGACGGAGATACCGCGCGCGAGGAATTCGCCCGCGACCTTGCGATAGAGGCGGTGCGGCGCGACGCGCATCTTCACACCCGGTGACAGCAGCACACACGCCAGATCGCGGCGCGGCACGCCGGCGGGCGGCGCTTCGTACATGCAGTGCAGCGCGTGACCCTGCGGGTTGCGCAACGTAACGATCTGTTCACTCATGCCAGGCTCCCGAGCCAGCCCAGCGTGGCGGCGGTGAACGCGCCCGCGCGCCTGTGGAACTGGCGCGTCTCGCGCCAGAACGGCGGCTCGGTGGCGAGCTGCACGGTCACGGAAGGCTTCGTCTGCGTTATTGCCGCGAGCCCGGCAGACGGCTCGGTGCGCCCGGCGACGGGCACCTCGACCAACAGCGTCGGCTGGGTAAACCATTCGGGCTGCTGCGCCCAGTTGAGTTCGGACATGCCGCGATACAGTGCGGGTCCGAGGCCGTAACCATCGGCGACCACGGTCTCGCCCTCGAGGATGGACTTGATCAGCACGTCGCGCGTGCGCGTGACCTTGCCGTGTACCGCCATCTGGGTAGTCAGGTTGGAGCGCAGCAGCGCGGTGAAATATTCCGCGCCATCGGGCACGGGATCCCACACCGCGACACCGCGCACATTCGCGCCGACACGCGCCGCGGCGGCCAGCGCGATGCTGCCGCCGAAGCGATGGCCGACCAGCACCGGCGCGACCCGCCCGAAACGCTGCTGCGCCAGTTGCAGCGCGCGCAGCGTGTCTTCGATGCGCGTCTCGACCGTGGTCTCTTCGAAATCGGAACCGCTGTCACCTTCGCCGCGTACGTCGAATCGCAACACGCCATAACCCGCCTGCGCGAGTTCGCGCGCGAACGTGACGTACACGCGGTGCGACCAGAGTTTCTCCTCGGCGAACGCGTGGCAGAACACCACCGTGCCGCGCGACTCGCCCACGGGACGATGCGCGAAACCGAACAGCCGCGTATCGCCCTCGCCGTCGCAGAACGGTTCTTCTCCGTCGCCGGGCGCAGGCATGGCGTTCATTTCGGCCTCTGCG
>JACZCZ010210085.1_pt1 | contig 17884 bp, 4 predicted proteins | sample 8641811 | NCBI WGS metagenome assembly JACZCZ01 (sample SAMN15324610, study PRJNA640507) | soil metagenome | isolation source: intercropping peanut in the first line | place: China: Luxin town, Laibin City, Guangxi Province | collected 2019-07-25 | depth 10cm m | reverse complement strand
GGGGTCTCTTGGGAAGGGCAGGGTGGCCGTGGGCCAGTCGGTGGCCGAACCTGCCTGCACACGCACGATGCCGGCCGCGGACGCGGGGCGAGGTGATGGGCAGCGGAGGTTGACGGCGGCGGAAAAGGCCACGACGCCTGTGCATTCGATGGACGCACCTTCGCCGTGGGACGGCGAAGGTCTTGCTCGCAGGCCGCTCAGGCGGCCTGCTGCTGCACCGGGGACGGATCCCGTAATGACGGTGTCAGCATGCGGGAGCTACTCCCCTTCGTGACGCGATGGTAATGCATCTGCGGCCCCGGCAACCATCGGCTGTGCCGTTCCTGTCGAATGCAGAACGAGACGTTCATCACGCGGCAACGGTGATAGACTCCCGCGACTCGCAGAGGGCCCGGGCTGTTGCTACGGACCGTTTGCGGACAGGCTTCCCGGGTTCTGACGGCCGGGGGCGACAGGGGATTCCAACGATTCGCAGGTTGCGTTGCCGCCATGAAGCGGCGACGTCGTTTCTGTGCGCCGGGGGTTGGCGCGGCAAAGCCGTGGCCGTGGGATTTCCTGTTCAGGGCGGGTGCTTGCAGCCCCGTCCATCGGTCCGTCAGGGAATCGTCGGGGGGGCGATTGGCGGCAATCGTGCTGCGTGTCCCTGCGACCACTCAAGGCGAAAGGGGACATCGTGGGAATCTCGTTGAGCACGCGTCGCGCGTGGCGTCGTTTTGCGCAGGCCATGGTCCTGCTGCTGTGCGCAGCCGCGCCGTTGGCGCAAGCGACCCCCTTCAACGACGACTTCAGCTCGTCGTTCCCGCAGGGCCCCACGGTCACCCGTTCGCTGGGTGGGAGCTCCTTCCAGTTCACCTTCGACGGCGGTGGCGACCTTGCACAGGATGTCAGCTCCTACCCGGGGAACCCGGTGTTGTCGGCAAACTCTGCGGTGTTCGACGCGAATATCGAGCGAGTGACCATCGCTCGCACCGACGCCGCTGACTTTGTCTTCCAGGGCATCCGCGTCGATGTCCTGGAAGGCGCGTCGGTGACGGTCCAGGGCTACCTCAATGGCATCGCTACCGGCGCGGGGCAGACGGTGAACCCGGGATCGGTGGTCAACCTGAACTTTGGTGGCATCACGGTCGACGAGGTCCGGATGACCTCCAGCGACTTCTACCTGACCATCTTCGACAACTTCAGCGGCAACAGCGAAGTGCCGCTGCCGCCGGTGGTCAGCGACGGCCGGATCAGCATTTCGGGCGCGAGCGGAACCGGCGGCGCGTACAAGATTGGCGACACCGTCACTGCCAGCTGGAACAACACGGTTACCGGCGACAACAACGCCGGCGTTACCGGCGTCACCGTCGACTTCAGCCAGTTCGGCGGTGGTTCGGCAGTGACCGCGACCCAGAGTTCCGGGACGTGGACGGCGACCTATACGATCGCTTCAGGCTCCATCGACACGACCTCGCGCAACGTCAGCGTGACGGCGACCAACGCGACCGGATCGACCACCCGGGCCGACAGCACCAATGCCACCGTCGACAACGTGGCGCCGACCGTCAGCAACGCGAACATCAGCATCTCCGGGGCCTCCGGCACCGCAGGCGCGTACAAGATCGGCGACACGATCACCGCCGCCTGGAACAACACGGCCGGTGGCGACAACAACAGCGACTCGATAAGTTCGGTCACGGTGAACTTCTCGCAGTTCGGTGGCGGGGCGGCGGTCGCGGCGACCAACAGCGGCGGCACCTGGGTGGCCACCTACGTCATCACTGCCGGGTCAATCGACGGTGCCAACCGCAATGTGTCGGTCAGCGCGACCGACAATGCCGGCAACGCGACCGCGACAAGCGATCTCACCAATGCCACGGTGGACAGCATTCTTCCCGTCGCAACCAGTATCACCGTGAGCGGTTCGCCGACCGCGGCCGCCACCGGCATGGCGTTTGCCGTTGCCTTCAGCGAGACGGTGACCAATGTCTCCACCGATGATTTCACCCTGGTGAGCACCGGAACCGCGGCCGCTACCGTCGACAGCGTGTCCGCTTCCAGCGGCGGCAACGTCAACGTCAACATCGTCGGCATCACCGGCAACGGCACGCTCAGGCTGGACCTCGGGGCCGCCACCGACATCATCGATGATGCGGGCAATGCCGCGGTGGGCTTCAACAGCGGTTCGGTGCATACGGTGGCGGTTCCGGTTGCACCGGATGCGCCGACGATCGGCAGCGCGACAGCCGGTGATGGGCAGGCGTCCATCACATTCACCGCGCCTGCCAGCAATGGCGGCTCCGCGATCACGCTCTACACCGCGACCGCCAGCCCCGGTGGCGCGACCGCAACCTGCGCGGGCCCGGCGGCCTGCACCGCAACGGTAACGGGCCTGACCAACGGCACGGCGTACACCTTCACCGTCACCGCGACCAATGCGGCCGGCACGAGTGTGTCCTCGTCGGCGTCCAACACCGTCACGCCCAAGATGAACCAGACGATCACCTTCGCCAACCCCGGTGCGCAGAACTACGGCACGTCGCCCGTGTTGGCGGCCACCGCCACATCGGGATTGACGCCGACCTTCAGCTCCTCGACGACCGGTGTATGCACGGTGACGTCTGCCGGCGTGCTGACCTTCGTCACGGCCGGCACGTGCACCATCGATGCCGACCAGGCCGGCAATGGCGCGGTCAATGCGGCCTCGACGATCACGCGTTCCTTCGCGGTCAACGCGGTCGCTCCGTCCGCGCCGACCATCGGCACCGCGACGGCGGGCGACACCCAGGCCACCATCTCGTTCACCGCTCCCGCGTCGACCGGCGGCAGCGCGATCAGCCAGTACACGGTGACGGCCAATCCCGGCGGGGCCACCGGCACGGGTGCCGGCTCTCCGATCACCGTGACCGGCCTGAGCAACGGCGTGGCCTACACCTTCACCGTTACCGCGACCAGCCTGGGCGGCGGTACCGGCAGTGCGTCCGCGGCAAGCAATCCGGTGACGCCGGCCGGCCCGCAGATCATCACGTTCGTCAATCCGGGCCCGCAGAACTTCGGCACGTCGCCCACGTTGGCGGCCACCGCAACGTCGGGACTGACGCCGACCTTCAGCTCCTCGACGACCGGCATCTGCACCATTACGTCCGGTGGTGGGCTGACCTTCGTCTCGCCGGGTTCGTGCACGATCAACGCCGACCAGGCCGGCGACACCAGCTTCCTTCCGGCAACGCGCGTGTCGCGAACGTTCACGGTGAATGCCGTGGTGCCCGGGGCGCCGGTTGCGGTCACCGCAACCGCCGGTGACGCCCAGGCCAGTGTCGACTTCACCGCGCCCGCCTTTACCGGTGGCGCTGCCATCATCGGCTACACCGTCACGGCCAGTCCCGGTGGCGCCACCGGCACCTGCGCAGTCCCGGCGGACTGCACGGTGACGGGCCTGACCAACGGCACGGCGTACACCTTCACCGTCACCGCGACCAACCCGGCGGGCAGCAGTGCGCCCTCGGTGGCATCCGGCGCGGTCACGCCCAAGGCGAACCAGACGATTGCCTTCGCTAACCCCGGTGCGCAGGACTACGGCACCTCGCCCGTGTTGACGGCCATTGCCACATCGGGATTGACGCCGACCTTCAGCTCCTCCACGACCGGCGTGTGCACCATTACGTCCGCTGGTGCGCTGACCTTCGTCGCAGCCGGCACGTGCACCATCGATGCCGACCAGGCCGGCAACGGCGCGGTCAACGCGGCATCGACGGTTACGCAGTCCTTCGTCGTCAACGGTGTGGTTCCGTCCGCGCCGACCATGGGCACCGCGACGGCAGGCGATACCCAGGCCACCGTCTCGTTCACCGCTCCGGTGTCCACGGGTGGCAGCCCGATCACCCAGTACACGGCCACGGCCAGCCCCGGTGGGGCCACCGGCACGGGTGCCGGCTCTCCGCTCGTCGTGACCGGCCTGACCAATGGCGTGGCCTACACCTTCACCGTCACCGCGACCAGCCTGGGCGGTACCGGTGACGCATCGGCGCCGAGCAACGCGGTGACGCCGACGGGCCCGCAGACCATCACGTTCAACAATCCGGGCGCGCAGACCTTCGGCACCAGCCCGACGCTGACCGCCTCGGCCAGCTCGTCCTTGCCCGTCGTGTTCACCTCCACCACTACCGCTGTCTGCACGATCAGCAGCGGCGGTGTGCTCACCTTCCTCTCGGCCGGTTCGTGCACGATCAACGCCGATCAGGGCGGTGACGGCAGCTACCTGCCGGCCACGCAAGTGGCGCAAACCTTCAGCGTGAGCGCCGTGGTGCCCGCGGCGCCGGACGCTGTCACGGCAACTGCCGGCGACACGCAGGCCAGCGTCGCCTTCACCGCGCCGGCCTTCACCGGCGGCGCGGCCATCACCGGGTACACCGTGACCTCCAGCCCCGGCGGTGTCGTGGCCACGGGTGCGGCCTCGCCGGTGACGGTGGCGAACCTGGTCAACGGCGTGACCTACACGTTCACCGTGACGGCCAGCAACGCCGCCGGTACCGGCTCCGCATCGGCGCCCTCGAACGCGGTCGTGTACACCGCGTCCCAGACCATCACGTTCGCCAACCCGGGCGCGCAGAACTTCGGCAGCACGCCGATGCTGTCGGCCACCGCCGACTCGGGTCTGACGCCGACGTTCACCTCGTCCACGCCCGCCGTCTGCACCGTCACCGCTGCCGGCGCGCTGGCCTTCGTCGCGACCGGCCAGTGCACGATCCAGGCCGACCAGGCAGGCAACAGCGCATACGTGCCAGCGGCTCCGGTGGTCCAGACCTTCAGCGTCAATCCGGTCGTGCCGGCTGCACCGACGATGGGTACTGCCAGCACCAGCGGGCCGAACTCGGCGACCGTGAGCTTTGCTGCGCCGACCTTCAACGGCGGCAGCACGATCAACGCCTACACCGTGACCTCCAGTCCGGGCGGTCTCAGCGCAACCGCGACGGCGTCGCCGGTGACCATCGGCGGCCTCACCGCCGGTGTGGCCTACACGTTCACGGCGCGCGCCAGCAATGCGGCCGGTAACGGTGTTGCCTCGGCGCCGTCCAACGCGGTCACGCCGATCCCGGCACTGGCGGCGTCGCCGGTGAGCGCGACGATTCCGTACGCGGCCAACGCCACGGCGATCACGTTGAACGTCGTCGGCACTGCGAGCGCGGTGGCCGTCGGCAGCGCGCCCGCACACGGTACGGCGGTCGCCAGCGGCACTTCGATCACCTACCGACCCAATCCCGGCTACGCCGGGCCGGACAGCTTCAGTTACACCGCCACCGATGCCTACAGCACGACCGCACCGGCCACCGTCAGCATCACCGTGGCCAATGCGACGGTGACGCTGGATTCGGCCGCCATGGCGGACGCGACGGGCGGCACTGCCTACCGCCATCAGCTCAATGCCAGCGGCGGCACCGCGCCGTATACCTATCGACTGGTCTCGGCAAACCTTCCTGCCGGGCTGGTGCTCGCCGGCAACGGCGAGCTGTCCGGCACGCCGACCGTGGCCGGCCGTTTCGATCTGACGGTGCAGGTGAGCGACAGCAGCACCGGCACCGGGCCGTTCTCGGATCAGCGTGTCTACACGCTGGTGGTCGCCGCGCCGCAGCTGGTGTTCGCGCTCAGCGCGTTGCCCGGTGCGACCCACCTGGCCGACTACGACCAGGCGCTCGAAGTCACCGGCGGAACGGCGCCGTACACCTTCGCGGTGACCGATGGCGCGCTGCCTGCCGGACTGGAGCTCGATAGCGCCGGCCGCGTGCACGGCGCAGCCGAGCAGGCGGGCCGCTTCGCGTTCACCGTCGAAGTGCACGATGCCCACGGCTTCGCAGCCAGCCAGGCGTTCGACCTGCAGGTCGCCCAGGCCACGCAGACCATCAGCGGTTTCGCGGCCAATCCGGAGGCGCCGGTCTATGTGCGCGATGGCCATTTCGCGCTGACGGCCACCGGCGGTGCATCCGGCAACGCCGTGGTGTTCGCCACCACGACGCCTTCGGTCTGCCAGGTCACGGGTGCGAGCGTGGCGATGCTGTCGTCGGGCTTGTGTTCGCTGACCGCGAACCAGGCCGGCAATGCCAACTACCAGGCGGCCGCGCAAGTCAGCCTGGAGGTGACCATCGCCGCCGCCGCGCCGACCCTGCAATGGGTCGATGAGGTGCAAAAGGTGTACGGCGAACCGAGTTTCGAACTGCCGCAACCGCAGAGCGACAGCAGCGGTGCCTTCACCTACAGCAGCGACAACCCGCAGGTGGCCACGGTCGATGGCCGCACCGTGACCGTGGTCGGCGCCGGCACTGCGGTGCTGACCGCCACCCAGGCCGCCGCGGGCAACTTCACCGCAGGCTCCGTGCAGATGCGCCTGCAGGTTGTCGATCGCCCCGATCCGACGCGCGACGCGGACGTGGTCGGTGGACTGCAGGCGCAGGTCGATGCCAGCGTCCGCTTTGCCGCCGCGCAGCAGGGCAACATCCGTCAACGCCTGCGCCAGGTACGAAACGGCGACAACACCTCCAACACCTCGCTGTCGTTGGCCTACGCCGGCGAAACCGGCTCGCCGGGCATGGCCTTGCCGGTCGGGCAGGCCGTCGGCGGCCGCTGGCCGATGCTGGGCAATGGCTGGGGCATGTGGATGGCGGGCACGGTCAACTTCGGCAAGAGCGGGGAAGGGCGCCGTTACGACTTCCAGACCGACGGTGTCACCTTCGGTGCCGACCGCGCACTGGGCGACAATGCGCTGATCGGCGTTGCCGGCAGCATGGCCACCCACGACAGCGATGCGGTGGGTTCGGCATCGAGCGTGAATGCCGACCAGCGTTCGCTCAGCGTGTACGGTTTGTGGGGCGCCGGCGAACACATCTTCGTCGATGGCCTGCTCGCCTACGGCCAGCTCGACTTCGACCTGGTTCGCTGGAGCGAGCCGGCCGGACGTACCGCCAATGCGCAACGCGACGGTGACCAGTTCTTCGGATCGCTGAGCTTCGGCTACGAGCATCGCAACCCCAACGGACTTGCGTTGACCGGCTACGGTCGCCTGGATGGCAGTCGCACCACGCTTGACCCGTACCAGGAAAGCGGACTGGGCCTGTATGACCTGAGCTACCGCGAGCAGACGGTGCAGAACACCTCGCTGGCCGTGGGCATGGAAGGCAGCTACGAGTTCGCCGGCTTGAACGCGCGCTACCGTCCGTTCTGGACGGTGGAGTACACGCAGGCGCTGGAGAACCAGGGGCTGGCGCGGATCAACTATGCGCAGCAGCCGGTATCGAGCGACTACGGCCTGCGCCTGCGCAGCTACTACGACGATCTGTTCGCGATCGGTGCGGGCATGGACATTCGCCTGCGGGCCGGCTGGCTGTTCACCCTGCTGGTCGGTCACGAGCAGGGCGGCAACGCCACCCGCGCCAACAGCGTCGGCCTGTCGATCTCGTACGGTGCTTCCGGCGCCCGTCCTGCCTCGGCGCCCGCCTCCGGGATTGCCGACCAGGAGGCGCCGTGCACGGGCCGTCAATGCCGTCGTCAAGGCGCGCCTTGATCGCCGCGACATAGCGTGGGGCGGCGGCCCGCTCCCGCCGCGATGAGATGCCGCCATGCGCAATGCATGGCGGCGGCATTCAGCCAATGGGGCGCAGCGCATTAAGCGAACGATGGCCATTTCTTCGCGCTTCGTTTGCAACCGGTTTGGCAGCATCACCACTCACGCGATCGAGTCTGGAGTTGCCCCATGCACGAACCATCCGCGCACAACACGCTCAAGACGCTGTACGGCGTTGCGCTGGCCTTCGCCGCAGGTGCCCTGGCGATGTACCTGATGGATCCCAACACCGGCCGCCGGCGCCGCGCGCTGATCCGCGACCGCGGGGCTTCGCTGGGCAGCGACGCCGGGCACTACGTGCGCGGCAAGGCCAAACGCGCGGCCCATCGCCTCAAGGGCGTCGCCGCGCGCGGCCGCGCCAGCCTGTCCACCGAGCCGCTCGACGACGACCGCCTGCACGATCGCATCCGCGCCCGGCTCGGGCGTGTGGTGGGGCATCCGCACGATGTCGAAGTGCACGTGCACGATGGCTGGGTACAGCTGAAGGGCGCGGTGGGCGAGGAGGAGTTCGAGGACCTGCTGCGCGAGGTCTCGTCGATGCGCGGCGTGCGCAACCTGGAAAGCCTGCTGCGCACGACTTCGCCGCCGCCACAGCCGGAGGGGCCGCGCCTGGGCCCGCATTGAGCGGTGCCCATGCGCGTGCCTACCAGCTGTACTTGACGCCGATCTGGCCGTTGACCTGGCGGTAGTCGCTGCCGCCCCATTCGCCGCCGAGCTGCGACCACACGTTCCAGCCGTCGGCGACGATGCCCTGCAGGCCGACACTGAGCACGTAGCGGTTGTCCGGCACACGGTCGGCCACCGCCACCTCGTTGAACGAGAGCAGGGTGCTCTCGCCGTGCCACCAGCCAACTTCGACGAACGGCTGCAGCGTCGCGCGCAGCTCGCGCGGCCGGTAAAGACGCACGCCGAGGCGGCCGATCGTCTGGCTGTCATCGAGCGTACGCACCACGGTGCCGTTGTCCTCGGCGATGCGGTCGGTGCCGTAGTTGCCATGGACAATCTGCAGCTGCGGCTCGATCACCACGCGTGCGCCCAGCGGCAGCGCATGGCCGTACTCGAGCGACACCGCCCAGGCTTGCGAATCGTAGTCGACGCGCGGCAGGCGATCGCCGCGGATGCGGTTGTCGAACCAGCCGTACTGCGCCCACGCATCCAGGTATGAGCCCAGGCGCTTATCGTCATTGGCGAACCAGGTGGCGTACACGCCTGCCAGCGTGCCTTCGGTGTCGCCATTGGCCCGCGCCGGGTTGAAGTCGGCGCGCGTGCGTGCGTGGGTACGTGCGTAGCCGAGCATGCCACCCAGGTGGAGGCGGTCGCTGTCGCCGAATACGCGCCATTGGGCGAGATCGGCGCCGGCCTGGAGCAGCGTGCGATCGCCTTCGATGTCGATGGCACCGTCGGCGGCGCCGATGTCGGCATTGCTGGCGCGCGCGCGCAGCCAGACCGAGCCGAGGAATCCGTCCTTGTCGTTGGCCGCCTCCGCGTACTGCGCCTCGCCAAGGCGCTCGTGCATGGTGTGCACCAGCGAGGCCGCGGTGGCCTGGCGATTGGCCAGGTAGGCGCCCACTTCCGGCCGGAAGATCGGGGTGACCACGCCGGGCTCCGGCGGCGGCTCGACTTCCGGTGCGACATTGCGCAGGTACCAGTCGCCATCGGCGGCGTTGTTGACGCCGCCCTGGAACAACAGGTACTCGTGCGCGCCCGCCACGACCCGTTGCGCCAGCACGAACGCACCGGCGGCCGAACGCGCGGGGTCGACCACGTCGACCAGTTCGATGCCATCGCCGGTGGTGAATGCACCATTGCCGGCCAGCGCATGCACGACGATACCGGTGGCGCCACTGCCCAGATCGACGCTGCCGGTCACCAGCTTGTCGCTTTGCGCAGCCGCGCCGCCCGCGTCGAGCACGGTTTCCAGTGACAGCGTGCCGCCGTTGGCCAGGTAGGTGCCGGAAACGTTGAGCCGGTCGGCCGCGGCGGCGTTGACCATCGTGATCTCGCCGCTGTTGGCCAGCGGGCCGATGATGTTGAACACGGCATCGGGCTCGTTCGCCAGCGCCGCCAATGCATTGCCGACACCGATCGTGCCGCGGTTGTCGACGCTGCCGACCACCGTGCCATAGCCGCCGAGCGAGGCGCCGGCATCGACGCTGACCGCGCCCGCACCCGACAGCCGCGCCTGCAGGTTCTGACTGTCGCCGACCACGAACGTGCCGGCGGCGACATGGGTTCCGCCACTGTAGGTGGCATCGGTGTTGACGATCAGCGCGCCCGCGCCGGTCTTGGTCAGCGCACCGATGCCCTTGATCGGACCGGAGAGCTTGTTGCGCGTGGCGACATCGAGCGTGGCGCCGTTGCCGCCGATCAGCAGCGGGCGCGCGCTGTCGAACGGCGCCGACAACTGCAGCGTGCCGCCGTCGAACCCGACCGCCGAGGCGGCGTCGCCGAGGTTGCCATCCGCGCCGACGCTGAGCGTGCCGGCATAGAGGAACGTGCCGCCGCTGTAGCTGTTGGCGCCGGTCAGGGTCACCGTGCCCGTACCGATCTGGCGGAGGCTGCCGCCACCGCTGATGACGCCGTCCAGCGCCAGAGCGCCGCTGCGGTTGAACACCAGCACGCCGCCGTTGGCCACGTCTCCGCCGATGGCACCGCTGTCGCCACCGGCGCCGAGCTGCAGCAGGCCGCCGTCTATGGTGGTCGGGCCGGCGTAGGTGTTGTTGCCGGTCAGGGTCAGCGTGTTGCCGCCCTGCGTGGTCAGCGTGCCGCTGCCACTGATCGTGCCGGCGAAGGTGCGGTCGGTGCCGTGATCGAACACCAGCGCGCCGTTGTCGAGGATGTCGCCGACCACGCTGCCGCGGTCGCCACCCGTGCCGAGCTGCAGCGTGCCGGCGGCTATCGTCGTGCCGCCGGTATAGCTGTGGTCGCTGCCCAGGATCAGCGTGCCGCTGCCGGCCTGGAGCAGCGAGCCGCTGCCGCTGACGACGCCGTCGAGTTCGTAGGCGTCGGAGCGATCCACCGCGAGCACGCCCTGGTTGAGCACGTCGCCCAGCAGGCCGCCGGACGTGCCGCCGTCGCCCAGTTGCACGGTGCCTGCGGCAATCGTCGTTCCGCCGGTATGCGTTGCCGCGCCGGTCAGCACCAGTGCGCCGCTGCCGGTCTTGCTCAGCAATCCGCTGCCGGTGAGCGGGCCGGAGAGCACGTTCCGATCGGCAACTTCGATCGTGCCGCCGCCGCCGTCCAGGGTGACGCTGCGCGCGCTGTCGAACGCCGCAGCCAGCCGCAGCGTGCCGCCATTGAACGCAAGCGGCCCGGACGCCTCGCCCAGCGCGCTGTCGGCGCTGGTGGCCAGCACGCCGGCATCCAGGAACGTACCGCCGCTGTAACTGTTGGCGCCGCCCAGCGTGACCGTGCCGCTACCGAGCTGGCGCACACGGCCGTTGCCGCTGATCGCGTTGGCGAATGTCAGATCGTCGCTGCGATTGAATGCGAGCTCGCCGGTACTGCTGACCGCACCGGCAATGCTTCCGCCCGTGCCGCCGTTGCCCAGCTGGAGGACGCCATCGGCGATGAGGGTGTTGCCCGAGTAAGTGTTGTTCGCGGTCAGCGTCAGCGTGTTGCTGCCTTGCTTGGTGACCGTGCCGCTGCCGCTGATGGTGTTGGCGAAGGTGCGGTCGCTGCCATGGTTGAAGGTCAGCGCAGCGTTGTCGACGATGTCGCCAGGCACGCTGCCGGTGTCGCCGCCGTTGCCGAGCTGGAGCGTGCCGGAGGTGATCGTGGTGCCGCCGGTGTAGGTGTGGTCGCTATCGAGCACCAGCGTTCCGCTGCCGGCCTGGGTCAGCGAGCCGATGCCGCTGACCAGGCTGGCGAGGGCGAAGGTGTCGCTGCGGTTCACCACCAGTGCCGAGGCGTTGACGATGTCGCCCAACACGCTGCCGGCGTCGCCGCCGTTGCCCAGTTGCAGCGTGCCGGCGGAGATGGTCGTGTCGCCGGTGTAGTCGTTGTCGCCGGCCAGGATCAGCGTGCCCGTGCCGAACTTGTGCAGTGCGCCCTCGCCACCGATGGACTGGGCAAAGGTCGCGGTGAATCCTTGCGTGTCGATCGTGCCGCCCAGTTCGCCCACCACCACCGGTCGTGCGGGGGCGGGGTCGAAGCTGGCGCCGAGCCGGAAGACACCGCCCGCCAGTGCCAGCGTGCCGGCGACGGCGCCGAGGTTGGCATCACTGCTGGCCTGCAGCACGCCGTTGCCGACGAACGTGCCGCCATGACTGTTGCTGCCGCTCAGTATCAGCGTGCCGGTGCTGACCTTGCTCAACACACCTGGGCCGTCTATGGCGCCGGACAGCGTCAGCGTGCTGCTGCCTTCGGTGGCAAAGCTGCCGCCATCGGCACCGATCGTGACCGGTCGCGCGCTGGCGAAACTGGCGGTGCTGATCAGCATCGCCGAGTTCAGCGACAGCGCGCCGCTGGCGGCGCCCAGATTGTTGTCGGCGGCAATCTGCACCGCGCCGTTGTCGATCGCGGTGCCGCCGGAATAAGTATTGGCGCCACCGAGCACGAGCAGGCCCGCGCCCTTCTTGACCAACCGTGCCGCCCCGCCGACACCGTCGACCAGGGGCGCGTTGAGCGTGGCCGTTACCAGCGTGTCGACGTTGACGAACGTTTCCGGCTCGCCCGCCAGCGTGAAGCCGCCGCCTTCGATGCTGTAGCCAGTGCTGCGGAACTGCATGCCCTGCAGCGCGACGTTCTCGCCCAGCGTCACCACGCCGGGCGTGGCCTGGAACACGGCGAAGCCGCTCTGCCAGGGCGCGTTGACGATGCCGTCCGCACCGGTCCAGGTGGTGGGCACATTGCCCCACGTGCCCGAGCCACCCTCGATGGCGCCGTTTGGCGCGGTGTTGCCGCCGTCCCACAGCTGCAAGGCGAACCCGCCCGATTGCGCGAACAGGTTGACCTGGCCGGCCACGGTGACATCGACGATGAAATCGGCCGGAACGAAGCGTGCCGGCAACGACGCGCCGATCGTCAGTCCCTGATCGACCAGCGTGCCGCCGTAGTCGAACAACCGGTACACGCCCGGCGACATGCCGCCCATGTTGAACAGATTGAGGGTGCCATCGAGGGTGAGGTCGCCGGCGACCTGGATCAGGTCGTTCTGGCCGCCGCCGACGGTGCCGGGCAGGCCGAGCTCGTAGTCGAGCTGCGCCCCGGCGTCCAGCACCAGGGCGCCACCGATCTGCAGCGTGCCCGGGCTGGTGCCCGGCGACAGGCGGCCGCCATTGCCGACCGAGACGGTGGTGCTGCTGCCACCGGCTGTGCCGCCGCCGCCGAGCGTGGCGCCGTTGCCGACCTGCACGTTGCCGTCGATGGAGCCGGCGACATTGAGACGTCCCGCCGTCACCGTGGTCAGGCCGGTGTACGAATTGTCACCGCTCAGGGTCAGCGTGCCGCTGCCCTGCTTGGCCAGCGTGCCGGTGCCGCCGATGGTGCCGGCGTAAGTGTGGGCGTTGCTGCCATGATCGAACACCAGCGCGGCGTTGTTGACGATGTTGCCGGCGATGCGGCCACTGGCGCCGCCGCCACCGATCTGCAGAGCGCCGGCGCTGATGATCGTGTCGCCGGTGTAGGACTGGTCGGAGGTCAGCGTCACCGTGCCGGCGCCTTGCTTGGTCACGCTGCCGCTGCCGGTGATCTGGCGGCTGAAGGTGAAGTTGTCGCTGCGGTTGACCACCAGCGCGCCCTGGTTGCCGATATTGCCCACGATGCTGCCGGTGGTGCCGCCGTCGCCGATCTGCAAGGTGCCGGCATTGATCAGCGTGGTGCCGGTGTAGAGGTTGTCGCGGCTCAGCACGAGCGTGCCGGCGCCGGTCTTGGTCAGTCCGCCCGCGCCGCTGACCGGCGTGCGCAGTTCCGCGGTCAGGCCATTGCTGTCGAAGGTGCCGCCGCCGGACAGCAGTTGCACCGTGCGGTCGAGGAAGAACGGTTGCTGCCAGCGCAGCGTGCCGCCGTCGAACTGCAGCGTGTTGCCCGCCAGGCCGAAGTTGCTGCCCTGGGTGGCGCCGACGATGCCCTGCTCCAGCCGGGTCGTGCCGGTGAACGTGTTGTTGCCAGCGAGCAGCAACTCGCCGCTGCCGCGCTTGATCAGCGTGCCGGTGCCGCTGATGACCCCGTCCAGCGCCAGCGAGCCGCTGCGGTTGGCGATCAACGTGCCGTTGTTGACGACGTTGCCGACGATGCTGCCGGTGGTTCCGCCGTCGCCGAGGTGGAGCACGCGACCGCTGCCGATCGTGGTTCCACCCGTATACGTGTTGGCGCCGGTGAGCTTGAGTTCGCCGCTGCCGGCCTGGGTGAACGCGCCCGTGCCGCTGATGACGCCGGCGAAGCTGACCGCGTCGCTGCGGTTGAGCACCAGCGCGCCATTGTCGACGATGTTGCCCAGCACGCCGCCGGTGGCGGTGTTGTTGCCCAGCTGCAACGTGCCGCCACTGATCGTGGTGCCATTGCTGAAGGTGTGGTTGGCGGTGAGGATGAGGGTGCCGCTGCCGGACTTGAGCAGGGCGCCGACCTGCGCGGGGAAGCCGACGGTGCTGTCGGCCGGCGAGTCGCTGATCACGCCGTCGTAGGTGTAGGTGTCGCTGCGGTTGAAGGCGAGCGTGGCGCCGTCACGGAAGTCGCTGCCGTTGACGTCGCCGCCGTCGCCGACTTCGAATGTTCCGGCATGGACGATCACCGGGAAAATCGCGGGGGCCTTGGCGGTGGTCAGGGTGAGCTTGCCTTCGCCGTGCTTGCGCAACTGCCCGGGGCCACCGAGCGGCCCGGTCAGCACGTCGTCGGTGCCGAAGGTATCGATGACCAGGCCTACTATCGAAACGGCGGACAAGGGGTTTGGCAAGGTCATCGCACCGTCCAGCCGGACGACGCCGCCGTCGCCGCGGATGGTCGAGCTGGCACTGATGCGCTGCGGCGCCGTGAGCACCAGCGTGCCTGCCCCGGTGAGCATGGTGTCCCCGGTGTAGGTGTTGTCTCCGGCCAGGGTCAGCACGCCGCTCGCCACCTCCAGCGAGCCCTGGCCGCTGATGGTGCCGGTCCAGGTCTGTGCATCGGAGCGAACATAGGAAAGCCGAGCGTCCGTGTTGGTCAGCGCGACGTTGCCGGCCAGGCTGCCGGTGGTGCCGGTATCGCCGATCTGCAGGTTGCCGTGGTCGACGACCGTTCCACCGGTGTGGCCCAGCGCGCCCGTCACGACCACGCGCGAGCCGTTGCCCGCGGTCACATCCACGACCATGCGGCCGCTGCCGCTGACGTTGGCGCCGAGGTAGAACGGGGCCGTCGACGACGTGGCCGCGCCGGGATTGCTGATGCGCAGCTCGGCGTTGTCGACGATGCTCCCCGACAACGGGAAGCCGGTGCCATTGCCGGCAGAGAACAGGTCCAGGACACCGGCGCTTACGGTGGCATTGATCGTGGTGCTGGCCGGGATGCCCCAGCGCTGGGTGTACGTACCGTTCTTGGTCAGCTGTCCGGCACCGGAGAAGGTGCCGATGTAGGTCGGCGTGACGCCTGCGGCCACCCCTGCGCCGGTCAGGGTGAGCGTGTTGGCGCCCAACGCGATCTGGCCCAGGTCCGCCAGCGGCGCATCCAGGCGTGCCAGGCTGAGGTTGAAGCCGTTGAGGTCCACGCTCGCGCCCGGGCCGGTGAATGTCAGGGCGTTGTCGGCGGGAAGCGCCGTGGCGGAGCCTGCCCTCAACGTGCCGGCGTGGACGGTGGTCGCGGACGTGTACGTGTTGGCGCCCGACAGGATCAGCGCGCCGCTGCCCCTTTTCTCCAGCGTGCCAGCGCCACTGATCGCGCCGGCGAAGGTCGACGTGCCGGCCGCGGTGTTGAATACCAGCGCGCCGGCGTTGGCCAGGGTGCCGGTCAGCGAGCCGCTGGTCAGGCCGTTGCCGATCGCGAGGCGACTGCCGGCATCGATGGTCGTGCCCGATGTCAGGGTGGTGGTGCCGGTCAGTGTCCAGTCCGCCAGCTGGGTCGCGGTCAGCGTGGCAAAGCCGCTGAAGTCGGCATCTTCCTGATTGGGCAGGGCGGTGGCGCTGCTGCCCTGCAAGATCACCTGGTTGCCGCTGCCACTGATCACGTTGGCATTGCCGCGGAGGTCAGAGCCGGTGTCCAGCCGCACGATGTTGTTGTTGCCGGCGATCGATATCGCCGCGCCCGCGGTACCTTCGATGATGTTGCGATTGGTCAGTTCGATGTTGCCGGTACCGAAGAAGACGCCGGTCCCGGAGGAGATCGTGCCGGTGTTGGTGAACGAACCGGTGGCTCCGTTGCGGAACCACAGCCCGTTATTGCCGACGCCCGCGCCACCGGTAATCTGCCCGGCGTTGGAGCCGGCCGCCGTGCCGCCGTCGAAGATCACGCCAAAGGAGGCGTTGACGGCACCGCTTTGGCCCAGGAACGTGCCGCCGTTATCAAAGTAGACGCCGGTGATGGTGGAGGTGATGGTCCCGTTGTTGGTGACCGTGGCCGCTTGCTCGACGAAGACCGTGTCGGACGAGGATGTCAGCGTGCCGCTGTTGGAGAGGCTGGCACCGTCCTCCAGATGCACGGCGGCGCCCAATCCGGCGGCATTGGACGCCTCGGTGGCGCTCACGGTGCCGAAGTTGTCAAACTGCGAGCGCGTGGCCCCGGCGGTGCTGGACGACAGCCTCACGCCGCGCGTGGTGCCTTTGATCGTGCCATTGTTGGTCAGCGTCCAGACGGCGGTGCCGTCACCGGAGATGCCGACACCGGTCGCATCGATCGTGGCCCCGGTCTCGACCAGAAAGTCCGGCCCTCCGCTCAACACCACGGGTGTGGTTCCGGGCGGGATGACGGTCTGCGCCTGGACGGCGGCCGCCAGCGCCATCGCGATCATCACGCACAGCGCGCGTCGGCGCGGACCGCGGATGGCCGGACGGGACGTCAGGGTGGTGCGCTGAACCGGCTCCATCGAAATCCTCCGATGTGCGAGAACGGCAAGGCAGGGGCGGTCGTCTTCGGCCGCGGCACAGGGTGCGGTACGCAGCCACACTTGGGGAGTGATCGCGTAGTCCTGACGTGCGCGCAGCCAGTGCCATGCGCGGCAGATGTTTTGACTGCGCAGGGTGTGACGACGGGAGGATTTCAGGCGCCGGCGCTGGCCGCGGAGCGCTTGCGGTCATGAACGGGACTGATGAAGCCTCGCCCGGTCTGCGCGGTGGCAGACGATGGCAAGTACGGGCTCACCACGGTGCGGAACGGCAGCGCTTGTCCGCGGGCGGCGCTCAACCAGGCGTGGTCGCGGGCGGACCCGTGAACGCCGCCGCTTGCGCCGCGTAAGCCCGCTGGTAGGCCGGTCGCGCCTCGCCACGCGCGACGTAGGCAGCCAGGTTCGGGTACTCGTCGACGAGGCCCGATCGCTTCAGCCGGATCAGCACCGACACCATCATCAGATCGCCTGCGCTGAAGGCGCCGTCGAGCCAGTCGCCATTGCCGAGGCGAACTGACAGCGGCCCCAGCCGGTCGCGCACGCGCGCCTCGACCAGAGGAAGGCGTTCCCCGCTCCACGGCTTGTCGCTCTCCAGCAGCCTGGCGTTGGTCAGTTCCAGGATCGGCGGCTCGACGGTGTTGATCGCGGCGAACATCCACGTGATCGCGCGCGCCCTGGCATCGCCATCGTCCGGCAACAGTCCCTCGTGGCGCTGCGCGATATGGAGCACGATCGAACCGGTCTCGAACAGGACCACGTCGCCTTCCTCGTAGGTCGGAATCTGGCCGAAAGGATGCCGCGCCAGATGCGCCGGTTGCTTCATCGCATGGAACGACACGGGGCGAACCTCATAAGGCTGGCCCACTTCCTCGAAGGCCCAGCGTACGCGCGTATCGCGCGCCAGGCCCTTGCCGCCGTCGGGCGACCGTTCAAAGGCGGTGATGATCGGGGTCATGGAATCGCTCCGCTGGCCGGATGCCCGGCTTCACGATACCGACGAACGACCGGACCGGGATTCGACACGCCCGCGCGCCCTACAGCTGCGACTCGATCGGCAACCAGCCCGAGGCCCACGCGACGGCCCGCATCCACCAGTCCGCCTCGGGCTCGTGATCGATCTCGACGGGAACCGCTTGCGTGCGGTCGAGCCAGCGAAGCTCTCCCTGCCTGTTCCGATACACCCAGTAGCTCATGGCCGGGCTGGCCAGACGCAGATACTCGTCGCGAACCTGTGCGGCGATGACCGGATCGTCGAACAGCACGCCCATCTCGGTGTTGAGGTTCTT
>JACZCZ010004900.1_pt1 | contig 17952 bp, 16 predicted proteins | sample 8641811 | NCBI WGS metagenome assembly JACZCZ01 (sample SAMN15324610, study PRJNA640507) | soil metagenome | isolation source: intercropping peanut in the first line | place: China: Luxin town, Laibin City, Guangxi Province | collected 2019-07-25 | depth 10cm m | reverse complement strand
ATGTCAGGAAACACGACCATGACGATGCGCCGCGACATGAAGCGAAAGTGGCCAGCGAAAGTGTCCTGCGCCGCGACATGAAGCGAAAGTGGCCAGCGAAAGTGTCCTGGAAGCTTTTTGGCAGCAATGACACAAACAGGACAATTGCTGCCGTGGAGAGGCTGGGCGAGGTGGGGCGAGCGGGCCGCTGCTATCGTGGGCGGCATGGGTGTGTGGCTTCGCTTGATGCTTGGCGTGTTGTGGCTCGCGGCATGTGAAACGGAGTCGCGTCCGCCGCCGGCGGTGTGGGTCGACCCGGAGACGATCCCGCCTGAATTTCAGTGCGATCTCACGCCCAACCAGCGCATTTGCAACGGCCATTGGTCGGCCCTGTGTGATGGCAACGGGCGCGCCACCGAGACCACGAACTGTCGCTTGCTCGACCTGACGTGCGCTCCAGGCGCCGGATGCCGTCGCTGTGTACCCAATGCGTTCGGCTGCAGCGACGACAACGAGGTCTACACCTGCAATGCCGAAGGTGACGCCTACGAAGTGACGCAGACCTGCGCGCTCGGCACGGTGTGTAACGCGGCGATCAACGGTTGCATCGACCTGTGTGCCGAAGCGGAGCAGAACCGCAGCTACGTCGGATGCGACTACTGGGCAACGGTGACCAGCAACTCCCAGCTGACGCGGACGGTGTTGGTCGGGACTGAGTCGGTGGAGGTGTTCACCTTCGAGCTCGTGATCTCCAACCCACACAACGTCACGGCGGTGGTCACGATCACGCAAGGCAACACGCTGCCGATCGAGGTCGAGGTGGAGCCGACGGCGGTCGAGCGCGTACCGTTGCCGTGGATCGAGGATCTCGTCGGCACCGACGATCCGCACACCACCCACGCCGAAGCTGCCGCCTACCACATCGAGAGCAGCGTCCCGGTCACCGTCTACCAGTTCAACCCGATGGAGTTCACCAAACGCATCAGTGGCGTGGATGTCCCCTCGCACACCAACGACGCCTCGCTCTTGCTGCCAACGCACGTATTGAGCGGCAACTACACCGTGGTGTCGCGGCCAACGCTCTCGGGCATCTTTCGCGACCTGGTGTCCGGTGCTGAGCAGCGCGGTGACCTGCCGGGCTTCGTCACGATCGTGGCAGCCGACGAACAAGACGTGTCGCTGGAGATCACGTCCTCGGCATTCACCACCGCGAGCCCGGACGGACGCGTGCCTGCGCTTTCTCCCGGTCAGACGCTCCAGCTGTTGTTGAGCCCAGGCGACGTCGTGCAGATTCAGACCGCGAGCCCTGAGATCTGCGACGAGGATCCGGACTTCGAGCTGGTCGACACCGACGTTGCGCTCGTCTACTGCCGCCCGCACCGCGACTATGACCTCAGCGGCACCACGATCCGCGCCGACGGACGCGTCGCAGTCTTCGCCGGACACGACTGCTCGCGCGTCCCTTACAACGTGACCGCTTGCGATCACCTGGAAGAGGCGCTGTTCCCCGAAGAGTCGTGGGGCAAGAGCGTGCCGGTCGCCGTCAGCAGCGAGGTTTCGGGTCAACGCGAAGCGCCCGACGTGGTCGTGGTGCTGTCGGGCGCCGATGGCAATCAGGTGACGTTCCAGCCGGCAGTGCACGCGCCGATCACGCTCGCGCGCGGCGAGTCGGTGGAGCTCGTGGCCGATCGCGATTTCATGGTGACGGGCAGCGAGGCGCTGTTGGTGTCGCAGCTTCTGGTCGGTCAGGACTACGGCGATGTGCCAGCGACCATCGGCGACCCGGCCATGTCACTGGCGATCCCGAGCGAACAATGGCGCAACAACTACGCGTTCATGATCCCGAGCACGTACGAGGTGGACTTCGTGAACGTGATCGCGCCAACCGGTGCGCCGGTCACCCTCGATGACAACCCGGTGACAACGTTCACGCCGATCGAAGGCACCTCGCTGTCCACCGCGCGCGTGCGCGTTTCGCGCGGACAACACCGCATGAGCGCGCCGGTCCCGTTCGGCATCACGGTCTATGGTTTCGCCCAGTACACGAGCTACGCCTACCCCGGCGGCCTGGATCTACGCGTGATCAACGGCCCGGACTGAACGCGACCGCAAACGTTGTGGGAAGCACGCGTCGGTTCTGGCTATCATCGTGGGCATGGACGTTGATGCGTTGCGACGGGCGTTCGAGGCCAATCACATTCGCCGTGTTCGCGTCGGCGGGTTCGACATCGATGGCTTGTTGCGCGGCAAGTACATGTCGCTCGACAAGTTTTGGTCGGCTGCGGACAAGGGCTTCGGCTTTTGCGACGTGATCTTCGGCTGGGACGTCGGCGACGTGCTCTACGACAACAGCAAGGTCACCGGTTGGCACTCCGGCTATCCGGACGTGCTTGCGCGGATCGACCTGGACACGTTTCGTGTGCTGCCGTCAGAGCCGAACACCGCGCACTTCCTCGTCGACTTCTACGGCGAGGACGAGAAGCCGCACCCGGCGTGCCCGCGCAACTTGCTGAAGCGCGTGGTCGCGCGCGCCGAGACGTCCGGTTATCGACCGAAGATCGGCAGTGAGTTCGAGTACTGGATCTTCAAAGAGCCGGTCGCTGAGCTCTACGCGCGCGGTTTCCACCAACCGACACCACTGACGCCCGGCATGTTCGGCTACTCCTGGGTGCGTCAAGGCGAGCACGCGGATCTGATCGCGGAAGTCATGGACGAGCTCGGCGCCTACGACATCGAGATCGAAGGCATGCACACCGAAACGGGCCCCGGTGTGTACGAGAGCGCGTTGAAGTACCAAGACGCCTTGCGCGCGGCCGACATGGCAGCGTTGTTCAAGACGACCGTGAAGGTGCTGTGCGCCAAGCGCGGGTTGTCGGTGACGTTCATGGCGAAGTGGAACGAGAGCCTGCCCGGCAGCAGCGGTCACTTGCATCAGAGCCTATGGACCCAAGACGGCAGCACCAACCTGTTCGCGGATGCCAAGGCGCCCCACGGTCTCTCGCGCATCGCGCGTCACTACTTGGGTGGCTTGGTCGCGCTGGCACCGGAGCTGACTGCGCTCTACGCGCCCACCATCAACAGTTACAAGCGCTACGTACCCGGTGTGTGGGCACCGCTGTCGGCGAGCTGGGGCATCGAGAACCGAACCTGCGCCGTACGCGTGATCAACCAACCGGCGAGCGCGACGCGGATCGAGTACCGACAGACCGCGGCGGACATCAACCCGTACATCACGATGGCGACTTGCGTTGCGGCGGGACTGCACGGCGTCGAGCGCGCGATCGAGCCACCCGAACCGTCGCAAGGCGATGCCACCACACCGGAAGGCGCAACGTTGTTGCCGCGATCATTGCCAGAAGCGACAGAGCGTCTGCTCGGCAGCGACACCGCCAAGGAGATCCTGGGTGCCGAGTTCGTCGATCACTACGCGCGCACGCGCGATTGGGAAGCGCGTCAGTACGCACGCGCGGTGACGAGCTGGGAGCTCAAGCGTTACTTCGAAACGGTCTGAACCTGGAGGGACGTCGATGGCTGTGGTTTGGAATTACCCGACGCGCATGGTGTTCGGTGAAGGCGCGGCAAGCGAAGTTGTCAGCGAGTGCAAACGGTTGCGGGCGTCGCGTGCGCTGATCGTCACCGACGCTGGCGTCGTGAACGCAGGGTTGGTCGAGCGCGTGACTGCGCCATTGAGCAAGGCCGGCATCGCGTTCGAGATCTATGCAGGAGTGATCGGCAACCCGGGCGCCGAGCCCCCCGCCGCCGCAACGGCCGCCTTCAAAGCCACCAAGGCCGACATCGTGATCGCGATCGGCGGTGGTAGCCCGATCGACGTGGCCAAGATCGTGCGCATCTGCGCCGTGCACGACGGACCGCTCGCCGACTACGACGATGCCAAGAACGGCAGCGACAAGATCGTGAACCCGATGCCGCCAATGATCGCGATCCCGACCACCGCGGGCACCGGCAGCGAAGTTGGGCGCAGCGGCGTGGTCACAATGGCAGCCACTGGCAAGAAGACGATCTTCTTTGCCCCGGCACTGATCCCGAGCGTCGCGATCCTCGATCCGATCATGACCGCCAGCATGCCGCCGCACATCACCGCCGCCACCGGCTTCGATGCGCTCACCCACAGCATCGAGGCGCTCTGCACGAACTTCCACCACCCGATGGCCGAAGCGATCGCGCTCACGTCGATCGAGCTGATCGTCGATCACTTGGTCACTGCAGTGAATCAAGGCAGCAACCTGACCGCGCGCGGTGCGATGTTGCAGGCAGCGGCATTCGGTGCGGTCGCTTTTCAGAAGGGTCTCGGCGCGTGTCACTCGCTGGCGCATCCATTGTCGACTGAGACCGACATGCATCACGGTCTGGCCAATGCGCTGTGCTTGCCCGCCGTGCTCGACTTCAACCGTCATGTCGCGCAGCCGAAGTTGGCGAAGGTCGCGCGCTTGTTTGGCGTGCACGCAGACTCAGAAGAGACCCTGGCGTTCGAGTGCTCGGGCGCGGTGCGTGACTTGCGCAAGCAGGTCGGTTTGCCCAACGGCCTCAAGGCGGCCGGCATCAAAGAAGAGCAACTGCCGCACCTGGCCGACCTGGCGTTCGCGGACGTGTGCCACCAAGAAAACCCCCGCCCATGCAGACGTGAGGATTTGTTCGCGATGTACCAAGCCTCGCTGTGACTCCGGGCAGCTGAATGTACGCTCCGGGTTGCCGTCGCTTGGATGGCAGGGAGGCCTATGGTGCATCGCTTGGGGGGAATGACCCGCGCGTTCGGGCTGATGTTCGCGCTTGGGTTTGGGGGCAACGCTTCAGCACAAGCGACACCCGCGGCTCCGGACGCGCAAGCACCGGCGCGCTGCGAGGGGACGGCGTTGTGGGACGCGCGCGTTGGAAGCTGCGTCGAAGACCCGCGGCTCAAGTGCGCGGCAGGTGATCTGCCGCAGTGCGTCGCGGTGGCGGACCACTATCGGGATCGATCCGCGGTCGATCACGATCAGCGCTTGGCGATGACTTACTACCGACGCGCATGTGACGGGCTCGAGCTGCGCGCATGTCACGCCTTGGGCTTGATGGCGCTGCGCGGCGAAGGTGGACCGCGCGACACGCTGGCTGCCTTGCGTTGGTTCCATCGCGGCTGTCGTGGTGGTCATGCGCCCTCGTGCACACGCATCGGCGAGCTGCGCAGCGTGCGCGCGCCGGACCAAGCCCACGTGCAATGGAGCGAAGCGTGCCAGCGCGGCGATGCCCGCGCGTGCGTGTGGCGAACCGAGCATGAGACACAAGGCGCCGAACGTTGCAACGCGCTCCATCTTGCCTGTCAACAGAACCAAGCGCTGGCCTGCGCGCTGCTCGCGAGCAATGTCGCTGCCGCAGAGTGCACGGCCGATCCCGCCCAGCTCGCGTCACGTGTGGCGTGGGCGTGCGAGCAAGATGAGCCCGAAGCCTGCTATCGACATGCGCTGCTCGCATCCGATGCGCCGACAGTGCCGACGCTGCGCGCGCGGTTGACGTGGGCATGCGAGACCGAGCACCGCGAAGCCTGCGTGCTGTTGTCACGTTGGCTGGCCAAGGGAACCCACGGCCCCGTCAGCGCTCCATTGTCGGAGCAATACGCCGAGCGCGCCTGCGACCTGGGCGACATGACATCGTGCATGGAAGCGAGTGAAGCGTGGATCGCGCGCAGTCACTCCACCGAGCTGGCACCGAAGATCGACAACGCGCTGACACGCGCGTGCTCTGCGCAGACACCGAACGCCTGTCGACGCTTGGGTGACGTGCTGCTCGCGGGTGAAGTGATCGCGCGTGATCGCGACCGCGCGCAGCGCAGCTATGAAAAGGGATGCGAGCAAGAGGACGCCATCGCCTGCTTGCAGCTTGGAGACATACACGGCTATCGCGCCGCTCAAGCCGACGACGAGGGCGTGCGCAAGCTCGACTGGGTGCGTGCATCCGACGCGATGGAGCGCGCGTGTGACCTGCGCAACGCACAGGGCTGCATCCGTTTTGGCCTGCTGGCGCTCAACGGCATCAACGGCAGCGGCGCTCAAGCCCATGTCGCGATGCTGACTGCGTGCTCTGCTGGCGCACCGGAAGGTTGCCTATACGCCGGTCGCCAGCTGGCGCTCGGCGATGGCGTGGGCGCCGATACCCCGCGCGCATTGGCATTGCTGCAACAGGCTTGCAGCGCAGGCTCGACGCTGGCGTGCCAGGACAGCGCCAACGGACAGCTCGACGACAAGCTGCGCGAAACCCACGCGTATCCGATGCCGTATGCGATCGGAGCAGAGATCCCGGCGCTCCATCGCTCAAGCGTCCCGGCCGTCGCAGCACACGCGCCGATCCGCACGCCACCGAGCACTGCCCCAGCCGCGCCGCGTGGCAACCAGACACGCGCTGAGCGTGCCCTCGATCTGACCGCGGAGCTGGGTTTCAACGGACAGAACAACGGACAAGCGGCACGCATGGTGGTGGACGTGACGACGCCGATCACCGACGCCATACAGATCGAGATGCGCGTGCCGATGGTCGTGGCTGACGCGTTCTTGGACGTACCGGGCACCGATCCGTCGTCACCCGACACCACCAGCGCGAGCACCTTTCGTCTGGGCAACGTGACGGTGGGCGGCAGCCACACCGGACTGCGCGAAGATGCCGAGATGACCCTGCAGGGGGCGCTGGTGTTGCCCTTGGCGCTGGCACCAGGACCGGGCGACAACGTGGATGCGATCGATTCGCTTGAACGCCAGCTCGCCGTCCGTGCCTATCAGCTGGCGAACGCGGTCGACGGCATGCGCGCGGCGTGGCTGTATCGACCGAACGCAACCGGGCTCGCCGCGTCCCTCACCCTGCGACGACCGGGTGGACCATGGGTGCTTGAAGGAAGCCTGCGCCTGGCGGGTCTGTTGCCCGTGCGCGGTGAAAAGAACGCGGAGCTGATCGCACAAGTCGACGTCACCGTCGGACGCCAAGTAGGGCCAGCGACGTTCGCCGTGCGATCGAGCGTCTCGGGGCTCTCGGAGGCCGAGGTGTACGCACCCGCGCTAACCGCGCTCGTGGCGGTCGAGGATCGCTCCGACCACGTGTGGTCGCTGCGCGCGGTGTGGCTGCCCGTCACGACCGACTGGGACGTTCCTTCGTGGGGCGTCTCCGCCGGTTTCAGCCACGTGCTGCCCTAAGCGCGCACCGACGAGCTCAACTATGGGTTGGTTGCGACGGCGACGTCGGCCGGCTTGCGACGGCGCTTCTTGCGTGGTGCGTCGGGATCGATCGGCTCGCCGATCAGGTGACCGCGCAACACCTCGAGGCCGTCGTAGAGATTGTGATCGTCGAGGATTTCCAAGTGCAGGTGCGGCGACGAGCGCAGCATGCCGGTACGACCGACGCTGCCGATCCGTTGACCGCGCGTGAGCATGTCACCCGCGCTGACCTCCACCGTCTCCAAGTGCATGTAGCAACTACGCAGCGGCTCCGCGTTGGCGCGCTCATGCCGCACACACACGTAGCGACCACCGTTGCCCAGCGCGCGCCGGTCATAGGCGTTGATCTCGACCGGCGGCAGGATCTCGTTGTGGCGATGTCCCGGCAGATCGACACCGGCAAACACCACGCGACCATCCGCGATCACCCGTACCGGCTCGCCAAACTCTGACTCCACGTCGATGCCGCGGTGCTCGCGCTCACCGCCTTCGCGCGTATGCCCCAATCCGCTGCTGACCACGCGCGGGGCGCCGTCCAGCGGCGGTCCCCAGCTGATGCCGTGACGTGACAACGGCGCCGGCACGCTGCGAACGCCGTAGTACTCGAGCAGGCGGCGCCGATCGGTCAGCACGCGATCCTCGGCGCGGTCGCTCACCACCTTGTCGCCCCACACCCAGTGCGACACGTAGTGACGGTGCGGCACCTGCGGAAAGTGCGCATCGATCGATGCGTGCTGCGCTTGCCACACCGACAGCAATGCCGCCGCGAAGTAAAGGTTGGCTTCGGCCTCGCGCAAACGCAGCGGACCAAACACGAACTTGGGCAACGACAGCGCGCGGTCTTGCCATTGGCCGCTGTCGTACACGCGGTAGTGATAGGCGCGATCACGGAAGCCGCTCTGGTACATGCTGGGCACGATCAACGTGAGCCCGATGCCACCCAGCTCTTCCTTGTCCGGGTTGCAGCGGCCCTCGCGGTACATCAGCGCGCCGAGCAAGAACGGATCGATCGCGAAGTCCCGCGCGTACTGAAGGATCCAACCCGCATACCGCTCGTCACGCCCCTTGGGCATCGACACGCACAGCGCGCGCAACCCCGCAGCGAAGCGAGCCGGATCGATCTCCGTCGGCGACTCCGGTTCGGCACCCCAGTGCGTCACGTTCACGCGCGCGGCCGCGAGTCGATTGTGGAAGACCCCCGGACGCTTACGCGCACGCCACGGCGGACGGTTGGGCGCATCGCTCGCGACGAGCAAGCTCGCCAACAGCAGCCACACGCAGAGGTTCCGCACCCGACGCATGCGCCCACCATCGGGGCAGCCGCGGGATCCCGTCAAGCAACTGGCGAAGCGGCGCCGCCAACGTCAGCCGGGGACTGCGCCAGCGCACGCAGCATGGCCTCACCGTCGCGGGTGATTCGCACCGCGCCGAGACCTGCCACCGTCGCCAGCGCCGGGATCGAGTCCTGCTCGAGCATCACGATGTCGGTCAGACAATGCCCGGGCAGAATCACCGATGCCTCCACATTGCGTGCCTTGGCTTGGGCCGTGCGCCACGCCTTCAACGCCGCTTCGCGCGCCTTCCAGCGGTTGCGTTGCTCACGTGTCGGCGGTGCTTGGCGCTCTTCGACCAGCTCCTCGGCCGGGACGTCACCGCGCGTGATGCCGCGCTTGATCGCGTCGATCCATCGCTGCGCCGCGGCACGTGCATGCCCGCTTCGGAAACCGAGCGCGGCCAAGGCATCGGCGCTCTGCGGTCGCTTCAGTGACGCCGCCACCAAGCTGTCCTCGCCGACGATCTTGAACGGTGGAACGTCGCGACGTTGCGCTTCGGCATCGCGCACCAAAAGCAATTCGCGCAGCACCGAGCGCACCACCGTGGCCTGTTCGCGCGCGCCTTTCACCTTGGTCCACGCCGGTGTCGAGTCGGCGGGCGGCTCCACCAACGCACGCGCCAACATGTACTCGGTCTCCAACGCGACCTCTTCCGCGATACCGCGCGCGTTCACGTCTTGCTGCAGTAGCTCTGCAAGCGAAAACAGGTGCGCCACGTCGCCCACCAAGTAGTCGATGTCTTCTTGATGAAGCGGGCGGCGGCTCCAGTCGTGCTTCTGTCGATCCTTGTCGACCTTCACGTTCAAGCGCGACGACAACAGGCTGCCCAGGCCGAGCGACTTCTCACCCAAGAAGCGCGCAGCAATCGACGTGTCCTCCACGTTGCCCAGCGCGATCCCCGCCTCACGCAGCAGGCGCGCGTCGAACGAGAGATCGTGGATGATCTTGCGCGGACCTGTGGAACCGAGCACCGGCTGCAACAACGCGGCGTCCCACACCGCGAGCGTGTCGATCACGTAGGCGTGATCCGGCGTCGACAACTGCAGCACGCAAACCTTGGCGCGGTAGCGAAACAGCCCGTCGGCTTCGATGTCGCATGCCAAGCGCGGTGCCTGCGCGAGCGCCACGACCACCTGCTTCAGCGCGTCCAGTGTCTCGACCAACGTGACGTTCATGCGCGCGCACGCTACCCCGACATCAAGTTCTGACGCTATGGTGCCGGGCGATGGCGCGACGTGGCGGCAAGCTCGAGAAGATCGGATCGCTCGTGACCAAGGTGTATCCGTCGCGCGAGCCCGCAGAGCTTGCGACGGCGCGCGCGTTTGGGGTGTGGGCCCGCGTCGTCTCGCGCCGAATCCTGGAGACCGCACGACCGGTTCGACTGCACCACGGCGTGTTGACGATCCACACCGCGACCACCGCCCACGCCGATGCGATGCAGTACGAGTCCGAGCGCTTGCTGTCGAAGCTGCAGACCCTGGCGCCCGAAGCACGCATCAAGGCGATTCGTTTCAAGGTCGGTGAGCTGCCGGACCTGCCGCCGCCGGTGAAGGTGCAGAAAAAGCGCGCGCCGGTAATTCCGGTGGCGAGCCTGCCGGAGAACGTGGCCGCCGCGATCGCGAGCATCCCCAACGAGAAGATTCGTGAGGCCGTCGCCCAAGCCGCTGCCGTCGGCCTGTCCACCGAGCGCAAGCGGTCGTAGGGTGGCGGCGACATTCGAATACGGGTGGTGACCAATGAAAACGTGGATGCGTGGAATCGTGGTCGGTGGCGGCGTGCTGATCGCTGCCGCCTGCGGTGGTGACGACGATGGCGGCAACATGGCGCCCTCGACGGTCGAGCCGAGTCCGGGTTGCGAAGCGCCGGTGTTGATGCCGGGCGACGACATGACCGTGATGATCGATCACGACGGCATGACACGAGAGTTCCTACTGCACGTGGGCGCGAGCGTGGACGTCACGCAGCCGGTCCCGCTGTGGATCGATTGGCATGGCCTGACCTCGGCGCCGATCCAGCAGCAGCTCTTCAGCGGCAGCAGCGCCAAGGCCGACGCAAGCGGCTTCATCGTCGCGTATCCGAAAGGTGTGGGTGCTTCGTTCAACGGGGGCAGCTGTTGTTCTGCGCTCGGCAACCCGTCGCACATGCTCGACGACGTGGGCTTCGGTCGCGCGATCGTCGCCGACGTCGCAGAGAAAGGTTGCGTCAACCTGAAGCGCGTCTACTCGCTCGGCATGTCCAACGGCGGCTACATGTCCGAGTACAACGCGTGCCAAGCCGATGACCTGTACGCCGCCGTCGCGCCGGTCTCGGCCATGGGTTTCCAGCAAACGGAGTGCATGCCGACGCGCCCGGTGCCGATGCTTGCGTTCAACGGCACCGAAGACGGGCTCGTACCGTACACAGGCTCGCGCTCCAGCATCGACGGCTGGAAGGAACGCAACGGCTGCACCGGTGAGCCCACGCGCGAAGACTTCGGCGAGAGTTACTGCGAGACGTGGGTCTGCACCGACGACGTGGAGCTGACCTCGTGCACCGTCACCGGCATGAACCACTGCTGGCCGGGCAATCCATTGACGCTCCCCGGTTTCTGCACGTCCGGTGGGCTCACGGACATGGTCGCGACCGACATGATCTGGGACTTCTTCGAGCGCTACACGCTGCCCGACTGAGCGCACATCCGGCGACGTCGACTACCCACTGCGTCGAGCCCCAAACCTCAGCTAGCATGGCGCGCCGCATCGACGAGAGGCGCCAGCGCGCCGGGTGACGTGGACGCGGCGGAGTGGTGGACGTGATGGGACAACGTGGTGTGGGTGATCGCGCGCTTCGGTCGTGGGCGCAGTGGTGGATGTTTTCGTGCGGGGCAGCGCTCGCGGCGTGCGGCGGCTCATCGCCACCCCCGGCGCAGGCCAACAGCGCCGCGGATGAGGCGGTACTGCGCGATCCGGTGCTCGACGCGGTGGTCAACGAGAACGCGACGCGCACTCCGACCCACGGCACACCGACCGACCACCGCACCGAACCGTCGGCAGCTTCGGGCAGTGCACCTGCGACAGGTCGCAGCAGCGTGGGCGTGCGCGGAATCACCGGCAGCCTGACCGCATTCGAAGTGGACGAAGCGATGAACACGCGCGGCGAAGCGCTGATGGCATGCGTGCGTCAGCGACCGAATCGTCTGGGACACGTGGCGGGCGAGATCAAGTTTCACGTCGCGATCGATGGTCACGGCAAGGTGGAGCGCGTGCGCATCACCCAATCCGACATCGGCCATGCACCGCTGGAACGTTGCTTGGCGGACGTGGTCGCGACCGCACCGTTTCCAGCGCCCGCCGGTGCGGAGCGCGCCGAAGCGACCTGGCAGATGATCGTGGATCCGTTGGGGCGACCGGCCGAGCCGATCGATCCCGCCGAGCTCGAAGACGCCATGACCGAGCAAGCCGAAGCGCTCTATGAGGCGTGCAGCATCGAGCGCGGTCGTAAGTTCAACGTGACCGGCTACTTGAGTCGCAGCGGTAAGCTGTCGCCGGTGAGCGCAATGAGCCCGTGGCGTGGTCCGACGCGCACCGCCGACGACACACCGGAGATGCTCGACTGCCTCGCCGCCGCGATCGCGGAATGGAAGTACCTGCCGAAGCCAGCACGCATCACCAAGGCCGTCTTCGAGCTCCGCTTCATCCCGAAACCAGAAGAACCCCGCGCCCGGCGCAAGAAGAAGAACAAGCGCAAGTCACGCTGACGGTTTGCCACGCATTCGCGCGGAGCGACCTAGTTGCAGGTCCCGGCGTCGTCGTCGGAGCCGGCGTCTTCGCTGCCCGCGTCTTCGTCGGCCGGAGCGCATTGCACGCACGCAAGCCACGCTTCGTTTTCGGTGCTGCAGCTGTCGAGGTCGCAGGCGGCATTGTCTTCGCTGCAGCTCAACGCGGCCGAATAGGCGACGGTGCAGCCGGTGGCTTCCACGCTGTCAGCCGCGCCGTTGCAGACCGCCGAACAGTCGGTCGTGGGCGGTGCATCGGGGCAATCCGCGGCTTGAAAGCGCTCGCACAGCGCGATGCAACGATCGGCCAGGCTTGGCTTTGGCTTGTCGCTGCCCGAGCAACCACCGAGCCCCAGCACCAACACACCGAACAGCAAGCCACACGCACGCATCGTCATTCGTCTTCCTCCGCCAAAGAAGTCGCCGCGACTCCTATCGCAATCGATCGCATCTGCCCATGGCGAAACCGACGCTCCGCACGATTGTTGTCAGATGACCTGCGACCTCCACCCCTCGCGTGCGAACGATCGCCACACGCCGGGAAAACACCCGGACACATTCGACCAACCGCTCACGAGTGACCAGCGAGCTCCGCGGCAGGTACTGTGCGCCGCGATGAGACGTGGCTTGGTCGTTTGCGTGCTGTGGATGGTGCTGGGCACACCCGCGGCCGTGCGGGCTGACGGTGGTGCGATTGGCCTCGACACGGTGTTCGTTGTGCTCGCTGCGTCGCTGTTGCCGTCGAGCCTCGGCGCTGGCATCGAGAACGAGCGCTCGCTTCATGTCCCGGTGATCGTGAGCTGGGCGACGCAGATTCCACTGAGCGGCGATGGCGGACGCGTGAGCGATGAGTTCGGCACCTGGCGCTTGATGATCGATCCGATGCTGGCGATCGACGATCGCGGCGTCGACTTCGAGCTGCGCATCGCACCGCGCCTCACGGTCACCGAGTCACGGGATCTGGCGCTCTTCATCAGCGCCGGTAGCACCGCGAAGCTCGGTCCGTTCAAGCCGTCGACTCACGTCGAGATCGGCCTGATCACCGCCACCAACGACTTAGAGATCCGCTACTGGATCGCGCTGCGCGCCGACACATGGTTCGGTGAAGTCAGCGCCCAACGCGTGAGCCTGGCCACCGGCTGGGCAATCTGGTGATCGAGGGATAGGGTCGCGCCCATGCACGCGAAGCATCAGGTCACACAGGCGCTACTGCTGCTCGGCCTGGCGGCGGTTACCAATCACGCGTCGGGGCAGGCGCTCACGTACGGTCTCGCGGGTGGCAACGAAGGTTGGTCGTCATCGGGGCGTGAGTGCGTGACGCGATCGATGGACGAAGCGGTCGCGCTCTACAACAGCTACGGGCACTTCGAAAAACACATCACCGCCAACTACAACCCGGGCGTACCCACCGCCGAGGGCAACTACGACGGCTGGATCTCCTTCGGCGGAAGCTGCAACACGCGCGTCGCGCTCCACGAGATCGCGCACACGCTCGGCATCGGCACGTATTGGGGCTTCAACGGCGGCACGTGGGATGAAACCTGGGCGGCCGGGCGCTTGATCAAGCTGTTCGACGGTCAAGGTGCCGTGCTCAGCACCGGTGGCACGCACTTCTGGCCCTACGGCTTGAACTACGACAACGAAGATGGCGCGGCGGCACGCGAGCGTCACTGCAAGCTGCTCTCAGCATTTCGTTTCGACATGGGCATCGTGGTGGACTCCGACGGCGATGGCATGCGCGACGACTGGGAGACCTTCCACTTCGGCGACTTGAGTGAGAACGCCGACGGTGACCCCGACGCAGACGGCATCCACAACATCGACGAACAAGAATCCGACGCGGATCCCAATCAAGCGTGTCCTGTGCGCGACGGCGAAACCTACGTGCTGCGCTGCCAGCGGTCGGATCGGGCGATCACGCTCCAAGGCAACAGCGTCAGCGAAGGCACCGAGCTCGCGCTTCACACGGTCGATCGCGCACCGGCGCAGCAGTGGACCGCGCACTACGTCGGCGCTGGGTTCTTTCGCTTCACGGCAGCCGACAGCGAGCTGGTGATGGAGGTGCCCGGCACCGACACCGCGTCCGGTCGCACCCTGCGACTCGCCACGTGGACGAGCGCCTTCCAGCAGCAGTGGCGCATCGTGGACGGCCCCGGCGCAGAGCCCGGCTACTTCCAGATCAGCAACCGCGAGACGGCACGCGTGGCCGACGGTCTGGATGGAGCCGAAGGCGCGCACGTGCAGCAGTACCCGATGCTCGGCAACATCTCGCAGCAGTTCTGGCGCTTCGAAGCCCTCGACAGCGAAGTCGATGCGGGAATCGACGCAGCCGTGGCTGATGCAAGCGTGACCGATGCGGCTGACACGCTCGACGCGACGACGATTGTGGCCGACGCGCAAACGGACGACGCGAGCACTGCCGACGCGAACATCGACACGAGCGACGCAGGCACCGACGCCGCGACCACCCCAACATCAAGCGCTGGTTGCGCCTGCTCGGTGACGTCCTCACGCACGTCGCAACCGTTCCTCGCCGCGTGGCTACTCGCCGCGCTCCTGATCACCTGGCGCCTACGCCGCCGAGCAGCAGCTGAACCGGGCCGAAAAATCCGGAAGCTGGGCGGCATGACAGAGGTCTAGCAGACAGGAGTTGGCGAGATTAAAACGCGTGATCGTGCATGTTAATGGTCAATTTTTGACTTTATACGCGTGATCGCGCAGTTTATGCGGGTGACCTACGAGCACCTCACCGACGACCAAATCCTCGCCGAGCTGGCGGGTCGCTTGGACTACTTGCGACGCACCAAGGGGTTCACCGACCGGCAGCTCTCTGAACGAGGAGGGATCAGCCTGCGGACTAGCGCGGCGTTCCGCACGTCGCACAAGGACATCACGCTGACGTCGTTCATCAAGCTGCTGCGCGGGGTCGGCGAGCTCGGCCGTTTGGAGCAGTTGTTGCCACCGGTAGAGCCCACGTACAGCCCCGCCGAGCAACGTTTCGTGGAGCCCCCCAAGCGCGTTCGCCAGAAGCGATCGGGGTCGAAGCGTGAAGGGTTCGCGTGGGGTGATGAGTCGTGAGTCGAGTCACCGTGCGGTTGTGGGGCACGATCGTCGGCTACCTCGACTACGCGCCAGGACAACATCGCATCGCCACCTTCGAGTACGCCGAAGACTTCGCGCGCTCCGGGATCCAACTCTCGCCGCTCGTGATGGCGTGCCCACCCACGCTGCATCGCTTCGACACGATCAGCGAACGCACGTTCAAGGGCGTTCCCGGCATCATCGCTGACTCGCTGCCCGATAAGTTCGGCAACCAGCTGATCGACCTCTTCATGGCCGAGCGCGGCATCCCCACGGCTTCGATCACAACCCTCGACCGCCTGCTTTACGTAGGCAGGCGCGGAATGGGAGCGCTCGAATACGAGCCTAGCGAGGACTTCGGTGCCCCTGACGATCGGACGTTGGCGCTCGACCTTCCGGGTCTCGCGCAGTTGGCGGCTGCAGTCACCAGTCGTGCGAAGAAGACCCAACGGCGTCTGCTCGGCGCCACGACACGCGCTCAGGGCTTACGTCTCATCCGCGTGGGCTCAAGCGCGGGTGGTGCGCGGGCCAAAGCGCTGGTCGCGGAGCTCGACGGCAAATTGCTAGACGGCACGGTCGATCACGGCACCGACGCCCGCTACTGGCTGCTCAAGTTCGACGTCGCGGGCAACTTCGATCGCGACAGTGTCGACCCGCCGGGCATGACCAAGGTTGAGTACATCTACTCGCAGCTGGCGCGAGAGCTGGAGCTAGACGTGCCAGAGACGGCCTACGTGTCCGACGGCGACGCGTTCCATTTTATGATCGAGCGCTTCGATCGCGTCCACGCGCCCGCAGGTCTGCAGAAGCTCCACTACGGATCGTGGTGCGGTTTGTCGCACGCCCATCGCGACAGCACCGGCGCCTATGGCTACGAGCAACTCGTGCAGGCCGTGCGCCAGCTCGACCTGGGACAAGCGGCCGTCACCGAGGTGTTTCGGCGTGCGGTGTTCAACGTCGTCGGCCGCAATCAGGACGATCACACCAAGAACTTCGGCTTCTTGATGGACCGCACGGGCGCTTGGCGGCTCGCCCCCGCGTTCGACCTCACCTACGCGTTCGACACGACCGGCCGCTGGACACAGGTGCACCAGATCCGCCTGAGCGGAAAGCAAGACGGCTTTACTTGGGACGATGTCCTCGCGTTTGGAAAGCTGTGCAACCTGCGCGAAGCCCGCGTGCGTCAGATCACCCGCGACATCGTCGACGCCCTCTCACGCTTCGAGCAACGCGCCACCGAGCTCGACGTCCCCCGCGACCTGCGTCGCCAGATCGCCGCGCACCTTCGGCTCAACATCACCCCACCGCTCACGTGACCGCGGTCGTGATCTGCTGAAGGGCTGCCCGAGGGAACCTACGATCGTTGTAGCGACGGGATCTCTAGCTGCATCAGGGTGACGTGCGGGTGATTCGGTCGTGGGCCGAGCGACCGCCAGCCATGCTTCTTGTAGTACGCAAGCGCGCGTGCGTTGGTGGGGCTCACGCTGAGCTGCGCGGTCGTCATCTGGTGACGTCGCATGAATGACAGTGCGTAGTGGTGCAGCGCGTCGCCGAAGCCTAGGCCCCGCGACTCAGGGCGCAGATAGAAGAGGTTGATGTAGCCACGCTCCGGCTGCGTGAGCACGCGCATCTCCAGTTGACCGACAATCTCGTCCGCACACCAGACGTGAACGAAGCCGTCGGGGAAGGTCTCGATCGCACCGCTCAAGCTGGCCAGGTAGTCCGCACCACCGGGGCCTGCTTCGTCGAAGAAGCTCTGGGTGGTGCCGAAGCTGCAGATGAACGAGTCGTTTCGAAACGCAACGCAAAGGTCAGCGTGCCGCGCGAGATCGATCGCCTCAAATCGAAGATCGCGCGCGTGATTCACGATCCTCCGCTGAGCAGCAACTGGGCCTTCGCCTGGAGTGTCTTGAAGGCGAGCGTGGGTGGGATGCGTGAGGCTTGGGGTGCGCCGTGGATGATCTTGGCGCGATCGGGGGCGAAGCGAACGTGGATGCACACGTCGGGCTTCACGCTGTCGACGTTTTGCGCGTGCGTGCGCAGCGCGGTCATCGGCAGCCAGTTGTCGAACACGGTGGTCATGTTGCTGTTGCAGCACGACGCCAGCATGCGCGTCGCGGGTGAGCCCGGACGCAGCTTGTGCGGCTTGAGCAGCTCTTCACCTTGCACGCAGCGCACGTGGTCTTTGCGGTACAGCGAATTCACCGTGCCGCCATCGGGGCCCATGCCACTGCGGCCGTTCGGCAACGCGTCGATTTGTTTCGCCACCGCCTGACAGTCATCGCAGTAACACGCGATCCGCAGCAACGGCTCGTTCGTCGTCTCGAACACCACACGCCCGCAGGCACAGTGCGCATGAAACTGAGTCATGACGAGGGCTACCACGCGCGGCGCCAGCGTCGGAAGGCATCTGCTATGACGAGCGCTCGTCACGACCGGAAAGAAGGTGCCCATGGCCGAAGACTCGTTGCGTTTCTTTCACGGCAGCAAGGCCGACCTCCAAGTGGGTGACTTGATCGAAGCCGGGCGGCGCTCGAACTACGGTGCGCGCAAGAACGCCGCGTATGTTTATTTGACAGCAACGTTGGACGCCGCGACCTGGGGCGCT
>JACZCZ010048538.1_pt1 | contig 17983 bp, 9 predicted proteins | sample 8641811 | NCBI WGS metagenome assembly JACZCZ01 (sample SAMN15324610, study PRJNA640507) | soil metagenome | isolation source: intercropping peanut in the first line | place: China: Luxin town, Laibin City, Guangxi Province | collected 2019-07-25 | depth 10cm m | reverse complement strand
TCCGGGCCTGTTTCACAATCGCCCGTATTTCAAGCCACTTCCGCGCTCTCAAAACCGGTCGATCTCGCCCACGGGCGCTCACCCAGCCTGTTGCCGACCTGGCGAGCGCACCGACTCTACGTCCACGAACCGCGCCCCGCCACACCGTAGGGGCGGGTTTCAAACCCCCGCTCAATGCGGAGCGCACGCGCGCGATTGTTGCGTGCGACGCGGAAAAGTCACGTCTCAGCCCTTTCCCAAGCACTGCGTTTCACGTAGACGATCGCCACGCACTGAAGCAAGGTACGTTTGTTCAGTGATTTGTGACGCGCCGCAGCGGGACAGCTCAGTCTCCTCTGCCGCGCAGAGGGGACATGTCCATGCTGGGTCGCACGTTCGCGCGCGCGGTAGTGGCGCTTTGCTTTGCCTGGATCCTCAGCTGTTCTGGCGACGAGCCGATCGCGACCACGCGGCAAGCGGTCCTCGATGGCGGCGGCGACATGGATGCCGGCGGCCCGCCTTCGGAACCCGGCCCGCCGACGGAAGTCGTCTTCGCAGATGTGGACACCCACGTCATCGAATCCAGCTCAAACGCCAACTACTCGACCAGCGAGGTCGTCCGCGTTGCTGGCTGGCCAAACACGACGCACACGCTCGTCCGCTTTGACAGCGAAGCGATCGAAGACGCCGTGAATGGACGCCACGTCGCCGCCGCTTACGTCGCGCTCACGGTCCACGACAACGGCGAAGGCTTCGCGGGCAACAACAAACCCATGAACGTTCACCGCATGTGGCACGCGTGGGACGTGGACCGTGCAACGTTCGAGTGCGCGAGCGATTCGGATCTCACCAGCAACTCTGTCAACTGTGGTTGGAATAGCCCGGAAGATTGGTTCATGGGCGGGCCACAACTCTGGCCATTCGTCCGTGTGCCGACAGCGACTGTCAACGTCGGCAACGACACCGCGGGCACCTTGTACTGGAACGTCACGAACGACGTCCTTGGCATCCTGTTCGACCTCGTGCCCAACCAAGGCTGGATCTTTCAAGAGGAGCACGCCGGTCACATCGACTTCGTGTCGGTGAACAGCAGCAACACCTGGGCGCGTCCGCGCTTGCTGCTCTATCTCGAAGAGAGTGGTCCCGACGCCGGGGTGCCGTGCGTGTTGCAGGGCTTCGACAAGACGTGCGACGGCATCGACGACGACTGCGACGGGGAGATCGATGAAGCGTTTGTACCCGAGGCCACGGCGTGTGGCGGGGAAGGTGCCTGTGAGAGCACCGGCCTCACGTCGTGCGTCGACGCGACGATCCACGATAGCTGCGTGCCCACCAGCCCATGCGCCGCGACCCCGGACGCGATCCTGGGCGTCGTCGGCGACACATGGGCAAGCGACTGGGAACATGGCGAGCTCGCCAACACCAACTTCGGCGAGGCACCCACGATCAGAATCGGCCGCGGATTGATCTTCATCGACGCTGAGGAGCTCGAGGACGTGGTCGACGGTCGCACCGTGCGTTTGGCGACGCTTGATCTCACCACCGCCGCGATGGATGCCTTCTGGAAGCCGGATCGCGTGCTCGAAGCGCACCGCTTGTTGGTGTCGAGCGGCGAAATGTTGGCGACGGGCGAGTGTCCGATCGACAGCGACATCACTGACAACGGTCGTGACTGCGCATGGAACGAAGGCTGGTCGGGCAGCAGCTGGGTGTCGACAGCGAGCGCATCGCACCCCGCGAGCGAAGGTCGCTGGGGCACGATTCATCTTGATCTGACAAGCGACATCCAAGGCTTGCTCGACGAGTCGATCGCGAACAAGGGTTGGATCCTCTACGAGCAGAACGAAAACCTCGGCGAGATCGAGTTCCACTCGGAGGAAGGCAGCGCGACGCTCGGACCACGCATCAGCTTGTGGTTCGAAGGCAGCTCGTGCACACCGACTGGTGACGACGACGACTGCGACACGGTCGACGACGACTGCGACGAGAACGTCGACGAAGACTACGAGCCGCAAGGCACCACGTGTGGAATGGGCGCATGTGCAAGCACGGGCATCACGAGCTGTGTCGGTGGGGATGTGCTCGACAGTTGTGATCAGGGAACGCCGACGGGTTCGGACAACGACTGCAACGACATCGATGAAGACTGCGATGGCGCCACGGACGAGGGCTATGCGGATGCGCCGATCACGTGTGGCATCGGAGCATGTCTTTCGGGTGGCCTGCGCACCTGCACCGACGGCGCGACGACCGATCACTGCGATCCGCACGTCGGCGGCCCCGATGACGCTGCCTGTGATGGACTCGACGAAGACTGTGATGGCGAGCTCGACGAGGATCATGAACCGGTCGCGACGCTCTGCGGTGTCGGCGCTTGCCTGGCGACCGGTGTCGGCAGTTGTGTGAGCGGCGCATGGAGCGACGACTGTGAGCCAGGCGCACCCGTCGGTGACGACAGCGTGTGCAACGCGATTGATGACGACTGCGATGGGCGCGTCGATGAATCGTACGTGGCCACGGCGGCGACCTGCGGCGTTGGCGTTTGCGCCGTGAGCGCACCGACCGCGTGCATCACGGGTGTCGTTGTGGACCTTTGCACGCCGGGTGTGGCCAGCGTCGACGACAGCGACTGCGATGGCTGGGATGACGACTGCGACGAAGAGGTCGATGAAGCGTTCGAAGCGGCGTGCGACGGCACCGAATGGCTCACGTGCGACAACGGCGTGCTCGTCACCACCGCGTGCGACGACGGCGACGCGTGCAATGGCGAAGAGACCTGTGATGCGACCGGCTGTGTGGCCGGCACCGAGCCTGTGCTCGATGATGGCAACGCGTGCACGGTGGACACCTGCGACAACGTGTTTGGCATTACGCACCGCGAGCTGCGGCCCGGCAGCAGCTGTGACGACGGCGATGCATGCAACGGACAGGAACAGTGTTGGACCTGTGAGGAGTCCGAGAACCTGCTGCGCAACGCGAGCTTCGAGCAGGGCTTGTACCTGCCCAACGACACCGGCCAAGCGTTGCCACCGTTGGAGTGGTTCTCGATGTACGTCACGCCCGACACGTACAGCAACGACGGCAGCTACGGCTTGCTCCCGTCGGCGTTTGGAAACTTCACGGGCGTCGAGGCTGCGGATGGCGAGCGCTGGGTCGGTGCTTGGTCAGCCGCGCCCGAGATCCTCGCGCAGGAGCTGAGCGCGCCGCTCAAGCCCGGTCGCACCTATCGTTTGAAAGCGAAAATGCACCAGGCGATTCGCAGCGACCTGGACAACGAGGGGTCCTACGAGATCACGCTGTCTGACTACTACGGTGCGCAGGCGCCGTACCCGCTGCCGTTTGGATATCCCGGTGGTTATCCGTTCCCGCGTTTGGTGGTGGGCAGCTTGGGGCCAACCGTTGAACCCTCGGAAGGTTGGGTCGAGCGCACGCTTGAGTTCGTTGCACCGCAGGGCGCGGAGTCGCGCCTCTTCCTGACGTTCGCACCACAGGGAACGTACCCAAGCTTCCCGCCCGCCTCGCCGCACAGCTATCCGGGCCTTGATGACCTGGAGCTGGTCGAGACGTGCCCGGCCGAAGAGGCCGGCGTGGTGTGTCGTGCGGTCGAAGCGCCACTGCTCGACGACAGCAACCCGTGCACGACCGACACCTGCGATGCGGAGACAGGCTTCAGTCACGCCTTGGTCACCAGCGGCACCGCGTGTCACGGCTCAGGCACATGCGACACCGAAGGCGAGTGCAGCAACCATCCGCCGCAGATCACGAGCACGCCGCAGCGTTGGCACTTCGGTCCCACGTCCGGCACCAACGCGTTCTTCGATACGGTGACCGCCAGCGATCCCGATTCCGGTCAGACGCTGACGTACACGTTGGTCTCGGGGCCGTCGGGCATGGCGATCAACTCCACGTCCGGGCAGTTGAGCATGACGGTGAGCGCCAGCGGTTGGGGCCTGTGGCCGATTCAGATTCGCGTCACCGACAACCTCGGCGCCACCGCGGAGCAGCGCTACCTGTTCCAGATCCTCTCCAACCACGGCAGTGGCACGTTCGTTGAGCCGCAGATCACATCGTTGCCCGTCACGCAGGCGTATGTGGACGAGGAGTACACCTACGACGTCGATGCGATCGACGACACCTCGCTGTCGCTGACGTTCGCGCTCGAGGACGCGCCGGATGGGATGACGATCGACGATGAGACCGGCGTCGTGACGTGGACACCGACGGAAGAACAGATCGGTAACCACACGATCACCGTCAGTGTCACCGATCCGCAGTCGCACAGCGACAGCCAGACCTACACGCTGCAGGTCGCACGCGCCGATGAGGTGAGCCTGATCGTGAGCACACCGCTCACGCGCGCGATCGCCGATGTGGACTACCTTTACGCAGTGCTCGCGCGTGATCCGGAGGGTGATCCGATCACGTACTCGCTCGTCGAAGGTCCAAGCGGAATGGCCATCGACAGCGTCACCGGTCACGTGACTTGGCTGCCCGGCACCGAGGACGAGGGTGACCACGCAGTCACGGTTCGTGCCACGTCCTTGGACAACCACTCCGATCAAGCCTTCACGCTCACCGTCGTACTGCCGACGGCGCAGCACGCACCGGAGTTCGAATCCACGCCCCCGCTGACCGCGGTCCAGCGCAGCGCATACGAGTACGTCGTCGAGGTATCCGACGACGACGAAGACCCACTGGTGATCGCCGCCGTGACGTTGCCGGTTGGTGCCACCTTCGATCCGCTGACGTCCACGGTGCGCTGGGTGCCGTGGTTGGCACAGACCGGCATCGGCAGCTTCGACCTCACGGTCAGCGATGGCTTCACCACCGTGCACCAGACCTGGAACGTGACGGTGACGCGCGCCAACACTGCGCCGTGGTTCATCACGCGACCGCCGTTCCGCGGCACGTTCCACTGGCTCCAGATGCACGTGGGCGAAACGTTCCACTACCCGAGCGCCGGTGGCGACGCCGAGCACGACCTGATGACCTACGCGCTGATCTCAGGTCCAGCCGGCATGACCATGGACACCACCAGTGGTGACGTGCGTTGGACGCCGACGCTGGGCCAAGAAGGTGAACACCCCGTAACCCTGCGCGTGATCGACGTGCACGGCGCATGGAACAACCAAACCTTCGTGATGACGGTCGGCACCGCGCCACCACCGAATCAGCCGCCGACGCTGCGATCGATCCCCACGCTGAACGTGCAGAGCGGCCAAACCTTGACCTACCAGGTCGAGGCCACCGACGCGGAAGACGACGCGATCGTCTTCAGTCTCGAGGACGGTCCCAGCGGGATGACCCTCGACGACACGACCGGCGTGTTGGAATGGGTGGCGGGCGAGATCGGCTCGCACATGGTGACCGTGCGCGCAACGGACGCCAACGACGCGTTCAGTGAGCACACCTTTGGTGTGGTGGTGGAGCCCGATGGCGACGCGCCACAGCTCACGCTGACCGCAAGTCACACACGCATCGCGCCCGGCGGCGCGACCTTACTCATCGTCGAAGCCGACGACACCGCGGGAATCGACAGCGTCCTGCTGACGGTCGACGGCGTGGAATGGCCGCTCGACGAAAACGGCGAGGTGGTCTTCACCTCCGAGGTGGTGGGCGCACACGTCGTCATCGCCACAGCCACCGATGGCTTCGGCAACATGACGACGCGCAGCCTCATGATCGGTGTGGTCGATGCGTTGGACGTGGCGGCTCCCATCGTGAGCTTGGACGTGGAGGACACGGAGCAGATCTCGTTCCGCCGCGACGTGGTGGGTGTGGTCAGCGACGACAACCTGCTGAGCTACGACCTGACGCTGCTGCGTAAGGGCGCATCCGAGCCTGAGCGCATCAGGCTGGCGACCGGCTACACCGAGGTGGACGATGCGACGCTAGGCACCGTCGATGCGACGTTGCTCGTGAACGGGTACTACGTGTTGCGCCTGCGCGCCGAAGACGTGAATGGTCGGGTCTCCAGCGTGGAGCGTCCGATCGAGATCGTCGGTCAGGCCAAGGTCGGTGTCGTGACGCTGAGTATGGTCGACCTGGTGGTGCCGACCGCTGGCGTCACCCTCGCGCTGGTCCGTAGCTACGACAGCCGCGTCAAACAGTCCGGCGACTTCGGTCATGGTTGGCGACTCGATGTGAAGGCGGGTTCCGTCCAGAGCAATCGCCCGGTCGGCGAGAACTACGCGCTCTATAGCTACGACACCAACGGCGCCGGCTTCGAGCTGCCATGTCAGCGCGTGAACGAACAGCGCCCGCACTACACCTTGGTCCGGCTCAGCGAGCAGGAGTGGTACGTGTTCCGCCCCGTGCTCGGGAACACCTTCGCGCTCAGCGGCGGCTGTCATGCGGAAGTGTTCTACGAACAGATCGACGGCACGACCGACGGTGCCGAGCTCTTCATCCAGGGCGACACGGAAGTGCGCGCGTTCCCGACGCTGCGGATGGCCGTGGAGACCATGCCGGCCAGCACGCCAATCCACCTGCGCAATCCGTACACCGAGACCCTCTTCGATCCCCAGAGCTTCCTGCTGGAGCTGGCCGATGGTCGCGCCTTCCTCATCGACACTCAGAACGGCATCACGCTGATCGAACAAGCCGACGGCTCGATGGTCAGCATCAATTCCAACGGCATGGTCGGCTCGCGCGGCGGCAACATCTTCTTCGATCGCGACAGCCAGGGCCGCATCGAGAGCGTCATCGGCCCGAACGGTCGTCACGTGGACTATGCGTACGACGCGCAGGGCGACCTCCGAAGGGTTACCGACATCCTCAACAAGGACACGCGCTTCGAGTACCACCCGACCATCGCCCATCACCTCACCCGCGTGCTCGATGATGTTGGCGCGGTTATCGGTGACCTGCGCTACGACAGCGATGGCCGCTTGAGTGAGGCCTGTGATCCGCTCGGCGCCTGCACGCGCACGCTGCACAACCTCGACACGGGCACCGAGACTGTGCTCGACGCGCTCGCGCACCAGACCAGCTACACCTACGACCTGCGCGGAAATGTCACGAGTCAGACCGATCCGCTCGGCAACACCACGAGCTTCGAGTACGACGCGAACGACAACGTCACGCGCGCCGAAGGCCCCGACGGCAGCGTCGCCACCTACGACTACGACTCCGGCAACCGCCTGATCCAGCGCGTACTGCCGCACGAGGTCGGCGAAGATGCCGCCGACTTCACCTACGACTACGGCTACGACGGCGATGGCAACCGTACTGGCGTGACCTTGCCCAGCGGTGCGAGCTTCGCGTTCGCCTTCGACGATTCGCGTCTGACGAGCATCGAAGACGGCGACGACAACGTGATCGAGTCGCGAACCTACGGCACCGGCATGACGCCCACCGCGGTGACCAATCGCTTCGGCACTACGAGCAACATCGTGACCAACACCGCGGGCATGATCGGCAGCTACACCGATCCCTTCGGCGATACGGCCACCATCACCAGCAACACGCTCGGTGTCGTCACGAGCCGCACGGAGCACGGCAAGACGATCACGGTGGCGAGCGACAACGCCGGCCGACCCACCCGCTACAACTTCGGCGACGGCAAGACGGTGGACGTGAGCTACGGCGGGCTCCACAACGAGTGGACGTCGCTCTACGGCCCGACCATCGGTCGCATCGAGCGCACGCTCAACCGTCGCGGTCAGCTCACGCGCTGGGTGGACCCGAACGGCGACGTGCATCAGCGCGTCTACGACGGCGGCGGCCGTGTGATCCGCGAGATCAACCCGCTCGGCAACGAGACGCTCTACACCTATGACGCAGCGGGACGACTGGAGACGATCACGGACGACGCGTTGGACGCGACGACCACGTTCGAGCGCGACGACGCCGGACGCGTGATCAAAGTGATCGACCCGCTCGGCAACGAGACCGAGACCACGTACAAGCTCGGCGGCCGCATCGAGAGCACGACCAATGCGCGCGGTTACACCACGAGCTTTGATCGCACGCCGAACAGCGCTTCGATTACGGATGCGCTCGATCGCACTACCACGACGCATCTAAGTGATTACGGTCTGGCCACAGGTACAACCTTCTCAGACGAATCTGAGACGAGCAGCAGCTACGCCGGCACGACGCGGCTCGACAACGCGCAGAGCTTCCCGCTCGGCTTCACCGACGAGAGCGGTCGCGAACGCGAGTACGGCTACGACAGCCGCTCGGGCTTGCAGCAAGCGGCGGACTTGGCCGGCAACGACTGGAGCTACACCTACGCGCCGACCATCGGCAGCGACATCAGCTACGACGTGGAGAGTGGCGCAGTGTCGTTGAACGCGAGCGACGCGTACGGTTTCGGGGAAGGCGGCGGCAGCGAATACCGCGACGTGGGCACGCTGAGTGATCCACACGGATCCATGAGTGGAGCTTTCGGTCGCGCATTGGCGAGCGTGACCAGCCCGCTCGGCGAGGTCACGACGTACCACCGCAACACGGCTGGTCGCTTGGACTTGATCACGTATCCAGACGGCGGCGAGCGCGAGATCACCTACGACTCACGTGGCCTGCCGGTGACGACTGTGTTGCCGCAAGGCACCAGCGTGTTCCGCACGTTTGACAGCGCGTTCCGCGAGACACGTCGGCTCACGAGCAGCGGTGAGTCACGCACCATGACCTACGGCCCGATGGACCGCGTGCAGACGATGACGGACGCGACCGGCGAGACCACGTACCACTACGACACGGCCGGGCGCTTCACGGGAATGACGTACCCGCATGGCGGCAGCGTGATGTACACGCGCGACAAGCTGAGCCGCGTGACCGACGTGCGCGTGAAGACCACGGCTGCGGCCGCTGAGCTCGTCACGCACTACACCTACGACGAGAACGGCAACCTCGAGACGGTGACGGATCCGCTCAGCGGCGTGACGACCTATGTGTACGACGAGGTCGACCGGTTGGTGAGCAGGACGCTGCCGAATGACGTGGTGACGACGTACACGTACGACGACCGGGATCGCGTGTTGTCAGTGGTGCACACGGGGCTGATGAGCAACGTGCTGGCGAGCGCAACCTACGTGCGCAGCCCGAGTGGTGAGCCGACGAAGGTTACGAGGGAAGACGGCAGCTACGTCGTGCTCACGTACGACGATGCACTGAGGTTGGAGACCGAAAGCTACTACGACGACGAAGACAACCTGCTGAACGCGATCGAGTACGAGTACGACGCGGACGGGAATCGGGTTGGCAAGGTTGCGCTCGTGGGCGGCGCTGAGGTTTATGACTACGAGGATGGGTTCCAGCTTGCGACTGTGACCAAGGGCAGTGTCGTCGATGAGTTTGAGTATGACGGTGGGGGAAGGGTCACGGGCATTGAGCGTGGTGGTGTGGAGACGACGCTGCAGTGGAACGTGGATGACAAGATCACGCGCGTGCTCGAAGACGACGTTGAGGTCGCGGAGTACGCGTATGATGGGGCGGGGCGACGTGTTGGCTCGGAGATCGGTGGTGTGTCTAAGAGGTACTTAGTCGCGCCGAACGTGGGCGATGGGTATGAGACGCCGCAGGCTGTGACTGAGAGCGACGGTGATCTGATCGCGATGTACGTCTTCGCGGGCGAGCATCCGATTGCGAAGATCAGCGCCGGTGGCGTCATCGAGTACTACTTGCAGGACTCGATGGGGTCGGTGATCGCGAAGAGTGATGACGCGGGTGAGGTCAGCGCGACGGTTAAGTACGACTCGTTTGGTGATGTGACGGGGACGAGCGGAAGCGCGGTGGGTGCTTCAGGTGTTGGTGGTGACTTCAGGCTGCATGGCATGTGGCTTGATGAGGTGAGCGGCCTGTATCACGTGCGGGCCAGGACGTATGACGCTGCGACGGGGAGGTTCTTGTCGAGGGATCCGGTGGCGGGATCGGCTCGGATGCCGGAGTCGCTGACGCCCTATGTGTTTTGCCACCAGAACGGCCAACTGTGGGTCGATCCGAGTGGGATGTTCACGATCGTGCAGGCAATGACGACCGTAACAGTTGTCGGAATCGTCGCCTCCGTAGCTCTTCCGTCGTTCGTCGCTTATCGCAACACGACCTACGGTTACAAACATGGGACTGACCTTAGCTACAAGATTCTTAACGGGGTTGCCGGCTTTGGCGACGGGCTTAGTTACGGTGCGACCGCGTCCGCCCGCGATGGCATCAATTGGCTGATGGACTGGGACGATCCCATTACTCACGATTCGGCGTACTGGGGATCAGTTGCTGCGGGTGTCGCTTTCGGCTTGGCGCGCGGACCTGTGGCGGCAGCGGTAGCTCCGCGCGCGGCGGATCCGTCGCTCGGGTCGTCGATCTCAAGCGCCGCAGGAGAGGTCGTCAACCCCGCTGCCTCGCTCGGGATGGGACGCCAAGCTGCCCACGCAGCAATGAGAGCGATCAAGGACGAGGGCATCGCTGCGATCGCTGCGACGAGAACGGCATTCAAGGGAGGTTTCGTTGAACTCGGAACGGTAGTGGGTTGGTCCGAAGTTGGCATCCATGGCGCAGCGGGGCAGGCAAGAGCCTTGGCAGAAACCATGGTGACGATCTCCGGAATCTACTCGAAGATCCCCGGCATTCGGGCGGCTGGATTGACCAAGGACCTTGCGCAGCGTTGGGCGACCTACTACTTCAAGATCGCGCAGGCGAACCCGGTGACCGCTACGGCCGGCAACGCAAACGCTCTTGCTAGAGCACACCTCATGCAGGTCATTGCCGACCTCCTATAGGTTTCATGATTCGATTGCCCGAAATATTCATACGGAACAGCACAAACACGGACATGACGCTGCTGATCGAGCCGGAAGGGCAGGCTGTGACGGTTTGTCCGGGGCAAGACTGCGTTATCCGCGCGATTGGAACTCCGTCGGAGAGACACGCGAGATTCGAGCTGAAGCTGACAAGCAAACTTCTATCCGTTTCGCTGCTCGCGCAGAAGGTGGTCGTTGTCGATGGCGTAGAGGTTCACCGCGATCAGCCTGATCTGCCCGAGTTATGACCCTCAGTGAGGATGTTTATGAGCTTAGCCCTGGATCAGCCGCGCTGAACCCGACCCGGGTAGTCGTGTTGAGGAACGGGTGTTCGAGCGCGGTGTGCCTTGGTGACGGAACGTTTCGCGGCACGTGTTGTTTTCTCGACGCTCGTTGACGCGTCAGGCAAACACGTCACTCAAGCGCGTGCAACCTCCACGCATACAACGGCTTTGGCGCAATCTCCTGTTCGCGATGTCGACGGTCGCGCTGTTGGCTGGCCTTGCATTCGTTCGCTTCGTATCCGTTCTCAACGACACGTAGCAACCGCCAACGCTGGAAGTGCTTTCGTCAGGGCAGCGAACCGTCCCGCCAGGCGAGTGCCGCTGGTTCGTCGGAATCAAGTCCGACGTACTGGTCACCAACAGCATCGCGGAGGGCGAACGCATCGAACAGTACGACGCACCGCTGAGCGGCGGCGTCGCGGTCGCAGCCGACGAGGTCACGCTGTCGTTGCTTTGCTTCTAAGCGATGTGTCGCGGTAGAGACCCACAGTCTCTCGGGAAAGCCCGCTCCGACACCACCCCGGCTGTCGGAGTGGGCTTTGTTTCTTTGTCGGCAACGAACGTCTGTCTCCGGGCGCAGAGCGAGCGCTCGGTTGCTGAGCACTCCAGAGCACACGCGTTGAAGAGCGCGACTGGTCGTTCGTCCACCGCGGCTATGCACGACATCAAACAGGTTGCGGCGGAAACCGGAGCGATTGACTCGCTGGTTTGGACGGCCGAGGTTCGACTCGACTTTGGCCCACAAGCTGAGCAGCTGTTCCTTCTCGGTTGGTTGGGTGGAGTCGCGCTGTACCGCGAACCTGTCGCGAGCAACTCTCTGCCCGCATCGGGGAAGCTTTTGCTGCCGGCAACGTGGGAGTCGCATCCGGATCAAACCAAGGTGTTCTCAAGCTCCCCTCTCCTGATGAAGCTCAGGACGGCCCTTCCTGGCGATGCCTTCGATCGCATCGAACGCTTTCGAGATGGAGGGCGCTTGTATGCGCGGTTTGAAGGGAAGCTTGAGTACCTTGCACTTGGGCCATCCGACGCAGCTCGCGACCAGCGCATCGGTGCGCTCCTTGCCTGTCTCGCCGTCGGACGAAACGTGATCTGGCGCGACATCTGGGGCGACTCGCTTGAGCTAACTCGTGACGTCTGGGCCGGCACTATCCTTCCCGCGCTACGACCACCCGGTCGCGTGATCCTCGAAGCTGCGCTGCCCACGTTGGCGTCGGACCACGACGCAGCGAAGCGCGCGTTCGAGTACATCGCCAAAGCACAGGCCTCGTTTGACGAGGGACGCTATGAGCCCATTGGCCAGGCTATCTTCAAGGCGCTGGAAGCGCTCCAAACGCTCTACGAACATACCGAACGTGCTTACGGCGCCATGATTCGTGGCTTCGTGAAGAACGAAGTCGGTGCGTTGTCAGCGATCGCTAACGAGGTCCGCCACGACGAAGCGAAGATGCAGCGGCCAACGTCGGAGATAGACCGCACGCTGGCGCTGCACTTGATCACTGCGACGAAGTCGGTTGCTGCAGTGATCCTTCGCAAGCCGTGAATGCGTGCGTCCATGTCGCTTCACTGAGCCCGCGGATCCGGACAGCCACCAGGGGGGCATGCGTGCGGGTTCAGGCGATCAGGTACGCCAACGGTTTCTCCATCAACGGGCGGGCGGAAATATGGCCGCCGATCGACAAGCCATAGGCCACCCGACACTTCGACCCGCGGTGTCGCCACAACATCCTCACGCGGTCTCTCACGCTGCGACACGCGCATATTCCATGCTTTCATCAAATCGGGCCGTTTTGTTGTTGAGCACGAGCCACCGCGATCCATGTACTGCCGGCGTTGCTGGCAGATGTCTTTGACGATGCGCTCCCAGTCCTGGTTGGTGATGCCGCGGTAGCTGCGCGAACCGCATTGGATGTCGTCGATTGCGCAGTAGCCAAGTGGGACGGTTGCAGTCACTCCTAGTGGCGGATCGCGCCGTCGCTTGGTTGGCGTCGGAGACGGAGGTGCCGGCGGAGGAGGCGCAGGAGTCGGTTGTTCTGGCGGAACTGGCGGTGGATTGGATGGCGGTGGCGCCGGTGTCTCCTGTGGTTGCGACGCCGGTGCGGGCGTTGAGTTGCCGCTGGAAGAATTGTGTTCCGGTGATTCGGGGCGATCGGCGATCGACGGTGGACCACTGGGGGAGGTTCCCGATGTGCCGGTACCGCTGTGACCTTGCTGGGGCGTTGACCCCGTTCGTGTCTGCGACGACACACCAGCCTGCGGTGTCTGTACTCCGTGCGACTGGTCATCTCCCATGTACTTCCGGATGAAGCGTTCCGCTGCCGTGGAGCAGTCGGATGAGTTTGCGATGCACGCCGACGCAGCCTCCGCGTAGTCGTGCCAGGCTTGTGCATCGCGCGGTCGATTTCCCTGTTGAAGCGTGCATGCGGCACCCAGTAGCTCCTGCACTGTTGCGCCGGGTAGAACGTCGCTTGGCGCACCCAGCTCTGCCCGCACGGGACCGGCCAGAGCAAGATCGACGTCGCCTCGCTTGTCCACGAAGTCGCGCCAGAACGTTTCATCGTGAATCACGTGCTCAAGCGCAAGCGCTTGGAGCTTCATCACAGCTTCAAGTACGCGACCCACGTCCGCCGAGGATTGCTCCAAGACTTTCGGTAGCTGGAACATCGCGACGGCTTCGGCGAGTGAAGGATTTGTAGCGGAGCGCGCTGCGTTGCTCTGCGATGCCCCCGATCGCTCCTGCGGCGGCGTTTCGTGTCTTGCCGTTGCACACGCAGCAGCGCCGAAGAGCAGCACCACAGGGATGAAGCAGCTTCTCACCAGCGTTGTTCTTCTGACCCAGGTCGCTTTGGGCGGGACTTGCCTGCTCCTCGGCCTTCCGGTCGCTCGTGTGATCTGCGTGATGGAGGTGCTGTCACCAGCGCGGAGCGTGCCGCATGACGACTGTCGCTGGTGTGTGGTGCAGAGAGACGGAGACATAGTCCTCAAGGGCATCGTGCTTTGGCGAACGCGTCGAGCTGTTCGACGCACCGTGAACGAGTGGCGACCGCCTTCGCTGTGACGACCGACGGGTAGTGTCCTCATCGCTTTGCGCGCTGCCTGCGGAAGGCGGCTAGCTTGCACGGTGCTATTCTCGTGGCTCGCACGTGCGTACTTCCATTCACTCCAACCAACGATCGAGATGAAGTCGGCACCACACCCCCGACTAGAAAGGCCCGCAACGAACCAGTGAAGCGAAAAAAGGCACCGCCCCGAAGAACGGCGGATGACCGACCCACGATCCAGATCGTGAACTCACCGAACTGCACTATCGTGCTCCAGCACATGCCCCCGCCCCGAACATTCTTCGCGACGCTTACAGTCATCGTGAGCGCGATTCTCAAGATGTTCGGCATACGCGCGTAACTGTTCAGACATTCCAGAGGCCGATCGGGTTGCGACTCGATCGGTCTCTTCCTTTTGCGGTCACCCTGGTTGACCTGATTATAGGTTCAGCTAATTGGCTTGGATGCCGCACCCCAAGCCGTCCAACAAGTTCGGGTACGTGGCCTGCCTCAAGGCGGGCCGTTTTTTGCGACACGACGACGGTTCACTCCGTCGATACCGCAACCCACAAGCCGCCCGATACGCCGCGATCGAGACGAGTCGAGAACGGACGTCCGCGAGAGAGGTGCCCGTCAGTCACCTGTCGGACCACGACCTGGCGGACGGGATCGCCGACGCGAACGATGACTACTCGCGACGGTGGCCGTGATGGTCCGTCGAGAACGCAGTGCGTGGATGGAGGCGTGTGACGAGGCCGGGTACTGCGGCCGTCTTTGTTTCGGTGGTCAGTACGGCCCACGTCGATACATCAAGAACGCCGATGGCCGACTCCGGAGGTACTGGCACCCTCAAGCCGCCAACGCAGCCGGCATGCAGCTCGCCTACGCATTGCAGCGGATGGGCCTCGACGTTGCCGGTGACTACGTCTCGATCCTCGTTGTGCCACCCGAGGAATACACACTTGGGATCGTGGATGCTGACGATGAGTGGTCGCGGAGGCGCAAGGCACGAGTTCGCAGTGGAGTGATCAAGCATCCGCCGACTGGCAATGACGTCGGATGGATGACGGGGAAGGGGAAGTGACCGATCCAGCTCGAAAGCGCGCCCATGATTTGTGGCTTCAGCTCGGCGAAGCGTTTGACACCGACGTCACGATCACGATGAAGAATGGGAAGGTGCTGCGGTGCGTCGTCGGAGACGCGAGCGTAGACGTGACGAGGGAGTGGAGAGATCCGAGCTACGTGGTGCAGGTGTTTGATCGTGATGGCGGGGAAGAGATCACGATCAACGTAGGGGATGTGGAGACGGTGAGCACTCGCCCGTAGCTTGGACCGACGAGTGCGCGACCGGCGACGTAGTCGAAGAATCGGAGCGCATCAGCGCGATACGCGCGCGGTATGCAGGCGCGGCCGCGAAGCCATCGCTCAACAGGCTCCTGATCGTCATTCGCTCCGGATCGACCCGCCGCGGGGGCTTGCAGCAAGATGACTCGCGAATCCCGCTTCGCGCGTGAGTACGTGATTTTTTCATGGACGCACGACAAGACGCATTATCGTGCGTTTTCACGAAAAGTTCTTACTGGTATGGGTGGTTGGATACCCTTCAATCCGCAGCATCGACGACGAGCTAGGACGGTCTGAGCCAGTGAAGAAATACTTCTCAGTTGACGCGCGCACACTGCTGACGCTCGGTCGCGAGAGCATCAAGGACCACACTACCGCCGTCCTTGAACTCGTGAAGAACAGTTACGACGCCGGGGCCAAGGTCGTCGACATCGAGATAAACGCAGCGTCAGCCCGTCCAACGTCGTGGCTCCTCCGCATCGCCGACAATGGACGTGGAATGACGGCCGATGAGGTTGTCGAGAATTGGTTGCGAATCGGCTTTTCGTCGAAGCGCAGGAACAAGGTGGTCGGGAAGCGCCGCCAAACAGGAGAAAAAGGGATCGGCCGTCTCTCCGCGGATCGCCTCGGATCGAAGCTCGACATGCGCACGCGTGCGACGGACGCGCCTCCGGCTCGGCTGAAGGTCGCCTGGGATAAGTTTGATTCGCCGGGAAAGAATCTGACGCAGATCGCCGTCGATTTGATGGATGGACCTCCTCCACGGCTACCTGCAAACGACAAGGACGTGCCAGCCGCCACCGGGACCGAACTACTCATCACCGGCCTGCGGCAGCGATGGACCACCGAGGACATCACCAACCTGTACAACGAGCTGGCGATCCTGACGCCACCGACCGGCGCCGCACCGGACTTTTCGTTGCGTCTCACGAGTGACGTGGCCGGCGCGCCAACAGGTGAAGTGCACGCGGCACTAACTGAGATCGCAGAGATCGATCTGACCGTGAGCGTGACGGCACGAGGGAGCGTTCAGTACGACATCCAAGGACGGGACAAGCAAGGCGCTCGCACACCGCTCGACGTCGGCGAAATGACTTGGGGTCAGTTTCTTCAGAAGACGACGCCAAAGGGTGAGAAAGCCAGACAGAAACCCAGATTTGGTTCGGCCACGGTTCGCTTGATGTTCTTCCCCAAAAACCCGGCGCTACTGCGCGGTAGCGAGTTCCGAATGTCGCAGGTCACCGACTTCCTTGAAGTGAATGCCGGCGTTCGAATCTATCGCGATGGGATTCGGGTCCAACCCTATGGCAATCGTGATGTAGCGGAAGGCGACTGGCTCGGCCTCAGCGACCGCAAGATCCGTGACCCCGCTGGCAGAGGTCGGAAGACGTTCAAGGTTGCAGCGAATCAAGTCGTGGGATCAGTTTTCATCGGCCGCGATCGAAATCGTCGCCTGGTCGACAGCTCGTCGCGTGAAGGTCTAGTTCACAACGACGCGTATCGCGATCTCCGTGACGTTGTCATAGGCGTTGTGAGGCTGCTCGAAACGCAGTACCACCAAACGAGTGGCAGTCCCGACACGCTGTCCGATCGACCGCCAGTCTCTACGTCGATTGCGCAGCTCGGCGACAACCTTGCGGAAGTCGAGAAAACGCTCAGAGACGTGGTGCGGTCCGCCAATCCTGAACGCGCATCGCGCGTCGTACAAAAGTCGTTGCAACAGCTTACCGAAGCCGTGCAGCAGGCGAAGGTTGTACAGTCCTCAGTCGACGAACTGGAGAGCCAGACACGCACATACCGCGGGCTAGCGACTGTCGGAATCGCTGCGGCGGTTTTCGGTCACGAAACGCAATCGGCCATCGCCTTGTTCACAGGGGCGACGCGTACTGCGATCAAGCTGCTGACGAGGACGCCAGATAAGATCGAGATTGCTCTCGAAGAGCTTGGAAAGTCGCTGGCCAGTGCTGACCGCGTGGGTGCCTGGGGGCACTTCGCGCTTTCACGCGTGCGTCGCGACAAACGCCGTCGACGGAAGACTGACCTGACGCGTTTGGCTACCGACCTAGTGGCGGAACTCAAGCCGGTGTTTGCTTCGTCTAGTATCGACCTTCAAGCGGACATCGACGAGGTATCCGGCGTGACCTTCGCCATGGATATCGAAGCTGTGCTGATCAATCTGCTTACCAACGCGTATGCGGCGTGTCAGCAGAGCAATCGGCAGCGCGTCGCGCGCGTTGAGGTGAAGGCGAAGAGAAACCAAGACGTCGACGGCATTGTCATTCGCGTTGCCGATAGCGGTCCCGGCGTGGCAGCAAAATTTCGAGAGCAGATTTGGGAGCCGCTCTTTACGACAAAGGCCGCCGAGGGTGGTGTAGGAGGCACAGGACTGGGGTTGTCGATGGTTCACTCCGTGGTCGAGGAGCCCCACGGCCCACGTTCGGTTTCGAAAGATGACAATCTGAAGGGCGCGGCATTTGAGGTATGGCTGCCGCTAGCATGAGGGGATGACATGGGCGTCATCGCAATTATCGACGATCGGGCAGACGTCCGCCAGACGCAGGCGAGAGCAATTCAAGTTGAAGTTCCCGACTGGAGC
>JACZCZ010211562.1_pt1 | contig 17999 bp, 11 predicted proteins | sample 8641811 | NCBI WGS metagenome assembly JACZCZ01 (sample SAMN15324610, study PRJNA640507) | soil metagenome | isolation source: intercropping peanut in the first line | place: China: Luxin town, Laibin City, Guangxi Province | collected 2019-07-25 | depth 10cm m | reverse complement strand
CTGTCCCATGATGTAGCCGGCGGTCACGTCCTCCTTGACGCGATAGTCGACGCCGTAGGATTCGGCGATCGTGTCCGCGTCGTCGGCCTCGAACAGCGCTTCGTTGTCGCGGAAAAAGCGATCGGCGAGGTTGTAGTCCGGGTACGGACCGAACGTGTAGTAGTTGCGCTCGCTGCGATAGAAATCGGGATTACCCTGGCGCATCACCTGCGTCAGCAGGTAGTCGTCATCGCCGGCGAAGCCGTCGTACACGACCATGTCCTGGTCCGACGTGCTTTCGCGCGAGACGTACTTGGCGCCGAACTTGAGGAAGCCCGACTTGTCGTTCCAGTCGAAGTCGCGCTTGAAGTCGAGCTGGGCAATGCGCAAGTCTTCTTCGATCAGCTGGTGGCCCCGCGCGGCCTGGTTGAACTCGAAGTTGTCCGGGTCCTGGAACTCGGGGCCGGCGTCGACCACCCAGAAGTAGTCGGATGTGTCGTACGACATCGGAATCTCATCGGAGAGCTCGAAGTTGTACTCGTTGTCATACGGCGTGTCCTGCTCGGTCTTGCCATAGGTGCCCGAGAAAGCGATGTTCCAGTCGCCGATCTGCACATCGCCGCCGAGCGACGAAGACAGGATCGACTGGATTTCGAAGCGCTTGGTGTTGAGCCGCTCGCCTTCGCCCTCGGTGAACGTGCCGGACGTCGCGGTCTGGTTCTCGAGATCGCCGTTGCGGTAGTCGTAGACGACTTCAGGCTGTTCCTCGGTGTCCTCGTAGCGGTTGTACAGATTGCGCCAGTGCAGCTTCACGTTGTCGTTCGGCCGGAATTCGAGATTCGCGACGAAGCCTTTGCGGACGCGGCGGATCAGGTAGTCGCGCAGGCCCATCTCATCGGGAATCAGGTAGTCGCCTTCCTCTTCCCATGGATCGCCGCCCTGCACGTTGTGCGAGTTGAACTCGCGGTCCGAGTAGCTCGCCGAGAGCACGATGCCGAAGCGGTCGTTGAACACGTTGCCCCAGCCGATGCTGCCGCCCCACGGGTTCTGGCCGCCGAGGTCGTAGTAGCCGTAGTCGGCGGTCGCGGAGAAGAAGCGGCCATCGGGATCGTCGAACACGCTGGGCGTCACGAGGTTGACCGTTCCGCCGATGGCATTGCCGTCGAGATCCGGCGTCGCGGACTTGATGACCTCCAGCTTCGAGAGGATGTTGGCGGGAACGGTGTCGAGCGCGACGCGGCGGGTATCGCCTTCGGGCGAGCCGATGAGCTGGCCGTCGATCGTCACGTTGCTCAGTGCGGCATCGATACCGCGGATCGTGACGTAACGGCCTTCGCCCTGGTCGGTCGACACTGCGACGCCCACGACGCGAGCCAGTGTTTCACCGGCGTTCTGGTCGGGCAGCTTGCCGGCGTCGTCGGCGGTGACGGATTCCTTGAGGGTCTTCGAAGACTTCTTGTCCTGCAGAGCTGTGATTTGCGCCAGGCGATAGCCGGTGACAGTCACTTCTTCGAGATCACCAATGGCGGCACCGAGCGCGAAGGTCTGTCGCGCTTCACCCGTGTCGGCGACGGTCACGTCCTGCTTCACGGTGCCGAAGCCGACGTAGTCGACTTCGACGGTGTACGAGCCCGCCGGCAGGTCGGCAATCCGGTAGTCGCCGGATCGATCGGCCTGTACGGTGCGCCCCAGTTGGGGCACGCGCACAGTGGCATTGGGCAGTGCCCGGCCGGTGGCTGCTTCAGTGACGCGGCCGACGATTTCGCCGGCCCAGGCTGAGGAAAGAGGCGCGGCCAGCGCAGCCGCGACCGCCGCTGCAACGAACGGGTAATGGGGACGCTTCATGATTTTTGCCCTGAACGTGGGTAAGAGTGACGGACGCGAAGGCCAGGCGCCTGACGCACTGGCCCGGATACTGATGACGCGCGCACGAGGTGCCTGGGCAGGGGGTGCAGGCGCATGACGTGGTCATGCGATGTTCCGCGCTCGACGAAGAGCAGCATCACGCGAACCCCCTTTGTCCGGACCAGCCGCAGCCTGGCCGGCTGCTCGTGCGTGGAATTCCTGATTCCATCTGCGGCCGAGTATAGAACGAATATTTCGCGCAGAACAAGTATTGTAATAAATATTCCATTTCTTTTATCGTGTACCGCGGCGATGGCGGGTCGAATCCCGGTGTTTTTCCGTGCGCAGCGTTTTTCGAGTTCGCCGGGGGCGTTTCAAAGGCTGCGCACTATGCCGGTCGTATTTGAAATATCTGTTACAAGATCGATAGCATCCGCTGGTTTGACCTGAAGGAGTTGAGATCACCGTGACTGCGCCAACCGACCCCGAAAAGCTGCGCGCCGAGATCGTCAGGAGCTACGAGCAGCTGAGCCCGCGCCTGCAGCAGGTCGCCAAGTACGTGCTCGAGAATCCCAACGACATGGCGTTGCAGACGCTGGCGGTCATCGCGGAACGATCCAATGTGCAGCCGTCGACGATCGTGCGGTTCGCCAAAACCTTCGGATACGACGGCGCCAGCCAGATGCAGGAGCTCTTTCGCGACGAAATGCTCACGCAGCCGCCGAGCCCGAGTTACGCGGAACGGATCCGGCAGTTCAGCCGGCGGGCCGGCGCGGCCGGCGCGCTCGCACCGCACGATGTGATGCACGAGTTCGCGGACAGCAACATCCTGGCGCTGGAGCATCTGAAGAACAGCGTGCGCAAGGCGGATCTGGATCGCGCGATCGAACTGATCCGTGCGGCGAATGCGGTGTACATCATCGGCCTGCGCCGCTCTTTTCCTGTCGCTTCCTATCTGGCCTACGCGCTGCGGCACGTGGACAAGCGCGCGTACCTGCTCGATGGCGTGGCGGGCATGCTGGCGGAGCAGAGCAGCATGCTGACGTCCAAGGATCTGCTGATCGCCATCAGCTTCCATCCTTATGCACCCGAAACGGCGGAGATCGCGACCGTCAGCAAGGAGCAGAAAGCACGGATCATCGCGATCACCGACAGCCGCCTGAGTCCGATTGCGGGCGCTGCCGATCTTTGCTTTGAGATCAAGGATGCAGAGGTGCGCCAGTTCCGGTCGCTGACTGCATCTCTTTGCCTCGCACAGACGCTCGTCATCAGTTACGCATTCGAAATGGAAGGCCGCGCGCGTTCGCAGCGCTGAGGAATTCCTGGAGACATCATGATCAGGTTCACGCTCATCGGTGCGGGTCGCATCGGCAAGATTCATGCAGAGAACATCGCGCGGCATCCGAAGGCGACGCTGGCGTATGTCGCCGATGCCGATGCCGGGGCAGCGCGTGCGCTTGCCGGGCAATGGTCGGCGAAGCCGATCGCGCTGGAGTCCGCGGTCACCGCTCAGGATGTGGACGCGGTGCTGATCGCGAGCTCGACCGATACGCATGCAGACTGGATCGAGCGCTGCGCTGGCGCAGGCAAGCCGGTGTTCTGCGAGAAGCCCCTGGATCTCGACATGGGGCGTGCAAGCGCGTGCCTGAAGACGGCGCAACAAGCAGGCATCGCGCTCTATCTCGGCTTCAATCGTCGCTACGACCCGTCCTTCATGCGCCTGAAGCGGGAAATTGCCGCGGGCACGATCGGACGTCTGGAGACGCTGCACATCATCAGCCGCGATCCGTCACCGCCGCCGGTCGAGTATGTGAAGCGGTCCGGCGGCTTGTTTCGCGACATGATGATTCACGACCTCGACATGGCGCGCTGGCTGCTCGGCAGCGAGCCCGTTGAAGTGTTCGCGCGAGGCAGCGCACTGGTGGATCCGGCGATCGGCGCCGCAGGCGACGTCGACACCGCGATGGTCATGCTGCGGACCGCGGACGGCAAGCTTTGCCAGATCGCGAACAGCCGTCGCTGCAGCTTCGGTTACGACCAGCGCATCGAAGCGTTCGGCTCGAACGGGATGGTCCGGGCTGACAATCACACCGCGACCAGCGTGACGGTGGCGGGAACCAATGGCTATAACACCGAGCCCGCATTGCCGTTCTTCCTCGAGCGCTACGCCGACGCGTACAGGCTCGAGCTACAGGACTTCATCGGGGCACTCGAAAAGCAGAAAGTGGAGCTGGCGACAGGCGAGGACGGGCGAAAAGCATTGCAGCTCGCGGACGCCGCTCAACGCTCACTGACCAGCGGCCAGCCGGTGGCTGTCGGCTGAGTACGATAGAACACAAGTTTCATTAATAGTGGTGATTGAAAAATTTATTCCATTGCGATAGCGTACGTTCCGCCGCAGGAATCCGCTTGCGGCGCCTATCCAAGAATGACGCACGACAATGGCAACAGGGCTGAAATTCGGACTGATCGGCAGCGGCTTCATGGGCCGCGCGCATGCCATCGCACTGCACGGCGTGGCTCCGACCTTCGGTGCGGACTACGCGGTCGAATGCACGATCCTCGCGGATCAGCCGCTCGACCGGGCACAGAAGGCGGCTGACTCGCTGCGATTCCGGCGGGCTTCGGGCGACTGGCGCGAACTCGTCGCAGATCCGTCGATCGACGTGATCGATATCTGCACGCCGAACTACCTTCATGCCGAGATGGCGCTGGCTGCGGTCGAGGCGGGCAAGCACGTCTACTGCGAGAAGCCCCTCGCACTCGACATCAAACAATCCATCGCAGTGACCGAGGCGGCGCAGCGCGCCGGCGTGTGCAACGCGGTCGGCTTCAACTACATCTGCAATCCGATGATGCAGGTCGCGCGTGAAATGATCCTCGCGGGCGAGATTGGCGAAGTAGTCAATTTCCGCGGCAGCTATCTCGAAGATTACATGGGTGATCCTCGCGTGCCGTTCAGTTGGCGCTGCGAGCGGCGTTTCGCGGGCGCAGGCGCGTTGGCTGACCTGGGTTCGCATCTGATCAACATGGCGCATTTCCTCCTCGGGCCCATTGGGCGTGTTTGCGGCGTCACGAGGACAGTGCACAAGCAGCGCCAGCAGCCGGACGGCACCGTGAGGACTGTCGAGAACGAAGACGTGGCGCAGGCGCTCGTGGAGTTCAACTCCGGCGTGCCCGGCACGATGGAGATCAGCCGCATCGCGACGGGTTACAAATGCGGCCTGGCGGTTCAGATCCAGGGCCAGCGCGGCACGCTGGTGTTCGACCAGGAGCGCATGAACGAACTCAAGCTCTATCGCACCGACGATACGAGCGGACGCCGCGGTTTTCGCACGATTCTCGCGGGTCCCGAGCATCCGGACTACGCGGCCTTCTGTCCGGCATCCGGCCACGGTCTCGGCATCAACGATCTGAAAGTGATCGAAGTGCGCAACCTCATCCGCGCGATCCGGACACGAACGAGCGCATCGCCCGATTTCGCCGAAGGGCTGCGAGTGCAGAAGGTCATGACGGCCATCGAGCTCGCGGCACAGCAGGGCGGCTGGATCGCTCCCGAGCGGATCACTGCATCATGAGCGATCACATCACGTCGCATCGGGATGGCTTCGGTCCCGGCTACACCACCATCACTCGACACGACGCGGCCGACAACCCTTCCGGGATTGGTTTCGGTGTGCTTCGCCTCAGGGCGGGTGAGAGCGCCGCGGTGAAAGCGGAACGCGAAACCGCCTGGTTGCTGATGAGCGGATCGTTGACGGGATCGGTGGGTGACGACCAGTTCTCCTTCAGCCGGACATCGCTGTTCGACGAATCGGCGAGCTGTGTGCACGTACCCGCCGGCGCCCAGGTCAACTTCGCCGCGTCGGCTGACACCGAACTCACCGTCTACGATTGCATCAACACGCGCCAGTTCGCTGCGCGTGTCTTCTTGCCGCGTCACGTGCCGAACGAGCCGCGCGGACGCGGACTGGTCGGCGAGCGTTCGCTGCGATACGTGCGGACGATCTTCGATCGCACCAATTCTCCCGTCGAAGTCGAACTGGTGCTCGGCGAAGTCGTGACTTTTCCCGGCGGCTGGTCGAGCTATCCGCCGCATCATCATCCGCAGCACGAGATCTATCACTACCGGTTCACGGAACCGCAGGGTTACGGCCATGCGGAGCTGGGTGAAGGAGTCGTGAAGGTACGGCAGTACGACACCGTGAAGATTCCAGCGGGCTTCGATCATGCCCAGTGCGCAGCCCCGGGCTACGGCATGTACTACTCGTGGGTCATCCGGCATCTGCCCGACAACCCGTACACCGTGCCCGAGTTCACGGCGGAGCATGCGTGGACCCTCAAGCCCGATGCCGCGTTCTGGCGACCCGGTGAATTCGATCGGACCGGCGGATTCAAGAAATCATGAGCAGAAAGTTCGATCTGATCTGTCTCGGACGCGCTGCCGTCGATCTCTACGGCCAGCAGATCGGCGGCCGGCTCGAAGACATGCAGACATTCGCGAAGTACCTGGGCGGGTCCTCCGCCAATCTTGCTGCGGGCACTGCGCGTCTCGGCGTGCGCTCGTCGATGCTCACGCGCGTCGGCGATGAGCAGATGGGGCGTTTCGTGCGCGAAGCGCTCGCGAAGGAAGGCGTCGACACGAGCCACGTCGCGACGGACCCCGATCGGCTGACGGGCCTCGTCGTCCTCGGTATCGACGGTCATTCCTATCCGCACATCTTCTTCCGCGAACGCTGCGCCGACATGGGCCTGTCGGTCGGCGATTTCGATCAGGCGTATATCGCATCGAGCAAGGCGATCTCGGTCACGGGCACGCATCTGTCGACACCGTCGACTCGCGCCGCGGTCGAACAGGCCTTCAAGTGGGCGCGTGCGAGTGGGACGAGAACGGTCCTCGATATCGACTATCGCCCCGTGCTCTGGAAGCTGACATCCGCGGGCGAGGGCGAGTCGCGATTCATCGCATCCGATCAGGTCACGGCGGTGCTGCAGGGTTTGTTGCCTCTGTGCGACCTCGTTGTCGGCACCGAGGAGGAGATCCAGATCGCTGGAGGCTCCGCGGATGTGCTGACTGCGGCGCGTGCGATTCGCGCGTTGACGCCAGCGCCCATCGTCGTGAAGCGAGGTGCCGCAGGGTGCACGATCATCGCCGACGCAGTGCCCGAGAATCTCGATCGAGCCGAGAGCGTGCCGGGCTTCCCGGTCGAAGTGCTCAACGTCCTCGGCGCCGGCGATGCGTTTCTGAGCGGCTTTCTCTACGGCTGGCTGAGTGGCAAGTCGCTGGGTGACAGCGGTCGCCTCGGCAACGCCTGCGGCGCGCTGGTCGTCAGCCGTCACGGATGCACGCCGGCGATGCCGAGCCGCATCGAGCTCGATGAATTCCTGAGCCGCGCCGCGACGATCCGTCGTCCGGACCTCGACGATCGGCTCGAGCACATTCACCATGCAACGACGGTCCGGCGGTCTCGCGACGAACTCTATGTCCTCGCGTTCGACCATCGGCGTCAGCTCGAGCAGCTGGCGGATGAAAGTGGCGTGCCGCGTGCCGCGATCGCGAAGTTCAAGAATCTGATCGCAACAGCCGTCGAGAAGATCTCGCGCACGATGCACGAGCGAGAGCGCCTTGGGATCATCGTCGATTCGCGACACGGCACTGCAGTCCTGAATCGCTTCAGCGGGACGGGAATGTGGATCGGCCGACCGATCGAAGTGCCGGGCTCACGGCCCGTCGCATTCGATCCGTCCAGCAACACCGCACTCAACCTGGCGACGTGGCCTGCGGGTCACGTCATCAAGTGTCTCGCGTTCTATCACCCCGATGACCCGATCGAGCTCAGGCTGGCCCAGGAACGGCAGCTGCGCGAGCTCTATCTCAATGCTCACAGCCTCGATCGCGACCTGCTGCTCGAAATCATCTGCAGCGGTGGCGGGCGGGCAATCGACGATAAGACCATGACGCGCGCGATCAAGCGTCTCTACAACCTGGGCCTGCGGCCAGCCTGGTGGAAGCTCGAGCCACAGAGCCCGGCTTCATGGCGCAACATCACCGAGGTCATCGCCGAGCGCGATCCGTGGTGCAACGGCGTCCTCATGCTGGGACTCGACGCACCTGAGGCGACATTGCAGAAGGCTTTCGAGGATGTCGCGGGCATCGAACTGTGCCGCGGATTCGCCGTCGGACGGAGCATCTTCAATCACGCGGCACGCGCCTGGTTCGCCGGGACGATGTCCGACGAAGCAGCGGTCGACGACATCGCGAATCGATATCAGCGCTTGATCGCGAGCTGGCGCGAAGCGCGCGCCGGTCGGAGTATGACATCATCGAGCCAGGCTTCCGCGGACGCGTGACCTCATGACATCCATCCGTCTCACGATGAGCCAGGCGCTCGTGCGCTATCTCATGGCGCAACAGACCGTCATCGACGGCGCGACCGTTGCGTTGATTCCCGGCGTGTTCGCGATCTTCGGTCACGGCAACGTTGCCGGAATGGGCGAGGCGCTGGCTGCTGTACGCGATCGATGGCCGACCTATCGGGCTCACAACGAACAGGCGATGGCGCACACCGCCATCGCGTACGCGAAAACGCTGCGTCGTCGCCGGTTCATGGCGTGCACGACGTCGATCGGTCCCGGTGCGACCAACATGGTGACTGCGGCAGCGCTGGCGCACGTAAATCGATTGCCCTTGCTGCTCCTGCCCGGCGATGTGTTCGCTGGTCGTCGTCCCGATCCGGTGCTGCAGCAGGTGGAAGACTTCGGCGATCCGACGATCACGGCGAACGATTGTTTCCGTCCGGTATCGCGTTACTGGGATCGGATCACTCGGCCTGAGCAGTTGTTGCGCAGCCTGCCGCAGGCGATGGGTGTGCTGATCGATCCCGCGGAGTGCGGTCCCGTCACGCTTGCATTGCCCCAGGACGTTCAGACGCAGGCATTCGACTATCCGGCAGCATTCTTTCAGCCGCGGGTTCACGAGCCATCGCGCATTGGCGCAGATCCCGCGAAGCTGCGGAGGGCCGCTCAGTTGCTGGCGGATGCGAAGCGACCTCTGATCGTTGCCGGTGGTGGCGTTCATTACGCGGACGCATGCGCACAGCTCGCGGACTTCGCTGCGCGCCATGGGATCCCGGTGGCGGAGACGCAGGCAGGGAAGGGTGCGTTGCCCTGGGATCACGCCTGGAACGTCGGGTCGATTGGTGTGACGGGTTCGAGTGCCGCCAACGAACTGGCGGCCGAGGCGGATCTCATCATCGCTGTCGGGACCCGCCTGCAGGACTTCACGACCGCGTCGGCGACCCTCTTCCAGCGCGAGCACCGATTCATTGCGATCAACGTCTGCCGATTCGATGCCTTCAAGTACGATGCGCTGCCGTTGCAGGGCGATGCGGCGCGGACGATGACGGAGCTGGATGCATTCGTCTCGCGATCCTCGAATGATGCGTGGGCCGGCCGAGTGCGTGCACTCAAGCAGTCCTGGAACACGGCCGTCGACGTGGCTACGCGAGATGCGGGTGTCGACCACCCGACCGATGCGCAAGTGCTCGGCGCAGTGAATCGCTGGATCGGCGAACAGGGGACCGTCGTGTGTGCCGCCGGCGGACTGCCGGGTGAGCTGCACAAGCTGTGGCGCGCCCAGGATGACGACGCGTATCACCTCGAATACGGCTACTCATGCATGGGCTACGAGATCGCCGGTGGGTTGGGCGTCAAGCTCGCGAGACCGGATCGCAATGTCGTCGTCATGGTCGGCGATGGCAGCTATCTCATGATGAACTCGGAGATCGCGACCTCGATCGCGATGGGGCTCAAGCTCACGATCGTCGTACTCGACAACCGCGGCTTCGGCTGCATCAACCGGCTGCAGGGCGCTTGCGGCGGCGAGCCGTTCAACAATCTGCTCGGCGAAAGCGCGCCGCAGATCGACTTCGCCGCTCACGCGCGATCGCTCGGCGCGCATGCACAGAAGGTGCAGGGTATTCGCGAGCTCGAAGCAGCTCTCGAGGCATCGCGTAGAGTCGATCGAACCACTGTGATCGTCATCGACACCGATCCGCAACACAGTACTGCGAGCGGTGGCGCGTGGTGGGACGTCGCAGTGCCCGAGGTGTCGGGTAGTGCGCGCGTCAACGCCGCGTACGAAAGCTATCGCGCAAAACTCGAGGACACGAAGAAGTCATCATGAGAGTCCGTATCGGCATCAATCCGCTCACCTGGACGAACGACGATCTGCCGTCGCTCGGGGCGGAGACCAGTCTCGAAACCTGTCTCGGCGAAGCGCGTGCCGCCGGTTACACCGGTGTGGAACTCGGCAACAAGTTTCCCCGGCAGGCGGATCGTTTGCGTCCGATTCTGCGAGCGCACGACCTGCAGCTCGTCTCGGGCTGGTACAGCGGCCGTTTGCTCGAACGCGATGTCGATGCCGAATGGGACGCTATGCGTTCGCATTTCGACCTGCTGCATGCGCTCGACTGCGAAGTGATGGTGTTTGCGGAAGTGAGTCGCTGTTCCCACGGCGATCAGCTCGCGCCGATGTCCCAGCGCCCGCACCTGCCTGAACGCGAGTGGACTCCGTTCGGCGAGCGCATGACGAAGCTTGCGGAGCGAATGCAGAAGGAGGGGCTGCGGCTTGCGTACCACCATCACATGGGCACAGTCGTACAGTCGGCGCAGGACATAGATCGGCTGATGGCGAGCACGGGTGATGCAGTCGGGCTGCTGCTCGATACAGGTCACCTGACCTACGCAGGCGGGGATCCCGTGAAGGCGGCGAAGCAGTACGCGTCGCGCATCGTTCACGTGCACTGCAAGGACGTGCGGCGTGCGGTGCTGGAACGCTGCCGCAATAGCGATACCAGCTTCCTCAACTCGGTCCTCGAAGGCGTATTCACCGTGCCGGGCGACGGCATGGTCGACTATCGTGCCGTGCTCGAGCCGATCGCGCAGAGCGGCTACAAGGGCTGGCTGGTCGTCGAGGCGGAGCAGGATCCCGCCATAGCGACACCGCATGTCTACGCGAAGATGGGCTTCGACAACCTCTCCGCGCTCGCCGCTTCTTCTTTCCCTACTTCAGCGCCTCCATCACATCCTGCCACGACACGTACTTGAAGTTCTGCCGCTCGGCTGGCATCAGGTTGCGGCCGTCCTGCACGACCAGCAGCCCAGCGGGGAACCCGGCGCCTAGCGGGTAGCTCACAACGTCGAGGCCGTCGGTCTCCGATGATCCATCGATACCGAGCGCCTCGTTGGCAACGACGTGGAACTTGCCCACGAATTCGTTCGCGCCCTCGCGTCGATAGATGGCGTAGTTGTCCTCGCCCTGATTCGACACCACGAGGTATCCCTTGCCATCCTGTCCGTAGTACACGGAGACGCCTTCGACATCGTCCGTCAGTCGGCCTTCGCCGACCTTGTCGATGGCCGTGCGTGTCGCGCCGCCGTCCGGTTCAGCTGAGTATTTCCACAAACCGACATCCTCCTCGGCGATGTAGAGCTGCCCCAGTTCGTCATCGGCGGCACAGCCTTCGGCCTGCGTACCGACAGTGAATTCACGCACCAGCTCGATGGCTGCTTTGCCGTTGCGGTCGATCAGCTTCCACTGGCGGAATCTGCCTTCGGCGCTGTCGTTCGCCAGCACGAAGTAGTCGCCCGACTTCGCGCTGCGATACATGCACAGGCCGTAAGGATCGTCGAAGCCCGAATCGAGCGTGCCGTCGGCCACCGCGCTCAGTCGCCGCGACGCCGGATCGAACTGATAAAGACTGATGGACTTCGTCGTGCGATTCGTTGCGGCGACGATCGTGACGGGCTTGCCCGCGAGCAAGAAGCCCTCGCGCAAGTCGACATTGTTCATGCGGCCATCGGGAACGACTTGCAGGCGCTTGCCCTCGAGATCGTAGACGTTCAATCCGAGCTTCTTGTCGGTGCCGATGACGACGCTGCGCGAAGGATTGCGCTCGTCGACCCAGATCGCAGGGTCGTCGGCCGCATCGCCATAGCTGTCGGCAGGGACTGTCTCGACGCGGGGCTTGACGACACGAACAGCGCCCGGGGCTTTTTCCGCCGGGGTAGTTGGCGAAGCGAGCTTGAGTGCCTGTGCGATGTCGTTCCATGCGACGAGCTTGTAGTCGCCCGAATCTTCGTCAGCGACGATCAGTGCACCCTGCGGGAATGCGTCGCCGAGCGGCGCCGAGACGATCGTCAGTCCTTCCGCGTCGCCGACGTCCAGAGAGTTGCCGCCGATCTTGAACGTTCCGGCGGGTTCGCCCACTGGCGAGTAGACGTTGAATGTGCCTGAACCGGCATCGGAGGCGACAAGGAACGCGGCCGAGTCGCCTGTGCGATAGAGAGCGAGGCCCTTCACTTCTTCATGCAGCGTGCCGCGCGGTGCGATGAGATCGACCGGTGTGCGTGCCGCATCGGATTCGGGTTCTGCTGCCACCTGCCAGATCCCGGCGCTTTCTTCACTGAAGTACAGCGCACCGCCAGCGTCGTCGACAGTGCAGTGACTTGCGCCCTTGCCGGCGGGAATACGGCGGATGAACTGGCCGCCCGCCTTGCCGTCGCGCACGAATACTTCCCATTGCTCGAGCTGGCCCTGGTCCGTCGCCGCGAACGCGTAGAGTTTGCCGGTGAGGCTGCTTCGATAAGTGCACAGACCGGTGATCGCATCGTTGATCGCGATTGGCGCGGTCGTGATCTCCTGCAGCTGGCGAGCTGCGGCATCGAGTTTGAAGACCCGCAGCGCGCCGGCGCGCTGATCACTCACGATCGCGAGATCGAGCGATCCGCCATCGGCAGGGAATCCCTGGCGCACCTGGATGAAGCCGGCTTCGAGCGCCTCGAAGCGGGCGACGCGTGCGCCGGTGAGATCGTTCATTTCCAGTCCGCCTTCGCCGCCAGCCACCAGCAGAATGCTCCTGGCCGGATCGGCGGGGTCGATCCAGACAGCGGCGTCGCTGGCTGCATGCCTGAACGTTGCGACCGTTGCGAGTCGAGCAGATATGACAGGGGGTTCTGCCGGCTTGGCGGCGGCTGGGGCGGGCGGAGTGCTGCTGCTGCAGGCGCAGAGCGCCAGCGCAATGGCGGTGATGAGGATCGTGTTTCTCATAATTTATCTGGAAAATGGCAGTGGAAAAAATATTCCACTGTTGTATTATATTGGAAACTACATTTCAACGGTCTTCGCGACGAACAAAAGTGCGCATCAATGCACGCGGAACATGACATCTCGAAGACATTCGTGGGGGCGCTCTGATGTCCGTATTGCGATTCTTCGCCACGGGACCTGACGCCCCGCTGATACGGGACGCGGCGACGATCGATTCGCTCTACCGGCGTCACCGGCTGCGAGTGATGCTGGCCATCACGCTCGGCTACGGATTCATCTATACCTGTCGTCTCGCGCTCGGCGTGGTCAAGAAGCCGCTCATCGATGCGGGCATCTTCGGGCCCGCCGAACTCGGCCTCATCGGTTCGGCGCTCTTCTACACGTACGCGATCGGCAAGCTCACGAACGGCTTTCTCGCCGATCACGCGAACATGAAGAAGTTCCTGGCGGCGGGATTCCTGCTGAGCGCGATCTGCAACATCGGCATGGGATTCTCCACGCTCGTCTGGGTGTCGGTGCTGCTGTGGGGATTGAACGGCTGGTTCCAGAGTCTCGGCGCGCCTGGCGGTGTCGTCGCGATGACTGCGTGGTTCAGCAATCGCGAACGCGGCCGGTACTACGGCATCTGGAGTACGGCGCACTCGATCGGGGAGGGACTCACGTTCCTCGTCGTCGGGACGATCGTCGCCGTGCTCGGGTGGCACTGGGGCTTCTGGATTCCAGGCATCGCGGGAATCGCGACGGCGATAATGGCGTATGCGCTGATGCAGGACCGTCCCCGAACGATGGGCCTGCCGACCGTCAACGACTGGCGGCAGGATCACTACGTGCGATCGACAGCACAGGACCACGACGTGTTCGCCACGCAGCTGTCGATCCTGAGGATTCCGGCGATCTGGGTATTGGCGCTGTCGAGCGCGATGATCTACATCACGCGCTACGCCATCAATTCCTGGGGCGTGCTGTACCTGCAGGAGGCGCGTGGCTATTCGCTGCCGATGGCGGGCACGCTGCTGATGATCAGCACTGTTGCTGGCATGGTAGGCGCCGTGGCCTACGGGTTCATTTCCGACAAGGCGTTCAATGCACGCCGGCCGCCGGCGAATCTGTTGTTTGCCGTTCTCGAGATCATCGGCCTGCTGCTGATCTTCTTCGCGCCGGCCAGCACGCCGATGTTGATCCTGGGCATGGTGCTGTTCGGCGTCGGTCTGACGGGCCTGGTGACGGCGCTCGGCGGCTTGTTCGCAGTGGACATCTGTCCAAAGCGCGTCGCCGGCGCGGCGATGGGGTTGATCGGCATCTTCAGTTACATCGGCGCGGCCGTTCAGGAGAACGTGAGCGGCCATCTGATCGAGCGCGGCATGACCGTCGTCGACGGCGTGCGCACCTACGATTTCAGCGTCGTAATCTGGTTCTGGCTCGGCGCTTCGTTCGTTTCCATGCTGCTTGCCGCGAGCTTGTGGCGCGTCAGGCTGCGCGACTAGAGGAGAGTGTCTTGGCTTCGGTTCAAAAGCATTTCGATTTCATCTCGATCGGTGCCTACACGAAGGACACCATCGTCACTCGCAGCGGTACGCGCTACGTCGATGGCGGCGGCTACAGCTACTCGGCGCACGCGGCTCGTCTCGCGGATGTCAGCGTCGGTGCAGTGACGCGGCTCGCGGCAGAAGATCGCAAATCGACCGACCTGCTGCGCAGCGTCGGTGTCGACGTCATCATTCACGAGTCGCCGCAGTCGACGCTGATGCGCCTCGAGTATCCGACCGACAACGTCGACGAGCGGATTCTCACGGTCGCCTCGGTCGCAGATCCCTTCGCGCCGGAGCACGTTGCGGCAGTGCGTTGCGAAGCTGCGCTCATCAGTCCTTCGATCCGCGGTGAAGTACCGCTGGAAGTCGTGGAGGCCCTGCGAAAGAACGCGCGGCTCATCGGCCTCGACGTGCAGGGATTCGTGCGAATTCGCACAGCGCAGGGGCGGCTTGCCTACGAGCGCTGGCCCGAGATGAAACAGGTGCTGTCCCTCGTCGACGTGCTCAAGTCGGATGCTGTCGAGGGCGAGTTCCTGACCGGCGAGAAGGAACTGCATGCCATCGCCCGCACGCTGTCGTCATACGGTCCGCGGGAGATCGTGCTGACTCACAAAGACGGATTGATGGTGCTCGCGAACGGCAAGACGTATGAGCATCCCTTCCTTCCCGTTGAATTGCGCGGACGCAGCGGTCGCGGCGATACGTGTGTCGGTTCCTATCTGTCCCGGCGCCTGAACGCCGATCCGGCCGATGCGACTCGCTGGGCCACTGCGTTGACGAGCCTCAAGCTGGAAGCGGAGGGTCCGGTTCGCCGTACTCGCGCTGACGTCGAGGCGCTGATCGCGGCTCGTTATCGCTAACTGGAGTCGAGCATGTCCAAGCGTTTTCTCTTCTGGCCGTCGGTCGCACTGATCGTCCTCGCGGGTTGCTCGTCGCCACCACCGGCGCAACAGGCGAAGACTGCGTCCACCGGTCCCATCACGTTGCTGGCGTTCGGCGATACGGGCTATCACTACGACTATCTCGAGAAGGAAGACTACGAGACAGTGGTGACCGAAGAGCAGTTCCTCGCGAAGGAGAAGCAGGACTGGATCGACGACAAGCGCCCGATCGAAGAACTGGCGTATCCCCCGATGTACAAGCTGCCTGGCAACGGCAGCATCGTCGCGGCAAGCGGGCAGGAGCCGGTGGCGAAGGCGATGAAAGACTACTGCGCCCAGCATGGCTGCGACTTCGGCACGCTGCTGGGCGACAACATCTATCCGGACGGGGCCACCGCGGGTGCCGACGGCATCGATGATCGAAAGCGGTTCAGGGACCTGTTCACGATTCCGTACGGAGCGCTTGGCGAGGGCGGCAAGGACTTCCGCATCTACACCGTATTGGGAAATCACGACTGGCGCACGTCGCGCGAAGGCGCGATGTCGCAGGTGCGTTTCATGGAGAGCACACCGCCGTTCTACATGAATGGCCTGTTCTATCGCGTCGTGCCTCCCGCCGGGCGGGGCGAGGTCGAGATCTTCGCGATCGACACCGAGGTGCTGCTAGCCGGTACAACTGTGTATGAAGCAGTGCTTGCCGATGACGCGAGCGAGGCGCCTTCGACCGAGCTCGAGGAACTCGAGCCGTGGGCCGTGCCGCAGAACGACGCCGAGCGCAACATGGCGGCATGGCTCGAAAGCTCGCTCGCAGATTCGAATGCCCGCTGGAAAGTCGTGATCGCGCATCACCCGTTGTGGTCGTCGTCCGGCAGCAAGTTCGAGCAGGCGAAGGCGCTGCGCCGGATCATTCTTCCGGCCCTTTGCCGCTACGCGGATATCTATCTCGCGGGCCACGAGCATACGCTCGAAGTCCATACCGACGACTGCTCGACCGCCTCGGTGGGCCAGGTCAAGCCATTGCCGCAGGTCGTTTCCGGCAGTGCCGCAAAAATGCGGCCGATCAACAGCGCTTTCATCCGGAACCAGCTGAAAGCCAACCCGCAGCTGAAGACACTGTATTCGAAGGGGCTCGCCTGGGGGTTCTCGCATCTGACCTTCGATGGCGATAAGGTGACCGTCAGGATGGTGGAAACACCTCAGACCGGATCTGGGGCCGCCGGGGTAACCTTCGAACAAACGTTTACGCGCCGCTCCGGCGGCCGATGAGATTTTTGTCATGAGCACGATTGCATCTGCGGCCCACGAAGTTCGTGCGGTCGGTCACTTCATCGGCGGCAAGTCCGTCGCCGGCGTTGCCGGTCGTACCGGTCCTGTCTACAACCCCGCGACGGGTCAGGTCGCGAAACAGGTCGGCCTTGCGTCGGCGGAGGAGACCCGTGCAGCGATTCGCGTGGCACGCGCAGCGTTCCCGGGCTGGGCTGCGACACCACCCTTGCAGCGCGCCCGCATCCTCTTTCGCTTCAAGGCACTGCTCGATGCGCACATCGATGAACTGGCGCGCATCATCACGAGCGAGCACGGCAAGGTTTTCTCGGACGCGCGCGGCGAAGTGACCCGCGGACTGGAAGTCGTCGAATTCGCCTGCGGTATCCCGCATCTGCTGAAGGGCGAGTTCTCCGATACGGTCGGCGGCGGCATCGACAGCTGGTCGCTGCGCCAGCCCGTCGGCGTCTGCGCCGGCATCACGCCATTCAATTTCCCGGCGATGGTGCCGATGTGGATGTTCCCGGTCGCCATCGCGTGCGGGAACACATTCATCCTCAAGCCTTCGGAGAAGGATCCGTCGTGCGGATTGCGATTGGCGGAGTTGCTCGCCGAAGCAGGGCTGCCGGCTGGCGTTTTCAACGTCGTGAACGGCGATCGCGAAGCTGTCGAAACGCTGCTGACCGATCCCGACGTTGCTGCCGTGAGCTTCGTCGGGTCGACACCGATCGCCCAGCACATCTACGAAACCGCGTCGAAGCACGGCAAGCGCGTCCAGGCGCTCGGCGGTGCGAAGAACCACATGGTCGTGATGCCGGATGCGAATCCGCAGATCGCAGCGCAGGCGCTGATGGGCGCGGCGTATGGCTCGGCAGGCGAGCGATGCATGGCAATCTCCGTCGCGGTCGCCGTCGGCGACGCAGGCGATCGTCTCATCGACACGCTGAAGCCGATGATCGCCTCGCTGAAGATCGGTGCGGGCATGACCGACGGCGTGGAGATGGGGCCGCTCGTGACTCGCGAGCATCTCGAAAAAGTGCGTGGTTACGTCGATCTCGGCGTCAAGGAAGGCGCGAAGCTCGTCGTCGACGGTCGTCATCACACGGTCGCCGGGCACGAACAGGGTTTCTATCTGGGCGCGACGCTGTTCGACGACGTGCAGCCGCAGATGCGGATCTACAAGGAAGAGATCTTTGGTCCGGTGCTCGCAGTCGTGCGCGTGCCCGATCTCGACAGCGCCCTGAAGCTCATCAACGAACATGAGTTCGGCAACGGCACCTCGATCTTCACGAGCGACGGCGATTCGGCCCGCAAGTTCTCGCACTCGGTGCAGGCGGGAATGGTCGGCATCAACGTGCCGATCCCCGTGCCGATGGCCTTCCACAGCTTCGG
>JACZCZ010025408.1_pt1 | contig 18020 bp, 18 predicted proteins | sample 8641811 | NCBI WGS metagenome assembly JACZCZ01 (sample SAMN15324610, study PRJNA640507) | soil metagenome | isolation source: intercropping peanut in the first line | place: China: Luxin town, Laibin City, Guangxi Province | collected 2019-07-25 | depth 10cm m | reverse complement strand
TCCATCCTCTCTCAGGTTGAAGTCTCCGGGAAAGTCGGCACGGTTCAGCTCGCCGCTTCCCTAAACAAGTTCGGCGGTTTCTCGGAGCCGCCTCAGAGATCCGGGTACGTATCGGTAGCGGCCGACAATTGGCAGGAGTTCGTTGCCCGTGTTTTCGTGGAACAGAACGTGGCGTATCGCCTCGACGAGAATGGCGGCGTGCATCCCCTGATAGACCAAGAGTTCGAGCACAGCCGGGAATCACTACTTCGAGGGCTATCCGATCCAAGGTTCGCTGGGGTTCGCGCAGCATTTGAGATTGCGTATCGGTCCCTGGGGATCGAGCACCAGGACACGAAAGCGGCTGTGCGATCGATGTTCGAGTCGCTGGAAATACTCACCAAGCTGTTGGCTCCAGATGTCACGCGCCTGAACGATGCAGCGGTGAAACGCGATCTGGTTCCGATCGTCCAGAATCGTTATGCAAAAGACTCAGTGGCCTGCGCCTCCGCAGTCCAGATGATGGATGCGTTTGCCAAGTGGGCCAACAGCGTTCACATCTATCGGCACGGCCAGGGCACGGAGGGCCCAGTCGCGCCTCCGCTTGAGTTCGCGGTCTATGTGGTCAGTTCGGGGTCGGCTTGGCTAAGGTTTCTGCTCGATCTGTCCCCGCGAGCGTGAATTGCCACACCCCCTGCTCACCGAAAGGTGATGGCATCCAGCCGTTCCAGCGACCGCGCCACCAACTCGCGCGTGTGACTCGTCACCATCGAGCAAGCGCCTGGTTCGCTCCCTTCGCTGATCGCCGCTTCCAAGCAATGCAGCAGCGCATCGACAGTCATCAGGTGCGCTCGCTCGTCCTCGATCGCATTTCTCTCGCGTTCGTTCATATGCCTTCCCCCGATGTGGATCTCAAGCCGCATGTAACGCCAGCGCGGGAAGGAATGCATTGGTCTGATCGGATCAGTTGTCCTGTGACGGTAGTTTCTATCCCCGTCGCCGAGAAACTTGCGTTCTGCGTCCGTCTTGGGATCGGCACACTCGCAGACATGCGAAGGAATGCGTACAGCCACAAGCGCCTCGTCCGAATTGCCCGCGTTCTACTCGCGGAGCGCCAAGCACTTGCCACGACGACCTCATCTCGTCTCGCGGTTCATCCAGGACAATACTTGCCAGAGCACTGGATGGACGGCGCCACGCTCGGTGGACATCATCCGCGCATGGCACCAAGCAGCCGCAATCCGCCGCCTAACGGCTACAAGCTCCGCAATGACGGCACGCCCTGGTTCATCGTCATCGAAGACATGGCGCGGCAGTTGGTGTCCTGCGAGCCATTACATGCGGACGCAGACCTGCGCACGGCGATGAATGAACAACGCGAGCGCATGGCGGTGGAAGGCTGGGCTCTCGAGGATCCGATGCGCTACCAGGCTGCGTACTTCGCCAGCAAGGACGGACTGCGCGTGTTCGTGATGATCGGTGCCTGCGATCCGGCGTTGCGTATGGAACGGATGTATCGGCGCTAGATCGGACCCACCAATCACCACCGCCATCTCGAGGGACGGAAGAAGGTCGTGCGCAGATTCCGCGCTTGCCCGCCAGCATCCTATGAGAAAAGCAAGACCGGCTTCCTTGTGTGTATCAAGTATGCAGGCAAGGGATCGACAGATTGTCCGCGCCGGAACTTTAGATACCACGCGCCCAGCCTATGAGTGCCGTCAAAAACAGTAGTCTCTCCGTGGGAGGATCTGAGGCAACAGATGTAACCGGAGCACTTTTGGCCGCTTCGTAAGAGGCTCAGGACATATTCGGACGTTGCTGTTCCTGGGTTCTCATCCACTTCAGTTTGCACCCATGCACCAACTGTGCGCCCGTCAAAGGTACGCAGACTATCCATGTGCTCACGCACAAGCGCGGTACGCTCGGTCTTGAATGGATCACTGTCTATGATCCGCGCCAGCATTGATTGGCGCGAGCTCATCAGGAACATTATGGCGCGTAGGGAACGGAACTCATCGACACCTATAAGATCATCGAGCTTGCCCCCGCACCTACCGACGATCTCATGCTCGGCCCACGCCACCAGCGCGTCCGACAGCGAGGTTTCCCTTTCCCTCTCGTGAGGACTCTTCGGGACGAGCATCCGATCACTCCCGCGACTCAGCGAACGGCGGTTTCCTCCGAAGCCGCAATCCGAGCAGACCGATGGCCATCAATCCCAGCATTCCCGACTCGGGCACTTCTGTGATCTCCAGATTGCTGATGCTCCCGTATTGCAGCCGAAGCACCGTGTTGAAGCTGGAGTCCGTGATCAACGATAGCTTTGATCCGAGCGCGTGGGAGAGCATGAGTCCTGCCAGCGGGTCGTTTCCCCATGAAGCCCACTCGCTCATGGTGATTCGCTCGTAAATGCGACCCTCTGGCGCTGCGAAGATCAGATCATCAAAGGCAAACGAAGAGTAGCCATCGTACGCATTCGGCTGGGCAAGCTCTCCACCTACTCGCCAAGTCCCTGCGTCGCTGTGGATAGTTTCAGAGCCGAGATCCAGGCTGATGCTGTGCAGCTCCGCGCCGAGGGTGAAGCTGCTGACGTACACGCCGTCCCCGAATGCCCGCACCACGGGGTCCATTGTCGCCTTCGCTGTATTGACGTAGGCCCGGAAGGTGATTCGTTGGCCGGTAATCTCTTCTAGCCCGTACTGCGAGATCTGCAGCAGAGCCGCGTGAGCGGGCTGGTTCATTAGTAGGCAGAGAAAGCAAATTGCACCCACCATCACTGTCTCTCCGTACGCGCTCTACGTTTGCGATTGCTGACGAGCATCCAGCCAAGAGCTAGGACGAACACCCCCAGCGCGGACGGCTCAGGCACCATGTGAACGGAGAAGGTCTCGTTGGGGTCCTCGCCGTGACCACCTCCCAGGGACCGATTGAAACCATCCATGCTCGCCATCCAATAGCTCCCATACTTGTCGAAGTTCAGCAGGAAGTCCGCGATCGGATCACCCGACTTGCCGAACTCGCTCAATGGCACCGCGCCTGTCGGAGCTGCTCCGTCGATGGACCCGAATGAAAAGGAACCGAGATCAACGGCCCAACCCCCATCGAATCCCCCCAACTGCCCTTGCCGTTGGTATCCCATCGAGGCTGAGAGATTGCTGCCCGACCACATGAGGTGCTCATCAATCCAGAAGTCCGCTTGAGCTATCGCGTTATCTCCAGAGGCGGAAAGTGTGCTGAGCACCAACGAGCCACTGCTATTGGGGAAGAAATTGAATGAAGCCGCCTCAAACGCACTCGTGTCGAAGACCACGCGCCCTCGCAGGACAGGAGGATCGTCGGTGGCGTACCCCAGTTGATCATGACCGGTCATCAGCGTCGTAGTGAAATCGAACTGAATGAGGGATGCCTGTGCCGATCGCGGAGCCACTACGCACGCCGCGAGAATAAGGACCACGAGGCTGCCTAGCCAGGTCTTCATTGCTGAACTCCTCCGTATGCTCAGTCTTTTCTTCGTATGATCGTCGGAGCAGCAAGTTTCGCGCCGGATTGCAGAGCGCGATTGCTCGGTCAGCATCTTAGCGACAAGTCAACTGAGCAGCGCTCACCGAGGTGGAAAACATTCCGACGTTAGTCGGGACTTTCGGTTTGCCTAGTATCGGCGCAGGATTCCTGGGGCGGCTCGCCACACAACAACAAGGGAAGCCTTCAAATGCCGTGCGATTGGTCAAATGGCAAGGAATGTCAGTTCGCGAATCTCCACCATCTCAAGCTCATTGAGTACGCCGGGTCAACATACTGCCCGTATCACCTCCCACTGGACGCGCCTCAGAAAGCCGCGAGTCCGGACCATCAGGCGATCATAGGGGAACGTGCCGACCTATGCGGCGTTCAGTTCCCATCCAGGACTTATACTTTCCAAAATCGGAACGCGAACTCCGTGACGCTAATGAATGACTGTCACTTCGCACCCGGAGTTGTCCTGCAGCTGTTCCTCGGTACGTACGAGATCAGGCGAGCGCGCTTCCATGGTGAAGTCAAGTTTGAGAACCGCGGTCGCAATAAGGTCCTGCTAACTGGCTCTCGGTTCGTTGGACCACTTCAGATTCAAGCGCTCGTACAACCAAGTATCAGCAGAGACTGGACCGCAGCTAACTGGGAGATCGACTCCGTCGACTTCGAGGAAGTGGTCGATCTCAGCAGCGCTACATTTGGTGAGTCGCTGCGGCTCAGCGACACGACATTCGCAGCACCAGTCGAATTCGAAGGATGCAAGCTGCCCCAGCAGACGGTGGCTCATGATGTTCGCTTCGTCGACCGTGCGATCGACCAGGACTCCGAGGGGAGTTACCGCTATGCCAGACTCGCCCTAGCTGAACATCGCAATCGAGACCTCGAGGGCGTTCTGTACGCGGCAGAAAAGCGCTCACAACGCAGAGGCATGAAGTGGTGGTGGCCAAGCCTGTGGGTCAGCACCGTTTACGACGTTGCATCCCGCTACGGTCAGGACTACGTGCGCGCGCTCGTGGTGTTTCTCGGGATTCAGGTCGCGGCGTATGTGGGATATGGAGCCTACTTTCAACGGTGGGATAGTTCTGTCGTCGTTTTCACGTTCGCGCAGCTTGTCAAACCGTTCGAGCTATTCTCGGTACGCACGGCGACGGCCACTAGTGGAATGTCGGATCTGTTCGCGTTCTCCGCCCCCGGCCCGGCCCTTCTGTTCGGGAGCGCGCTGCATTCGATCCTGTCGCTGAGCATGGTCGCCATCTTCCTGCTAGCGGTGCGATGGCGATTCAGGCGCGAGTAGGGGCCCCCGCCGCAGACTGCCTCACCGCACGCGAACCCGGCGGCCAGTACGAATCCCGGCAGAACTCCATAAAAAATTTTTCGGCGCCCGCGAACCTACCCGGCCCCGCTCTCGGTCCCGAGGGACCCGAAGAAGGGGGCAAACGCCTGGAGTGGGAGCGCCACAGGGAAGCGGGCAAATTGCGGACACGTAAGGCGTCGCGGGGTATCGTCCGGGGTACCGCCCTTCCCGGCGCAGCGGATACCAGCTAAATTTCCCGCGCTTTCGATTCCTTTGCAACTCCGGCCCGGGGAGCCACCTCCATAGTCCGTAACGTCTACTAAGATTCCGCAATCGGCGGCTGAGCTGCAGTAGCTCTCTGTTTTGCGTGATGAATTGACACTCCTGACACGGTAATGACCGTCAGTAGCGTGAACGTTCTCGGTGGACAACAACGCGGTATCGCGCGGGGTATCTTCGGGTATCGCTCTAACCGGTACCCCCATGGCACTCGCTCCGCTGGTTCGCGTGCCGATACGGGGCATTTCAGAACCCTCCCAAATACCTGGAAGTGTTACCTATGTGCCCGAAGTGTTACCTCTCTGCCGGAAGGGCAGATCGGTTCAAGGCGGATCGGTTCACTTGGTTTGTGCCGCTCCTGATCACGTCGAAACACTACTTCCGCCGATGAAGCAAGCGGTCGACAAAGGTGAGGAACCTACCTTGAATCACACGCTCCTCCTCTGCGTTAGGCAAGCAAAAAAACACCGTGACGCCGAGGGCCAGAATACTGAGAGCCAATACTTGTCGACTGTTACCACCGGTGATTCCAAGGCCGAGATAATGATTGGCCAAGCAAGCTGCGAACACGGCCATCGCAATGCCAGTCATCAGTTGTTTACGTGCAAGAGGACTCAAAGGACACTACCTCTTTTCACAAGTGACCTTCTGCGGTTCGACCGGAAGAATGTTCTCGCCCAAGTCGTAGGTGAGGCCAACCATAACGCCAGTTCTCTTTGCGAGTTCGTGCGCCTGTCGTTGCGCAAAACTCATTCCGGGCAATAGCGCACTTGGCCCGAATGCGCTGGCACTCCGGCCAAGAATGATACCCACAGCGAGTATAGCTCCGCCGTTCTCCAAGTTGTCGGATCCGGCTCCACCCCACGCGTGCAACGCTCCGGCAACCGTATGGGTAACCGCCGCGCCGGTCCCCAAATAGCCGCCAACCTGCATCATCCTAAAGCCAACAACGGCGGCTCCCGGCCCAACAAGCAGAGAACTCCCTACGACCGCAAGACCCGCGGTCGTAATACCACTTGAGGCAGTTTCTAATTTGCCCGCCAAATCGACCGCAGTGTTTCCCAGTTCAATTTGCCAGTTGCACTCAATCGGAGGCGTCAGCGCATCATCTGAAGGAGCAGCGCCGGGGTCATCCGCCGCAGGTCCACGGTTCCTGATCGGCCGTGTCGGGTTATCGCTCGGGGTATGGCCTCGACCACGTTCGAGCAACAATCCAGATTTGCCGCGCTTCTCATGCCTTTGCAACTACGGCCCAAGCGTGGCGCCCGGTCGAGCGACACCTCACCGCGAAGGATTGGCTCCATCGCCAAGGGGTGTGCTCTTCCTATGCTGCGCACGCAAACGGTCCCACTGCGCGTACTGCTCCAGCTTGATGGGATCAGGATCGCGTTCGTCCTTCAGCCAGAAGCGCCACCAGTCGAGCGCGCGTCCCTGCAGCGCACGCAATTGCCTAGGGTTCTGCAACCCATGGCTGCCGTGTTCGACATCGGGGATGAAGTAGTACTCGACCGGTTTGCGCAGGAACCTCAAACGACTGAACATCTCCCAACCCTGCAAGGGCAGTCCCGGCGAGGTCCGCGTGATCAAGAGCGGCGTGCGGATCCGCTCGACATTCATCGCCGGTGAATACTTCAGCCAGCGCTGCAGTCCTTGTCCGAAGGGCGGCGCGCCGATGAGCTGCTCACCCGCACCATAGTCCCAACCCGACAGGGCCGTCTGCAGGTAGCTGCCATCCTTGTTGTCATCCGTGATCGCCGCCGCATACGCAATTCGTCCCTGCGTCAGCGCCACGCTGGTGAACCATCCCGTGGATGAGAATCCCATGATGCCGACGCGTGTGCGATCGACGAGACCCTGGGCGCCCAGCTTCTCGATCTGTGTCTCGAGGTCGCCTAGGACGGCGGTGACCTCTTCGATCGATACGCCCCGCGAAGGTCCGTGCAGGACGAACATGTCATGCGACGCGAGCACTTGTGCAATGTAAGCCGAGCGCCCTGGACCGAGCGCGGGCCCCTGATGCCCGTACAGGGAGAACTGATCGCGCGGCGTGTACGCGTACGTCTGCACAACGAGGGGATACGATTTTCCTGCCCGGTAGTTGAGTGGGTAGTACAACCGACCTTCCCAGGGGCTCCCATCGGCGCGCGTTTCATTAAACCATCTCACTTGGCCAAGACGCAGTGTTCGCAGCCGCGGATTGGGATCGAGAATCCGCCTCGTCTGACCGGTTCGCCGGTCCTTCGCCCACAAGGTCGGCGGTGTATTCAGATCCTCCCGGACCTCCACGGTGACCGCCCCCACTGCCGGCGTCTCCCGTGACGTCTCATATATATGTGTGGCCGCAGTCCATCCTGATGGACCGCGCACCCAGCGCAGCCACTTCCCACCCTTCAGTGACGCCTCAATCTCATCCCGGCCGGTCCAAGACACGGCTTGGATCGACGACGCCTGCGCACCCGACACAGGCAGCCTTTCTACTCCACCGGTCTCGACATCGACTACAGCAGCCGCGCGCCCGCCGCGGGCATCCTCATCATCGATCGATGCAGGCAGGACCGTGGGCGCGACCACCACGCGCCGGCCATCGGCCGACCACGCGATCTGCGTGCGACCGATCACATCCACCGGCACATCCCAGAGCGCACGTCCGCGGGCGCGTTCCACATCGACAACAAACAGTCGCTGGTACTGCCGTGCATAGATTGCGTCCGGATTCGGATTGCTCTGTCGCGCAGTCCATTGCATGCGCAGATAGTCGTGCGTGTAGAGTCCCCATGCGGACGGAACATCGCTCACACTGTGCGAGACGATGAACTTCCGACCGTCGGCAGACCAGAGAGGATCCTCCGACGGTCGATAGCGTCCGATGGGATCACCTCCATCGAACTCGATGCGCTTGGGCGTGCTCTGCAGGCTATCGAGCACGAATCGCTCGTTCGTCATCCAATCCCATGGCCCGCGGATCCCGCCGTTCATCAACTGCGTCGCATCGTCATACGTGACCGCATACCCATCGCGATGACGTCGCTCGATGGCGGCAAGATCTGGGGTGACTGCCGCGTTGTACGTCATCCTCCCCGCCGGACCGACCGTGAATGACATGACCGGCGTCGACTGCTGCGTCAGTGCACGAGCGCTGCGCTCCTTAACGTTGACGCCGAACACCTGCCGGACGCCGGCATCGTCCTCCCACAAGAAGGCGAGTGTCTCCTCATCGAGCCACACCGGCGGATTGGTGCCTTGCGCCGTCAGATCATCGCCACCGAATTTCTTCGCGTAGCCGCCGCCGAGACCGCGCGTGAAGAGACGCACCACCGACACAGGATGCGCCGCTCGCAGAGACGACAAGCCGCCGACGCGGATCTCAAGCCACACGCCATCGCGCTCCACGTCACCTGTGATCAGCATGACGGCATACTGCGAACCGTCCGCAGATACGAACACGCTGTGGTTCTCCCGGTCGGTCATGAACCTCGTGGTTGCGATCGCCTCCTCGACAGTGATCCCTGCAGGGTCTGCAATGGACACCGAAGCCGCAGATGAGAGCGTCAACACGCTCGCCACCCATCGCGCTGGCCACGATAGCCAGCGCTTGCTCATTGGACCGCTCATGGGATCAGAACCGCTTCGACAGGTTCAGGTAGCCGAAGCGCTGGCGCAGGTCCCCCTGCGACGAGTCATACCCAAAGGGACTGCCCACCTCCGCAAACGGCGGCGGCTCATCGAACAGGTTTGATACCCCCAGCTGCAACGCGAAACCTTCGAGCCAGGGACTGAATTCGCCCTCGCGAAAATCAAGACTCACCTGGGCATCGATCAGCCATTGCTCATCCACACGCATACCGGTTGACGTGCCAGTGAAGGTGGCATCGTCGTACGCCGGAATGTAGCGTGCTGACAGCGACGCGCCCCACGCTCCATGTCGCCAGCCGAGACTCGCAAGTCCGCGCCACTGTGTGATCGTGCCCTCTGTGCTTGCGACGTCGATGCGCTCCACGGCTGGCGTGCCCGGCGCGCCACCCGCCTCGTATTCATCGATCCACGTGGCACTCAGCGCCGGTCGGAAATCACCCAACCCGGTTTCGATCGAAGCGCTCGCAGTGAGGTCCACGCCTGAGGTGGTCAGCGTGCCGAAATTGATGCGTGAGCTGTCGACACTGACAATCACGCCCGCCCAACCGGCGGCAGTGTCAGCTGGCGTCGGCGCCTCGCGCACGACTCGCTCCGGGAACAGCGCCTCATTCGTGAGCACGAGCTGCGAGGAGAAGACACGCACGCGATCGTCCATCGCCACGTTCCAGTAGGTGGCGCCGAGCTCGAAACCAGGCACGGCCTCCGGTGACCAGCTCACGCCCGCACTCCAGGATTCCGCGGTAATCGGATCGAGCTGCGGATTGCCGCCCGAGATCTGGTCGAACGTCGCCGTCTGTCCGCCCCGGCGCGGATCAATCGCCGACGACCCCGCAAAGATACGTCGCGGGCTGTAAAGCTCGAACAGTGATGGCGGACGGAAGCTCTCACCGTAGGTCGCTCGCACGACCACACTCGACACGGGCAGCCAGCTGACCGTGACCTGGGGATTGAAGGTCGTGCCGAAATCGCTGTAATCATCGTGGCGTGCCGCCACGCTCACTGACAACCCTTCAACCATCGGCACGGACATCGCTGCATCGACGAGCGGCACACGCACTTCCGCGAACGCGGCGGTCACCGACCGATCCGCCTCCACGAAGATGCCGCTGTTGAACAGGATGCGCTCGTTGCGATGCTCACCGCCGATCACGACCTCCATCGGTCCTGCCGGCAGCGTCCAGAGCGTCCCGCGCACAAAGCCGGTCCACTGCTGCGCATCGGACTCGTAGCGACTGATGACCGGCATCGCGAGCAACGAATTGAGGAGCGCTTGCGATCCACCGGGGCCGTCCATGAACGGATTCAGGGCCTGCGAAGGATCGCTCGAAGCCAGGGCGTTGGCGACCCGCACCGGATCGGTGGCATTGCGGCTCCAAGAGGACGCCTCTTCCTCCCCGTCGAGATACGAGACTTCCCAGTCCCAGCGATCGATCTCGCCGCGCACTCCGCCCACGAGGCGCAGTGACTCCGACTCGACGATCGTGTTCTGCGGCGGCAGTCCCGTGATCAGGAAATTCGACGTCACATCGACGCCGAACGGGTTGAAGGGATTCGAAGCGGGCACCCGCGCGCTCGACAGCGCCGCCGGGGAGAACTGCGTCATGTTCTGCTTGTCCACGTACAGCGCCTCGACGAACCCCGAGAACGAGTCCGTGAACCGCGCCTCCAGCGTACCGAGCGCACTCTTGCGCTCACTCTGCGGCATGATCGATTGATACCGTGTGCGGCTCTCGAGATTGCGCTGCCCTGCCGTTGCTTCGAAGTCGGCAGGTGTCAGCCCAATCCCTGTGCTTCCGACCGGCACCGCCGCGCGGGTCGATGAGAGCCCTGGGAGGTTCGCGCTGGTACGCGAAGTGACGTTGCCTGGATTCGCGTTCGCCGAGCGCGCGTCTGTGCCTCCATACCGTCGATAATCCTGATCCTGCCACCGCTCGCGCTCCGCACCGAGCAGGAACTCGCGATCAAAGTAGTCGAGGACCAGCCCTGCGCTGAATCGATCAGTCGCGACACCGCCTGACAGCGACGCCCGACGCTCCTCCGCGCCGCCCTCTGCCGCGCCATAACGTACGTCTGCCTCCACACGATCGAGATCGCGTTTCAGGATGAGGTTCACCACACCGCCGACCGCGTCCGCCCCATAGACGGCCGAGGCCGCATCCGAGAGCACCTCGACCCGCTCGACGGCAGATACAGGAATCGTATTCAGATCGAACGCATTGAAGGCCGCATTGGCCGCGGTGACCTGCGCGCGACGACCATTGATCAGCACCAGGGTCGTATCCACGCCCAGTCCGCGCAACTCGACGAACTGCGCACCGCCGAACGTGTAGTCCTCACCGTGCACGTACGGTTGCTGCGGCAGGAACTTCAACAGATCCGGCACCGTGGAGGCGCCTAGTTCCTCGATCCGCACCTCATCGAACACCGCTGCCGGCTGCGCTGCATTGCCTCCGCGCAGGCGCGAGCCGGTCACCACAATTTCCTCCAGACGAAGTGTTGCTGCCTCAGCGTCCTGGCTCAGCGCCGTGGACGGCATCATCGCGACGCTGCCAACGAGCGCCGCTCCCATTCCAAACCGAAACCCGTTCGACCTTGCATTCCTCATGCTCACTCCCCTGATTTCTTGTTGTGCTGCGTGGATCGAAACGCCGTGTGGCGTTCGCTTCCTCGAAGACACGAGGAGGAGAAAAAGTCCGAATCAAATTTTCAGTTCCGACTTTCGCTTGCAGATCCGTCTTGCAAGGGAGTGTCGACTCGGAGGAAGGCAGTCCCGTGCCTGAAGTGAAGACTCACGCCCCGCAACACGCGCAGTGGTTCGATGTGATGCGTCGACTGTGGGCATCGCCGGTGTGCTTCATGGACCGGCAGCTCTTCGTCTACCTCGCCAGGAATATCGCGAACGCGCCCGCCCTGGACACCCTAGCGACCGCCACTCATCGTCAACTTCGTTCTCGTTTTCGCCGCCTCGGCGCGACATCGCCGATCGGTTGTGTGCTCGACACTGCCGCGCACACCCTTCATCGCATGACACCCGGCGTCCCACTGTCCGGGGGCCCATCCATCCTCGCCTTGAGCGAATCTTCGAAACAATTGCAAAACGCCTGGGATGAGCTGCCCTCAACGCATGCGGCGGTGCTGACTCTGTGTGTCTGTCAGCAGTTGCCAACGACGCTTGCCGCAAAGGTGATGGGAATGACAGAGGACCTACTGGATCGCTACCACACGCAGGCGCGTGCGCTCTTGCGCTGTCATCGTTCTGGACAGTAATCCCAACGAGAAGAACGCATGGACGCGGATCACCGGCAGCTGATCATCATCGCGCAGTGGGCCGCCGACAGTGTGCTGCGATCAGACTTCATGTCTGCTTCGGAGCGCGAAGAGTGCGTGCAACAGATCCTTCAAGGACCTCTGCACGTCCGAGAGATTCTTATCGCAGCGGCATTGGATCTCGAGCTTCGCCTTCAGGCGCCTCGAGAGTAGCCCTCATGTTGTAGCTGGCAGGTTCAACTGCAGAGCTACTGCAACTCAACTGCACAGGTCATATCGGCCCTTGGCGGAGGTGGTGAAACCGGCGTCTTGAGCCAGCACTCACCGGGCGGGAGACCATTGGGAATCAAGACAGTCCTCGGCGCTAGGTGCCCACCAACGGCTCTTTCCACAATAGACAACGACTCTTCCTTACAGACGTCATTCCCTTAGATTTCAATTACATAGCAGGATGATGCTCCTCGAACAAACACGATAACCTAAAAATAACACAACAAAATAACCTAAAAATACATTGACACGATAACCTAAAAACAATAAAACACAATAACCTAAATATAGGAAATCACGACACCCCAACAAAACTGGAAAACCGCCATGACCGCCCCTGCCGACAAACTTGCCGAGTCTCTTATCGTGCTTCAGGCCCTGCAGGAGCGCAGTGGTCTTGCGATCCGCACGGGCGATCTCAGTCGCACGCATCGGCAGCGCCTGCTCGCCACAGGTTTTATTCAGGAGGTCATGAAGGGCTGGTACGTGCCAAGCCGACCTGATGAGCCGGCTGGCGAGAGTACCTCTTGGTACGCCTCTTTCTGGGACTTCTGCGCCGCGTATCTCGCCGAACGTTTCGGCGAGCAATGGTGCCTGAGCCCCGAGCAGTCGATCAGCCTGCATACCGAGGAATGGACGGTTCCGAAACAGTTGCTCGTGCGTTCTCCGAAAGGCGGCAACAAGCCCACCAACTTACTTTTCGGCACGTCGATCTTCGACGCACGGCTCGAGGTGCCACCGCAAAATGATGTAGCCCTTATTGGAGGGATCCGCATCTATTCCCTTCCGGCGGCGCTGATTGCCTGCGCGCCTTCGCATTTCCCCGCCCATGCATCGACGCTGCGGGCTGCACTCGCGATGGTTTCTGATGCCTCTGATGTGCTTGGACGCCTGCTCGAAGGCGGGCACAGCACCGTCGCGGGCCGCTTGGCCGGCGCATTCCGAAATATCGGGCGGGAACAGATTGCGGACAACATCATCGGTACGATGCAGTCCGCCGGTTACACCATCAATGAAACCGATCCCTTCAAGGACCAGTCGCCTCTGACCTTCGGCGCGCGAGAAACCTCACCTTACGTGAACCGGATGCGCATGAGCTGGGCAGCGATGCGCGAAGACATCCTCGCGATTTTCCCGAAGCCACCCGGTATCGCCAGGGACGCCGACGCCTACATGGAACAGATCGAGAAAGGCTACGTTTCCGACGCGTACAACTCCTTGTCCATCGAGGGCTATAAGGTGAGCGCGGAACTGATCGAACGCGTGCGCTCGGGAAAATGGGACCCTGATTCGATCAAGGGCGACAGGGACCACCGCGATGCACTGGCGGCGCGCGGCTATTTTCAAGCCTTCGAGATGGTGAAGAAGAGCATCGAGAAAGTCCTGCGCGGAGAGAATGCGGGCGCCGTAGCGGACAAGGATCACGCTGCCTGGTACCGAGAACTCTTCGGTCCGAGCATCACGGCCGGCATTCTGAAACCGAGCGATCTCGCCGGCTATCGAAACGGGCCGGTATTCATTCGTCGCTCCATGCATGTGCCACCACGCCACGAGGCCGTGCGCGAACTCATGCCGACATTCTTTGAACTACTACGCCAGGAACGCGAAGCAGCAGTGCGCGTCGTACTCGGCCACTTCATATTCGTTTACATCCACCCCTACGTCGATGGCAACGGGCGAATGGGTCGCTTCATGATGAATCTCATGATGGCTTCCGGCGGCTACCCATGGACCATCATTCCCCTCGAGCGCAGGTCCGACTACATGGCTGCACTCGAAGCCGCAAGCGTGGAGAAGGACATCAAGCCATTCTCGAAGTTTCTCAGCGATCTGGTAAGACACAGCAAGAAGAATTGATCGGGGAGCAGGTCCCTCGATCATGCGCATATGAGACGCCCGTGCTCGCGACGGCAATGTGTCACTGCTGCTGGAGCGCTTGAATCAAGGCAATGACCTCCTCCTCAGTGAGCGACTTCCGAAACAGTGAGCTACCCCCTGTTAAGACCACTATCCGCTCTAACCCTTTCAAGCCCTAGCGCCGCAAGGTTGAAATGGGACACTCGGCTCGAGCTTCGCTCGCAACGCACAGCCCGACATTTCACGAGCGTCGCTTGAGGTGGATTCACGATGCACTGCCAGGCAAACGCCTGATCAAGGTGGTGCGCAGTTTGTATCTCAATCGGATGACGACGACGGCGGGCAAACTTGAGGAGGCAGCGGTCTGACTGAAGCCTGGCTGTTTCGTATCACTCCAATCCGTCATGGTCTCAAGCGGCTTATGGAACAACTACACTCCCGTAGTGACTGCGATTGTTCCTTTCTCAAGGATTCTCCGCTCGCGCTCCAAGTCGAGGGAGATTGCTTGCACGAAACTTAAGCATAACTTAAGTTTTGTGCATGGCCGACTCCCCCACCGAACCCACTTGGCAAAGCCGCGCACGAGAATGAACTCGCGTGGCCGAACCTCGAACAACTCACCTCAGCTGTCCCCGCATTCCTGAATCCCGTGCTGGGGGGCGGCGCAAGTGTCTGGCATCCAGACAGATGGAAATGGGATTGATCGAATGAAGGAAATCTACATCAGCACGGATGTCGAAGCGGACGGACCGATTCCCGGCCCGCACTCCATGCTCAGCATCGGATCAGCAGCGTACAGCGCCGACAAGGTGCTCGTATCGACCTTCTCGGCAAATCTGGAAACGCTTCCTGGCGCGCAGCCGCATCCAAAGACGGCGGAATGGTGGGCAACGCAGCCGGATGCCTGGGCGGCCTGTCGCAAGGATCTGGAGCCTGCCGAGCACGCGATGTCGCGCTACGTTACGTGGATCAAATCGCTCGAAGGCAAGCCGGTATTCGTGGCCTATCCGGCGGGCTTCGATTTTATGTTCGTCTACTGGTACTTGATCAAGTTCGTTGGGGAGAGTCCGTTCAGCCACTCCGCTCTTGATATGAAATCGTTCGCGATGGCCGTGCTCAAGACGAACTACCGGGAAAGCACCAAGCGAAACATGCCGAAGCGATGGTTCGATGACCTACCGCACACCCACGTCGCATTGGCCGATGCGATCGAACAAGGCGCTCTGTTTTGCAACATGCTCAAGGAAAGCCGTAGCCAGTAGACGGCTTTAACCACTTGCCGTCCAGTCCAGGGGCTACCTCACTGAGGCCGCACTTGAGTTGCGCTTCAGCGCGTACGCTCGGGCCGTTCTCTCGTTGTCTCTCGCTTCGCTGACGATGCATCCGGTTCCCTTCGATTCGCACGCATGCGTACCGTCGGCAGCGGTTCACCTCGATGAATGGATCCCGCGATCGCACCTTTCACCAGCTCCACGAATCGTTCCCGGTCCTTCGGATCGGCGATCTTGCGCTGCGCATACAGCTCCGCAGATCGCAAAGTGAGGAACGTCGACGCGAGCTCCGGGTGCTCGCGCACCATCGATCTCGCTTCGAGCTGCTCATCGCGAAGCCTGCGCGCGAGCTTCGCCCGCTCCGTGAGAAACGACACTTTCTCCACGATCCAGCGGTTGCGATGCGCGAGCTGTTCGGACTGGGCAACCACCCGTCCTTCCGCATTGCGTTGCCGCTCCATCACCGTGACCACTTCCCGGGATGTGCGCCTGGCTCCCACGATATCCCCCAGGCCCACGCCGCTTGCCGAGGCTTTCACGGCGCGCTCGAGATCCTTCCCCCATAGCACCCGTTCTCCCCGATCCGTCTGGAGTTTCACGTAGTACGAGGGATCCTGGTCGCGGCGGAACTGATAGTTGGCCGCGCCGTGTCCCACGAGCCGACCCGTGATGAGCTCATCCGACTGCCCGCGCTGAGCGCGCGCGCGCATCGACTTTGAGCGTCCATCACTCATGTTCTCGTCCCCGCCCCGGCTTTCGTTCCTTCGACGGTGACTCGAACTCCTTCAAGGCACGCTCCGCCTCCCCAGTTCGCATTCGCACCGCCGGCAATGGCTCGCCGCGCGCAACCGAATCTGCCATCGCGCCACGAACGGTATTCACGAAGCGCTCGCGATCCTTGGCATCCGGGAAGCGTTTCGCCGCGAGCTCTGCGGCATGCATCTGAAGATACGAGCCCAGAAGCTCCGGATGCGACTGGCTGCCCTGCTTCGCCGGTATCTTCGGATCACGCAGCACCTGCGCCGCCTCTTCCCGCCGCGCGAGAAACTCCTTCTTCTCGACCATCCACCGATTGCGATGTGTGGCGAGATCCTTCGGCTGATCGCCCGGCGCACCGGCCACCCCCTTGACCGTCACGGGTTCTCGCCGGACCGCGCGCAGCACAACTTCATCTCCCACATGTGGCCGCGACAGCGATTCACGAAACGCACGCTCGAGGTCCACGCCCCAGAAATCACGCTCCCCTCGCCCGGTATCAAGCCGCACGAAGTACGACATCGGTTTTCCGGGCTCATGCTGGTAGGGCGCAGGCCCATGGTCCATCAGCATCCCGACATGCTGCCGCTGCTGTGGCTTGGGGTCAGGTTCCCGCACGCCGCGCGTGCGTGAGCTCTTCATCTTGCCTTCCTCGTATGATTGTGAACGCTCCGACGTCGCCATATGCCGCACCAGGCGCGTTTCATCGAACTTGCTGGCCCGATAGCCGCGAACCGCAAGCCCTGCCTCGCGCGCGGCGATCCATGCCTCCTTCCGGAACCGCTCGGTGCCGCTGACCGCCACCGACTGCCAGCCGCGCGCCTGCGCGATGGCAACGAGATCCCGTATCAGCTGGGTGTTTTCACTGGGCGTCGTAAGCTTGGTCTTCTTGTCCGTGAACCCTCGCGCTCCATCCGAGAAGTGATAGTTCCTGCCCACCTGCACGAAGTGCGCGCGCACGAAGTCCGGCATCGCAGTTGTCGATACCTTCTGTGGGACGGGCTGATCTGACAGCGCCTTCGCCGCGCCCGCCCGCTTCGGCTTACCTTCCGGCGCCCGCTCCCGAACCTCCCGCCCACCGCGCCGCTGCGGCTCCTCGATCCACCGAATGGCATTCTCCTTCCCACCCGGCACCCGCGCCTTGCGTGCTGGCCGCTTCTCGGATTGCCGTTGCTGACTCATCGAACTTACCGACTGTATGGCCATGTTGCTCTCCTAGCCTTGCGCTGCAACCTGGAGCAGGCGGGTCGCTGCGATCATCATTTCCTCATCGGTCGGCGAGCGATCGATCGGCAGCGGTATCTGCTCGAAGTCGGCCGCAAAGTCCTCGAGTGTCAGCGAGTCGATGCGCTCCACATCCGCGATCGTTGCCTCGCGCACCGTGACCGACGACGACCGCAGCGCCTGCCCCTCTTCCGCAGCTTCCGGAATCGCAGTTGCACCAACGGCACTCGCCGCCACCAACGAAGCGACCGGATGCACCTCCACCGCCGGCGGCGGGAGCAACCTGTCCAGGAAACGCTCGTCGGTGAAATAGCGGAGCTTCCGGCACCGGATCGGCCGCAGCCCCTCGCAGAACACGATCTCTTCATCGGTGCGAAGCTCCTTCACTTCCTGCGGCAGGAGCAGCGCACGGCGCTGCTGACTCACACTTACGCTTCGGCCGCGGCCCGCTTTCGAGCTCAAAAAATCTGCGACCGGCTTCGACCAGCTCTCCACCTTCACGGTGGTGTTGTCCAGCAGCTCCGAGATTTCCTTCGCGTCATTGACGTTCTTCGGTGCGAACGCGATGCGTGCGCCCAGGCACTCAAGCATCGTCTCCATGCCGTTCTGCCCATAGACCTCCCGCAGCTGCGCCGGCGTCTGGATCACGAGCACCACGCGCACGTTGTAGCCAGGCAGGT